>MDTE01035707.1_pt1 | contig 80232 bp, 66 predicted proteins | sample 811231 | NCBI WGS metagenome assembly MDTE01 (sample SAMN05326651, study PRJNA326480) | marine metagenome | isolation source: seawater | place: Indian Ocean: Red Sea | collected 2010 | reverse complement strand
CGATGTAGAGGTTGTCCTCATCGAACAGGACTCGGATCTCGGTCTCCTCCGATGGTACCCCGCCTTCGACCGGCTCCTGTTGCGTGAAATCGGTGATCGAGACCGCTGAAGACCAGAAGTCCTCCAAGATACGACCATCAAGCTCAAGATTGCCGTGGAGAGGTAGTGCCTGTAGGGTGGCCTCAGGCAACTCCTGTGCAACAGATGGATTAGCGATGGGGAATCCAATGAGTTGGCCCATCAATAGCATGAGAACGCACGATTGTGCGATCCTCTTCATCTAATCCTCCCTAGTTGTGTAACACAGCCTGTAAACCCCGAAGAGTTCAAAGGGCCACTAACGAGACACCCAGGCGGAAGTTGTTGTTGTGGGTTTCTAATACCCGGTGTCTAGTATCACCATACATTATGAACATATGACTGATATATCCCCAACGACGACGTCTCCACTTGGCATGGCGCCAGAAGAACTTGATGGATTAGCTAGCAAACTGGAAGTTCGCTTCTCAGCGGATTTCACGTCCCGTTGGAGTGATCTGGAATTCGAAGAGTTGGCTTTGCATGCGTTTAATGTCCAATTCCAGCACAATCCTGTATACCGTCGCTTCTGTGAAGGCAGGAACGCTGTTCCTACTTCGGTTACGAGCTGGCAGCAGGTACCGATGGTGCCAACCACAGCATTTAGATATCTCGACTTGGTAACAGGCGACCACTCCTCTGTGAGGATGGTCTTCCGAACAAGCGGAACTACCAGCACGACCCTTTCTCCCGGAAGACACTTAGTGTCACGGCCCTCACTTTACCATGCTTCACTTCTATCAAATTTTCGCGAACATCTGCTGCCGGATGCTGAAAAGATCAAATTTATATCTTTGATCCCATCTCCGGCGGAGATGCCTCACTCATCTCTTTCCTACATGGTTGGTGTAGCGGCCGACACGATGTCTTCAGAAGTCCAATGGTTTGTGGACGGAGAGGGTGTGCTAAACAGCGCGGGACTCATAAATACATTAAATGACGCAGCGCTGGCGGGTGAGGAAGTGCTTCTGCTTGGAACCGCATTCGCTTTTGTTCACTGGCTTGATGAGTTGGCGGGTAGGGAGTTGCGACGCCTTCCACCAGGAAGTCGGATTATGGAGACCGGAGGATTCAAAGCTCGAGCCCGCGATATCACAAAAGAGCAGCTATACAAGTCTCTTTCCATGACGGTTGGCCTCGAGACCAATCGAATTGTGAACGAATACGGTATGACGGAATTACTCTCACAACTTTATGAATCGCACCTGACTCAACCGAATGAATTACAAGAAGGTCATGCGCCACCACCATGGCTCAGGGTACGTGCACTGAACCCGACAACTCTTGAGCCAGTCGCGGAAAATGAAACGGGGATATTAGCATTTTTTGACCTAGCAAATCTTGGATCAGTTTGCCATGTGCTTACCGAGGATATTGGGCAGGTGATAGACGGGAGAATTCACCTTGAAGGTCGTTTCCCTGGGGCAGAGCCACGGGGGTGTTCGAGGGCTATGGATGAGTTGATGACCTCTAGCCAGGTCACTCGCCGGTGACCCAAGACATCTTCGAAGCTTGGGCGATCCCAAGTTCCGTCGTGGTTCCGGGTGCGACTTCTGATTCTGCCGTAGCTCCAGAGCTTTCTATTCGCAGTCTCTCTATTGAATCCCGCTGGCTAAATGAATTAACCGATATCTTAGTTGAGGGCAGCGGCAGATTGAAAAACCGAAAGGCTAGAGAGCTTGCTCGGATACTCGGAACGGTAGGGAGCCGATTCTTGAAGGAGGATGACCCACTTAGAACGAAGGCATTGGAGTTGCTTCCCCAAGCTTCTGGTCTGTCAGTTCAGATGGCTCGTGTTGTTTTGGATGGTATGGCTGCAGATTGGGCTGAGGATCGGCTCCTAGGGCTTCTGGAAAACGAATTTGGCACTTCAGAGGGACTGGACGGTTTCGTTAAGCAGAACGGCTGTCGGACAATGGCCATAGGTGCTGATCTCTGCGTCCAGATTGTATCGGGCAGCGTACCTGGAGTCGGAGTAACGGCATTGATTCGCAGCTTGTTAACCAAGGCTCCGACGTTACTAAAGCCAGGTCGAGGAGATGTAGTACTACCCGTGCTCTTTATGCAGGCACTAGCAGTTGTAGATCAAGATCTGGCTGACCATGTAGCTGTCCTGTATTGGTCGGGCGGCAGTTCAGATCTAGAAAGGCGAGTTCTTGATCGAGCCAGTGTCGTAACCACTTACGGTGGGGACGAGTCTGTGGAAAGTATTCGAGCATTGACTCCAGTGACCAAACGCTTTGTAGCATATCATCACCGCATTAGCGTAGGGGTTATCGGCAGTCAGGCGCTTACATCAGGGTTGGTCGAACAGACGGCTCGGGATGTCGCTTATGCCACGGCAGTTTTCGACCAGCGAGGCTGTGTGTCTCCACGATCTATTTATGTCGAGTCCGGCGGAGATACTACACCGCAGGCCTTTGCTGAATACCTGGCGTCGGCCCTTGAATCGATAGAAAACGATCTTCCAGGTGGTCATCTGGAGCTAGAGGAAGCGGCAGCGCTGCATCAGGTTCGTGGTGCTGCGGAATTGCTTGCTGTATCAGGTTCTCCAGGAGGCATCTATCATGGTGAAAAAGCTTCCTGGACAGTGATTTTCGATCCGGATTCGGAGCTGAGATCCGATCACGTTGGCCGAGTTGTTCGGGTGGAATCAATTGAGAACTTAAGTGACTTGATTAAGAGACTTCGCCCTGAGAAGGAGCACATTCAAAGCGTGGGTGTAGCGGGTATGGGGACAGATCTAGATGAATTCGCTGAAGAACTGGGACGTATTGGCGTATCACGTATCGCAAAGTTCTCGGGATTACCATTCCCTCCTCCGCGATGGCACCATGATGGAGGCAGCCCCCTCCGAGATTTGGTCCACTGGGTTGATCTGGAAGAAGTAGGTGGCTGAAGACCTTATGTTTTTAGGGCTCAGTCTTCTTCAATTTCCGGTTCCGCACGCCAAACGACCATCTGGCGGCCACCTCTTGGATTTTCTTCCATTCTCACAGTTAATGACTCGCCCTCTTCGATCCCCAAGTCTTCCCTCATGTCCTGGGGAATCGTAACCCGCCCTCCGACGCCTACTGTGACATCGGTGTAGTAAAGGGTACGATAGATGGCCATGCAGCTCTCCTCCTGTATGCAAACACCCCTATAAGCTAAGTAAAGTGTAAGGTATTTTGTATGTATCTTGAGAGGGTTCTCCACATTGGTTGTCCAGCCGCTAGTGCGATTGCCGGCTAGCTAACTAGGACCCTATCGAACTTGAATCCTAGCTCTACATCAGTGCTCAGCTAGCTTAGGTCATCCCTTGATGGCGTGAATTTGTGATTGATACGAGATACGCAATCCGGCTTGATGGCGTTACAAAATGCTTTGGAGACCATGCTGCGGTTTCCGAACTGAACTTTGATGTACCCCGTGGTGCCATATGTGGACTCATTGGTCCGAATGGATCAGGAAAGACCACCTGCATTCGAATGATCATGGGGATTCTGAATCCGGATGAGGGATCAGTCAGTTTGCTCGGGGCCACCCCTGACGATGTGCGCCGTAAGAGAGTGGGATACTTACCCGAAGAGCGCGGCGTCTACAGGAAGATGACATGCACAGAGTTTTTGACTTTTCTGGCAGAAATCCGGGGGATATCTCGTACTGAAGGGTGGAGACGCTCGAATGATTGGCTTGAACGATTGGGACTTGGTGCATGGGCTAACACAAGAATCGAGGCTCTTTCAAAAGGGATGCAGCAAAAAGTACAGTTTATCGGGACGGTTGTTCATGAGCCTGAGCTATTAATTCTAGATGAGCCTTTCAGCGGGCTTGATCCCCTGAACCAGGACGTACTCGAAGAGATTATTAAAGATTTTCACTCCAAAGGAACCACGATCCTGTTGTCCACACATCTCATGGACCAAGCGGAGCGACTTTGCGAGCGAGTCTGTCTGATATCTAGTGCACGAAAAGTGCTCGATGCTGATCTAAAAGAATTGAAGGCGAAAGAGCGGACCGGCGTCGTGGCAGTGAGTTTTGAAGGCTCTGATCAATGGCTTCAGGGCCCTGAGATAGATTACATCCGAGAATCGAATGGTGAGCTGCACCTCATTCTGAAGGAGGGCGCTGATCATCAAAGCATTCTAAAGCGCGGCCTAGAATACGGCGTAAAGATATTCCGCTTCGATCTTGTAGGGCCGCGGTTACACGAGATTTTTGTTCGTCATGCCGGGACAGAGTCAGTTGGTGATGCGGGCTTGCCCAAGAACGCTACTATGGAACTTCAATAATGCCGGTCAATGTTTGGGTGGTCATCCGGCGTGAATACCTACAGAGGGTGCGTTCGAAGTGGTTCGTCATTTCAACACTCGGTGCCCCTTTGCTCATTCTTCTATTTGTGGTTGCTCCAGCGTACTTCTTGGTGCGTGGAGGGCAGGCTGAACAGAAGCTCGCGATTGTTGATGGTAGTAACGTTTTGTACGAACGGATTGCACCCTACCTGGTAGGCGAAGGATTTGAGGTTGAAGAGGAGCGATGGTATGCGGATGTGGTGACGAGTCTCCGTAAAGAAGCAACTGAAGGTGAGATTTGGGGGTTCATTGTGTTAGACGAACTCACTCTTGATACCGGTGAAGCGATCGTGTACGTGACTACCCGCCCTTCACCGATCCGCCAACTAACCCTGCAAAGTGCTATTACCCGCGCAGTTATGGAGTACCAGCTTGAAAGGCAGGGGGTCGATGCAGAGGCACTCTTGAGTGGGGGAGAACTCAGCCTGGAGTTACTCTCGGAGGAGCGGACTTCAACGGAGGAGCCGCAATTCTGGGTGGCGTATCTCGGGGCCTTTTTTCTCTACATGGTAATTCTATTCTACGCGGACTCGGTGATGAGGGCGACGTTAGAAGAGAAGACCAGTCGCATCGTGGAAGTGATTATCTCCTCGATGGAGCCGTGGCACCTCATGTTAGGGAAAATCCTTGGCGTAGGTGCTGTCGGCCTTACACAGCTTCTTATCTGGATTGTCTCAGGTTTCCTTATTATAGCTGGTGGGATGCCTCTTTTGGTCAGTCAGAGTCCTGAACTCATGCAAGTAGAAAGTGTTTTCTCAACGCTTCCTGGGCTCGGAATGATGACCCTATTCGTATGCCTATTCATCTTCGGGTTCTTCATGTATTCCGGCTTGCACGCAGCTGTGGGTGCAATGTGCAATACCGATCAGGAGGCTCAGCAGGTGCGGTTGCCCATGGTTATGCTGCTTGTGATCCCTATCGCGATGGTCTCCGTTGTAATTGTACAACCGATGACAGCGATGTCGACGTGGTTTTCTCTCTTCCCTCTTTTTTCCCCGTTCCTGATATGGGCGCGTGTGGCGAGTGGTGGGATACCGGCCTGGCAAATTGGTCTCTCATTCCTACTCATGCTTTTCACGGTCCTTGTGATTGCTTGGATAGCTGGCAGGATTTACAAGGCGGGCATTCTTATGGCAGGGAAAAGGCCAACTCTTCCAGAATTATGGAGGTGGGTGAAAGAAGCTTGAAGAGAAGGGCCTAATCTTGGCTTTGAGTATGGTCGGTTAACTAGTCAGGTAGTGCCGACCGTAACAAGGCTTCTAGTTGGCGGTCGTCAAAGTCTCGTGCTTTGGCGACCGCTTCCTGATAGGACTCTTCGATGATGAGTACCGTGGTGCGCGGAGCTTCTTCGAGGTTGGTAGGATTCGCCACATCAAATCGAAGGCGAGCGAGATACATATCTGGCCTCGTCGGATCATCCTCAAACTCTAGGTACGTGCCCCAGATGCGACCACCATGTGTGATTGTCGCGATGTGTAGGCCGGTGCCTGAGCCAGCCTGAGGTCTGTGTGATGATTTCATTGTCATCCCAGGATACTGATTGAGTGCGTTGGAGTCACGCCTCTTACCATCCAACAGAAAAATTCTTGTGAGCGAGATTCCTGCTTCTCAGCTTTTTTGGGGAATATTTAAGCTATATGGGTTTGATCGATTCTTTTGTGTTCTAGGCCTATCAGACAACTTGCATCCAAATGGTTTAGGGCCTAAGAGGCCGGCTGATCAAAGTGGTTTCTGTGCCTCTGATGGTAGGCAAGTATGGCTGAGAAAGCGTAACACGGGTGGGGGCGAGAAAGCTTATTGAGGCACTAGCAAGCATGCCTTCACGGCCATCCTTGGGCTGCCACTAGCACTAAGCTGTGTTCAGGGGCTTGTACCAATTCGTCACAAGCGTTTTCTTGACTCGTCGAAATACCCCTTCAGACACCCAAGTTAGGGTTGCGCGGCTTCGTTCAGGAGCAAGACTTCGGATGAGAAAGCACTGGCTGATAGGCGGACTTGCCAGCCTCCTAGCACTTGCAGCAGGTGTAGCATTCATTCAGGAGGAGCCCCAGGAAACTCCTGTATCTGAAGACATGGCTGAGCCAGAAGAATACCCGTCAGGCCAGCCGATAGCGTTTGCGCATGATCAGCACGCTGGTAGTCAGCCTGGCCAGAACAACATGGATTGCCAGTATTGTCACTATTCGGCAGAGCGATCCGTCGATGCTGGTATTCCACCGGTCTCAGCTTGCTGGGGCTGCCACCAGGCTATTCCCGGTAGTAACAATCCGGAAGAAGTGGCAAAGATTCAGCAGTTCATTCAGGATGAAGAACCCATTCCTTGGGTTCGTATCTATAAGGTCGCCGACCATGTGCACTTCCCTCACATGCGTCATGTGAATGCTGGCCTTGAGTGTCAACAGTGTCATGGTGAGGTGCAGGAGATGCAGGTCCTCGACAGTCGTGACCCTGTTTGGGGCGGTGACAACATGGGCTGGTGTGTAGAGTGTCACCGCCAGCCGGATGATGTTGGAAAACCACAGGCCTCCACTGACTGCACAGTGTGTCACTACTGATGGATGATAATAAGAATATGCAAGATGGGCTCAAACGCCGGGACTTCTTAAAGGTACTCGGTGTTTCAGGTGCTGGAGCCACACTTACAGGTTGCTCGACTGAAGAAGTAGAGCGCCTTTTACCGTACGTAGTAGCTCCTGACGATATCACACCCGGAGTGTCGACTTGGTATACGACGGTTTGTGATGGTTGTTCAGCCCAATGTGGGATGTGGGTGCGCACCCGAGAAGGGAGAGCAGTCAAAGTTGAGGGCAACCCGAACCATCCTGTCTCACAGGGTGGGCTATGCGCAAAGGGTCATGCCACGTTGCAGCATCTTTATCACCCAGATCGTTTTCCTGGGCCGATGATCCGCGAAGGCAGTGAATTGCGGCAAGTGGCATGGGAAGAAGCAGAATCACTGCTTGCTGCTCGTCTCAGTTCCGCTCAGAACCCTATGCTTATAAGTGGCCGAATGGGGCCTAGCCTTAACGAACTCGTCAATGAGTTTATTGAAGGCATAGGTGGTATCAGGGTTAGCTATGATGCGATTTCAGATGCCCCGCTAGCTGAAGCTGCCCGGATTGTTTATGGCACAGCAGGAATTCCGCAATATGACATAGAGAACGCTCGCTTCTTGCTCTCATTTGGCAATGACTTTATCGAAACTGGATCGTCACCAGTAGCACACACCAAGGGTCTTGCTCGGATGAGTTCAGTCGATACAGCAGGGTCGAAAGGTCGTTTTGTTTATCTGGGATCTCGCTTGTCACTGACTGGACTGAATGCAGACAAGTGGATCCCGATACGACCTGGTACCGAGGCTGCTGTAGCGCTTGCAATGGCGGCAGTCATTGCTGGAGATGATCCTGAGGTTGCAGGCCCATACTCTAATGTCCTCCAAGCGTTCAATCCTCAAGTTGCTGCGCAGGCAGCAGGAGTGACTGAGGATGCGATATTTGAACTGGCAGAGGATTTTGCATCGCAAGCTCCTACCCTAGCCCTAGGACCGGGTGTGGGTGCACATCATCGTGGGGCAACGGCGGCGAACATCGCCGTCATGATCTTGAACCATGTTGCAGGTAATGTGGGCCGCACAGTGTTCTATGATGCTCGGATGAATGGAGCGATGAGTGCCTATGCTGATATTGAGGCCACTGTTAATGCTATGGCTTCGGGTGAGTCAGACGTTGTGATGATTCACGGGGCAAACCCAGTCTACTCAACGCCCCCCCAGGCGGGTTTCGCGGAAGCCTTCGCTCAAGTGCCATTCAAGGTTTCTTTTGCGTCAGCGTTGGATGAGACATCGGAGATGGCAGACCTGATCCTTCCGGATCAACACTTTCTTGAAGCTTGGGGAGACTCTAGCCCACTTGCAGGGGTTTTCGCAGTGCAGCAGCCGGTTATGCAGCCTGTGCCTCACTTCGAATCGAAGCAGACCGGGGACGTGCTTCTCTCTGTGGCTAACAGACTCAGTGGTGAGGGCGATGTAACAACGTTCTACGACTATGTTCGAGAGCACCATCGATCTGCGCACAATGACGCGGATGGCGATTTTGAGGATGCTTGGCAGGAGCTTCTGCGAACAGGTATGGCAGATACCAGAAGTGAGGAAGCCAGCGCTCTAGAGCTACAGTCCCCAGAGGTCGCGCTCAGCTTTGAGGTGCCCACATTTGATCTGCCAGGAGACTTAACCCTCCTCGTTCACCCGTCTCCGCGTTTTGGGGCTGGTGAATTTTCAAATAGTCCCTGGCTACAAGAGCTACCGGACCCTGTCTCCAAGATTGTTTGGCACTCTTGGCTGGAGATGAACCCGCACACTGCTGAACTGCGCGGAATCCGTGAGGGTGACATTGTCACTGTGACTTCTCCTCATGGGTCACTTGAAGTACCGGTCTGGCTTTATCCGGGTATTAGAGAGGACGTAGTGGCCTTGGCTATGGGTGGCGGCCACACGGGTATGGGACGCTATGCAGACGATAAGGGAGTCAATGCACTCAACCTGATTCCATCAATTTCTGAGCAGCTGTCAGGTGCCTTAGTGACTACAGTGACTTCAGTCACCGTAATACCCACTGGAGAAAAACGACGACTTGCCACAGTAGAAGGATCGGATGACCAGCACGATCGAATGATTGCTCCAGCAGTTGCTTTGGCTGACCTGGGCCATGCTGGAGACGATGAGCATGAAGAGGGTGGGCATGGGGAGTTGAGAGAGCTTCAGGGGGTCGGTGGCTTTATACCCGTTCCCGCTGATGAAGGAGCTCCGACTGCATTTCCTTTAGAGGGGTCACGCCACGGACTTTATGCTGAGGCACAAGAGGGGCCACGTTGGGCAATGGCCATTGACCTGGACAAGTGCACGGGATGTAGCGCATGCGTGACAGCGTGTCAGGCCGAAAACAATGTCCCCTGGGTCGGAGAAGAACAGGTTCTTATGGGTCGGGAGATGAGTTGGGTTCGTATCGAGCGCTACTACGAACAGGTTGACGCGACTCAGGCTGCCGATCTAGACGTGCGTTTCTTGCCAATGATTTGCCAGCACTGTGGGAATGCACCTTGTGAGACAGTGTGTCCGGTTTTTGCAACTTACCATACACCCGAAGGCCTGAATGCTCAGGTCTACAACCGTTGTGTTGGTACGCGGTACTGTGCCAACAATTGCCCTTACAAAGTGAGGGTTTTCAACTGGTATGATTACACTGATGCGGTTCCGGAGCCTCTAAACTGGCAGTGGAATCCTGATGTCACTGTTCGGGCTAACGGGGTCATGGAGAAATGCAGCTTCTGTGTACAGAGGATTCGTGAGGTACAGAACCGAGCAGCACTCGAAGATGGGAGAGAAGTCAGGGATCACGAGGTTGTACCGGCATGTGAACAGAGTTGCCCAGCCGAGGCAATCGTTTTTGGTAATATCCGAGACCCCAATGCCCGTATCACACAGGTTTCGGCGAGTGAGCGAACGTATCGCGTTTTAGAGCCTCTAAATACCCAGCCTGCAGTGAACTACCTCAAGAAGGTCACCTTCCATGAGGTGGCTTCTGTGGGGCATGAGGAATGAGTTTAGTGCCTGAAGGACCAACGGCTCGTGGAGCGGTCCCGCACCCCGACGTTCACACATATGATGAAGTCAATCGTGATGTTCTTCGGGCACTCGAAACCCCAGGTAAGGGTTGGTGGGCCCTTCTTGCGGTGGCTGCAGCGGGTGTGGTGCTTTTCTTTAGCGCCTGGGGATGGCAACTCTATAAGGGTATTGGCGTCAGCGGCCTCAACTCCCCGGTTGGGTGGGGCGTCTATATTACAACGTTTGTATTCTGGGTTGGTATTGCACACTCAGGGACGCTGATTTCGGCGATTCTTTTTCTGTTCCGGTCGCCATGGCGGCAATCAATTTATCGCGCTGCTGAGGCGATGACGGTATTCGCTGTTATGACTGCTGGCTTGTTTCCACTAATTCATGTTGGTCGGCTTTGGCATGCGTATTGGCTGATTCCGTACCCAAACTCCCGCTTTCTATGGCCTAATTTTAAGTCACCACTGGTTTGGGACGTATTTGCGATCACTACCTATTTTACGGTATCGGCAACGTTTTTCTACTTGGGTGCAATTCCGGATATTGCCGCCGCTCGAGATCGAGCAACGGGCCTCAGAAAGAAGCTTTATCAAGTGATCTCACTCGGATGGCGAGGCACTGATTCTCAGTGGCACCACTTTGGGAAGGCCTACATTTTTTTAGCGGCACTAGCCACACCTCTCGTGCTATCTGTGCACTCGGTTGTGTCTTGGGACTTTGCCATGGCAATTGTGCCAGGTTGGCACGCTACGATTTTCGCTCCCTATTTTGTTGCGGGTGCGATCTTCTCAGGCGTCGCGATGGTCATTACGCTCGTTGTGCCCATCAGGAAGATTTTTGGTCTTGAGGCGTACCTCACGACGAAGCATTTCGATGCGATGGCGAAGCTGTGTTTGCTTACTTCGCTGATCGTACTTTACGCCTATCTATCTGAATTTTTCCTGGCTTGGTATAGCGGAGAAGAGATAGAGAGGACTGCATTCTGGAATCGCCTATTTGGCGACTATTGGTGGGCGACCTGGACGATGCTGGTCTGTAATGGCTTTGTCCCGATCATGCTCTGGTTTAGACGTATCAGGCACTCAATCCCAGCGCTCTTTGTGATCTCTATTTTCATTAATATTGGAATGTGGTTCGAGCGTTATGTGATCGTCGTCACTTCGCTGCACCATGAGTATGAGCCGTTTGCATGGGGTATTTATCGCCCATCATTGACGGAAATGGCTCTCATGGTGGGTAGCTTCTGTTGGTTTGGCTTCTGGTTCCTCCTCTTCACTAGACTCCTGCCGCCTATCGCTATCGCTGAACTCAAGGAAGTCCTTCCTGCGCCGACACGGAAAAAGACAGGGGAGGCCTATTGATGGATAATGCTGCAGGCCTACTCGCATCCTACGAGTATCTTGACTCCACGGTTGATGCAATCAAGGCGCTTAAGAAAGCGGGATTCGAGAAGATCAAGGCGTATGCTCCTTATCCGGAACACCATATTGAACACGCACTTGGTTACGGACAGAGTCCAGTGCGTGTTTGGACACTTGTTGGTGGATTGACCGGCACGGCCACGGGGTTTGCACTTACCACCTGGACGTCGATCGATTGGCCGTTGGTTGTAGGTGGTAAGCCGATTGTATCTATCCCTGCCTACATAATTATCGCATTCGAAATGACCATCCTATTCGGTGCACTTGCTACGATCATTGGGCTCTTCGTTCTCAGTCGCCTTCCTTCAATCAAGCCGCCAGTTGTATACGATCCTGAATTCAGTTCGGGGCGCTACGGAGTTTATGTAGAAGGTAGTCGCCAGCGTCTAGAAGAGGCACGGCAGATCATGAACGAGCAGCAGCCCATTGAACTCAGGGAGGGTGAGCTTTATGACTAGCTCATATCTCCCCCGGGCACTTTTTACTGCACTAGCAATTGCAGCGTTAACCGGCTGTAAGCCACTCGATGATGGTATGGTGCGGATTTTTGGCAGGTCAATGCGTGATCAACGTTCTTTTGACCCATATGAGAACACTCGGCCCTCACCCGAAAACTCTATCTCATTTTCCTCAGGAAACTATCCAACAGACTTCGGCGTTGTGAATATCGGACAGCCTGAGGGGGCTAGCATACCAAAGCTTACCCAGGCAGACCTCGGTCTTCCAGGTATTGGAAGCCTGGTTGTTCAGGGGCTCACGAATCCACTTGATCCGGCCGACTCCCGATCGAGAGAGAGAGGTGCCGAACTGTATGGGCGGTTCTGTACAGTTTGCCATGGAGAAGATGGAGTTGGCGCAAACGCATCCATTGCTGACAAACACCCTACCCTATCTGCCTACAACCTCTCGGGCGTTCAGGTAGCGGCTTATAGTGACCAGTACCTCTATGCTATGATCCGTGTGGGACGGGGACTGATGCCAGAGTATGGCAGTCGAATCACTCACTTCGATCGTTGGAGCATCGTGAACTATGTGAGGGAGCTCCAATCTCAGGCAGGGAATGCACCGGAGAATAGCATGTCCGGTGATAATCCTCCGGCAGGAGAATAGGAATGGCCCATATTCACGTGCCGGATGAAGTTTCTGTGCGCTACCTTCCTCGCTCTAGGAAAGCCAATCTTCTGATTGGTGCATTCATAGTGGTGGGGCTTTTGTCGTTCTTGATGAGATGGAGGCAGGACCCTCAAGCCGCATGGATCAGCTATATCACGAACTGGCTGTACTTCACGAGCGTGTCCGTGGGTGGTCTTTTGCTTGCAATAGCAACCTGGATTACAAAGGCAAAATGGAATTGGTCTATACGTCGGGTTAGCCAATCTTTTGTTGCGTTTCTCCCGTTCTCTTTCTTGCTCATGATACCCATGTTGGGTCTTGGTGAGAGCTATTTTCCTTGGATTGAGATGATGGCGGACGACCCGGTCGTCCAGAACAAGTCAGCATATCTGAACATGCCATTCTTAGTCGCAAGGAACGTTCTTGGACTTGCTCTCCTCTTCGGGGTGGCACTGTATTTCGTCTATCTCGCTCTTCGCCCTGATATGGGTCTCAGTGCTCAACAGATGCTTGCAAAAGGGGAGAGAAGCGAAGCTTGGAGAGATCGGCTGACACGGGGCTGGATGGGTCAAGAGAGGGAGGAGGTTCGTAGCTATAAGCGTATGACCGTGATTGCTCCAGCGTTCGTCATTATTTATGCGGTAGTCATGACAATGTTGAGCTACGATTGGGTCATGTCTCTGGAGCCACACTGGTTTAGTACGATGTTTGGCCCCTGGTTCTTCATGGGAGCATTCTGGATCGGCATAGCTGCAACGGCGCTCTGGAGCGTATATCTGAGAACACAGCATGAGGATTTTCACAGGAATATCGGCCTGCAGCAGCGCCATGACATAGGAAAGCTGTCCTTCGCATTCTGTGTCTTTTGGACCTACCTGTTTTTTAGCCAATACATAGTCATTTGGTATGGTAAGCTTCCGTGGGAACAAGCATGGATCATTAGACGCTCCGATGAAGTTTGGGGCGGCCTATCAGGGCTGGTTATTCTCTTGTGTTTTGTGATCCCTTTTGCAGGACTGATTGGGAGAAAACCTAAGACGAAGCCAGTGTTCTTGGCTTTTTTCACCTCGATCATTCTTGTTGGAATGTGGCTTGAAAGATACGTAATGCTTGCTCCGTCGCTTCACCACGGAGGAGATCCGGTCTTCACCATCTGGCAGCCTCTTATCGGGCTGATGTTCTTAGGTTTGTATCTAGGTTCAGTGCGATGGTTTCTTGCAACATTTCCAGCAATACAGGTATGGCAACCGATGGTCGACCCTGAGACTAGGGAGGCGGAACTTCCTGCGGGTCTTACTGCTGAATAGCAGCTAGCGCATTAAGGGCTCCAGGGAGCATCAGGGAACGGGTACGGACTGAAAAATGGAAACAGTTGACTCGTTGGCTTAGCCCACTAGTTCGCGAAGTATGTCTTCATGAAGGGCCCCATTCGAGCTGACCCCTGAACCTCCATGGATCGTTGGCTCTCCTTGGAGTGTCGTGAAGCAACCACCCGCCTCTGTCAGGATGGTAAGAAAAGGTCCAGCATCCCAGGGTGCCATTATTGGATCCACCTGTGCCTCTATTCTCCCTGTCGCAACAAGTGCATGACCATAACAATCCCCCCAGGTGCGAGAGAAAGCAGCACGCTGCTGTAGCCTTCTCCATCCGATCCCTTCAGGGCGGGCTAAGATCCTCTCAATGTCAGTTGTACATACAACGGCTTTTGATAGTGAGTTTATGGATGAGACACGGCACAACTCTCCATTCCAGGTGCAACCATGACCAGCGCCTGCCGCGATCGTTTCTTTGAGAGCTGGAAAATGAGCAACTCCAACAACACTCTCACCGTCCACCTCTACGGCGATGAGAACCCCGAACAAAGGGACTCCTCTGGTAAAAGAGCGAGTGGCATCTATTGGATCGAGAATCCATCGGACTCGGGCACCTTGATTGGATTCACCGAATTCTTCACCGAGAATTGAATCACTGGGGAATCGCTCTTCTATTTTATGTCGAATCAGTTTCTCAGCATTTCGATCAGCCACGGTGACAGGAGAACCATCTCCCTTAGCATCTGCATCGACTATGCCGCCGAAGTGTTCGAGAGTGAGTGCCCCCGCATCCTGTGCTAGTTCTATAGCAAAATCCAACAACTTAGGAATCTCGCTAGTACCAAGTGGGTTGTTCACCAGAATCGAGAGTTAGGGCATCGAATGTTGTTTTGGAATAGAAAATTCAAGGAGTTGGATCTGGATCATGTTCGGCTTGCTTGCGGTTGATATAATGATCTATTTCATAACCGATCGCACCGAGAAGCCGAGCTTCTCTTAGGTCAGGCGTGGCACGTGATACGATTGTGCGGATCGTCCTCATTACTGCGGAAGGTTCTCGGGCCTTAAAGAACTCGATCCGATGCAACCCTGTTTCTATGGCAGCGTAGGCTTCTTCAAGCTCGGCCTGAGTTGGAGGCCGGCTTGCTCGGCGGCCTCGGGGCAGGGAATGTTCACCACCATCTACAGCAAGGAACACCTCGTAAGCGGCTACAAGACAAGCTTGAGCTAGGTTAAGACTAGGGTGTCCTGGGTCTGTTGGTATGACCATCACGGCATGGCAAAGATCTAGAGCTTCATTTGTGAGCCCTCGGTCCTCACGACCGAGAATGATTGCCACCTTGTCTGTTGCTGCTCGCTCTGCCAAGAGGGCTCCAGCCTTACGCGGTCTGATGTAATTCCGCCCGGCAGTTCTTGCCCGCGCAGTTGTGCCCAAGATGAAAGAAGCATCACCTACGGCATCTTGCAGTGTGCCATGTAGCGTTGTCGCGTTGATGAGATCGGTACTGCGGTGAGCGATACCTTCGATTCGATAAGGATCAAACTCTTCAGGGTTTACCAAGCGGAGTGTCTTGAGTCCAAAGTTCTGCATCACTCGGGTGACACCGGCGATATTCACTACGTTCTTGGGGTGGTCAAGAACGATAGTGATACGAGAAAGTAAATCGTAACTCACGGTAGTCGTCAGCTGATGTTCCTATTCCTTACTCCCCCCCGTCCTCCGATTCTTCCGCGGGTGCCTGTAACTCTCCCTTGAAGTTGCGAATTCCCGAGCCGAGTCCTCTCGCCAATTGGGGCAGCTTCTTAGCACCGAAGAACATCATGAGGACCCCTAGCAGGAGAGCTACCTCCCAGAAACCGATCACAGCCATCTGATAGCTCATTTTATGAGCGCCTTGGCAATAAGTTGTAGCCGAACGTTAGTAGTACCATCATAGATCATATTGATCTTCAAATCTTCGCGGTAGTACTTCAGCTACTGTGTGGCTGAGCACTGACGCTTCTGAAACTGGGTCTGTACGAAGGGACCGAACGAGTGTGTTCGGGTGACGATCAGGCCCTATAGTAGAGCCCAGGTAACTGGGGTTCGGAAGGGGTTTGATGAAGTGAAGGGGGGGAGGGTTGACCTTGCGCCAAACCCCCGTCATCCTGTGGGCTTCTGAGGTCAACCCCCACTGTCCGAGAGATCGCATGTCCGATATCCCTAGCGACCTGCTATACACCGAAGAGCATGAATACCTGAGGCCTTCTAGTGAAGACGGAATTTTCTTTGTTGGGATCACAGATTATGCTCAGGGTGAACTCGGAGACGTTGTCTATATTGAGCTGCCAGACACGGGAATCTCCTTCTCAAAGATGGAGGTTTTCGGAACGATTGAGGCGGTAAAGGCTGTTAGTGATCTTTACAGTCCTATATCTGGTGAGGTGATAGAGATCAACATAGCTCTTGACGATGATCCTTCTCTCGTGAATACGGATCCATACGGTGACGGGTGGATGATCAAGCTTCGGGTTGATGATGAGGGTGACTTGGACGCACTTCTGGATTCAGATCGTTACGAGGACCATATCAGCTGACTGGGATTCAGTCAGAGTGTCAGGGGAGCCCATGACCTCTATTTACCCTCCTCCCGACTTCGAAGCCCGACACCTTGGCCCAACTAAGGCCGACATTTCAGGGATGCTCGAAGAAGTTGGCTATGATTCGCTCGCAGATCTGGTAAATAAAACGATCCCAGAATCCATCCGCATGGAAGGGGAACTCGATCTACCGCTGGCGCTGAGTGAAGCAGAGTTCATCAGTCACTTTCGTTCTGTTGCTTCCAAGAACCGAGTGTTCCGATCATTTCTTGGTATGGGATACAGCGACACTTTGGTGCCCGGTGTGATCCTGAGGAATATCATGGAGAACCCGGGCTGGTATACCCAGTATACACCTTATCAGGCTGAGATTGCCCAAGGGCGTTTGGAAGCACTCCTGAACTTTCAGACGATGATCATCGACTTAACTGGGCTACCGATTGCGAACGCTTCATTACTTGATGAAGCCACCGCAGCTGCAGAAGCTATGCACCTGGCCCGCGGAGAGAGCCCCGCCAGTTCGAATACCTTTTTTGTTTCAGAGCGCTGCCACCCTCAGACCATTGAGGTTGTGAAAACCCGGGCGTGGCCTCTTGGCGTCGAAATTGTGGTCGGAGATCACACGAATGTTGAACTACATGAGGGGGTATTTGGGGCCTTACTCCAGTATCCGGCTACGGACGGAGACGTTCTCGATTATAGGCCTTTTGTTTCTAGGGCAAAGGAAGCCGGATCACTTGTCATTGTAGCAGCAGATCTCATGGCACTGGCTATTCTGACTCCTCCTGGGGAATGGGGTGCAGATGTGGTGATTGGAAACTCTCAGCGCTTTGGTGTCCCCCTCGGCTGTGGTGGTCCACACGCGGCATTTATGTCAGCGACAGATTCCTTCAAGCGTAAAATGCCCGGACGCATCATCGGAGTTTCTGTAGACGCAGATGGAAATCCAGCACTCCGAATGGCACTCCAGACACGGGAACAACACATTCGGCGAGAGCGTGCTACGTCAAATATTTGTACTGCGCAAGTATTACTCGCGATTATGGCGGGAGCGTATGCAGTTTACCATGGTCCGGAAGGGATTAGGCGCATCGCTGAACGGATCCGGGCCCTTGCCAGCGTATTGGCTTCTGGTCTCGAATCACTCGGACACCAAGTACTTACGCGGGTGTTTTTTGATACGATCAGGGTGCGCCCCCTGGATGGTTCAGGGGACCTATTAGCCCGTGCGGTCTCACACGGGATCAATCTCAGGGATTTCAAAGACGGGACAGTCGGTATCGCGCTAGATGAAGTCACGACCCCCGCTGATCTAGAAGAGCTTTTCTTGATTTTTACAGCTGGAAACGACCCCGACTTTGATGCCGGGGAACTAACAAGAGACTCTAAACCATTCGAATTGCCGAGTTGGGCCACCAGGAAAACTCCTTATCTGGAACACGAAGTCTTCAACAGCTATCACTCAGAGACTGAGATGCTTCGTTATCTGCATAAGCTAGAATCCCGTGACTTGTCTCTTAACACGAGTATGATCCCACTTGGTTCTTGCACCATGAAACTCAATGCTACTAGTCAAATGGAGGGTGTTACTTGGCCCGACATAGGTCGTATTCATCCTTTCGCGCCTTCTGGTCAGATTGAAGGGTATCAGATGATCTTCTCAGATCTTGAGCGATGGCTGGCTGAGATTACTGGTTTTACGGCAACATCACTTCAACCGAACTCAGGAGCACAGGGAGAATACGCGGGCCTTCTAGTGATTCGAGCCTACCACGAAGATCGGGGTGAAGGTCACCGGGGAGTGTGCCTGATCCCTGCATCAGCCCATGGCACAAACCCAGCGAGCGCAGTGATGGCGGGCATGAAAGTTGTGGTTGTTGAGAGTAGTGAAGACGGTACGATCGACCTTGTTGATCTCGAAGCCAAGGCCGTGGAGCATGCTTCTGAACTTTCTGCAATTATGGTCACCTATCCTTCCACACACGGTGTGTTTGAAGAGCAGATCAAGGATGTTTGTCGGATCGTTCATGACAATGGTGGCCTTGTTTATCTAGATGGGGCAAACCTCAATGCACAGGTTGGTCTCGCGCGTCCTGGTGATTACGGTGCGGATGTGTGCCATATCAACCTTCATAAAACTTTCGCGATCCCTCATGGGGGCGGTGGCCCGGGTATGGGGCCAATCTGTGTTAATACGAAGCTAGCTCCATACCTCCCAGGCCATCCAATCCACAAGGTTGGCGGTGAGAAGGCGATCGGTCCGGTTTCGTCGGCCGCCTGGGGAAGTGCAAGCATTCTGACGATATCGTGGGCATATATTTCGATGTTGGGCTCCGGAGGAGCACGACGCGCGTCGGAGTTAGCAATCCTTGGTGCCAACTACATGGCAAAGCGCATAGAGCCTTATTTCGAGGTGCTATATAGAGGCGAGCATGGTCTGGTGGCGCACGAGTTCATTATTGATCTGAGGCCACTCAAGCGAGAGACAGGTATAACTGAAGAGGATGTGGCAAAGAGGTTGATTGATTATGGATTCCATGCACCCACTGTGTCTTTTCCGGTGATTGGCACAATCATGATTGAGCCCACAGAGAGTGAGCCAAAGCAGGAACTCGATCGGCTAGTAGATGCACTGATCTCAATTCGAGAGGAGATTCGGGAGGTGGAGATGGGGGCCGAAGATCCGGGCGATAACCCACTTAAGAACGCACCCCATACGGCTCAGATGGTAACTGCGGATGATTGGGATCATCCCTATTCTCGCTCGAAGGCAGCATACCCGGCTGCTTGGACGCGGGATTTCAAGTTCTGGCCGCATGTAAGGCGAGTGGATAATGCGTATGGAGATCGAAATCTTATGTGCGCGTGCCCACCGATTGATCATTATGAGGATGGTGCTGCAGGCTAGGAGTACTGTTAGTCTGCAGTCATAGTAAAATACCCCGATTGCTTGTTTCTTCGCACACACACCCTGGTCTGATTAGCATATGTCTTATGACGTATTCTTGTATACACACTCACCCGTTTAGGACCTTAATGCCACGAGGAGTTATATGGCGACCCTAACCTTCATCGGTCACTCAACTTTCACGCTACAGGCGGACGATGGCGCCAAGTTAGTGATTGACCCCTTCCTTACGGATAATCCCGTAACTGAAGTCACCCCAGAAGATCTCGAAGCCGACTTCATTTTGGTCACACATGGTCATCATGACCACGTAGGGGACCTAATTCCATTAGCTAGCCAGACAGGTGCAACCATTATCGCATCCTATGAAATTGCCAGTTATATGGAGCAGAAGCATGGATGCACCGTAAGTCCTCACCATATCGGTGGTGGAGTCAGCTATCCATTTGGCTATGTGAAGATGACTTCGGCCTTGCATGGCGGAAAACTTGATCTTCCAGGTGCTGAAGGATTTACAACAGTACCCGGCGCGTTTTTGATCGATTTGGGTGAAGGCCAGCGCTTTTATTATGCTGGCGACACAGGCTTATCGATTGAAATGCAACTCCTCAAGGGGAAGGTAGATGTAGCGGCTCTACCGATTGGGGATCGGTTTACCATGGGTCCAGGGGATGCAGTGACCGCAGTCGAATTCATTGAACCTTCTGTTGTGATCCCATTTCACTATGACACTTGGCCTGAGATTGAACAGGACGTTAGTGCCTTTGTTGATGCAGTTGGTGGCCTAGCCGATGTCCAAGTGATGCAGCCAGGAGCTGTGTTCGAGTTTTAGCGTGACAGACAAGCTCATGAGTTCCAGTCTCAAATGGCGTGTCATTCGGGATGGTCCACGCACAGGGCCAGATAACATGGCCCTGGACCATGCGCTTGCCGTTTGCTTCCGGGAGAGCCGAGGGGTATTGCGTCTGTACTCTTGGATGGAAGCGACCGTTTCTTTGGGTAGAAATGAACCTGCCAGAAGCTTGTATGACCGATCCAGTGCAGTTGAGCAGGAAATTGAGTTTGTAAGGAGGCCGACCGGTGGTAGAGCTGTCTTGCATTCTAATGAGGTTACATACGCGATAGTTGTTCCGATTCGTGCACTCGGTGGGCCCAGGGCTTCTTACATCGAGATCAACCGTGGTTTAGCAGAGGGACTTTCATCGATTGGAGCGGCCGTCACCGTTACCGATCATGGTGAGGTGTTATCTCCAGACGCTGGTGCATGCTTTGGAGTGCCAGCCCCAGGAGAGATCATGGTAGGCGAAAAGAAGTTAGTGGGCAGTGCACAACTGCGGGTGGGAGGTGCACTCCTCCAACACGGCTCGATCATTATTGACGGAGATCAATCAGTACTTAATCGACTTACTGGGAACCTTCACGACGTCGTACACCCCGCGACGCTTCGTTCAGTGCTGGGTGTGGTGCACCAGGATGAGGTTGTATTCGGTATCATAGAGGGATTGCAACATGTTCTGGGTGGCTTTTGGGAAGAAGGCCAGTACTTGTCAGAGGAACGCGAGGAGGCGGATCGGCTAGAGCGACATCGCTATAGTCAAGAGGAGTGGACGTGGAGACGATAAGACGTTGGGAAGGAGCGTGGCTTTCCACCGGGATTAAGGGGTTGACACTTCTGAGGGATTTAGGCCATAATCGGGGCCTCGCAGCCACTCGCCCTTCCCCTATTTATCTAGTGGAGGGGCGCTGTAACGCGAACTAGCAAGACTTTCCCAGGAGGTCAGTTTGTTCATTCAGTTGTACAGTGCGCTTCTTCAGATACCAGGGCTAGAGGGCTCAGACGCTCCTATGTCCGAGCAGTTGGGTCAGTTATGGGCAGACACCGGATTCATGCGGTGGCCTCTAGCTGTTTGTCTAGGCCTCGGCATTATAGTCATCATCCTGAAGATGATTAGCCTCCAGGTTAAGGCAGCGAAAACGCGATCAATCCTTAAGGATGTAGACGAACTGCTCACACAGCAGCAGATCCGCGAAGCCCTTGAGTTGACACGTGATACGGACGCTCCGGCAGCCAATATCCTGTATGCTGGCCTCGAGCGGAGTGAAGAAGGTACCGATCGCGTGATGAAGGCAATTGAAAATCAGGGCCTGATTGAGATGAGCAAGCTTGAAAGCGGACTCGTGATACTTGCGACGCTCTCGACTATTGCGCCACTCCTAGGCTTTCTGGGGACGGTGATCGGCATGATTATCGCCTTCCAGTCAATCGAGGCTGCAGGTGAAGTTGAGGCAACTCTTGTTGCTGGGGGTATTAAGGTCGCGTTATTGACGACAGCAGCCGGTCTAGCCATCGCGATTCCGGTATCGATTGGGCACAATTATTTTGTCTCCTTCATCGATAGTCTCGTGATCGACATGGAAGAATCAGCCCAAAAGATGGTTGATACCTTGCATGCAATGTCTAAGTAACATATTTGGCTGACGGTCATAAGGGACTGAGTGAAAAGAGGCCACCCCGCTTGGGGGTGGCCTCTTTTTTTATTGTTTTCTAAGGCGAGAAGGCCTAACGGTCATTAACGATGTAATAGTTGTCGCCCGGAGTTTTTGGATGCATAGATGCTGAAGGCGTTCCCGGTTGTCATGATTGTGATTGCTGCAGTTGGAGCTGTCACTCCCCAAGGTAGTTCCTATCATTCGCTCCGCTTATCACCCACAGACTCCGCACTGGTTGAGTTCGAAGCTGGTCGGTTTTGGCATGCTGCTAGAATGCTTCGAGAGGAGGGGGCTGCAGCAGGGACGCCTGAAGATGTACTTCTGCTTGCCCGAGCCGAAGCCGGTTGGAAGAATTGGTCAGCTGTAGCTGAACTCCTGGATGGAGCTGAATGGTTGTCTGAAGAGTCAGATGCCATTGGGCTCTATATACTTGGTAGAGCCTGGGAGGCCCAGGGACAGTGGGCTGAGGCGGCTGAGTCATATGGTCGCTATGTGGACCTGGGTTCGTTAGGGACGACCAGACATCATGCGTCTATCGTTAGGTGGACTCGAAGTCTGTGGAAGTCTGGCGAACGAGAGGCTTCTTTCATCAGTTTACGACAACTTGAGCCACACTTGGGTGCTCAGAGCTGGACTGCGTTAGAACTAGCCCTGGGAGAGGCCCGGGACGGTAACGTATCCTGGGTGGAAAGCCTTCTAGGCATGATAGAGCAGCCCCTGGCCCAGCTCTCCAGCTGGCGTCTCTTGCCGGATGCCTTGCTCGAAGCAGGGGACTTGATTGGGGCGACTGAAGCTTTTCGTGAAGCATACCAACAGCTCACTGGTGACCGTCGGGCGACTGCGGCGATCGAGCTCGCGGGGCTTCTCCTTGCTGGCGGGGATACAGCTACAGCACGCGGGTTGTTATTGGAAGGCCTTGAGGAAGCTCCTGGTGCTTTTCGCAATCGAGCTGCAGCAGAACTGTTTGACCTGGGAGACACGGATCGCGAGCTGACCCTTGAACTTGCGCGTATCCTCGATCGTGCAGGTGACGGACGCCGCGCTCTTACAGGGTACGATAGAGTTGTAGCCCTTTCTGCAAATACGATAGACGGGGTGCCTGTACCCCTGCCGATGCGTGTCGAGCGTGCACGACTTATGGGGACCGTACAAACCAGGCAGGAAGAAGCGATTCAAGAATTTAGAGCAATTCGAGACGTAACCACGGATGATCGTATCGGTGGGCGCAATCTTGAATTGTGGGCCCAGCTTCGAAGAAGACAGGGGCTAGATGAACATGTTCGTACACTTCGGCGCTGGCTCCTCGAAGAGCATCCGAATAGTTCGGAAGCCGCAGAAGTAGCCTGGTCACGAGCAAGCCAGGCTGATAGCCGGGGTGAACTAGACTCGGCATTGCGCCAATATGCTGTCTTGAGTTCTAACGCTCGAACCCATGCTAGAGCTGGACAGGCTAGGATGCGTTCAGGGCAGATTTATTTAGGACGTTCGGATAGAGTACAAGCCGCAGGAGTCTTTGAGGGATATCTGGAGGATTTTCCGGAGGGACGACGTTGGCAAGAAGCATCATACTGGGCTGGACGAATGCGTATGGAGTTGGGTGATACTTCGGCTGCCGAGAAACATATCCGACAGATCAAGACCCGGGACCCTGTTTCATACTATGCGGTGATAGGAGCCGAGCTCCTCGGTGAGTTGTACACGATGAATGTTTCAGATGTAGATGATCCTGCTATCCCACCATGGTTGAACAGAGGACTCAGCGACATCGACTTGTTTACTGAAGCGGGACTCGAGCAGGCTGCCGCTGCGGAGATTAATAGACTCAGAGAAGTAGCAAGAACGTCTAAGAACGATATGCTTGGTTTAGCTGAAGGCCTGATTGCTCGGGGTCGCACGATTGATGGAATCAACTTGGGTTGGGCGTTGCGTGATGAAGGACATGAGTGGGACTCACGCCTGATCCGAGTTGTATTCCCCCTCCCCTACCTCGACTTGATACGAAGAGAGGCCATGGAATGGGGGGTGGATCCGATTATTCTTGCGGCGATCATTCGGCAAGAATCCGCTTTCAAGGCTGACATAGTCAGTCGCGCTGGAGCAATCGGACTAATGCAGGTCATGCCACCGACAGGTGCTCAGCTTGCGCGAGTGCACGGGCCTTCAGACTTCCAGGAGGCGCACTTAGCATCACCTGAAGTCAGCCTTCATCTGGGCGCTGCGTACTTTGTGGAAATGAGCGCACGTTACGACGGTGTGCTACCGCTTATTCTGTCAGCATACAACGCTGGTCCAACTAGGGCGACTCGATGGAAGCAGTACCCAGAAATCTCTGATTTACTCCGTTTTACCGAGCGCATTCCATTTGTTGAGACCAGGGGTTACGTCAAGAATGTTAGGAGAAACCTCGGGATTTATGGGGTTCTTTATGGACAGAATTGACCTTGGTGTATCCCGAAGCAGAAACGCTCACTGTGCCCTTATCTAGCTGGGATCGGATCAGCTTGCGGCTGCCCCCGTTGCGCTCTAAGGTGACACTGTAATTCAATACGGAGGAGGCTGTGTGAAAGGGACCGTCAAATGGTTTAATGACTCAAAAGGGTACGGATTCATCGAGCAAGCCGAGGGCAATGACTTATTTGTTCATTTTTCCGCGATCCTTAGTGAAGGGTTTCGGACGCTGCAGGAAGGGGAAGAGGTGGAATTTGAGATCGGAGAATCAGATGTCGGCTACCAGGCCTATAATGTTATTCGAATATGAAGATTCTTGGGCTATAGCACTAAAGCCTCTCCTTTGCTTGCCTAAGGGGGACTTATTTAAAGACGATCTTCATTCTTGAGTATCCCCTCCAAGGATGTCCCGCGGATTTTCTTGATTGACGCTTACGCGCTGATCTACCGTTCTTACTTTGCATTTATCAAGAGGCCGCTTACGAATGCGGCAGGTGAGAATACTTCTGCACCCTTTGGCTTTACTCGTTTCCTGCTAGACATACGTGAGAATTGTGACCCTGATTACTTAGCAGTGGTTTTTGATGCAGGTGTATCATTCCGCGACGTCGAATATCCGGAATACAAGGCCACCCGAGAGAAGATGCCCGATGATCTTAGGGCTAGCCTGGGGCGAATACGAGATATCTTAGATGGCTTTAATGATCCGGTCGTGGAGCTCGAAGGATATGAGGCCGATGATGTGATCGGGACACTTGCCATTAAAGCTAGAGATCAGGGGCTAGAGGCGGTGATTGTTTCCGGTGACAAAGATTTTTATCAACTAATTGGTCCTGGAATTCACCTTTTGAATCCGGGACGTGGCGGTGCGACAGGCGTAGCCTCTGAATGGGTGACAGAAGAGAACGCTATTGAAAAGTTCGGGATCCCTCCTTCCCAGGTGGCAGATTACTTGGCTCTAGTTGGAGATTCTTCAGACAATGTTCCAGGTGCTCCGGGTATAGGTAAGAAGACTGCTTCATCCTTACTGCAAAACTATGAGAACATAGAACAACTCATTGCTCATGCAGAGGAACTAAAACCCCCAAGGGCTTCCAAGTCTCTTCAAGAGAATGCGGAGCAAGTTCGTTTATCGAAGAGGTTGGTTACGATCATGACTGACCTCGATGTTCCATTAGATCTCGATTCACTCAAGGTCAAGGAACCCAATAATGCCGTGCTCCGCGATCTTTTTGCTGAACTAGGGTTTCGCCGACTCACCGAGCAATTTTCAGCAGCAGTTAGCTCCGATACGCCAAGCAGCGAGGAAGAGCCTGGGAAGAACGATGTTTCCTGTCAAATTCTAGATCTGCAATCTGACTTAACGGATCTTGTTGAGGATATTCGTGCATCAGGCCGGGTTGCTATTGCTTCAGAGTTTACGACCAAGGATCCACTTGTTGGGGATTTGGTGTCACTTGCTTTCTCGACCAAGAGCGGTGTTGCTAGCTATCTCCCATTGGGGCATCAGAAAGCGTTCGAGTTGACCCTTGAAGGTGAAGATCAAGAGACGGTGGAGAACCTGCCCGGGTTGAAAAGTCGGGAGTTGGCTGCAATCAAGGAGATCTTAGAAGATCCCGAGATAGAGAAGGTTGGCCATGATCTGAAACGGACAGCTCTTTCGCTTGCACGTGCGGGGGTAAGGCTCCGTGGCTTCTTCTTTGATGTGATGATAGCGAGTTACCTATACGATCCAGGGAGCCGTGATCACGGGGTTGCCTCACTGGCCTTGAAGGAACTATCCCGTACAATCTGTGACCGCAAGGATTTGGTCGGCAGTGGGAGTAGTGAGAGATCATTTTCGGATGTGCCCATAGAACAGGCAGGAAATTATCTGTGTGAGGTAGCGGACGTTCTACTTGGGTTAGCCATGTATTTCCAAGAACGCCTTGATGAGCGCTCCCTAAGTGACCTTATGGTGAACCTAGAGGCGCCGCTCATACCCGTTCTGGTCAACATGGAACTAGCAGGGATAGAGATCAACCGTGATTTCTTCAAAGAGATGCATTCCAAGCTGGCGCGTGAGCTTGACCTAATAGGAGGAGACATTTTCAAGCAAGCTGGTAGTGAGTTCAATTTGAACTCAACTCAACAGCTTAGGCAGGTTCTCTTTGAGAATTTGAGTCTCCCGATCATCAAGAAGACCAAAACAGGGCCTTCTACTGATGCTTCAGTCCTAGAGGAACTAGCAGCTCAGGGTCATGCCGTGCCACGCTTGATGATTGACTACCGAGAGCTGGAGAAACTTCGCTCCACATATGTGGACGCTCTACCTCAGCTTGTGAACGGAGAAACTGGCCGGATCCACACGAGTTTCAATCAGGCCGTGGCTGCAACAGGCAGGCTGTCTTCGAGTGACCCTAACCTTCAAAACATTCCAATTCGGACTGAGATAGGTCGGGAAATCCGTAAAGGCTTTATAGCAGCCCCTGGCAACCTATTCTTAGCGGTGGATTACTCTCAAATCGAATTACGTGTGCTCGCCCACTTTTCGAATGATGCTGCATTTGTAGGTGCTTTTACAGAAGGCGTTGACGTACACAGGCAGACCGCAGCAGTGATTTTTGGTATCTCCGTTGAAGACGTGACACCCGAGATGAGAGGGCAGGCAAAGACCGTCAGCTTCGCTACACTGTATGGGCAGGGAGCATTCTCCTTAGCTAATCGCCTCGGCATTTCACGAGATGAAGCTAATGAGTTTATTGAGATGTATTTTGAGCGATTTAGTAGTGTTCGGAAATTCTTTGATTCCCAAATCGATATGGCGAGAGACATGGGTTATGTAGAAACACTCATGGGTCGCCGCCGATACGTGCCGGAAATTCAAGCAAGTAATTGGAGTGTCAGGCAATTTGGTGAACGTGTAGCCCAGAATACCCCGATACAGGGGACGGCAGCCGATATGATGAAAAGGGCCATGCTAGATGTGCATGCAGCCCTGGGGGCAGGGGATAGTGAAGCAAGAATACTACTACAAGTTCATGATGAGCTTCTTCTCGAAGTGCCTCAGGATGAAATTGAAGAAGTCCGTGATCTTGTAGTGAATCAAATGGAAGGAGCTCTAGAATTGAACGTTCCGCTAGTGGCGGAATCAGGTGTCGGGAGCACCTGGTACGAGTGTAAGAGTTGAGGCGATAATAGTGGAAAGTCTGTTGGCCCCGATAAGGGGGTTGTAAGAGCTTAGTCCCTGGCAGTCGCTATCCTATAGGTTTAATACCTGATTGTTTTGTTTCCATAAGCCACAGTACTCAAGAACAAAGAAAAGGGCCTCGTCCAACAGGACGAGGCCCTTTCTATACAGGTCTCAATTCAACCTTGAGTCAGTTCGGAGTCCAGAACCCAGATAGAGAATCACCATGAGCGCTATCCCGGAGCTTCTCGAACGCTCGGTTACGAATTTGCCGAATCCGCTCACGCGTAACACCTAGGAGTGATCCGATCTCCTCAAGGGTTCTTTCTTCACCATCATCTAGTCCGTAATACAGATACAGAATCTTTCGTTCGCGCTCAGTCAAATACTCATCGAACATTGTCTCAAGGTAATCTCGACGGGCGATTGCTTCGACGTCTTCCTCAATGTCAGACGCCTCGACTCCCGAGAAACGTTCTCCGAAGCTAGCGCTGTCCCGGTCACCTCGGTCGATCGGGGCGTCAAGGCTTAATTCTGATGCCGCTACGCGCCGGAGAGCTCGGATAGTCTCAACCGGCTCCTCCATTGTTTTGGCGATTTCAGCATCGGTTGGAGTGCGACCGAGAGATTGTGTTAGTTGAGTGTTTGTGCGTGCAAGTTTCGCAAGATTGGAGTTCTGGTTCAGTGGAATACGGACAGAACGAGTTTGTTCGGCTAGTGCCTGAAGTACTGTTTGCCGAATCCACCAGACGGCGTAGGAGATAAACTTCACGCCCTTGTCAGGGTCAAATTTCTTTACTGCTTTCAGCAGGCCTTCATTACCAATGCAGACAAGCTCCGCGAGCCCAAGGCCACGGCCTTGATATTTCTTCACATAAGAGATGACGAAGCGAAGATTTGCCGTGACAAGCCTTTCAGCGGCCTCTTTATCTCCTACTCGCGCTCTTCGGGCGAGCTCCCGCTCCTCCATTGGGTCCTGAATTAACGGGTATTTTTCGACATCCTGCAGATACTGATCAAAGGAATCTAGGCCACGAGAGGAAGTAAACATTCGTTTGCGATCGTCCCACTCTGGAGGAACGCTGATGGCTGGCCAAGCTAAGTCGACCCTAACAACCCTTGCAGTGCTTGGGCTATCGGGGTCGTAGCAACCAGCCGTGAAATCCCTTTAGGGGGCTCTGAACCTATAAAAATCTGTTTCCGAGGTCAAAGCCTTCCACCGCGATACGCTATTTAGGCCTCAGAATGCCCTAATGAGGGTCTAGCGCATTGGAGTAAGAAATAAGTCTGGTCCTACGGGATTGCGGAGAGCCTTTTGAAGCTGGTGATCTCTGAAGCCAGAGCCAATTCCAAGGAGTTCGATTAAGGTGACCCGAAACACCGGTCCCCTACTTATGGGATCATTGATCGGAAAGGCAAGGTCAATGCGTCCAACAGCGCGAGTGCTTGCTGGAAAACCCATTCTTAACCCGAAGCCGGCTGAGCCTCGCCATCCACTATTTGTGCCATAGGGTACTTCCCCGGCCCACATTCGCCCGACATCTGCAAAAAGTGTAAACCCAAAATCAACTACATCTGGGGACGGCCAGTTCAGAAAGATGCGGTCTTCAAGGGTAAAGAGGACACGTCGGGCTCCGGGAATATCATCTTCATAAAAGCCCCGAACTGCTTCACGGCCGCCCAGTGTGAGCTGGAAGGGGGTTTCGACTGACCATCCAGCCGTGGCGGATGTGCGGAAGAAGAATGTGTGAGCAGATGAGGATCCGGTACGCAGATAGGTGTAGAAATCAGCTGTACCGAAGAGGTCTCGCCATCCATCATCTCTGAATGAATGTCGGCCTTGACCCTCGACATTAACGAATATGAATACCTGACTAGAATTATGTCCGGTGAATAAGCGAAGGCGGGTGAAAACATCATCATGGCTCTTGAGGCCTCCGACCCGAAATGCTGGGATGCTTCGGCCAACGGTTAATCCGAGATCTATCCCTAAGGGTACGTCGATCACTTCCGCATGAGTATCAAGGCGAGCGGGGCGAATGTATCGGATCTGGCGTAATCCCAGCATGAGATTAATTCGGGTAGTCGCTGAAGCATTGATCTGTGATGCTAATATTGCCTGAAGTTGATCCGTGCCGGGGAAAGTATTACTGAAGTCACCGTCTAATACCACTTCAACATCCGTTGGAAAGCCGCCAAACTCGACCCTGTCGCGTGATAAGCCGAAACCTAGAAGCCCAAGCCTGCCTGGTCGTCCGAACCTCGTGGCGAAAGATATCTCGAGCCACTCTTCTTGGAGAGGAAGTAGTACCTGGGTAACATCGGTCGGATTACCTGTTGCGTATGTATAGAGTCTGTCACGGTTGCTGTACGCTTCTCGTACCGCAACCCTGCCGACCTCTCCGACAAAGGGGTATGCCAGTTCTTGCTCAAAAAAGTTACCCACTCTTGTTCGACCGTACCCGAAACGAGCATCAGTTCTAGTACCGAACAGGCGAGGTTGCTCAATCAAGAAGCCAGCATCACGCTGCTCTCTTCTTCGTGCAAAGTATCCTTCGGCTAAGATGCCCTGACCGAATAGGTTCTCTTCCGTTAGCTCAATGCGCTCTAATTGAATGCCCTGATCGATCGAGACTCCTAAGTCAAACTTAGTCGTCCACTCATCTTGGGTGTTGATGAGAACGTGGTATGTTCCGTCTGGTTGCTCGACCGGGGCAACATCAGCATTTGCGATGAAAGGGTACTGCCTCAGAATTCTACCGGACTCTTCAAGTAAGAATGGATCAAGACAGTCGTTCTCACTGAATAGTACCTCTCTCAGTATGAAGCTTTGACGTGTGGTTATGTGGAGGGCATTCGCAAGCCTGTATACCCAACGCAAGGGACTGCCTTCTTCCAGTGTCTCCAACTGGAAAATAGGACGGTTATCCACAATGATGTTCGTCACACGACCCAATTCACATAGACTGCCAGTTCCGACAGCTTGTGCACCAAGATCTGGTGACAAAACAAGCGTCGTACTGATTATGCCGACTAGCACCCTGAGAGTAGTCCGACGAGCAGTTTCCATCTAAGGCTAGGCTGTTCCAGTTGTGAAGTGTGTGATTAGAAGCAATCCTTATCGCTTCTGTACGCTTCACAGTCCATCAAGGTCCGCACATTCGTCGGGAGACTCTGATATGCCAAAGAGCAAAAAGGATGCTCTCGAGTATCATGAAAAAGGTCGACCTGGCAAGATCGAGGTTGTGCCAACTAAGTCGGTGGCTACACAGCGCGACCTAGCGCTAGCGTATTCACCGGGGGTTGCTGAGCCTTGCCTTGCGATCCACTCCAATCCAAATGATGCATTCAAGTACACCGCTCGTGGAAACCTTGTAGGTGTAGTTTCGAACGGGACGGCAGTTCTAGGACTTGGCAACATAGGGCCCCTGGCAGCCAAGCCCGTGATGGAGGGGAAGGGAGTTCTCTTTAAGAGATTTGCGGGGATCGATGTTTTCGACCTAGAGGTTGCGTCTGAAAATCCAGCGGATGTAATCCGCTTTTGCGAATTGCTGGAGCCAACAGTCGGTGGCATCAACCTAGAAGACATAGCTGCTCCAGCATGCTTCGAGATCGAAGAAGCACTGTCTAAGAATCTTGATATTCCAGTCTTTCATGACGACCAACATGGCACAGCGATTATTGCGGCTGCTGCCCTTATAAATGCTGTTGAGATTGTTGAGAAGAAGATAGAGCAGGTGAGGGTGGTATTTAATGGGGCTGGCGCATCTGCACTGTCTACGGCAAAGCATTTACTTCGTATCGGCGTGCCCTTGGATAATATCCTCATATGTGACTCAAAAGGCATAATACATGACGGTCGTGAAGATCTAAGTAGATACAAGGCAGTGTTTGCTGCAAAGACAAGCAAACGCACTCTTGAGGATGTGATGGTAGATGCAGACGTATGCATCGGCTTGTCTGTGAAGGGGGCCATCACCAAAGAGATGGTTGTATCCATGGCGCCTAAGCCCATCATATTCAGCTTAGCTAATCCGGACCCCGAGATCCTACCTGAGGAAGTCTTGGAGGTTCGAGACGATGCGATTATCGCGACTGGGCGCTCTGATTATCCCAATCAGGTTAACAACGTATTGGGCTTTCCCTTCATCTTCCGAGGTGCCTTAGATGTGCGAGCTAAAGGGATCAATGAGGAGATGATGCTTGCAGCGACGAGCGCGCTTGCTGAATTGGCACGAGAACAGGTGCCAGACACGGTTCGTGGAGCATATGAGGGGTCGGAGATGAGTTTTGGTAAAGAATACTTAATCCCGAAACCCTTCGACCATCGGGTATTATTCCATGTTGCTCCAGCTGTCGCCAAGGCGGCCATTGAAACTGGAGTGGCGCGCGTTACGCTCGACCTAGATCAGTACGTAGACCGGCTTCGGGCTTCACTGGGACCGGGTCGTGAAGTTATGAGGTGGATGACAACGCGGGCACGCAGAAATCCTGCCAAGATTGTTTTTCCAGAGGGACATAACGACAACATCATTTTGGCGGCTGTCCAGATGGCAGAAGATGGTATTTGCACGCCGATCTTACTTGGTCGTCCACCGCGGGTTCAGGAGAAGGCGGACTTACTTGGAGTGGATTTAAAAGGTGTGGAGACTGTCTACGCAGCTGAGTGTACAGAGAAGAGATACGATTTTGCGCAGACGTTGTTTGAGCGTAGAGCTCGGCGCGGTCTCACTTTAACTGAGGCCCAATGGAATCTGTACAAGCCGATTTACTTCGCAGCGAGTATGCTCGAGGCTGGAGAAGCCGACGCTATGGTTGCCGGGATCGAGGCTAATTATGCAGAAACTCTTCGTCCTGCTCTGGAAGTTGTGGGTCGAGCGTCCGGTGTATCTAAGGTTTCCGGGTTCTACATGTTGGCATTTCCAGGGAAAGAGTTGCTCTTCTTTGCGGATACCACAGTAAACATTGATCCTGATGCCGAAACGCTGTGCGATATTGCACTTCAGACTGCTGGATTTGTTCAGGATTTAGGGATTCGACCACGAGTAGCGATGGTGAGTTTCTCTAATTTTGCTTCCAGTACACATGAAGAGTCCCGGCGGATGGCCCAAGCTGTAGGTATGGTCCGGGAAAGTAATCCTGAACTGGAGATTGATGGAGAGATGCAGGCGGACACTGCGATTGATGGGATAAAATTAAGCGAAGTTTATCCGTTCACGCATCTAAGCGGACCAGCCAACGTACTAGTCTTCTCAAGACTCTCAGCTGCGAATGTCGCCTATAAACTTTTAGATCAGTTAGGGGGGGCGGATGTGATTGGGCCAGTTCTTTTAGGTATGGAAAAACCGGTCCATATCCTACAGAGGGGGTGTGCTGTTCAGGACATTCTTAACCTAGCTACGATTGCATCGGTAGACTGGCAGGCAAGAAATAAGCACATTTGATCCCTTCTCGGACGAGTCTCGTCCGGGTTTTTTGTTCTTAAGCCTGCTTCCTAAGGCTCAGAGCCTCGCGGGATAGCAAAACCTTAGTTCATTCCATGCCAGAAAACTTAGCACAATCAGACTTACGCGATCTTAGTGACCACGGCTTGATTCCAGGGGGAGCGATCTACTGGAATCTCTCTCCCACCCGCTTGTATGAGGAGTCCTTTGCCCGTGGGGACGGTCAATTGGTTCATATGGGTGGGATCGCGACCGTTACTGCGCCGCATACAGGACGTTCACCGAATGATCGCTTTGTCGTGCGTGATGAACTCACTGAGGAATCGGTAGACTGGGGGAGTGTGAATGTGCCAATGAGTCCAGATCATTTTGGCGCGCTACGGCAGGACGTGATTGCGCACCTAAATGACCAGGACCTCTTTGTTCATGATGCCCGCGCTGGTGCAGATGAAAAACACGGTATGAGTGTGCGGGTAATCAGTGAAAGTCCGTGGCATGCTCTGTTTGCGCACAACATGTTCCTTCGTCTGGGTCCAGATCAATTAGCTGAATTCAGCCCAGATTTTACTGTGCTGCACGCTCCACACCTTAAGGCTGATCCTGAACACCACGGCACAGTATCCGGTGCGGCTATCGTAGTGAATTTCTCGGCACGAGAGGTGCTCATAACTGGCACTCGATATGCTGGTGAAATCAAAAAGTCGATTTTCTCTGTACTCAACCACATGCTCCCAGAGTCTAGAGTTCTCCCAATGCACTGCTCGGCAAATGTGGGCTCGGCGGGTGATGTAGCACTTTTCTTTGGTCTGTCAGGTACTGGAAAGACAACCCTATCAGCTGATGCTGCCCGAGGGCTGATTGGTGACGACGAGCACGGATGGGGTGAAGATGGGATTTTTAATTTTGAAGGTGGTTGTTATGCCAAGACAATTCGTCTCTCATCCGAGAGTGAACCCGAAATCTTTCAGGCCACTCAAATGTTTGGCACAATTCTAGAGAATGTGGTTTTAGATGAGGCAACCTTAGAGATAGATTTTGATAATGGTTCTATAACGGAGAATACGAGGGCTTCGTATCCCATCCACTATATCCCTAATGCTGTGATTCCAAGCCGGGCAAGCCACCCCATTAACGTAGTGTTTCTTACTGCAGATGCTTTTGGGGTGCTTCCTCCGATCTCCCGACTGACGCCAGAACAAGCGATGTACCATTTTCTCTCTGGTTATACCGCTAAGGTTGCGGGGACGGAACGGGGCGTGACGGAACCCAAGGCCACTTTCAGCGCCTGTTTTGGAGCTCCATTCCTTCCCAGGCATCCGAGTGTCTATGCAGAGATGTTGGGAGAAAAGCTAAGGGAGCACAGAGCTACTGTTTGGCTGGTGAATACTGGTTGGTCTGGAGGTGGCTATGGGGTTGGAAGTCGAATGAAACTCTCGCACACACGGACAATGGTGAATGCCGCCCTCAGTGGTGAACTGGACGGGGGGAATTTTGATACGGATCAGGTCTTCGGCATTGCGGTGCCCACAGTAATCTCAGGGGTGCCCACTGAAGTTCTTAGCCCTAGAAAAACTTGGGAGAATCCCGACGACTATGACGTTGCAGCATCCAAGCTGGCTGCAATGTTTCGGGAGAACTTCGAGCAATTCTCGAATCAAGTGTCAGCTGAGGTCCTTACGGCCGGACCCCAGTGAATAGTTGGGTGGGCCCAAGAATATTTGGGGCTTCCTGATATCTCGTAGGTACGATGTCCATCTGCCGGGCCATGGATGGGTAGTCAACCCCGTGGCGACGGTTAGTTCTGGTGGATAGCTTCTTCCGGCTATTAGACCATGCCAGAAGCTGACCGGAGCACGATCAATGAATTTAAAGCTGTTCTCAGCAGTCCTACTTGTATTGTGTTTAGCACCGAGCATGCTACACGCTCAAGTGCCAGCTAAGGTTCCTGAAGAAGCTCCAGCTCGAATTCACCCTCTCCCATCTTTACGAGAACAAGCTCTTGAGCAGCAGGCATGGCTGGAGATGCGCATGGAGAGAATCCTTCCTCAACTCATGGCCGAATATGATGTGAGTATGTGGATTCTTTCGATGCGGGAGTATGCCGAAGATCCTGTGTTTTGGTCTATCACTGCTCCGACCACCTTTGCTGCTCGGCGACGTTCTATCTACGTGATTAATCGAGAAGAAGATGGGTCACTTGAACGGCTAGCACTTGGTGGTACAAGTCAGGGTGGGATTTTTGAGGCATTTCGCTCAACCAGGCCTGCCCCAACTCAGCCGACTGCGGAGCTTGTTGGAGCGGAGCAATGGAATCTGCTCCGTGAGTTAGTGGAAGACCGGGACCCCGAGAATATAGTTCTCAATGTTGATCCTGTTTGGGCTTTTTCAGATGGGCTCCATGCAGGTGAACAAGAAGAATTGCTTGAGGCCTTGGGTGATGAGTATGGCAAACGCGTTAAACACGAACCGCGGTTGGCGATGAACTACATAGCCTTGCGTCTTCCTGAAATGATGCCTCGATACCAGAAAATCGAGGAAACTGTGCACGCGATCATCTCAGAGGCTTTTTCAAATGCGGTAATCACACCAGGGGTTACTACTACGGAGGATGTGGTTTGGTGGATGCGCCAGAAGATTCGTGACTTAGGCTACACTACTTGGTTCCACACTTCTGTAGATGTGCAGCGAGCGGGCGGGGTGAACTCTGCTGGACCTGTGGTCATAGAAAAAGGTGATTTGCTTTGGACTGACTTTGGAGTTGTGGGTCTCAATCTACATACAGACACACAACACTTGGGTTATGTCTTACGAGAAGGTGAGATGGATGTGCCTTCAGGACTGAAGGCGTGCCTCAACAACTCGAATCGACTGCAGGACATTCTTCTTACTCATATGGAGCCTGGATTAACTGGCAATGAGATTCTAGCAAATACCCTGAGGCAGATGAGAGCTGAAGGGATTGACGGTACGGTATATACACATCCGATCGGTGATCACGGTCACGGAGCTGGACCCTTGATTGGCCGGTGGGATGGACAGGAAGGTGTCCCGGTCAGGGGGGATGCAGTTTTACTCCCTTCTACGTGGCATTCGATTGAACTTCAGGCGACGACCCCTATACCAGAATGGGGAGAACAGCCGGCATCATGTCGACAGGAAGAAGAAGCTTATCTGGATACCACAGGCGAGCGTCATTGGGTATTCCGTCGGCAGAGCAAGTTCCATCTGGTTTGGTAAGGCGCTGATTGCCAGCGAGCGGGTGTTTCCGTGAGCAATCAGACTAAACATATCGGCTTCGACAGATCGATTGTTGAAGGGCCAATCCGAGGGGCTGTATGGAAGCTTGCTTGGCCCACGATGCTGCAGAATATCATCGGTGGGGTGCAGGGCATTATAGACCACACGATGGTCGGGAACTATGTCGGTTACGTTGGTAACGCAGCGATTGGGGTGTCCTGGCAAATCTTCTTAGTTGTCATTGTTTTCATTAGTTCGCTATTCACAGGGATGGGTATTCTTGTGGCTCGGTTTGCGGGTGCGAATGAACCTGAAAAAGTGAATCGAACCGTTTACCAGGCGTTTCTTACATCAGTCATGATCGTCTTGCTAGTCATGGCACCGATAGGCTATGCCGCATCACCATTCCTGCTAGATCTGGTAAATGCCACAGCTGAGGTGCAGGCTGAAGCGCTACCCTATCTCCGCATCATGTTCGTTTTCTCATTTGGCATGCTGATGTTTTTCATGCTAGGTGGGGCACTGAGATCCGCAGGTGATGCGAGAACACCCTTAAGACTCGGAATTGCGCTAACGATCCTCAATATCGCACTCAGTGTCATCTTGATTCGCGGAATGGGTCCAATTCCCGCCTTCGGAACTACCGGGGCTGCAATGGGGACGGTCATCGCAGGAGCTTCTATAAGCGTATATGCGCTATTCAAGTTATTTGGGGGCCGATGGGTGGTGCAGTTTCAACGCGGAATGAGCTGGCGTCCCGACTACGTGATTATCAAGCAACTCTTCAAGTTTGGACTCCCGACGGGCATTCAAGGTATAGCGATGAATGTGGGTGGCGTGATTCTGTTGGGTTTCATCGGTTCACTCACTATGGGTGCTCAGGCACAGGCTGCGTACGTAGTGAGCTACACGCAGCTTTTCTCATTCATTACATGGACATCCGTAGGAATCATGGGTGCTACCGCAGCAGTAGCCGGTCAGAATCTCGGAGCTGGTAACCCCGACCGTACGAGTCACGCAGTGCATGTGGCAGCTGGTTTTGGACTACTACTCGCAACCGCTATTGGATCCACATTCTTGTTGGTCCCAACTCGATTATTGGGAGTATTCGGAATGGATGATCCTATTGTTGTCGACCTGGGTGTGGAGTTGCTACGCTACCTTGCATTATCGGGGCTCTTCATAACTGTCGCGTTAGCTTTTACGGGAGGATTGCAGGGCACCGGTGATACAAAGAGCCCCCTCTACATATCGATTGTTTCGCAGATGATTATTCCGATCGGACTCTGTTGGGGTATTCAAGTATTTTCGACTCTTGATCCTGCTGATATATGGTTGGCAATAGTGCTTGGCCATCTCGCTAGAGCAATCCTCAGTGTGATCGTATTCAAGCGAGGGAAATGGAGGGGGATCAAGGTCGAGATTGGCTCCGCTAGGGCATAAGGTTCAGTCGGGTCGCCTTTACGGGTTCCTGGCCCCATAATGTGCTCCCCTACTGACTCTAGGAGCTAACAGCTCATGGCGAAGCAGTACTGGTTGATGAAATCTGAACCTTACGTCTATTCGATCGAAGACCTCGAGAAAGATGGTTCTACTTGTTGGGAAGGTGTGCGGAACTATAAGGCTCGAAACAATATGCGGAGTATGAAAACCGGTGATGAGGTTCTCTACTATCATTCAAATGCTAAACCCCCCGGGGTAGTTGGTGTTGCCCGAGTGTGTAAGGAGGCGTATCCAGATCATTATGCCTTTGATGAGAGCAGTGACTACTTCGATCCTAAGTCCTCTCCGGATAATCCTCGCTGGTGGATGGTTGATGTCGAATTTGTCTCAAAGATCGAGAACGTGGATGAGCCACTCGGGCTATCCGAGATCAAGTCAGATCCGAAGCTGGCCGATATGGAGCTCATCCGGTACGGGCGTCTTTCGGTACAGTCCGTGAAGAAATCAGAGTTTGTCTACGTGAAAAAGTTGGCAAGGCTTTAGCTCTCTATGGACGTTTCTAGACCCCGAAGACTGCATCTTCTGCCTCTGCTAGTAATCTTGGGATTTACCCTGGGTTCGCTGGAGGTCCCAGCCTGGATGGTTGGAAGCCGCTCATTGGTGGGCGCCCTAAAGGTGAGTGCACAAAAAGTCCCAAATGCTAGAGCACTTGGTATTCCATTACAGGGTGAGCCGGGACTGAATAATGCCATCACTGATGTGGTAGGGGTCGAAGTTGGACACACGACAATTATAGAGGGTCAAGGTCCTCTTATTGTTGGAGAAGGGCCCATTCGGACGGGAGTTACCGCGATCCTGCCCCGTGGTCGCCAGTCCGGAGATTCGACTTTTGCGGCTTGGTTCAGTCTGAACGGCAACGGTGAAATGACTGGGACTACCTGGATCGAGCATTCTGGGCTACTTGAGGGCCCTATTTTGATTACGAATACGCATAGCGTCGGAGTTGTGCGTGATGCAGTGATCGCTTGGCAGCGGGATCGCGATCCTTCGTTTCTGTGGGCGCTTCCTGTGGTGGCTGAGACTTATGACGGCAGCTTGAATGATATTAATGGCTTCCATGTCACAGCTGAGCATGCCTTCGCAGCGCTCGATGGAGCTCGTAGTGGCCCGGTCGAGCAAGGTGCGGTCGGAGGGGGCACGGGTATGCGCTGCCACGGTTTTAAGGGGGGCATCGGGTCTTCGTCTCGGCGTGTAGGCGACTACACTGTCGGTATACTGGTCCAATGCAATCAGGGTTCTCGTAGTGATTTGCGAGTCGCAGGGATACCTGTTGGCGAGATGTTGCCTGAACCTTCTGCATGTTATGCAGATCGATTGATTCCGGCCGAGCTACGGCGTTCAGGCGTTAGGTGGTGTGACGACGGAGAAGATGCAGCGGGTAAGATGAAACCTATCCCAGAAGGTGCTGGTTCAATCATTATTGTTCTCGCAACTGATGCACCACTCTTGCCGACGCAGATCAAGCGTTTAGTTACCCGCACGACCATGGGCCTCGCCCGTATTGGTGGCATGGGATACAACGGTTCAGGAGATATCTTCATCGGGTTTACGACTGCGAACCGATCGGCAGCCGCGGAGCGCTCGAGCGCAGTGGGTTTGGAAATACTGCCGAATGACAGGTTAAATCCTTTTATTTCCGCTTCTGTCCATGCGACTGAGGAAGCAATACTAAATGCAATGCTCGCTGCTGAGACACTAACAGGCATTAATGGATATACAGTTCCGGCACTGCCACACGATCGCCTGGCTGAGATTGTGCAGCGAATGTTTGGGGGTTTCAGAGATTTGCGGTGAGTAACGAAATACCAAGGAGAGGTTTGATGGAGATGGTGATAAAATCACGTGCGGTACACGCTGGACTCGTTTTGATGATCATGGGTATGGGTTCGACACCAAGAGACCTTGATGCACAACGCTTAGCGACCGAAGACCCAGTACTCCAGGGCATTTGGGATCAGGCAATTGATAACTCACACTTCGAGAGCTTAGCGCAGTCACTGCTTGACTCAATAGGACCTCGCTTGACTGCTTCACCAGGGATGGAAATGGCTCAGGACTGGGCTGTTCAAGTGCTCAGGAGCTGGGGTATCGAAGCACGTATGGAGCGTTACGGGACATGGGAGGGTTGGAATCGAGGGCCAAGTCATGTGGACCTGATTTCTCCCCGTGTACGTTCACTTGAGGGTCGGATTCTAGCTTGGAGCCCTGGTACGGACGGACGTCCGATCAATGCTAGGGTTACGTATGTGCCTGACATTCGCTCTCCTGATGATTGGCAATCTTTTCTGGCTACAGTAAATGACAAGTGGGTGATGCTCTCATTTCCAGAACCGACGTGTCGGGCGAATGAACAGTGGACAGAGTTTGCTATGCCTGGATCCGCGGAGCGAATGGCCGAAGATAGAGCTAACGGCCAACAAGCTTGGAACAGGAACCTTCAGTCTACTGGATCTGTGGATGGGCGCCGCCGGGACTTGCATGCCCAACTCGAAGCAGCCGGTGCAGCCGGTATCATCACCTCCCAGTGGCCAGGCTCATATGGTACGACAAGGGTTTTTAATGCGTATAACAGAGATACTCCAACATTTGAGTTATCCTGCGAGGACTACGGTTTGGTGTATCGCCTCACTAAGAATGGACAGGACCCGGTACTTCGTTTGACCGCTGAGGCAGAGAATCTTGGGGAAGTGCCGGTATACAATGTGATTGGTGAGATTCCGGGAACTGAGATCCCGGATGAGTATGTCATGCTTTCAGCCCACTATGACTCGTGGGAAGGTGGCTCTGGGGCGACAGATAATGGAAGCGGCTCTCTCCTTATGCTCGAGACAATGCGGATTCTCAAAGAGGTCTATCCGAACCCGAAGAGAACGATCTTGATTGGTTTATGGAGTGGTGAAGAACAGGGCCTCAATGGTTCGAGGGCTTTCACGGAGGATCATCCCGAAATTGTCGAAGGGCTGCAAGCGCTATTCAATCAAGACAATGGTACCGGGCGAATCGTAAATCTTTCTGCACAGGGCTTCATCGAAGCTGGAGCGTCTTTAGCAAACTGGTTGTCACATGTTCCTGCCGAAGTTGCAGGTAACGTCAATCTCAATATACCTGGAAACCCAGGAGGCGGCGGGTCAGATTACGCTTCATTTGTCTGCCACGGTGCTCCCGCGTTCAACCTAGGGGCACTTTCCTGGGACTACAGTTCCCATACTTGGCATACACACCGTGATACCTTCGATAAGCTTATATTCGACGATCTTAAGAACAATGCAGTTCTGGCAGCTTCACTGGTGTACCTGGCTTCTGAAGACAACGAAAAGGTCAGTCGGGAGAGGCGGACGGTGATGGGTGGTCGTGGCGGAAGGACGGCCCAGTGGCCGACTTGCACTCCGGCAACACGAAGCTCACGCGACAGCTCAAGGATGTGATTCTGATATGAGTACGATGGTCCAAAATTATGTTGGAGGCGAGTGGTGTGGGGTATCGCACTCGGAGACTCTTACCGTAACCAACCCTGCCTCAGGTGGAGAGATTGGGCGTGTGCCGTTGTCCACTGGCACTGATGTCGATAAAGCCGTTCAGGCGGCAAAAACTGCTTATCCAGGTTGGCGTTCTACTCCATCACCTGAAAGGGCTAGGGTCCTCTTCCGACTCAAGGCACTACTGGATGAACATAAGGAAGATTTGGCGCAGTTGCTCACAACAGAGCACGGAAAAGTCATTGCGGAAACGCGCGGTGAGATTCAGAGAGGTATCGAAAATGTCGAGCACGCTTGTGGGATACCATCTCTCATGATGGGGGATACCGTTGAGCAGATCGCCGACGGTATAGATAGTGCATCGTGGCGCCAACCAATCGGTGTCTTCGGTGTCATTACCCCTTACAATTTTCCAGTAATGATTCCTCTCTGGTTTTGGCCATACGCTGTGGCAACTGGGAATACCGTGGTCCTCAAGCCCAGTGAACAAGATCCACTAACACATCAAAAGATCATTGATCTAGTGGAGGAAGCTGGGCTCCCTCCAGGTGTGTTGAATGTCGTGCACGGTGGGCAAGAGAGTGTTGAGGCAATTTGTGACCATCCTGATATCGCTGGAGTATCGTTTGTTGGCTCTAGCAGAGTGGCAGAGATCGTTTATAAACGAGCTTCTGCTGCTGGGAAGCGGGTCCAGTCGCTTGGTGGAGCCAAGAATTACATGATCGTATTACCAGACGCTGATATGGACGTCGCACTAGATGCTTGTGCTGGTTCAATTTTTGGTTCTACGGGTCAGCGTTGCCTAGCAGGCAGCGTGATTGTGGGTGTGGGTGACGCTCATACTGAGATTCGCGATAGAATGCTGGATGCCGCGTCTTCAATTCGGCTTGGTGATGGCCTTCAGGAGACTACGGATATGGGTCCGGTGATTTCTGCAGCACACCGCGATCGTGTTGTTTCCTTTATTGATCAAGGGGTAGCTGACGGAGCAAAACTTTCGCTCGATGGGCGGAGTGCCACTGTGGAAGGCCTAGAAAATGGGTACTGGGTTGGACCTACAGTTTTTGAAGATGTCTCACCGGATCTCTCAATAGCGACAGAGGAGATTTTTGGACCGGTTGCCGGCATCAACAGGGCGAGGGATGTCGATGAGGCTGTTGGCATGATGCATGCCAGCTTGTTCGGGAACGCATGTTCGATTTTTACAACGAGTGGCAAGGCTGCCAGAGAGTTCCGGTACCAAGCAGGCATTAGCATGATTGGTATCAATATTGGTGTGGCTGCACCCATGGCTTTCTTTCCGTTCGGTGGCTCAAAGAATTCCTTCTTCGGAGATCTGAAGGCGCAGGGTAAAGATGCTATTTCCTTCTTCACCGATCAGCGAGTTGTGATATCACGTTGGTAGATTGATGCCGCTGATCAAGACCTCAGTAAAAGCACTATGAATCCAACTGCAACCTCAGCCGTTTTGGGCCCAGACATTATTGCTGGACAGCAGGAATACCTCCTCCCGTCCATGCTGCATCTCTACTCCGAACCGCTCTGCCTGACAGAAGGACAGGGTGTTCGTGTCCGGGATGAGAATGGCAGCGAGTACCTTGACCTTTTCAGTGGAATCTTGACCACCTCAGTAGGTCATTGCCACCCGCGCGTTGTTGATGCAATGACTGATCAAATGGGTCGCCTGGGTCATGTTTCGACACTCTACGCGAATGCCCCCCAAGTGGAAGCTGCGCAAAAGATAGCGAACATTGCGCCGGGAGATCTCAAGCGAACGTTCTTCACTAATTCAGGGACGGAGGCAATTGAAACAGCCTTAATGATGGCCTCTCTGGCAACTGGACGAACCGAAATCGTAGGGCTGCGTGTTGCATATCATGGTCGTTCGTATATGGCTACGAGCGTAACTGCTCATTCAGGATGGAGACCACTAGCAACCCCCGTGGCTGGCATTAAACACGCCAAATCCCCCAATACCTACCGTTGTCCTTTCAAACAGCCTTGTGACGACTCGTGTGTGAACAAGTTTGTGGAAGACCTTGAAGAGGTCATCATCACGACAACAAATGGTCGTCCGGCAGCGTTTATCGCCGAAAGCATTATGGGTGTGGCAGGCTACGTTGTTCCGCCTTCCGGCTATTTTCAGAAAGCTGCCGAGGTGATTCGTCATTATGGTGGCCTCCTGATTATCGACGAAGTTCAGGCAGGCTTCGGTAGGACCGGAAAGCACTGGTTCGGTATAGAGCATTGGGGTGTCGAACCGGATATCATGGTTATGGCAAAAGGTATCGCGAATGGGGCTCCTGTAGGTGCTACTATAACGACCGATGAGATCGCGCACGCCTGGAAGGGTAAAACGATTTCAACGTTCGGAGGCACTCCTGTATCCATGGCCGCTCTCTGTGCTACACAGGACGTGCTTCGAGAGGAAGCAGCACCGGAAAATGCTTTTGCGCGAGGTGAGGAACTGCGTGCAGCTCTGATCGATATCCAAGAACGACATCCATGGGTTGGTGATGTTCGAGGTATGGGCTTGATGCAGGCCATGGAGATCGTGAAAGATCCAGAGACGAAAGAACCGGATACAGAACGCACGGCAGCCCTGCTGGCTGCAACCAGAGATGAGGGCCTACTAATTGGCCAGGGTGGACTTAACGGTACCGTCATTAGGCTCGGCCCATCACTGCTGATCACCGCTGATGAAATTGCTGAAGGTATGGAGAAATTAGGGAGGGCTTGCGACAAGGTGGGATCGTGATGTCAAGCCTACCGATTGATGCATGGATCCTTCTTTTTTGTGCTGTGGGGCTGGGTCTCGGACTCGAAGTTGCATTCTATAGAGCCCAGAAGCGCCACATCACATCAAGGCATCGAGAGACGAATCAAGATGAGATCGGGCCTGGATGACCTCTGTCACGGTTATCTCTGTCCTCGTTGGTTACGCTTTTATCCTCCTTGGGATTGCCTTCTGGGGTAGCAAAGAATCTCGAGATCTCAAAGGATACTACGTTGCGGGCAAGCGTCTGCCCGCTTGGGTGATCGCCTTTAGCTCCAATGCTACAGGGGAAAGTGCTTGGCTCCTGTTGGGTCTAACAGGCATGGGTTACGCGATTGGTGTCCACGCTTTTTGGGTTATTCTCGGGGAAGTGTTGGGTGTTGCTTCCGCATGGGTCTGGGTTGCTCGACCGTTCAAGGAATACACGGATCGCTTCGACTCGATCACTGTGCCTGATTATCTCACGGATCGGTTTCGAGATAAGAGTCATATTTTCCGTTGGATCTCGGCAATCATTATTCTGAGCATGGTGATGGCGTATACAGCCGCACAACTAACGGGATCTGGTAAGGCTTTTGATTCTTTTCTCGGTACCGGCTACACAGAAGGTGTTTGGATTGGCCTAGTCATCGTCCTATTCTATACGACGGTTGGTGGATTCAAGGCAGTAGCTTATTCGGACTTCTTACAAGGCATCCTGATGCTCGGATGCCTGATTGCTCTTCCTATCGTGGGCATTGCTGCTGCTGGTGGTTGGAGTGAGATGATTACAGGGTTGGCAGCTGCAGACCCTGCATTACTCCGACCAATGGGCCAGTTTGGTTTTGGCGCGGCCGGTATAGCAAGCGCATTCGGATTTGTCGCGATTGGGTTTGCCTTCCTAGGCTCTCCACAGCTCCTGACCAGATTCATGGCAGCGCGTGACCAGAAGCAGATTGTTGAAGGAGGCTTCTGGGCAGTGCTCTGTGTCATTGGCTTTGATGTTGGGGCGGTCCTTGGAGGAATGTCGGGACGCACGCTATTCCCTGGCTTAGCAGATCCGGAGACGATTTTGCCGGAGATGAGCGCAACCCTCTTCCCAGCTTTCTTTACAGGAATTTTTCTTGTAGTCGTGCTTGCTGCGATCATGTCGACAGTCGACTCACTCCTCCTTCTCGCATCGTCCGCAGTCGTTAGGGACATCGTCCAGAAAGCGATGGGGATCCGAGCTTCGGAGCGCACATTATCAAATCTAGCGCGAGGGGTAACGGTCTTGATCGGGGTGGTGGGGCTAGTGGTGGCACTGACTGAACCGGCATCTATCTTCTACTTCGTACTATTCGCTTGGTCCGGCATCGCATGTGCCTTCACGCCGGTAGTTCTCTGCTCACTTTTCTGGAAGAGAACTACCAAACTTGGAGCTATAGCCGGGATGATAGGCGGGTTCGTAGTGACGGTCGTATGGACGATCTGGTTTAAGGAAAGATTCTACGACCTCTACGAGATGATCCCGGGTTTTATAGCGGGATTTGTATGCACGATTTCAGTGAGCTTGATGACTGAATGTGACAGGGATATAGCTGACGAAGTTGACTCAGTGCGGAGGGCTGTGGGTCCAGTTTTTTGAGTTCCGGATGGAATGTTTTATGTCGAGATCAAGTATCGCAGTCGGTCTGCTTGCTCACTCCTTTTATGGCTTGAGTGAAGACAGTGCGATACGATCTGATTGGATCAAGAAAAATGGATAAGAATCACTCGCAGGAGGCACGAGATGGCTGACGTCAGTAGAAAGGATTTCCTGGGACTTAGCACTGTTGCTGCTGCGGGGTTGGCGAGCGGGTGCGCACCGATAGCAGATTTGGGAAATGTGAGAGCTGATCTTGTCGTCATCGGGGGTAGGGTGCTCACTCAGGATCCCGATCAGCCAGTCGCGGAAGCCTTCGCTCTAAAGGCTGGACGTTTTATGGCAGTTGGTTCAAATGAAGACATCCAAAATCTCCAGTCTGTGAATACTGAAGTGATTGATGCTTCTGGAATGACGGTGTTGCCGGGATTTATAGACGCACATTCTCATCCGTCTAGCGCGGGCTTAAACGCACTCAAGAATGTAAACACTAACCTCGGCAGTGTTGCTCGGATCCAGGATGCTCTGAGCCAGCGGGCAGCCAACACTCCGCCCGGTGAGTGGATTGTCGGTTACATGTACGATGATACAAAGCAGGAAGAGGGGCGTCCGTTAAACCGTGTAGACCTTGATGCGGTAAGCAGCGAACACCCCATCATGGTTGGACATCGTGGCGGCCACACAGGTGTATACAACTCGAAGGCGTTTGAAGTAGCAGGTATCACGGTCAACACCCCGGACCCGTTTGGAGGTCACTTCTATCGTGAGGGTGGTGAACTCACAGGGAAGGTTGCTGAGCGCGCGCGCGCTGCGTTCAATGTGCCGTCAGGGTCAACACGTGAAGAACGTGCAGATGGGGTCTCTGTGATTTGCAAAGAAATGAATGCGACGGGGCTTACATCGGTTCATCAGGCAGGTACGGGATCAACAGCGTTCGTTGCCTATCAGGATGCCAGAGACGAGGGCAATCTGTCATTACGCATGAATTTGATGGCTAGAGGTGGGACCTTCCCGGCCCTTCAATCAGCGGGGATTCGCACCGGGGTTGGGGACGAGTGGATTCGTATTGGCCCAGTAAAATTCTCCGCTGACGGTTCGGCCTCTGAACGCACTATGGCAATGAGCACTCCATATGCGGGTCGCCCAGATGATTTTGGTATCCTGACGATGACTCAAGAAGAGATCCACGAGGTTGTCGAAGAAGCTCACCGGTCTGGATGGCAGATTGCCATCCATGCCAATGGTGATGTCACAATCGATATGGTCCTGAATGCGTATGAACGGATACAACGCGAGTATCCTCGTCAGGATACACGTCACCGGCTTGAGCACTGCTCCTTAGTGAATCCGACACTGCTGCAGCGCATAGCCAACGGTGGTTATATCCCCGCGCCATTCTACACCTATGCTCACTATCATGGTGAGAAATGGATCGAATACGGTGAAGAAAAAATGGAGTGGATGTTTGCTCACAAGTCTTTTATCGAGTCTGGAATTCCGGTCGCTCCGGCTTCTGACCATTCCCCCGGACCCTATGAGCCACTGATGGCGATACAAAGTATGGTGACCCGCAAAGATTTTTCTGGCCGAGTCTGGGGCCCAAGCCAGAGGATCACCGTCGACGAAGCCCTGAAAATCTGTACGGTGAATGGGGCGTACGCATCGTTTGAAGAGAACGAGAAGGGTACGATTACCGCTGGCAAGTTGGCTGACTTCGTGATCATTGCGGAAGACCCTCATGAAGTAGATCCAGATCTGATCAAGGAAATTCAGGTTGTCCGGACTGTGCTTGGTGGCAGGACAGTGCACGAGGCTTGAAGGCAGGTTTCTGCTTACCAGACATCTTAACCAAATGAGTGATAAGCTTTCCGGAAAAGTAATTAGGGATCCTCTGTGGAATACGATCAGACTTGACCCTATAGCAGCCCAGATCGTTGATACTGTGGAGTTCCAGCGCCTACGCTACATACGGCAATTGGGCTTTACTCATCTGGTCTATCCTGGTGCGACACATACGCGGTTTGACCATGCACTGGGTGTTTACCACCTCACGACTGTCGCCTTAGATCGGATTCGAGAGAATCCAAGAACCCCATCGGAAGTATTGCAGGATGGTCATCTCATTCCTTATGCGGCGCTACTTCATGACATTGGCCACTATCCGTTTTCGCATGCACTAGAGGAACTAGAAGCGGAGTATGTCCCGACCCACCACGAGGAGGTTAGTGAACAGTTCTTGGCATCCCCCTCTCTACGGGATGCCCTAGTCCCTCTTGGGTCCAGTGCTCCTGACCTGCTTTTAGAGTTGATCTCTGGTAAGAGTGAAATTCCTTTGCGGGGCCTAGTAAGCGGAGCTCTTGATTTGGATAAGATGGAATACCTCCGCAGAGATGCTCATTTTTCCGGTGTGCCTTACGGTGAAGTCGACGTTTCTCGGATATTACAGGGGCTTGCCTTGTTACGTGATCCGGAGTCTGGTCAGTATGAGGTGGGAGTTCATGAGAAAGCAGTGGCCGCCTTAGAATCTCTTCTGTTTGCGAAGTACCAGATGTTTCGCAATGTCTACTGGCATCATGCTGTAAGGGCCGCAACTGTTCTCTACAAGAGAATTGTTGAAGAAGCGGTAGACAGCGGCCTCCTTGTTGCTAATGAACTTGTTGGGCCAACTGACGAAGAACTCTTGCATGAGATTAGTCGCCGAGCACATGAAGCTGATGGTGAAGCCGCAGAGCGTATCGGTACTCGGTGGTTGCCAGCGCTTCGCCAACGCCGGCTCCCCAAAAGGGCATTAGAATTGAATGCAGCCGACCTTACAGGTAGACAAGTAGAAGACTGGGTGGCTAGTAGCTCACCACATAAACGTGCGATTGAAGACGATCTAGCTCTAGATCTTGATTTGGAACCCGGAGAGGTAGTTATCGATTTTCCGTCTAAGAAAGCCATGTTCCAGTTCAATGTGCTTGTTGAGCGGCGTGATGGACAAATCCAGCGGTTAGGCCTAGGAGGACTACCAGGACTACTGGATTTGCCGCGATTGGCGGATAATCTTTACACGACAGCACGCGTCCTTAGGGTTTTTACTTTCCAACAACGTGCCGTTATGGCAGACGATATTCTCGCAAGAATTACTCGACCAAATGGAACAGCCTGAGCTGTTATGGGGTTCACTGATGGTGCCCCCTAGGAAACAGCAAACCACTTGACATCACATAGTAATTATAGCAGCATAAACTGCTTTGCATTTCACGTTTTGCCAGGCCTCAACGATAGCCGAGACGGCTTAGTCACCTGGCTGGACTTTATCAAGAGATAGAACACGATGGCCACTGCGACTCCGAGGAAGCGGAGTAAGCGACGCGGGAAAGGCAATCTCCTCTCTGGATTCGATGCCAGTGTAGAAGAACAGAGTGCCCTTGACCAATATCTTCGAGACGTCAGTCGTCATGAGCTAATCACTCCTGAGAAGGAAAAGGAGTTGGGTGCGCTCGCCCAGAAAGGCGACCAGGATGCGATCCAGGAATTGGCGCGCGCAAACCTTCGCTTCGTGATTAGTGTTGCTAAGAAGTACCAGAATCGTGGTGTGTCACTTACGGATCTCATTCAGGAAGGAAACGTCGGATTAGTTACTGCCGCACGTAAGTTTGATCCGGAGCAGGGTGTGAAATTCATCAGCTACGCAGTCTGGTGGATTCGCCAGGCAATCTTAGCGTCACTTGCGAATCATGGGCGTGCTGTTCGTGTTCCCTTGAACCGAGCAAGTGATCTAGCACGGATTTTCAGAGAGAAAGAGCGGCTGAAGCAAGAGAAAGGTCGGGAGCCTTCGACGGAAGAGCTCGCCGAAGCTACCTATCTTACACCAGAATTGGTGGAATCTTTACAGACGCTGAACTCTGCTGAAATTCGACTTGATGCCCCGATCGGTGACTCAGAAGACTCACAGCTTGTCGAGCGCTTCATAACTGAGGAAGCCGCAGAGCCAGAAATCGAAGTCGAGGGGCGTCTTTTAACGGAAACGATCGCGGGTGCGCTTTCCCTTCTTGAAGAGCGTGATGCAAAAGTTCTGCGGCTCTATTTCGGCCTAGAAGGTGAGCGGGAGCATACACTAGAGGAAATTGGCAACATGCTCGGCGTTACACGTGAACGGATTCGTCAACTCAGAGACCGAGCACTGCGTCGCTTGCGTGAAGGTGGCAAGGGTGACGCACTGGAGTCTTTCGCGGCTTGATCTATTGGCCGGCGACACCCCGGTCAGACATGTTTTCTGTTGCCACCCTAGAAAGATTCTCCTCTCCGGCGTCTTGCATTCTAGAACTTCATAAATGATCGGGGTGGTAGATCAAACTGGTGGGGGTTCTTACCGGGTCCGACTAGAGGACGGTCTTGTCGTAGAAGCATCACTACGAGGAAGGCTGAAGGTGGGGGGAGCGAAGAAAGAGAGAGTTGTCATAGGTGACAGGGTCTCTCTGGAACAGTCGGGTGAGGGCTGGGCCATAGAAGGTGTCGAGCAGCGTACCACTGAACTTGTTAGGCGAAGCCGAAGCAAGCGGGTGCGTAAGGTTCTAGCTGCGAACCTCGACCGATCGTTTATGGTGGTTGCAGCCAAGGATCCCCAGGCTAATCCAGAACTTGTAGATCGCCTTCTGCTGCTAGGTGAGTCCAGCAGGATCAAGCCAACTCTAGTGATTAATAAAGTGGATTTGCCGGGTGCGGGAGAGGTTGCTGAGCCGCTCAAGAATTTGTACGAAAGTATCGGGTATCTTGTTTTACTTGTGAGTGCCGCAGCGGGGGTAGGAGTGGGCCGGCTAGAGGAAGAACTATGTTCAGGTACTTCAACGTTGATCGGTCCCTCGGGTGTGGGAAAATCTTCCCTGCTAAATGCTATCGATCCCGAACTGGAGTTACGTACTGGAGAACTATCACGCAAAGGTGGAACCGGTCGGCACACGACCGTCAATGCGCGTATCATATCGCTTAATTGTGGAGGTTTTGTCGCTGATACTCCTGGTTTTGGTGATATAGCATTTGTAGGAATACCGCCGTCCGAGCTCGATCATTGCTTCCCTGAATTCAGCCAACATCTTTCACAATGCAGGTTTAGGGGGTGCTCACATGTTTCTGAGCCTGACTGTGGAGTACAAGCAGCTGTTGAAAAAGGAGTGATCCCTGCAACCCGATTCAGGAGCTATCTGAAGGCGCACTCAGAGGCGGTAGACTTCAGCTCTTATTGATGACTAACGAGGATACGTAACCTCTGCCTTCTTCTACCGAAATCTTTGATCAAGAACGGAGAGGTGTCACCCTTGGAGAGCCAGTGGTTGCTTCCCATTCAACCTTGACTGGCCAGCCGTATACTTCAGCGAGCACTTCCTCGTTCACAACTTCATCCGGTGTCCCCTCTACTGCTACCTGACCCTCGGACAAGAGCAGCATACAATCCGAAAAGCGGGCCGCTAAATCCAGCCCATGTGTTGTAAGGATCACGGTAAGCCCAGAGGCCACAGATTGTTTCAGTAGCTCCAAAATTTCCATCTCATGCTTGATATCGAGACTGCTTGTGGGCTCGTCGAGTATAAGGGCCATAGGTTCTTGAGCTAGAGCGCGAGCGATCCGTACACGCTGTAACTCTCCGCCCGAAAGGGTTGATAGATCTCGATTAATGAGATGCGTCACGTCACAAACCTCGAGTGCCTCATGGACGGCGACTTGGTCCTTGCTGCTTTCTGCCTCAAGAGGCCCAAGGTGGGGATACCGACCCATACCGACCATCTCTCGCACAGTGATCGGGAATGAAACTGTCTCCGATTGTGATACTACACCGATAGAGCGAGCGAGCGCTTTGCGATCCCACTTGCTGATGTTGCGTTCGGAGATCAAGGCTCTTCCTTGATCTGCCCTTACAACTCCTAGGAGTCCTTTCATCAGCGTGGATTTCCCAGAGCCATTAGGTCCTAGGACTGCGTAAAAGCTTCCTGAGGGAACAGACATGTTTACGCCATTCAGGGCAGGGCGACTTTGCTCCGGATACTTGATGACAAGATCCGTGGTTTCAAACCTCATTTTGTTGCCGTACTCCGCCTCAAGAGGACAAGGAAAAATGGAACCCCTATAAACGCTGTGATGACACCGATTGGGATTTCGATCGGTGGAATAATCAGCCGAGCAACAAAATCCGCTCCTATTAGAAAGGTTGCGCCTCCGAGGAATGAAAGTGGCAGGAGTCCACGGTGGTCCGATCCCACCAGGATTCTCAAAGTGTGAGGCACAACCAGCCCAACAAATCCAATTACTCCCGCCACAGAAACGCTCGCTGCTGTGATCAATGCTGCGACGACTAGAGAAATTCTTTTCACACCCTCCACGTTGGCACCCAGGTAGTATGCTGTTTCTTCTCCGATTGCCATCAGGTTCAGTGGCCGAGCCAGAGATATGAGTATAACTGTTGCAGGCATTGTATAAGCTCCTGCGATGACGACCCGATCCCAGTTAGCTCCCGCTAGGCTGCCCATAGTCCATAGAATGGCACTCTGTACTGTTTGAGCAGGAGAAATCGAGAGAATGAAAGAGATACAGGCCGAGAAAAAAGCAGCTATGACTACACCTGAAAGCAGAAGGACCCGGACATCCATCGCTCCACCAATTGAGATAGCTACACGAAATACGAGAAAGATCGCCATGAGTGCGCCTGCAAATGCTGCCAGGGGAAGCGTCCACGAACTGGTTGCAGCAAGTCCCATACTGAGCACCAGCACTGCACCAAATGATGCACCTCCAGAAACCCCGAGTATATAAGGCTCCGCCAGAGGATTTCGTAACAAAGCCTGGAAAGTTGCGCCTGCTATACCCAGTCCTCCTCCGACAAATGCGGCCAATAAGATCCGGGGTAGTCGAAGGTTAACCACAATGTCTCGGTGCGCTTCTTGCCCATTTCCAGTGAGAGCAGCCCAGACTTCAGAAATTAGAAGTGGAACCGAACCAAAGAGTACGCCTAGTATTCCGATCCCAATAAGCGCCATAAATAACAGAGTCGCGAGTTTTGTTTTGCTCATCGTACTCGATCGTCGTGTAAGATTGTGGCTATATGTCTGGCGGTTTCTGCGATATCCGGCCCGGGTAACTCTAGAGCATTGCCGATCTCTTCTATACGAGATCCAGGAGTCAGCCTGGGATCGAACTGGGACCTATCCGAAATGAGAACTACATCGATCTTTCGGACGCGAAGCTGCTCAGGGCTTACTGAGCCATACAAGAATCCCAAGTCGGAGAAGACATTTCTGCCGCCCGCTAACGTTAGTATCTCGTCTATATACGAATCGGGACCAGCGACCCACGGTGGAGAGCCTCCCAGAATGTACGCCGCATGGACCTTTGGCTTCTCGGAAGTCAGTCTCTGAAGGTCAGCCAGATCATTCTTGATGCTCGCTACTATAGAATCGGCTGCAGCCTCGGTACCTGTTGCTTTTCCGAGAAGTCGTACACTTGCATATAGGTCAGTTAGGCGATCAGGACGCACGGCTATGTGGGGGATCTCTAGCTCGTCCAAACGAGATTTAGTTTGAGGATCTTGATCGCCAGAAAAACGCACAACTAAGTCTGGTTCGAGAGCAATAATATCTTCGAGGTTTGGCTCCAATCCCCCACCCACCGACGGGATCTCAAGCACCCAGTTCTCAATGTCAAAATCAGTACGCCCAACAACCCTATGAATGGCCCCGAGTGCCCGTAGCGTCTGGGTCGCTGATGGTACGAGTGAAATAATTCTCTGCGCTGGTTCCTCAAGAGCAACTTCCAGGCCAGTTGCGTCGACCAGAATAATGTTACTGACAGTGCTCCTATTTCTTTCCACTGTGGCAGGGGAAATAGGAGGTTGAAGGCGCAGTTCTAGCCCTTCCCAGACAACGTTGTCGCAGCCTGTTGCCAGGGTTAAGATCACCGCGATCGCCAGGTGTTGCCTTTGCATGCGGTCGATGGAGTCAGGTATGATTTGGGGCTCCAAAGCTATCAATGCCTCCTTTCGAGGCAACCTGATGCGTGGTGCCCTGTTCACTTGGGGTGTTTTTGGCGACCTCGTGCGTAGGTGCCTGAAGTAACATCCCTAAGGATGCCATGGACCTAAAGTATGCAAGGTCCTGCAGTAAGCTGCTATTTCAGTTTCCATTTGGAGCCACCTTCGATGTTTACTTAATGGACTTCGAACTAAGCGAGCTAGTAGTCAACTTGCATGCCTTATTCTACCTAGTCCCTTCTCGGATCCATAAAAGAGGCTTGGCCTCCCAGTGATTCTTGCACATCTCTCAGATCTGCACCTGGGCTTTCGGGCCTACGGGCGTATTGATCGCGGTGTGGATATACGCGAGCGAGATGTCTCCGTGGCATTTGAGCGTGCACTTCAGGCTATAATTCGAATAAATCCTGACATCGTGGTGGTTTCGGGTGATGTCTTTGATCGTCCAGATCCTCCTGCAAGTGCAGTGGTTGTGCTTGCGCGAGGTCTCGAACTACTGCGTTCCTCACTTCCTGAGACACCAGTATTCATGATCGCTGGTCCTAGGGACACACCTAGGCAGCTTGGCAATCCCGGGGCTCTTGCCGTACTGGATAGTTTTCCGAATGTCGAGGCAGCCACGGATTTAACGCGCTCGATTATCATGGAGCGTCTCAAGCTTCATGCCTGCCTGGTGCCATTCCGGGCTACTGTTCGCCACCCCGGAGCCTTCCCGGAGCCCGACCCACGAATGAGATGGAATCTTTTGGTACTGCATGGAACTCTTGAAAAGTCCGGAGAGGCAGCAGTACCAGTGGTTCCCGAGGATTGGAGCTATATAGCCTTGGGAGGACGACACCGCACAGAACAGATAAGCTCAAATGTTCTTTGGGCAGGATCCCTGGAGCGTGTTGCACTTGATCCTTGGGAGGACGCTGGCGGAGAAAAGGGGTTCTTAACCGTGAACCTGGAGAGCGGAGAGCACCAATTCCACGCTATTCCATCGCGTCCGGTGGCTGCGTTGGCTCCCGTTAAGGTTATTGCTGGGGATCATAGTAAACTGCGTAGCCGAGTACGTGAGGTTGTCCAAGAGATCCCCGGAGGTATCAAGGGTAAGATTGTGCGCCTGAGGCTTGAGGGCGCTTTCCCACAGGATCTCCTAGCCTTACAAGGTGAAGAGCTATCGGATCTGCGGACTTCCGCACTGCATTTGGCCATTGAAGCTGGAAAAGAGCCGCGCCATTTCCCATTGGGCTGGTTATGGGAAGATGCGCCTACACTCCTTCGCGTTGCACTAGAAAAAGAACTTGAACGGGACGGTCTTCTAGACGATGCAACCCAGGCAGTCATAGAGGAGTCACTGGATCTTGATGTCGTCGATGTACCAAAGGTCCAAGCGGTCGGAGGTATGGATGCACTTGATGGTGATATTCCTGGAGTTGGCCGAGTGAGCGCTTCGATACCGGTTGGTTTGACAGCAGTGATCGGTGGTGATGGAAGGTCACGTAAGGCAGTTAAAGAGCTTTTGATTCAGGCCGGAGGAGGCTCTAGTAACAAGCCTCTGTCGCATTTTTGGGCTTGCACTGATGCAGGAACATTAGATGAGATGTTGTCGACTGCTTCGTTAGCGATAGCGTTTACCCGTGGGTTGTCCTTTCTAGATGCTGCTCTAAAGAGGCTAGGGTCAGGTGATAAATCTGGGACAGGTTTCAGAATGGGTGCGCCTGTATTAGAGAGTAATCTTCCAGGATCGACTTCCAGGGACCTTGAGGCCATTACCACAGAATTCCAATTAGCAGAAGAAGATTTCCGGTCACTTAGGTCAGAGGTGGTTGAGGCCGATGGAGATCTAGAGGCCTCGATGATGGATTGGCTCAGAGAGAGGCAGGACGCAGAGACAACCCTTAATGCCTACCGTGATCGAGCCCGGCAGCTTCGATCACGCTTACGGCAAATGGAGACGACTGGCCCTAACGCACCTTGTCCACTCTGCGGTCGTGTATTGCAAGGTCATTATGATGAGGTCTTGAGGGAGCTAAATGATGAGTGGGAATCAGTGGTCCAAGACGGGATGTGGTGGCGAAGTAGGTGGGAACAATTAGAGCTCAAACCGCAGAATCTCCAAGAGCGTGAAGAAAAGGCGCTGAAGCTACATGTCACCCTTGAGGCTCAATCAGAACGTATCGAACTCCTACGAGCTAGGGTTAGCAGCATGCGGGCAGGCGGTGCCCCAATAGAGAAGGAGGTTGCACGAGATGACCATCAGGGTCAGGTCATGGCAGCTCTCGTGCGGGTACGCATGGCTCGTGAAATTCGCGCTAGAGACATACTTCTGGATAGAGCTTCTCGTTTTGTCTGCAGGCTCACAGGTGGCCGAATTCTGGCAATCACTGTTCGCAGCGGAGGGGTGCATCTCGAAGGAGATCATGAGACTTTGCGTTCGGTATCAGAGGAAGATCTTTCTGCAGCAAAATTAGCCATACGCCTAGCTGCTGCATCTTTCATAGCTGCGGGTGAGGGTCTAGGCTCGCTCTTATTAGAGGAGCCATTTGATCGACTAGACCCCGAGGTCGGAATCCGCAGCCTATTGCTCATGAAAGAACTCGTAAGTGAGGTTCCTAGGATTATATTGGTGAGTCGAGGTACAACGGTTGGTGCACGCCCTGAACTGTTTGATTGCATCATGGAAATTCGAGAAGAAGGCTCGACTGCTGGTCCTGCGCTCCGTCCAACTACAGCGGGTCCAGGCAAGTTTATGTTGCAATCTTCAGTTACTCTGAAACACTGATCAATCGCTAGCACCATAGGATGGGTAGGCTTGATAAACTAATCCCTATGTGAGCTTGGGTTATCTCACCTTCGCTGAGTCTGCCTGTACAGGAATCAGTCAATAGTGGTAATCAATGCTTGCATATGGGTTTTACATCTCGTTATCCTCAGGAACTTCCTGCGCGGCGATCGCCTGAACCTCTAGAATACAACCGGGCTTTAGGTCTCCTACAGGCACTACAGCACGCGCTGGTCGGTGTGTCCCCATGACTTCAGCATATGCTGCGTTTACTGCTGGCCAGTGATCTATATCGGTGACGTAGATTGTCATTTGAAGAGTCTTACTCAAACTACTGTTGGCCGCTTCGAGTATCGCACGAACGTTCTCGAGTGCGTTGTGTGTTTGCTCCCTAGGGTTGTCAGGCAGTACCTCAGGATTCTTTGGATCGAAGGGCAACTGACCGGCAACGTATACGATGCCTTGATGAACTATCGCCTGAGAGTAGTGTCCTGCGGGAGCCGGAGCGTTGGGAGTAGAAATTGTTTGCATGTTGTAGGATGGGCTCAAGAGAGTATGGTCAGCAAGTTAGAGATTAGTGGAGTTCTCATTGTCCGGTGTAGCGAGCCTCCTCGGTTGTGAGTGCCCCTGCTTCCCGCCATGAGAACCTAGCACTCCATTTATTGGGATGATGTTCAACGGCATCGGCGATTATTTCACCAAGTAATGGTGCGAATTTGAAACCATGCCCACTACCTCCAGAGGCTACGACTAGCCCCTCTCGATTAGGGTCATGTCCGATCAAAAAGTTTCCATCGAAGGCATCGCAATACATGCATATCCTCCTATATACGATGGGGGCCTGCGATAATGCTGGGATGGATTTTCCTAGGAATTCTCGGGCTCGGATTTCATGATTCACATCAACTGTGCCTCGGGAATCTGGGTGGACAGATACCCCTCGTCCGTGATGCGCCACCTTTACACGTCCGTCAGATAGGGCCGGGAATCCATACCATCCACTACTCGCAATATCCGAATTCCAGGGAGGAAATTTGTCAGCACGGAATAAGTCCGGATTCTCCGGCAAGAAATGGAGCACAGGTTGGCCTGTTGGCGATAGGAGGTCTGTAAGCCAAGGGAGCAAAGTGGGAGTCCAGGCTCCGGCTGCAACAACCACAATATCACCTGGGATTACATTTCCATCAGTAGTGAGGACACCTGACACGTGGCTGCCTTCGGAATACAGTTGATCCATATGCCCTGAATAAAATTGGACGCCACTGTCTTTACAGAGCTTAGCGATTTGCTCTACAACCGCTCCACTTTCAACCCAACCTGCGGTTGGGTTGAAGTATCCATCTGAATATCCAGAAAAATCCCATGCTGGATAATCACTTGATGCCAGATTCATATTCAGACGAGGTATGTCATAGCCTCGCTGTCCTAGGATATGGTGGTTTTCGTACTCATACTCCCCGGGTTGCATCTGTCCATGTGAGAGGATCAGGAATCCATCTTCGTGGTAAAGAGGTCTTGGCCAGTCTCTGTTCCAACGCCTCCAGCCCTCGATTGCCATTTCTCCAAGTTCGTGATAGAAAACGTCCGAACCATAGTCCATTCGTACAACCTTACTAACATCAGTCGAAGACGCGTCTTCGTGTGGAGGGCCACCAGGATTAACTATGCTTACTGACCAGCCACGTGAGAGCAGTTCTAGTGCTGCCGTGCAGCCAAAGATGCCACCACCGACAATGACTACGCGATTACCTGTTTGAGTATTGGTCACAAGCGATCCGGTAGAGGGTTGGCTAGAATTAAGAGTAATGGGGTAGTTCAAGCCCTACACTTTTGTATTCCCTGTTTCCCTAGGTAAGCCATGAGGGTTCGAATCTTATCATCCGATGCCGTGAGATCCACTATCGATATGCCAATGGCTATCGAGGCCATGAGGGACGCATTTAGTGCTCTTGCAGCGGGTGAGGCAACCGTCCCGGTCCGTGTAGCGTTAGAGACATCTCATGGAGTCAGTCTATTCATGCCTGCGCACTTGAAAGAGGGGGACTCTGCTGGTGTGAAGATTGTTTCAGTGAATGAGGGTAACACACAGGCGGGCCTCCCAGCGATCCATGCCGTAGTGATAGTTCTAGATACTCTGACTGGTTGTCCAATTGCCCTTATGGATGGGACGTGGCTGACCGCCCTGCGCACAGGCGCAGTTGGTGGCTTAGCCACAGACCTCTTAGCTAGGAGTGATTCCACCACTGTAGCGCTTTTTGGAGCCGGCACGCAGGCAAGAACCCAACTGGAAGCCGTTCGGTGTGTGCGAGAGATCAAGAGGGTTCGTGTTGTCTCTCATAGTGGTACGTCTGCACAGGCTCTAGTAGGTGAACTGAGCGGAATTGAGGCTGTTAGTTTATCAGATCCAGATGAGGCTATAGCTGGAGCAGATATCATCATCGCTGCAACCAGCAGTTCAATTCCAGTGTTCGATGGTGCACTCGTAGAGCCTGGCACACATGTGACCGGTATCGGTTCGTTCACTACAGATATGAGAGAAGTTGATGCGATCCTGGTGGAGCGGGCACGAGTTATAGTTGACCAAAAAGAGGCTGCACTTGAGGAGGCTGGAGATATCGTGGGCCCTATTAGAGATGGCTTATTTGGAGAAGATGTGATTGCTGGAGAAATTGGAGACGTAGTTCTTGGTCGAATTACTGGACGGACAGAGCCAGGGGAAATCACCTACTTCAAATCTGTAGGAAATGCGGTCCAGGATATCGCGGTGGCGGCAAAAGTACTATCGGTTGCTGAGGCAGAAGAACTAGGGGAAATCTTTGATCTATGAATGAAGAAAGTTGAGCTGGCTCTTTATCCCGTGCCTAGTCTCGACCAAGCTTCAGCACGCTCACGGTATTGCTCCATCAATTCTTCATCAGATGTCTGTAATGCAGCTTGACTTAGAGCTAAGTACCCCCAGGCGTAATAGTTAGGGATCCCGATCGTCGCGAGATCAGGCCAGTGTGTCCATTCATCTGGAATCCCTGATCGGTGCATGAAGACTTCGGTCAATAAAGTGTGTGTTCTTGGCATGTCTACCCATTGACCTATTACTGATTCATACGGTGAGGGTAACATACGGATAACACCCCCAGGGCTCTCGACCTCCTCTAGTGGACCGTTATTCAATCGGTAAGCAAGGCCCTGGCGGACGAGGTAGTTCGTTAACCCCAGTGATACCGCAGCGTTACCACTGGATGAGAAATAGATCGGCCGTTCATCGATTACCTCCCCGATCAACGCGAGCGCATACTGTTCCCACGGTACTAGACTATCACCGTCTCTCAAAATAGTACTGATGTCTCCTAGTCTAACGGATCTATTTCCTTCGATGCGCACATAATTCTGTGAAACCTGGTCAATCTGTTCATCAGTAAGTGGGATGATCGACTTAGTGGGCTCCCTAATACTAGTAGGCATGACCAGAGAGACCTTGTCGGGCATAGACGTGGGATCAGTCACATATGCTGCGGACGTGTTTTCTGCAGTATATGGACGCTGACAAATAATTCTGGACCAGTCCTCAGATGCACGCATGTCAGGATCACATGGCGCCGTTATCCTCTTGAGCTGTTTAGTGTACCACTCAGTGTTTAGGTAGGAAGTCACAATGACTGTGACGTCTCGCCTGATGCCTTCTACTTCCTGTAAGTACCAGAGTGGGAAGGTGTCGTTATCACCATTCGTAAAAAGCACACCATATGGTTCCACGCTCATTAGAAGGTTGTGGGCCCAATCCCTGGCAGAGTAGTCGTCAGCACGACTTGCCCAAGTGAAATTCAGAAGCAACGGAATGAGTGCCAACCCTAGGATTGGGCTGGCCTTTACGAGCCCCGAGCGAGCGTCACGGCTTGCTTCCCTCCAAAGAGTTGCAATACCAATGCCTGCCCAAAGCCCCCATACAGAGAAGCTGACAATGAAGAAGTAGTCACGCTCACGAACTTCATGGAGTCCTCGGTCGGCCATTGGGTCTGGAAGCGAATACCCGTATCTGAAGTTCAAGTAGTAGACTAGACCAGCGGATAAAGTCACGAAGAGTGTGGCTAAGAAAATGAAGCTCGTCCGATCTCTCCTTGCGTGCTCGATCGCACCCCATACGCCTAACCCTGTGAATAGCATCGTGAATGGGAGGCGCCAATTAGAGAAGAGAACGTTGTTGCCATCGAGGGATCTGGCCCACTGCCAGTCGAAATACTGAAGGTAGTTCGCAAACTGTGAGACTAGTGGAGCGGATCTAGGGAGCAGGGGTGGCTTCTCGTATTGAGTACGATTGAGGGCTTCTGCCAAAGCTGCACAGCCAGCTTTTCCGTAGGTAACTACAGCTGAGAGTGCAGAGCCGATATCTGGACAAGCCGGTGCCGCTTCGTTGATTACCGGCTGAAGTCCAGCACGCAGGGGTAAAAATAAATGAATAGATAGTCCGATCACCGCTACGGCTGCACCGGCAAAATACAAGCGCCAGTTCAAAAGAGTTTGGGGTTGGACCACGAGTATGAAGATTCCGATGGCAGGGGCAACGAGGAATGCCATCAGGTGATTTCCCACACTCAAGGCGAGAATGAAGACCATCAGAATGAGTAGATTGTCGTCCTTGCCTTTCCCCAGGTTCTCTTGCCATCGGACCGCTAGCCACGAAAGAAGAGCGATCGTGAAGAGTGAGACTGTGTAAACCTTCTCGTTGACGTTTGACTGGCTCCAGACTGTAAAGGAAGTCGAACTCACAAGAACAGCTGCTGCAGCTCCAACGAGCCGGAAAAGCCTGTCACTCGAGAAGTAGCGCAGGATGTGGTGTGCCACTAGGAACCACATAGCATGAGCGGCGGCGGACATGAAAGCACTGAATAGATTGATACTGGTTGCTACGGATAGGCCGACGGATGTGAAAATCACAGACCATGCTCTGGCGAGGACTACGAAGAGCGGATTCCCGGGAGGGTGTGGAATACCGAGTATGTGGCCAGTCGCGATATACTCGCTGGTATCCCAGAACGCTGTTGTAGGAGAGAGCGTGAGCCAGTATAGAGCAAACACGAGTGCTCCTGCGATCCAAGCCTCCGTATAAGGAGGACGAAGGTCCTCGGCACCACCCTTTGAGCTCTCGTGCAGTGCTTGTTCGCTTGCTCTACTCATTTTGTACTTCATCTAATCCCACTGAAGCAGTTTCTTGAACAGAGGTCATGTTTGATTAGCCATCACTAAATGAGACCTCAAAGTTAATTGCCCTGCATAGTCCGCTTGTATCCTAGTCAACTGATGGGGCCTTAGGTCTCCTTGTAAGATGCAGGCATCCCCAGGGATCTGGCTTTACGATCCAGCCTGGGGGCACCCAGGTCGTTCCACTGTATTCTTGAACGATTACCGGACCGTCTAACGCGTGTTCCAAACGTAAGTCGCTTCGAGATACCAATGTTGACTCTATCTCTTTGTCTCCATAGACGACGCTAGTTGAACGAGTTGGTGGTGGGGCATCGGCAGTGGAGAGTCTATGGACCGTAAGGGTTGGAGCTGGTGCAGTTACTACTGCTCGCAAAGTGACTGCCTCCACTGCTGTTCCATCTCTACGATACCCGTAGCGTTCTTCGTGCAAGTTATGGAAGCGTTCGGCCCAATCTTCGGCGCGAACCCGTAGCTCGAAGCTCTGCCCTCGATATCGCGCATCAATCCAGAGTGTAGTGGATAATTCATCTGGGTCTGCGCCTTCCTCAACCATCTCCGTCCGTGCTTGAAGAGCAAGTTCTGCTAGTGCATCCTCAATGTAGTCCGCAGCGCTTGAATCATCAGTGGCTTGAAACACAGTGCGAGCAGTTTCGCGGGTCACGGGCGAAGCCAACATTCCGTAGGCTGATAAGAGGCCAGGATCTGGAGGGATCAGGGCTTCGTGAGCTCCTAGGCGCTCAGTGAGTTCGGCGACGTGTAGGCCGCCGGCACCGCCGAAAGCGACGATAGTAAAATCCTCTGGATCGTAGCCACGCTCTACAGAGATCACGCGTAAAGCTCGCTCCATAGCTGTGTCTGCCACGGCTAGGATTCCTTCGGCAGTTTCTTCAAGAGACGCTCCGAGTGCTGTTGCCATTGTCCCCAGCGGATCACTGATTGCGTCCCGATCAAGAGTTTCACTGCCACCCAGGAAGGCAGAAGCCGGAAGGCGTCCAAGCCAAACATGGGCATCCGTTACTGTGACCTTCGATCCTCCTCTCCCATAGCAGATCGGCCCGGGTTCTGCTCCGGCGCTCTGAGGGCCTACCCTGAGTGCACCCCCCGCGTCGACTCTGGCCAGTGATCCACCACCAGCACCGACGGTATGGATATCCAGAACCGGAATTGCTGTCGGTTGCCCTGCAATCTCGAACTCTCGAGTCCTGAGTGGGTGCCCAGGACACAGGGATACGTCAGTGGAGGTCCCTCCCATGTCAAAGGAAATGATTCGCTCCCTGCCAGAGCGTTCAGCCCAGGTTAGTGCCCCAATAACCCCTCCAGCAGGGCCGGAAAGGACTGTGTGCACTGGTTCCTTTATTGCCCGTTCAACTGGGAGCACACCCCCATTCGATCCCATGATCCTCACTCGTATCGCGCCTGCTTCTTTCGAGATGCGTCCGAGATAATTGCTCATAATTGGAGCTACATAGGCGTTTACCACAGTAGTGGATGTGCGCTCATACTCTCGGAATTCTGGCACTAAGTCAGCGGAAACTGATAGCGGTAACCCAGTCGCGCCCAGCGTTTCTGCAACAAGTTTCTCATGAGTATCATCGGCGTAACTGTGCAGAAGTGAGATTGCGACAGCTTCAGCATCGTGTTCCTTAATCCCAGGGACGAGGGTCGCGAGTTCCTCAAGGTCAAGCGGTTCGATTTCTTCACCTTGCGGCCCAATTCGTCCACTGATGCCTAAGCGGTCATCGCGAGTAACCAGCGGAGGAAGCCTATGTCCAACCAACGCGTATAGTTGAGGTCGGTTCTGCCTGCCGATCTCAATCACATCCTCAAACCCTCTGTTGGTCACCAGTAATACCTTGGCACCGCGTCGTTCAAGCAAAGTATTTGTCGCGACTGTTGAGCCATGAAGAAGAGCAAGCGGGTGGTCCTTGCGGTCGGAGCCTTTAGTAATCCCGAAAATCTCTAGAATCCCGTCTAATACTGCTTGTGAGGGGTCTTCAGGTGTTGAGGACACCTTAAGCGTTCGGATTTCTCCTTCTCTGAGAAGTACTAGATCTGTGAAGGTTCCACCTGTGTCCACAGCGAGGAGTGCCGTTGACGCTCCTTGATGCTCGGAGGACATTGTTTCGCTCATGCAGATTCAACCCTCTTTCAATGATTTCAAGGCCCTCGCCGACAAGTGCGGCTTGGTACCAGTATGGCAAGAGTTCCTTTTCGATCTAGATACAGCTGTAACCGCTTATTCTAAACTAGCTGAACCTCCCTTTGGGTTTCTTCTCGAATCGGTACTTGGCGGCGAACAATGGGCCCGATACTCGTTTGTGGGAACCCGTCCGTCAGGCGCTTGGAAACTTCAAGGTGGTGAAGTTTCGTGGTGGACGCCTGAAGAAGGCTGGCAGAAGGTTGATACCAGTGACCCACTTGAAGACCTAGATATAAGGTTGAGAGAACGTGTGCCAGCTGAAATTGATGGTCTTCCCCGGTTTTGGGGAGGAGCAGTCGGCTATTTCGGTTACGACGTGGCGAGAGAGATTGAGTCACTGCCAGGCCCGGCGCCTGATGACCTAGAGCTTCCGGACGGTCTGTTTCTATTTACCAACGTTGTTCTGGCAATTGATAATCTGCTCGGTCGTGCGATGGCGATCGTGGCTGTTCCTGTAGATGGTTTGGGTCAGGATGAGCTTAGGGCTCGGTATGACGATGCGGTTGCAACCACCAATGATCTCATTCATAGGCTAGAGTCAAAGCCCTCGCCTCCTCCTCTTCAGTTAGCGAGGGAACCCAGGACCGATCCACCGTTCGATAGCTCAACAACTCAACTTGAATTTGAAGCGGGTGTGGAAAAGATCCGGGACTACATTCGGTCAGGAGATGCTTTTCAGGTTGTACTTAGCCAGCGTCTCGGAATTGATCTTAAGGCCTCTCCGTTTGATCTGTATCGAGGTTTGAGGACCTTGAATCCATCTCCATACCTTTACTTTCTTGAACTTGATGGCATCAACTTGGTTGGCAGTTCTCCGGAAGTGCTTGTTCGGGTTGAAGACGATGTTGTGATTGTTCGACCAATCGCAGGGACGAGACCGCGTGGCGACTCGGTTGAAGAGGAACACTTGCTTTCTGAAGAGCTCTGCAGCGACCAGAAGGAGCTAGCCGAACACCGTATGCTTGTGGATCTCGGTCGCAACGACATTGGACGGGTTGCCGAATTTGGATCGGTCACGGTATCAGACTTGATGGTTGTAGAGCGGTACTCGCATGTCATGCACCTAGTAAGCCAAGTCGAGGCCAAGCTTAGAGAAGGGCTTGGAGCTATTGATGTCTTCAGGGCTTGCTTCCCGGCAGGTACTGTGTCAGGTGCTCCCAAGATTCGTGCGATGGAGATTATTGATGAGTTGGAGCCAGTGCGTCGGGGCCCCTATGCTGGTGCAGTCGGTTATTTCAACTATGGAGGGGTTAGCATGGATACAGCGATCACGATCCGCACACTCGTGGCGACTGGAGGCAAGGCTTATGTCCAGGCAGGTGCGGGTATCGTGGCTGACAGTAATCCCTCGAGGGAGTACGAAGAGACCATCAGCAAGGCGAGGGCCTTACTCAAGGCCGCGGTCATGGTGCAAGGCTGAGTACAACCAGCAAGACTCAGTTTGCTAGTTTCTGGTATAAAAGAGCTAGTGCCCCGATGCCACGTTCAAAATTCTCAACTGGCAACCACTCATTGGGTGCATGGAGGTTACAGCCAGGCAGAGAGAAGCCCACCAGCATTACAGGAGCACTCAGCCGTTCCTCAAACTCGACGACGATCGGTATAGAACCCCCGCTACCCATCAGGACTGGTGTGATACCAAACGCTTCCTCAAGTGCCTGTGTGGCAGCCGCGAAATAGCGACCCTCCAGAGAAGCCTTCCAAGGCCGTCCTCCGTGGAGTTCATTGATTTGAACAGTGACGCCTTCAGGGGTAACGCGTTGCACGTGTTTTTCGAACAGATCCCTGACTTTGCCATCAGTTTGATTAGGGACGAGACGGAAGCTGACTTTGGCCATCGCATGATTAGGTAGCACTGTCTTAGCACCCTCACCAGTGTATCCACACAGCAGGCCGTTCACATCACATGTGGGTCGAATCCAGAGGCGTTCAAGCGTACTGAAGCCGTCTTCACCATTGAGTTTTGTCACTCCGAGTTCTTCTCGGTACTGCTCGTCAGAATGAGGAAGGGACTCAATCTGTGTCCGTGTCTTGCTATCCCATTCGACGACATCATCATAAAACCCCTTGATCGCGACTCTTCCTTTCTCGTCATGCAGAGTCGCCAGAATGTGTGCTAATGCGTTGCCTGGGTTTGTAATTGCCCCCCCATATTCTCCTGAATGCAGATCACTCCGAGCCCCAGAAACATGGATCTCAAAGTATGCGAGGCCACGGAGTGAAAATCCTAGAGACGGGAGTTTCTCTGAGAACATGCTTGTATCAGAAATGAGCACCACATCACAGGTAAGCCTATCGAGATTCGCTTCTACGAAGGGGACGAGGTTGGGAGACCCAGTCTCTTCTTCACCTTCAGCGAGCACTACCACATTCACTGGTATAGCTCCATGCGTCGTGAGCAGTGCCTCCAGGGCTTTAATATGCATGTAGAGTTGCCCCTTATCGTCTGCTGAACCTCTAGCATAAATACGGCCGTCTCTCTCGTTCGGTTCGAAGGGAGGTGATATCCACTCCTCCAGGGGTTCAGGGGGTTGCACGTCATAATGACCATAGACCAGGACTGTTGGAGCGGTTTCGCCAGCACCTCTCCACTCGCCCAACACCACAGGGTGTCCAGGAGTTTCGATGATTTCGGCCTCGAGGCCTGCATCACGCATGCGATTTGCTAACCACTGTGCTGAGCGCCGTGTGTCCTCGACATGCTCAGTTTTCGCACTGATCGAAGGTATTCTGAGGAACTCATAGAGTTCGGCTCGGAAGCGATCAAGATTCGACTCTATAAAAGTCAGTACTTCAGACATATCCGTTACGGATAGTGGGGGAGGTTGAAGATGTAAGCTGTTTGCTAGATGAGTCGGCGTATTCCCCATCGGTAGACAAAGGTCATCATTGCCGAGAAGGTTACTCCTCCCGCCATCCCACCTGGGCTGATAGCAAGTGGCTCATAGAGATGGAAGATGCCAACTCCTAGCATACCCCCAATAACAGCTGCAAATGACCCCAAGACCATTAAAATTATGGTGTGTCCGGGGGTTTCGTCTGGGCGCTTGATCAGCACTTTCATCACCAAACCGATCGTTGCCCCAAGGACAATCCAGATTCCTATACCAATCCAGTTTTGCATACGAAATGTCGACCTCGGCAGTGGTGCTATGGAGGTATTTTAAAAGCTACTCTTTAGGTCGGCCGAATCTACCGGAAGCCTAGGGTAGGAGCCAGCCCCTACTACGTTCGAGAAACCACTAGTTATTGCAGAAAATTCTGACGGTATTCTCGTTTTTATTTGAGTACTGATTCCTTTTCCAGTTGAGATTGAGTCGTTGCTTCTCTACGGAATAGAGTCAATGGAAACCGATCTTCTTGTGGTTTGTGCTTTTTCGACTTTCTCAACCATTTCTTCGACCTCCTCTTCTAGGAAGAAGAGCTCCGCGCTCAGCGCGTCGATCTTGTTGTCGAGGACACGGGCATGTTCTTCGTGTTTTTCTGCGTACTTCATTGCCACAGCAGCAGTTTCAGTATCCCCTATACGGCGAGCTATCTCTGCTTGCCGATAGCATGTTTCAGCCGCGCGTGCTTTCTCAGCCATCTGAGTTTTTGCTTTGGAGACTTGAAGTGCCAGAAGATTTATATGAGATATCGCCTCACTGACCTGATCTTTCATTGAACCGATAAGATCATTGGTGTTATGCGAGAGTTCGTTGCGGTTCAATTCCTCATTAAAGTTCTCGACCGCCTTACGAAATTGGGCTCTGAGGTCATCGAACATGTCTTTGTCCGTCAGTTCGGAAACTATTAATCCGGTTGCTAAATATTGGGGGGTTAGGTTCTAGAGTGGGCGCCTTTCAAGACCAATAAGAACTCCTCCCTCTGAAAAGCCATCATACAGTGCCTTTTCTGGGGCCGGCACGAGATCTCGAGATTTGAGCGCATCTTCAATTGCCTGATCAATCTCTCTTATAACTTCTAGTTCGGTGGCCTCCATGCTAGCGATCGTGATTCCTTCACCTGTCATGTAGCCTTCGAATAAGCCTATCGGATCACGTCGCCCCCATTCTTCGAACAATTCTGCTGGAAATGTTTCTCTTGCTTCCTGCTCGTCATGCGTTGCATGCCCTCCCATTCGGAAAGTATCTGCAACGATTGCTGCGGGACCCTTACCTGCCCGGCATTTATCTACGGCGAGACGAACCGCCGAAAACACATCTAAGACATTGTTACCATCGCATACCTGTGGTTCAATTCCATACATGGCCGGCCAGTCATGGAGGTCTCCGGCGCTATGCTGGTCTAGCCGAGTCCCAAGTGCGATCTGATTATTTTGGATAATGAAAATCGCTGGAAGGTCTTGGACTGCTGCTAAGTTCATCCCCTCATGGCATGCAGCGGTTTTAGTAGCTCCATCGCCGACCCAAGTGAGGGCGACACGGGCTTCTCCCCGGTTGCGGAAAGCCATGGCAGCACCCGTGACGATGCTCACACTGGTTCCCATATGACTAATGGGCTGAATAATCCCGTCCTCCAGATTGCCTATATGTAGGTCTCTGCCTCCGCTGGGAGAATCCGAGGTGGCTACGTATCCTCGAAACATATCTGCCAAGGACATACCCATCATATGGAGGGCTCCAGCGTTGCGAATCATTGGGCTCACGACGTCAATGTCAGTGTCTAGGGCCCTGACTGCGCCCACTGTAACCGCTTCTTCACCGGTTCCTAGCCAAGCCTTTGAAATAATGCCGCCTCTTACCCAACGCTTGAGTCCGATATCATGGAGTCGTGTCCGCAGTAGGTCACGATAGATCAAAAGCAGATCGTCTTCCTGTAGATTATCGACAATCTCACGCCGGCCAGGATGCTCGGAGAGCGATTGCTTTAGCGACCTTATAAGGTCGGGGTCCGGTGTCCAGTTTAAGTATTCCGGAGGGTCAAAAGCCTGATAACGCTTCATGTATTTAATGTACAGCTAGCTAGGGACTGCGAAACGGGATGGTGCCGGAGGGTTTGGGCTGCCGGGCGCGTAGGACAATTCCAGATGCGTTGCAGTGAGAGACGGCTCGACAGAGATTGGTGTGTCATCCTACCCGTAAGATTGTTAGTGAGTTGATTCTCGACACGAACCCTAAGAACCCTGGACGCGTCAAGTCTATTGTGGGATTACGTCTCCTAGAGGTTGTACGCGACCGGGATCTACCGGACGAGCTTTTAGAACAAGAGAACCCGGCGAGGACCATCCCACGCAGGCTTGGTTTGAGCGATGTAGTAGATCGTCAAATTAGTGCTTATAAGGACGACGTTCGGAAGGGGGTTCATCTTACGGACCAAGGGATAACAGATCTTTTTACACTGGTGAACAGAAGATCCGATAGCGATGAGGTTTTCTTAGAGACTGGACGTGACTTAGTCGAAGTCCAGTTCCCCTTTCGGTGGGGTCAGATATTCTCTGAATCTATTCAGTATATGTTGGCCCGTGTTTACTTGCGTCGGCATGTAAAACACCTATTTGGGCGACGTATCCTTAGTTTCACAGAGGGACCTTTGAATGTTGAGGTACAGGGCTTGTTTTTCAGGGGTGGCGATCCTGAGGGTAGCGCTTGCTATCTTATTTCTGGGATCTGCCAACGGATTCTGGAGCAGATTGGACACACATCCGCTGAAGTTAGGCACACCCTGTGCCAGGCTCGCGGTGATGATCGTTGCAGGTGGGACAGCAGCATAGTATCGCTGACTGAAGAATTATTGTGAGCGGTCATGTTGTACTGAAACAGGACCCAATAACCCAGTAACAGAGGACTTAGGGATGATTGAAAGTGGAACTTTAGCGCCAGATTTCACGCTCGAAACCGATCAGGGAGAATCTGTGACGCTTTCAAAGCTTAGAGGGAAGAACGTTGTTCTATACTTCTACCCAAAGGATGATACGCCGGGCTGCACAATTCAGGCTTGCGATTTCCGCGATGCAATGCCTCGGTTTGAAGGAGTGAAGGCGGTCATTCTGGGTGTCAGTCCAGATTCTGTGAAATCCCATGCCAAATTTCGAGCGAAATTTGATCTAAACTTTCCACTTCTCGCTGATGAAGAACACTCAGTCTCTGAAGCTTATGGTGTATGGAAGGAGAAGAAGATGTACGGTCGCACTTACATGGGGATTGAGCGAAGCACTTTCCTGATTGACAAGGAGGGTGTGGTAGCACAGGTCTGGAGAAAGGTAAAGCCTAAGGGCCATACTGAAATGTTATCAGAAATTCTTACTGGTTAGTTTTTGGTTGTGATATACCCGGCGTTCTGATACCTGAACCTTATGCCGGTTACAGGCTTCTTCGCCTCCTCCCTCACATGCTTGCCGGTATAATCTGAGGGGCTGGTTTATATCCTGAGGGACGCCTGTGCCATTCTGATACATGATTCAAAGAATGCTGGCTGACTAGCTCCTGGTTGAAGGAGGTCCAGTTTATGCTCGGTTTCCTTTGTCTAATGCTTGATGCACGAGGTATGTGCACATGTTCTGGACAGCGGTCACTCGTTGGGCTCGCACCTCTCTAATCTCTAGGTTTGCCCATATGCCTTCTTGTAGCCAGATCGCTGGTTGCTCCGGTCGTTTCGCAGACTCTCTAACGAATTGTCCGGCTTCAGCCGAAGGCCGAAAAATAACTACAAGGTCAACGGGTCCAGGTACATCACTTATGGTCTCATAAGTCTCCTTACCGAGAATTTTGTCTGCGTAAGGATTAATAGGGATGACATCGTAGTTTCTTGAAGCGAGATAGGCAGGAACTCGTCGAGCAGCTTTGTCCGGATCCCGCGACAGGCCAATAACAGCGATGGTCTGAATCCGACCGAAGAGTTCGATGAGTTCCTCAGCGGTTGGGTTGTCAGGATCTCCCGCCAACTCAAGCAATTTCCGGATGGGTTCTAGTCTTAACACAGCTCGAGCATACGATCGGAGCTTGTGACCAGCAACTTTGTGTTGCCAGTGTGATCAGGGCATGCGAAGATCTGTCCGCCTGCTCCGACATCTCGGCGTCAGAGCACCCCTATAACAGGAATTGTATGGAAACTGCCATAGGAGTTGCTGTGGGGGCTGTTCTTGCTATCGCTGGCTTTATTTTGGGGCGCTCAACAGGCCGTGCGGTCGGTCTTTCTGAAGGTGCCCCAGCTAGATCCTCTGAAACGGAGGACCATGCTGCACTGGAAGCCGGATCGTCCTCCCGTGAAAGTGAACTCAACACGGTCCTGGTTGAAGCGATTGGAAGAGTGAGCGCATTCTTAAAGACAAATGTGCGCAAGCCGTTGATCGAGGCAGGCGAGGCTGCGGGGGCCGATGAACTACGGGAGAGAATAGAGCATGCACTAGGAGCGCTGTCTGATATCGATTTTTTCCTGGAAGAACCGTCGATGAGTAGGTCGGGGCAATCTTTGATCTCCCTTGTCGAGCATGTTGCTCAAGAGTTTTCGGGAGATCAGGATGTGCGATTAAGGATGCAACTCGCCAGTAGGCCAGTACGTGCAGTAGTGAGTGGTCCGGTGATTATGGACGTGCTTTATCTCATTCTCCACAATGCCGGCCGCTTCGGTGGTGATAACACGATTGATATTTCTGTTCAGGCAGTAGACGGGCGCTCTCTTATTCTAGTGAGAGATCATGGCCCAGGTTTCTCAGACGAGGCACTCCAGCGAGCATTTGATCCCTTCTATTCGACGTCTGCTGAGGGACTCGGGCTCGGACTACCACATGCGCGTAGCCTTATAGAGCAGATGGGTGGACAAATTGAGTTGCGCAATGTGTCGGACGGTGGTGCGGAAGTAGAGGTGTCCTTCCCAAGTTCCTGAACCTACTTCCTGAGTAGTCGTCTTCTATAGCTGCTTTTCTCTGGAATCAGGAATACCCGTAAACCTGATAGAGAAGCAGGTACACGATGATGCCAGTCACCGAGACATATGCCCAAATCGGAAATGTCCAACGGGCGAGCTTTGAATGCGCGCTGAAGCGTCTGTGTCGAACCAAGTAAAGAAGCCGGAGAACTAACGGGACAACAAGCAGTGCCAAGCCCATATGGGAAAAAAGGATACTAAGGTATACCACTTTCGCGAGACCTTCCCCAGCAAAATCGTGCGTCCCGGTTAATGCTACCCGAGTGAGATAGAATACCAGGAAGATTGCCGAAGTGGTGACTGCGACAACCATTGCTTTACGGTGAGCATGGAGTGCTCGTTGGCGGATGAAGCGATAGCCTGCGAAGAGCGCTAAGGCGCTTGTTGCGTTAAGCCCTGCATTAACCATCGCCATGAGATCACCAACACGCATTAGATCCATTCTATGACTACCCTGCCCTTAGCTCTGAGGTCGAGGACATTGACTTAGGTGATAGTCGGGCCAAGGTCGCAAGGCGCACGAGTGTCGCCAAGAGGCCCGCAGCTATGAGTGTGTGAAGTGAGACCGGGATAACCGCTAAAGATGTGAGCACAGATACAAAGCCAATGATGACCTGTGTTACAACCAGAGCGGCCGCGAGAAGGCCCAATAGGCGGAGAGGCTTTGGGGCTGATACGCGTAAGATCCAGATAGAGAGGCCAATGATCAGTAACGCCGCGACAATCCCGATTAATCTGTGAGTGAAGTGTAGAGTAATTGTTGAGTTGACTAGCGGAGGAACGAGTTCACCGAGACAGAGAGGTGCATCGGGGCAGGCCATCCCGGCATCCATATGTCGCACGAGTCCTCCAATTAGAGATTGAAGGAAAATCAGAGCAGCGCCGGCACTAGCGAGGATTGTGATGCGGTCTGCGGTCTCACCAAGATGGCGTTCAAATGTTTTGAGTGGGCCTGTTGCTGATGCAAGCACTGTCACGAGTGCCAGAAAGATAAACGCGAGCCCCAGGTGTGTGGTTGAGATCAAATCTGGGAGGCGGTATATCACCGTGAGTCCTCCGAAAATTGATTGGACGATAAGGAGACCCAAGCCAGCCAGGCACGCCCTGAAAATCCATGGTCGATCCTGGGTTGCGGTTTTGGCCAGCCAAGTACTGAGTCCAAACAGGAGGACAAGCCCTCCCGCGACCAGCCGGTGGAGGTGTTCCCAAAAGACTCCTCCTGTCATTTCGGGCATCATAGTGCCAAAGCATGTAGGCCAATCAGGACATGCTAGACTAGACTCAGTTGCATGCACGACGCTGCCAAGGTATAGGAGGCCGAGCGTCCAGAAGACGCTTACGTTGAAAGCCCGATAGTGGAGCACGCGTTCTTAGGTGGTCGGTACAGTTTCGAGTGGTTCTGCTTCCAGTGTTGAGCGCGCAAATATAGCTGCTTCCGCCTGATGCCTGTATGCTTCTGCTGAGACAATGCCTTCTTCTAACCACACGAAGTCATCGTCTAAGAAACGACGGGCAACTCCATAGGTTGTAGAGTCATCATTATTGAATAGTGCAGGGAAGCTGCTGGTGATTCTTCTGCGTGCCATGCGACAGAACAGGTCAGCAAGAGCATTAGCACCTTTCTTCTCCGACGTCTCGCCAAGTTCTTTTGCTCGGATGATCACCGCGGTCATGACTAATAGGTCAGAACCGATATCCACAATTCGTCCAAGTACAGCTTGACGCTTCTCAAGCTTTGGCCCGAAACGAACCATCGCGTGGAATGTGGCTCTGGCAAGCCTACGTGATGCCCTCTCAACGAATCTCAGATGGGTAGCAAGCCTCCCGAACTTCCTGTAGCGAGGCCATGCGCCCCAACCCAGGAACCGAGTCGGGTACCACCATACATAATGAAAGCCTGCACGGATAAGAGCCTGGAGCTTAGCTGCCAAGGATGCTCTTGGGTTGATGAGATCTCCTGCGATAGCAAGGTGTGAATCCACCGCTTCCCGAGCTATAAAGAGTCTCATGATCTCGGAGGAGCCCTCAAATATCTTGTTAATGCGGCCGTCTCTAAGATGCCGCTCAACAGGGTAAGGGACATCGCCGCGAGCGAGCAGGGATTCGTGGTTTTCGTAACCACGTCCCCCTCGGATCTGGAGTGCGTCGTTCACAATATCCCAGCCGGTCTCGCTCGCCCATAATTTTGCGATTGCTGCTTCGAGACGGATGTCAAAGTTACCTGAGTCTGACATACGAGCTGTGAGATCAACGAGCGAATCCATCGCAAATGTGTTTGCGGCCATCTCGCCGAGCATTTGAGCGATTGCGTCATGCTTTCCTATGGGGCGACCCCATTGAACCCGTGAATTTGCCCAATCTCGGCACATTTCCAGTGCCCCTTTTGCTCCTGCGGCACAGAACGCCGGCATAGCTAGACGCCCAGTGTTGAGGGTTATTAGAGCGAGCTTGAGCCCTTTGCCTTCGTCCCACAGAAGGTTCTCACGGGGAATCTTCACATTCGTGAATTTCATAATCCCATTTGAGAGTCCCTTGAGGCCCATGAACGAACATTCGTGGGCGACCTCCACGCCTTCCCACTCCGTTTCCACGATGAAGGCACTGATTGGTTTACGACTTGATCCTTCCGGTGCAGGAGTGCCAGCCATCACCACAATGAGCTCAGCACGTGGACCATTGGTCGTCCAAAGCTTCTCTCCGTTAAGGATCCAGTGCAAACCGTCATCTGAAAGCTCTGCTGTTGTCGACATGTTCGCTGGGTCAGAACCGACGTCGTGTTCGGTGAGCGCGAATGCAGAGAGTGCCCCTTTCGCGAGCCTTGGCAGGTATCTGTCTTTCTGCTCTGCGGTCCCAAACTTCATGAGCGGGCCTGGAACACCGATGCTCTGGTGTGCTGAGAGAAACGCGCCAGTCGCACCGCATCGGGAGCCCACGATCGCGAGCGCACGATTGTACGAATGCTGTGACAATCCAAGACCACCGTATTTAACAGGGATCTTGATGCCGAAAGCACCTAACGCAGCAAGGCCCGTGAGCACCTCTTCTGGTACCCATCCATCTCTATCTACCTGATCTCCGTCGATATGCTCTCGAGCAAAAACCTCAAGGTTTTCCAAGAGTTCGTTGGCCCGGCCCTCTTCGTCAGGATTGGGCTCAGGGAGAGGATGGATTAGGTCAACGTTTAGTCTTCCATCGAAAATCGCACGCGCGAAACTACGTTTACCCCAATCCTGTTCACGTGCTTGTTCAGCTACCTCTCGTGCTTCAATCTCAGTAGCAAGCTTTTTGTCTTCGGCCATCAGATACCTATGACTTCCAGAGTTGTATGTTCAGAACCCACCGCTCATGGGTACCGGTACTGATCTACTAGAATGTAATACCAAGAAAGGGTGCTTCCGTGCCCGTAGCCACCTCATCAGATATTTTCGCTAAGGAATTCTAAGATCTTGTCTGATTGGGCTGCTGCATCTGCCTCACCGACTTTGATCAATGTTCTTAGATAATCTGGTTGAAATAGAATAAGGCTGAGAAAGTCGGGAGAGTGGGTTTGCCTGGTCCCGAGTCCACGAGTCAGGAATCGGAAAGCTTTGGGCAATTGAGATTCATGCTCATGCGCCAGGGTTCCGAGATCACACGAGGGTCGCAGCGTCAGGAGTCGCACGGGCCTTAGGTCCTGCCTCTTATCTCTCGGAAGGTCTGCGAGTAAGTGGTTCAATTGCTCGAGCCGCAGGGCATCGTGGTCGAGGAGGTCCAGGAAGATTGAATTTAACAGAACTCCAGCGACCTGAGCCGGAGGCGGGTAGCCTTGACTGCTATGCTCTTCAGCTTCTTCGGCACTTCTACCATAGCGTGTTGAGATCGCAATAATTCGGCGTGCGCCAAGGTGCAGCGCAGGCGAGAGCGGCGCCGCTAGCCGCATGCCTCCGTCACCATACCAAGCGTCACCTAATTGAATGGCTGGAAAGAATAACGGGAGAGCAGCAGAGGCCATTACATGGTCCACGGTCAGTATAGCGCGGTGGGCTTTACGTTGTGGGCGTTCCCATTCCGATATGTGCGAGCCCTGTACCCATGTGACTGATCGCCCCGTGGAATAACTAGTCGTTGTTAAGGCTGCGGCCCTAAGTCGGCCACGCTCAAGATTGTATTGTATGCCGGTTAATTCACCGTCCGGGGCATGTAGCACTTCTGTTAGGTATTCGCGTAATGGACGGGTGTCGACTAGGCCTCTAACTCGAGGTGCTCCCCTAATCCCACCCGAAACAAGCTGTATGAGCCAGTGTATCCCATTTTTAGTCAGCGAGCGGGTATCCACTCGAAACACATCTTCAACTGTAAGTTTGGCCCAGAGTTGGCTTAGTTCGTCGACCGCCTGACGGAACGTCCCGTGATGTGATGCGATTAGTGCCGCATTGATCGCGCCAGCTGATACTCCCGTGATGTAGGGTATCTGGAGTTCCGGAAAATGTTTAGAAAGGAAACGCAGGAAGCCGACCTGGTACGCTGCCCGGGCACCACCACCGCCCATTACGATGCCCAAGTCTTTCGGCCCGTGAGTATGAATGGCTTGGGATGGCTCTTCGGCACGACCCGGGGGATCACACTTCATGAAATCATGTTCCGGGATACATCGGAACCGATAAGGAGCTTAGCTACCGACGAGTGGTCTCCCTATCGCCATAATGCCCATTGCGATAAGGCCCAGAACCACGAGTGTCCCTACTAGATGTGGGGCGTAAGTCCGCTCATCCTCCGGCCGCCTCTTCATGACTCTTGAGACGACATGCGCCACGAGTACAGCCAGAACCATCGGTGTGATATGGCCGGTTAGGGCAGGATAGAAGGTGCCCGAGAATAGAGTCACTATACCCAGAAGGGCTGTCAGATCTACCAGGCCAGTGAAAACTGCCGATGTAATACGCATCGTTTTGTCATAAGGTCGACCCGTAGCCATACCATAGAGTGCATAGCCAATCACGATGAGCCCAGCGATCATGACTAAATAACGGAAGCCGGAGTGGGCATTCAAAATCATCGTTCTCGCTCACGGATAGTGTATTTGAACCTTATACTATCAATATATACTGCGTTTGGACCGCGATCACGTTATCAGCCCAAGAAAGAGAGATTCAAATGCCGACCCTTTCCCTATAGTTCGAGGTTACTCACTCTATATAGAACGCGATCTGGACCATCTGTAGGAGCGGATAAAATGCATAGGGCGCCGGAGTTGCCGGAGTATCACTGATCATGTTGCGACTATTGGTTTTCTGTGTACTTGCTATGCTAGCACCGCGTCCGGGGTTAGTCGCGCAAGTGGAGTTGTCAGCAACACTTCAGGGCCAAGTCGTGGACAGTGTTACCGGCAAGCCTATGGAAGGTGTTTTGGTCCGTATCGATACTGGCCCAGAGGTCTTCTCGGATGTAGACGGGCATTATCGCCTGATGGGGCTGCGCCCTGGACGTCATATGCTTGCTCTACTGACGGCGGACTGCCGAGTCAACTGGGGATCAGTCTTGTTAATCCCTGGCGTTGCTACTGAAGCTTCCTTCAAGCTTGCTGCGCCAATTGGCACAGAAGAGGAGGTCCGAAGGGAAGAGGCCGAACGGCGTCGCTCGTTTGGAAGATTGATCACAAGAGAAGAGATCGAGCGCTTTAATCCGAGAACACTCGTGGATGTGATTCGGCGTTACGCACCCAGGATGGTCAGCGGAACCTCCGGACAGGCGGGATCAACCACAGGTATCACACAAAGAGCGCCAAATTCGTTGACTGGCGTGTTAGAGCCAGTGGTTGTCCTTGATGGCACGCGAATGTCTGACGCGGCAGAGACTATCAATATGATACGCCCAGGAGAGATCGAGACACTTGAATTGCTACCAAGTTCATCTGGTGGCTGGGAATTTGGCTCATCGGGCTCAGCAGGTGTCATACGGATCACGACTCGGAAGGGCACTCGGGGTCTCGGGCGCAGTGAAGTCGAAGCCTGCAAGGTTCCCAACTTCCCGGGCCTGGTCGGCTTCTAAGCTTCCTTGAGTCAGGACTAGGGTTCAGTAAAGAAGGAAGACAAAACTGTTGACAATGGTTCGCATACCTATAACAATGCCCCCCATAACCGGTTATGGCAGGATATGGCCTTTATGGTCGAAAAACATGAGTAGTTACTTAACGGCCTTCGCCGATGCGAGGGGGCTGCTGGTCGGCCCCCCTCTCGTGTTGCCTGTCAGTTTTACCCCTTATCAGGGTTTCTACCCGGCGCCTACTGCGCCAGGGACAATTGTCTCAGCACTCCGCGATTCGGTGTGCAACGAGGAGGATTGATGTTAAATCGGATGTTCGACTTCAAATGGAGGTCGGCTTGGCGAAATACGACTGGAATCGCCGTCGTACTCGCTCTAGTTGGCTTCGGCGCTGCAGAGATCGCCGCGCAAAACACCGGGACGGTTACTGGACTTGTCCGTGATAATTCTGTCCAGATTCCGCTTGCTGGTGCACAAATGACCGTCGATGGCACACCGATTGGTGGGCTAGTCAACAATACCGGTCGATATCTATTGCTGAACGTTCCTGCTGGAGAGCAGTCGATCACAGCACAGATCATCGGTTATGGTACCCAGACACTGACGGTAACCGTCGTTGCTGGTGAGACTGCGACGGCTGACTTCAACCTACGTCAAGAAGCATTGTCTCTTGAGGGTGTAATCGTAACCGGTACTGCTGGTGCAGCGCGCCGTAAGGAAATCGGCAACGCAATCAGCGCGGTTTCGGCTGCGGACATCGAAGTTGCTGCTGTTACGGACTTTGGTGACATCCTTCAGGGGCGTACTGCCGGCGTACAGATTAACGATCACGGTGGCCAGGTAGGCTCAGGGAGCCAAATCCGGATCCGTGGTAACAACTCGCTTACGCAGGGTAATGATCCGTTGATCTATATCGACGGCGTGCGGATGGAGAACGGCCAGATCGGTTACTCCGATGAGGCTGCTCAAGAGCCAAACGTTTTCGACATGATCAACCCAAGCGACATCGATCGCATTGAGATCGTTAAGGGTCCTGCTGCCACGACGCTATACGGTACGGAAGCGGCGGGTGGTGTGATTCAGATCTTCACGAAGCGCGGAGCAGCTGGTGCTCCTGCGTGGACGCTTTCGATCGACCAGGGCACAAGCATCATGCCGCACGCTGGTCCAACTGGACTAGGGTCGACGTATGATGAGCGCTATCCGGATATCGGGAATGCAGGTGGTTGGTTGCTTCCTCCAAATGAGGTCGTCAACCCGTTCGGACTTAACTTGAACGACTGCTCGAGCCCACGTGCTTGGGCGCCGAATGGTGAGCCAGGTTGTCCTGAGAACGGAAGCTGGTTTAGGCCTGGGTACAAGCAGGACTATAACCTGAGCGTTCGAGGTGGCGGCGAGACTGCGACGTATTTTGTTTCGGGTCGCTTCGGTAGAGAGATTGGTACGATTCAGACTCCTGAAGAGTATGACCCACAGGGTGCTGATGACTATCAGGTCAGGGGTAACATTCAGTTTACGCCTACCGATGGCCTACAGATCAGCTTGAACAACAGCTACGCTCGTCGCAAAATCACGTGGATTCCGAACGGCAACAACGCTTCGGGTCTATATCTAAACGTGATCCGTGGACCTGCTGGTTACACGCCGGGCAACGACGATTCACTCGTGCTCGAGAACGACGTCAACCAGACGATTGACCACGTTGTTACGTCGGCGAGCATAGGTTGGACGCCGAACAACATGTTCTCGCATCGCCTCAATGTCGGAATGGACTACACCATCTCTGACTTCGTCGACTTTAAGGCGTGGGGCTACTACGAGGAATTCCAGGGCGACCGTGAGTCTGATACTCAGACAGACCGTAACTTGACCTTGGATTACAATGGTACGTTCAGCTACGACCTGTTTAGTGGCATAACATCGAACTTCTCATGGGGTGGTCAGATGTATGAGGAGTACGGTTATGGGATTAACGGGTTCGATGAACTCTTTGCCGGTCCCGGTGAGCAGCTACTCGGGAATGGTAATAACCCACGTGTCTGGGAAGGCCGTACGACAATCCGTAGTGGTGGCTTCTTTGCTCAGGAAACCTTGGGCTTTGGCGACCGTCTATTCCTGACGGCTGGTATGCGTTGGGACGGCTTCAGCACGTTTGGTGAAGGCTTCGGTTTAGCCGCATATCCGAAGGTCTCCGCCGCGTATACAGTCTCAGATGAAGCTTGGTGGTTCTTCCCGGCTGTCGAAATCATGAAAGTCCGTGGTGCTTGGGGGCAATCCGGTAAAGCTCCGGGCGCCTTTGACGCGAAGAGGATCTATGAAGCGATTTCGGCTGACGAGCAGGTGCCTGGCGTCATCATCGGTAACCTTGGTAATGCAGACCTCGGACCTGAGCTCAGCACAGAGCTTGAGGCAGGATTCGAGATGTCAGCCATGGAAGGCCGTGTAAGTGTGGACTTCACCTGGTACAACCAGGTCACGAATGACGCACTTATCGGTGTGCAGGAAGCTCCTTCAGGTGGTACCGAAGAGGCCACACTGCGTAACCTTGGTGAGACAAAGAACTGGGGTACTGAGACATCGATCAATGTGATCCCGGTGACGACTGAGAACTTCGAGTGGTCGCTGGGTCTTAACTATTCCACCAATGACTCCGAGGTTACTGACCTTGGGCCGCTCACT
>MDTE01145007.1_pt1 | contig 80269 bp, 74 predicted proteins | sample 811231 | NCBI WGS metagenome assembly MDTE01 (sample SAMN05326651, study PRJNA326480) | marine metagenome | isolation source: seawater | place: Indian Ocean: Red Sea | collected 2010 | reverse complement strand
AGGATTTTCTTGGAGATATGGACTTTAAGGTTGCTGGTACCGCTAAGGGTATAACTGCGTTACAAATGGATATGAAGATTACAGGGCTCCCTGTCTCAATTATTTCTGATGCTATAAAAAAAGCTCGTCCAGCCAGATTACATATTCTGGAAAAAATGCAAGAAGCAATCGACAAACCTCAAGATTCTCTATCTCCACATGCGCCAAGGTTACTAAGTTTTAGAATAGACCCAGAATTAATTGGAACTGTTATTGGTCCTGGAGGTAGAACTATTAAAGGGATTACTGAAAGAACAAATACAAAGATAGATATTGAAGATGGTGGAATTGTAACTATTGCTTCTCACGATGGAGCAGCCGCAGAAGAAGCACAAAAGATTATTGAAGGATTAACCAGAAAAGTTCATGAAGGAGAAATTTTTTCAGGAGTTGTAACTAGAATTATTCCAATAGGCGCATTTGTTGAAATCCTTCCTGGAAAAGAAGGAATGGTTCATATATCCCAACTATCTGAGGCAAGAGTAGAAAGAGTTGAAGATGTTGTAAGACAGGGCGATGAAGTAACTGTGAGAGTTAGAGAAATTGACAGCAGAGGAAGGATAAATCTTACGTTAAGAGGTGTTGCACAAAATGGAGGGATGTCTTATCCGGAGCCAACCCCAACTCCAGTCGCACCACTTAATTAAAAATCAAGTGGATATAGGTCATATTTCGCAATTATATCTTTAATTTGTAGACACAAATCAGCATGTCTATCTTTATTGTTGGATGCAACAATAATTCCACCTTGCTCAAAATTTAATTTATTGTAAGAAAGATTTTCATTATGCAAATTTGTAATTGCTCCTCCAGAAGCATTAAGTATTGCCTCAGGAGCTGCAAAGTCCCAATCTTTTGGAGAACTTTGACCAGGCAAACTCAAACATATATAAATATCGCTTTCTCCTTTAACAATTGAAGTGATTTTGCATCCAATACTTCCCATCACTATTACTTTTTTAAAGCCAATCTTATCAATCAAACTATTCAAACATTGATTCCCATGATTTTTACTTGTCACAATAGTCATTTCTTTAAGACTTTTCTGAGAAGGAATACTGGGAGTCAAACAAGTGCCATCTCTTCTCTCTCCCCATACTTTTTCGCCAAAACTAATCCATAATTCATCTTTTTCAGGTATTAGAACCAAACCAATATGAGGTGTTCCATAATAATTTAAAGCCAAATGCATAGCATAATTTCTTGTACCCTGAATAAAATCTTTTGTCCCATCTAATGGATCAAGAATCCAAAGCCAAGCAGAATTAGTATTTAATTTACTCTCTGGAACTTTTACATTTTCTTCGCTTAAAATTTCCCAACATATATTTTTATATTTTTCATTAATTCTCTTAATTATTATTTCATTAACTTTCAAATCAGCAAGGGTAACTGGATCATCAAAATTCTTATATTCTACAAATTGGCTTTTGACTTTTGAGTCTCTTAACAATCCCGAATAATAGGTAAGAATATCTGAAGCTTCCCAGCTGAAAATTCTCAAATCATCGATAAGATTATTAATATCTACTCCTAATGGGACTTCAATCACGAAATGAAAAGCAATACTTTATTATCTCACAGAAAAGAAGAACCCGAAAATTCTGTTTTATACGTAGTGGGGACTCCTATTGGGAACCTAAATGATTTTTCGTTAAGGGCTATAAATATACTAAAAAAAGTTTCACTTATTGCTTGTGAAGATACAAGGCAAACTAAAAAACTATTGCATAGATTTGAAATAAATAACTTTCTAATTAGTTTTAATAAGCATAATTCATTTAAAAAAATCCCAAGCATAATAAATTCTTTAAAGGGGGGAAAATCTATCGCTTTAGTAAGTGATGCAGGAATGCCAAGTATTTGTGATCCAGGAGAAGATCTTATAAGTGAAGTAAAGGCTAATGGAATCCAGGTTATTTGTATACCAGGGCCTTGTGCTGCCATAGCTGCTTTAGTCTCAAGCGGCTTGCCTTCATCTAAATTTATATTTGAAGGTTTTCTTCCACGAAAGAAGGTTGATAGAGAAGAAATCCTTTTAAATATTTGTAATAGCCAAAAATCGACAATCTTATATGAATCGCCTCATAGATTAAAAAAACTTCTTAATGACTTAAAAGAATTTTGTGGCTCCACAAGGGAAATTCATGTTGCTCGTGAACTAACCAAAAAATATGAAGAGCATATAAGTAATGATATTGAGACTATTATCCAATTTTTTGAAGATAGAGAAATACTTGGAGAGTTTACCATTGTAGTAAAAGGTTTAAAAAAAAAGTTACCAAGAAATATTGATGAAGTTGCTATAAAAAAAGATCTTAAAAATTTATTAGATGCAGGAATAAGCTTATCATCAGCGGCAAAATATCTAGCAAAAAAAGAAAAACTTTCTAAAAATATTATTTATAATTTGTATTAAGCTATGATTTTATAAAATGATTCAGTTTAAGAAATTAAGTTTCTCTTTTTTAGTTAATTTTTTCTTATTTGTAATGCTTATGATAGGGATCCAGAATAGCAGTCAACAAAAAAAAGTCAATTTACTTGTAACTAAGAGTATTGACCTTCCAGTTGCATTTATTATTGGAACTAGCTTTATTTCAGGTTCAATCATTGGTGGCATTTTATCTATTTATTAAACAATAAGAATGATTAATTTTCTAAAGAGCTATTAATTTATTATCACTTATAATTCTTGAAATTCCTCTAGCACGTAATATAGGAGCTACAATTTTGAAAACCTCGGTATTAGGCACTTTTATTACTTTTTGATCCTTGCGACAAGATCTTTTTGCTAATTTAATGTCACTAAATATTTCTAATGTTTGCCTTTCCAGGTCTTCAACAGGCAAAAACTGCCAATCTGGATAATCTTTTAAATGTTTTGTATATATCTCTATTGTATTTGAAACAATCATAAATACTATATTCGGCAAAATAACTTCTGAAATTAATTCTGAGCTTACTTCCCGTTGATTCTCAAGATTTATTTCCTCATCAAGTGGAGGTATTTCAAAAAAGTCTGTTTTATAGTTTTGGGAAGCATCCTCCTCTTTTTTATCCTTATCATCAAACTGGCTCTTAAATGAGGCATAATTAACTTTTTCTTTCTTTTTATGTTTTAGAGTCTTAATCCGTTCAAATTCATCTTTTCCAAGAATATTTTTCAATTGTCTAACAATGGTAGGGATTGTAAAATCAAAATTCAAAGAAATATCCTTTAATTCTGCCCCGCCTTTAAAAGCATTAATAATATCTTTTTTTTGACTTTCAGAAACTTTTTTAGACACAATTACTTACTACTTCGCACCACATAGTCATATTTAATATAAACCAATATAAAGAAAAAATTTAATAAGAATAATAGAAAAATATTAATATTCAAATATTATTTAACTTAAATTATAAAATTAACCCATTTATAATTAATCATAATGTTAGGTTCTTTAAGTGTTTTTTGATTTTGAAAGAGAATAAAAATATTAAACAGAAAATTATTACCCAAGAAGCGAAGAAAGACTGGTAATGGGTATATAAATCAACAATCTTATTTTAATAGAAACTTACGACCCAGTTTTATTGCGGAGGAGGAATCATCTCAAGAGCTAAAAGATATGGTTACAAAATTAAATGAAATTGGTTTAAAAGAATCTAACCTTAAAAAAAATGTTTAGACCCTGGGGAAACTATTCATTTTTTATTGGAGGAAAAACTTGGCAAGTTAAAAGGTTAGAAATTAAACCTGACTCAAGCTTATCCTTGCAATTGCACAATCATAGGGCTGAATATTGGATCGCATTTGATGGCACAGCTAAAGTTCAAATCGGGAAAGAAGTTACAGTTTTAAATGTCAACGATAGCATCTATGTCCCAAAAGGTGCAAAGCATAGATCATCTAATCCAGGATTAAAAAAATTATAATTATAGAAGTCCAAAGTGGAACTTATCAGGGAGAAGATAACATAATTAGATTTCAAGATAACTATGGTAGATTTTAAATTTTTTTACTTGTTAAAATTAGATATAACATAAAAATTAATTTTATTTAGATAATATATAAAGAAAATAAATAATTAACTTTTAATATTTTTTTTAATAAAAAAATTTAGACTTGTTTCGTAATTTATATTAGTATTGTATTTGGAACTAATTAACTATTTTTGCAATTTACTATTTACAAAATATTTTTTTTATTTCCTAAAACTAGTGCTTCCTTAGCTCAGCTGGATAGAGCAACTGCCTTCTAAGCAGTGGGCCGCAGGTTCGAATCCTGCAGGAAGCGTCAAAATTCTTTAATTAATAATACATACTATTTAGAGTTATGAATAAAAAATTATTAAAGGGTAATTTTAATTTTCTTACTGGTTTTACTATATTTAGACTTGCAACATTAACACTTATAATTTCTCCCACATTTTCAATATTCCTATTCCTGATATCTGCATTTAAAAGTAGTTTTAAAAACCTAAATAATTACTTTAAAGATAAATTCAATATTATTTTACTCATTTCAGGATTATTTATGATTATGAGTTTAATAAAGAATACCTTAGTCTTTGATAATGAATACAAGTTATTAATTACAAAAGAAAATTGGCTGGATCTTTTTAATTGGATACCATTCTTTTTATTATTCTTTTTTTTTCAAGAATATTTATCTAATCAAAAGAAAAGGAAGCAAGTGGCTTTAATTTTTCTTTTAGGTTCATCACCATTGATCTTAATTGGTTTATTGCAAGCATGGTTTGGCTTGCCAGGTATTTATTTTAATTTCATAGGAACTATAAAATTCATATCCTATAGTGGAGATTTTATAACGGGTGTATTTAATAACCCTAATATTTATGGACTATGGCTAGGTTTAATGGTCCCTTTTTTCATAAATTTTTTAAAAACTCAGAAGGATAATATTTTTATAAAATTATTATCAATTTTTTTATTTGTGGGTTTGATAGTTTGCATATTCTTTACTTATTCTCGACTGGCATTCTTAAGCTTGTTTATTGGTTCTTTACTCCTGATAAACAAAAAGAGAATTATAAAATTTATTTCAATATTTTTTATTCCTTTATTTTTAGTAAATTTTCTTAAATTTTTTTCAGATAAGTTAGTAAATTTTTTTATTTTTGGTATTTACCCTCTAACATTCGTAAAGAAATTTTCGATAAATTATGATGTAATATTTACATCCCCAAGATTAAAAATCTGGTTAGATTCATTATCATATATTTATAAAAGACCAATCTTTGGTTGGGGGCCTTCTAATTTCTCAAAAATATATGAACTTGATAATTTAACTTTTTATGGACATTCGCATAACCTTCCAATTGAGCTAGCTTTAAATTATGGGATAATTTTCTCTTTATTAATTTCTTGCACCATTTTTTATTTATTAATTAAAACTTTTATAGTACTTTTTATAAATAGTAAGATAATTGATAGTGATATTTTTTTTGATAAGGCTTGGTTTTTAGCCTCATTTATTACTTTCGTTAATCATATTTTTGATATCCAATACTATGACGGCAGAATAAGTTTATTCAGTTGGATTTTGATGGCTGGTTTAAAAAGCATCCTAGATGAAAATAAAAAAGCTATTTACAAATAAATAATTTTAATTAAACCAAAAAACTTCAATTAATCAATATAAACTATTTCATTAATTCTATTTAATAGCGAGTTTATTTGTATTGGATTCTTGTAACGATAAGATGTTCTTACAACATAAACCTTGGTGTTTTTTTCCAATGCCATATTAATATATCCTGACTCTCCAAACACACAATTTTCAGAATTGTTTATGCTTTCTTCAATAGATTCCTCATTAGTATTTATAAATTTAATTTCTATATTAATCCCTTTATATGATTTAATTCTATTTTTGAAAAATTTTTTGATTTCAAGTTGCATAATAGCTGGATGATTCCTAATCCAAAAAATATAATTACTTTGAAGATTATTTTTCAATTTATAATTTAGAAATTTATTAAAACAAATTTCAAATTCCCTTAAAGTAGCATGTGTAAAAAATGTAATTTTTCTTTTAACTAAATTTTTACTTTTACTAGATTTGTTTTGTAAATCTTTAGCGTATCTTATAAAATTATTTTTAGCTTTTTCAAGAAGTAATTGACTTCCTAACTTATCCAAATGAAATTGCATATCATAGATAGAATTATAGTCTTGGAGAATAATTTTTTCTCCCCAAAAACCATATTTTAATTCTAATTTGGACGGACAATAATGTGGATAATATGAACAAGAAAAAGGGTAACCAATAAAGGTGTAAAGTTTTATATTAGAATTATTTATTTTATATTTGTTTATAAGGTAACTAATAATAAGTGGCTTAGTTTGAAGTTGATTCTCTCCCCAATTAACTAGTCTAACCCTTTCGTAGTTAGCAATAAGATTTCTAAGTACAAGAATATTAATAATTGAAAAAACTATATTATTTATCCTAGACCAATAATCAATTATTTTTAATTTTATAGAAATTTTTGCTGATAAAAATAATTTAAAATCATAAATGAATAATTTAAAAGCTATTTTCAATAGATCAATTATATCTTTAAAATAAAGATAATCACCATGTATGATATAAAACTGATTATGTTTTAAATCCAAAATTCCTTTAAAAATACTTTTATATTGATAAAAACTTAGTATGAGACTCTTATTATTTATATCTTCTCTAATGCCTTTGTAGTAATATTTATCTGATTCAAGAGCTTCATTCTTAAGATAACAAATACCAAAAATGTTTATCTTTTTATTTTTCTTTGAAAAATCATTTTTATTAACATTACCTTTAAAAAGGTTCTTTACTGAAATATAGAAGAATAGATTAAAAATTAATAATGCGTCTAATAAATTAAATAAAAATCTTTTAAAAACTCTTATTAAATTTTTAAAAACTTTGCAAACTAAACTATAGAAATATTTGATAAGTTTATAATATAAGAATTTCCCTTTTTTCTTTATTTTTAAATTTTTTTTTAATTGTATTAATTTAATATCAACTTTATTAGAGTCGAATGAAAATATATCTCTATCAAAAAGGGAAGATAAAAATAATTCAGGGTTTTTATCAACATCAGTTCTTTCAGCTATTTTAAGGATTTTTTCTTGATTTATATTAGTTAACTTTTTATAAATTTTTGAAATTAACTTATTTTGCATAATCTAATATATTTCTTCAAAAGAAAATAATTTTGTCCCCATATTATTTTGAAACCAACCTATTGAATCTGCATAACGCGACATAAAAAAGAATTCAGCACCTATACTCTTAGCGGAATCATAATCATATTTAGAATCACCATACATTTTTATTTTTGAATTAGGATTTTTTTCTTTTATATCTTTGCAAATATCAATTTTTTTTCGCGGACTTCCAAAAATACCTTCAAAATAATTACTAATTAACCATCTATTACATAAGTCTATAATTTCATCTTGTTTACCCCCAGACGCGATATAGAGTTTATCACCAATATTAGAAAATTCTTTTAGTTTAGATTTTGCATTTTTAACCATTTTTAATTTTATAAATTCTTTTTTTAAAAAAATTTCCGCATCTAAAAGCATGTCATCATAAATTTTTTGATTCCCACTATACTTATCAATAATCCTCTTAAACTTAATATATCTAGATACACCTCCATTGAGTTTATGATGTTTTTCAAAATCAATAGCTGCTTGATAATTTAGATTTTTTTCGACTGATTTTTTAAGACATTGAGTTTTAATATTATTTGAGTCACAAATTACTCCATCAAAATCAAAAATTCTTACTATCATTTTTTTAAAAATTTTTTTAAATTAAATAGATCTTCAGGCGTATCAATACTAAAATGATCTTGATAATTTAAATATCTGCATTTAACACTTATATCTAATTCTAACATTCTAAGCAATTCTAAATCCTCTATAGATTCAAAAAAGGTTTTAGATTCATTGATAATATATTTTGATAATTTTTCGATGTTATATTTGTAAATACAAACTTGTTTAAAACCAATTACATTATCCATATTTTTTGCCCCAGGTATATTTGATCTAGAGGTATACATCAATTCCTTTTTGTTATTAAAAACAACTTTGGGAATCTTTGGAGATTTTAATTCATTAATATTTTTAACTCTTGTTATTCCCATATCTACTGGGTATTCTGAATCGCATGTTTCACTAATAAATTTTTTAATTATTTTTGAAGGGAAAAGAGGCTCATCTCCCTGTAAATTATAAATTTTTTTTAATGAAAGTTTTTTTGCTGCTTCAATTACTCTGTCTGTACCAGTAAGACAACTTTCAGATGTAAGTATAGAATTTACATTATGAGAATTGCAACAATTAATTATTTCTTGACTATCAGTGGCAACGAATACATTATCACTACCAACAGCTTCAGTAGCATTTAAGGCTGTTTTGATTATCATGGGTAACCCATTGATATCAATCAAAGGTTTTCTTGGTAATCTTTTTGAATTAAGTCTTGCTGGAATTATGATTTTGGACACTTAATTCATTATTGAGTATATAGGAGTCAATTTAATATTATATGGAGAACTAGTTAATGATTCTATAGTGATGTTTTTAGAAAACTTTTTTAGTATATTTTCTGTATCATTAAATTCTTCCTTACCTTTAAGAGATAAGTTTATTTTTCCATCTAATCCAATAACTTTTACTTTTTTAAAACCATTTTTAGAGAGTAAATCCAATGCAAAATGAATACTATAAAAATATTTATTATCTTTTTCATATATGATTAAATTATTAATTTCATGTTCAATTTTTATTTCATCTAAGCAATAGCGAGGCGTAAGGCAAACAAGTCTTTTATGATTTTGATTATTATCAGCAATAAATTGTATTAATCTTTCTGATGACGATGTCAATAATAAATTAGTCTTTAAATCATCCAATATTGAAGAATAATTAATGCGAATAAGAAAATATTTTTTTGATTCACTTAAAAAATTTAGTCCTGCAATATTCTTTATTGAAGATTCTCCAGAATAGACAAGTATAGGAATCATACCAGCATATTTTTTAAAAAATTTGTCATCAAATACATTAAACTTCTTCTTCTGATTTGCACAATGATTTCCTGAAGAAAGTATTGAATAAATCTTAGAATACTTACTCAATTTATGAGAATTAATTAAGTCCAAACACTTAGTAGGATGTAAGCCTACGGTTGCAGAAAGATCATAAAAAACATTTTTACCCCAATTATATTTTTTCTTAAGGCCAATAAAGTGATTCTCAATTAAATTTTGTGAATCAGATGCCATTTGAGATTGAAATCTTAATGATTTGCCCAATAATAGTTTATTTAATATGAGATGTTCAATTTCAGCATTTCCTGCTCCTCTCCCCATACCCAACCAAGAGCCATCAAACCATTTTGCTCCATTATTTATTGCCTCAATAGTATTAGCCAAAGCTAATCCCTTATTGTTATGTGCATGAAATCCAAGCTCAATTTCTAGATCATTTAATTTTTGATTAAATTTATTAATCAAAGATTTAGTATCATGCATAAATAAAGAGCCATATGAATCTGCAAGATAAAAAACATTGGGTCTTCTTTCTAAAGATATTTCTTTAAGAGTTAGTAATATAAAATCAACCTCTTCTTGATTAACTTTATCAACTTTCATGATGTTAATAATACTAAATATATTATTTTCTCTAGCCAAATTTATGAAATTTAAGGCATCTTCAAAATGTATATTCTCAGTGGCTAATCTTATACCATTAAAAAAAGTACAGTTTTTTATTGCGTGAATTAAATCTTTTTTTTTCTTATCACTTAGTTTCACTAATTCTTTACTATTTATCATTAAAAAAACTTTTTTATTAGTTGGCCATTTTGATTTACCAGTGAATTGATTAAATAAATAATTACAATATTCAAAAGGAGATTCTGCGCACAAACCTTTATATTCCTTTTCTTTTTGCAAATTTACATAACCAAACTCTAATGCTATATCAGTATATTTATAATGATAATTTATTAGATCATCTAACAATCCAAGTGGATAATCCCAATTGGTATAGTAACCTCCATCCCTTAATGTGCAATCTAAAAGCATCTTTACAAAATCTTTTTAGCCCAATTGATCATTTCTTTTAATTCAGATTCTAATTCATATCTTGGGGAAAAATCTAAAATGATTTTTGATTTTGAAATATTAGCACTACAATAATCTTGATCAAATGGGGTTCTTTCATTTTTATATTGAAAGTCAGTATTAACTTCAGAAGCTATAAAATCAACTAAATAATTAATTTTGATTCCTAAACCAGCAGCAATATTAAAAACTTCATAATTATTACCTTTATTCCTTTTTGCCGCATTCAAAAATGCTTGAACTACATCTTTAACATTAATAAAATCCCTTATTCTGTTACTAGGTCCCTTTACTATTATTTTTTTATTTTTTATTGCCATTGCTATAAAGATAGAAACCATACCTTGCTTCAAATCACTTAGATCCTGTCCCTTCCCATAAACATTAAATAACCTTAAGCAATTACATTTTAAATTGGGCTTTATTTTTGAAAAATCTCTTATCAATTTTTCTGATAATAATTTGTGCTTACCATACCAAGATAAAGGTTCAGGAATATCATTTTCATTAGCATTTAATTTATTCCCATAAACTGACATGCTACTTGCAAAAGAAAGGGATTCTAAATTTTCGTTAGACTCAGATGCAGAAATAATTCTTCTTGTAGTAAGAACATTTCTTATAAAATCATTGCTAGGGTCTTCATGACTTCTTTCGCCGCTACTTTGACCACATAAATGTATTATATGTTTGGGCCTTATTGATTTAAGCCAATTCTGAAATTCGTTTGAAGAACAATCTAACTCTATAAATTTTTTTTTATCAATAACATTATTAATTTTTCCCTTACTAAGATCATCAACAATTAAATAGTCAATATTATTATTTTCTAAATTTGCACATACTTTTGATCCTATAAAACCAGCTCCTCCAGTAATTAGAAATTCGATTTCCATATAAAATTTATTTTAGCTTAATTTAATTCTTTATAAATTCAATTATAAATTCGATAAATCCACGATCTTATCACAATACTTAAGAAGACTAATATTGTGGGTGACAAATATTATTGTTTTATCTTTTAAGTTTTCAGATATATTCTTCAATATTTTTTCTTCTAAAATTTTATCAAGAGCATTTGTGGCTTCATCAAAAATTAAAATATTTTTATCTCTATATATAGCTCTAGCAATTGCTATCCTTTGCATCTGTCCTCCACTAATTTTTGATCCATATTCGCCTATATCAGTTAAATCTCCTTTCATGGCTTCATTAATTATAGGTTCAACTTCTGAAATAGAGATAGCTTTCTTATATTTTTTGGCATTAAATTCAAATTTATCTTCCTCTGCAATTATTCCTTTTTTAATTGTTTCTTCTCCTATAAACATATTTTGATAAACACAGGAAAAGTTTTTTTGCAATATATGATTTTGATCAGAATTTATGATTCTTTCGTTTAAATAATACTCACCTTTCTGAGGTTTTATAAGACCCATTATAATTTCAACTAAAGTTGTTTTTCCAGAACCCGATCTTCCAATTATTGCAACCTTCTCGCCTTGATTTATCTTAAGATTAAAATTTGAAAAAATTTTCCTTAGATTCTTTTCTTCATAAGTAATATTCCTTAATTCTAGAGATTGGAATTTATTTTTTTTTCTTTTATTAATCGAATAAATATTTTTATTTGAATTATTTTTAAGATATATATTTTGCTTAATATTAAAAATCACCTTTTCAATTGGATCAATATGTGAATTGATTCCGGCCCAAGATTGGAATATTTGGTTAATTAGTGGAAGTAACTTTTGAAGTGATAAAGCAGTTAAACCTACTAATGTAAGAGAATTGAAATTTGATTTAGAAAAAAAGAAAAATAAAGTTAATATTGAAAATGTTATTAACGAGAATCCTTCAATAAAGTATTTTGGGACTAAACTGTAAAACTGATTTTCAACCATTGCAAATTTTTGCCTTTTCAATGATTTTTTAAATTGATTAAGGTAAAAATTTTGGCTATTTTCTAAAAATACTTCTCTATAATTTCTTATGATATGGTTTAATATTCTTACATTATTTTGTGAAAACTTGAATTCTATTTTGCTATTATCACTAATTCTTTTTTTAAGTGCATACCTTGAAATAAAATATAAAATTATTACTGCAATAAATAAAAAAATGACTCCTGGGCCTGTATAAAATATAAGACTTAGTATTATTAATGAAACTATAATTATTGATGTAGATATATTACTTATTTGATTTATTGAGCCAACAACATTATTTAAATAAATAGTTAAGTTTGCAATTAATTCTGAAGCCTTCAAATTCTTAATAACCTTATATTCTAAAAAAATATAATATTCAAGTAATTTATTCCCTAAGAAGATTCCTGACTTTGCAGAAAATTTATTAATATTTCGCAATAGCATTATCCTTGATAATGTTGAAAATAAAATTATTAAAATAAATAAAACAAAGAATAAAGTAATAAAGTTTTGATCTTCTATTTTTATTCTAAAAAAAACATTTAATTGATTATTATAATGATTTACTAATCTTGGATCTTGTAAAGAATTTATTATTGGAATAATAGATGATATTGAAATTATCTCTAATAAAGCACATACCAGGCTACCAAAAATAATTAATATAAAATCGTACTTCAGATATTTTGGCATTATTAACCATAAATTAAATATCACTCTTAAGATTCTTTTATTACTATTATCTTTCTTAGATATTCGCACTTTTTTTGTATACCTTATTATAATTTTGCATAAATTAGAATAAGAATCAATTAATTTTTTTAATCTTGAAAAAGTTTTCTAATAAATCCTCTAATATACTATTGAATGATAAAATTATAAAAAATTTCATTTATGGATCTAGGTGAAGAAATAAATAAATTTCCCTCCGAATGGAATTTTGAAAATATTTCAATAGAAAATTTTGAAAAGCATATCAATAGATCTGTTCCTTGTTACACATTAACTCATAAACTAGGACTAGAACTGAGTGATTTTTTCTGCAAAAATAACACAAATGTATTTGATATTGGATCCACCTCCGGAAAGTTTATTAACGAACTTAATGAAAGACACTCCAATAAAGAAATTTCATTTTGTGGAGTAGAGATATCACAATCGATGTTTGAACAATCAAAAAAAAAGTATCCAAATATTAATTTTTTAAATGAGGATGCAGCTAAATGCGACCTAAATAATTCGTCATTTATTACCTCTTATTATACTATTCAATTTATTGATCCTCAATTCAGACAACAGTTAATTAATAAAATCTATGATTCTCTTAATTGGGGTGGTGCATTTCTTATGTTCGAGAAAGTTCGTGCTCCAGATGCTAGGTTTCAGGATTACATGATACAAATCTATAATGAATATAAAATAGACAAAAAATATTCACCTGAGCATATTTTATCAAAATCAAGAAGTCTGAAAGGAGTTTTAGAGCCATTTTCTACTCAAGGTAACCTAGACATGTTAGCCAGAGCGGGATTCTTAGATGTAATGACTATTTATAAATATATTTCTTTTGAGGGATTCTTAGCTATTAAATAATTTTTATGTGTGGCTTTGTTGTAACTAGATCCAATAATAATATAGAGAAAACAACGGTTCGATCTTCATTAGATTTAATATCCCATAGAGGTCCAGATAATGATAGTGTTGTTTCCCTAAATAATATGCATTTTGGATTTGTTAGATTATCTATCCAAGATCTAAGTAAGAAAGCGATGCAACCTATGCAGTCGCAAAATAAAAGGTTCATAATAGTTTTTAATGGGGAGATTTATAACTACAAATACTTAAGAAATCATTTGATCAATCTTGATAAAAAAACTTTTAAAACCTCCTCTGACAGCGAAGTTTTAATAGAGTATATATCTGAATATGGAATCGAAGAAACATTGGCAAAGTTAAAAGGGATGTTTGCTTTCGTTTTACTTGATAAGTTAAAAAATAAACTATATCTTTGTAGAGATCATTTTGGTCAAAAGAATTTATACTTTTTTATTGAAAATTCAAAATCAGAAGAAAAGTTGATTATCGCATCAGAGATAAAAGCATTTTTACCTTTTGTAAATAAATTAACTCCCGACAAAGAAAAAATAGCATCATTATTGTTTATGGACAGAATACCGCTTAATGGTTCTATTTTTAAACAGATACAAGAAGTCAAACCAGGGCATTTTTGTGTAATTAATACAGAAGATATTAGTAATATAAGGGAATTAGAATATTTTCATCCCTCAAGCTTAGTTAATCAAGACCTATATGAAGAAATAGGTTCAATGCCTAAAGACGAACTGATTAATAGATTAGACAAATTAATTGAAAAGAGTTCCGATTTGCATTCAATTGCTGATGCAAAATTAGGTCTTCTATTTAGTACCGGTATTGATTCACATTTACTATTAACTTATTTAGAAAAATATAATTTGGAATTATTTCACGCTGCATCTAAAATGCAAATTGGCAATTCATTAGCCGATGAAATATCCAATTTTCATAAATGTAAAATTAATAAAATAGACATCGATAATGAGAGATCATTATTCTTAGATCTACCAAAGTTAATTTGGAATTATGAGCAACCAAATCAGATTGAAGGTTTGATGCTTGCAAAGATTTGCAAGTTAGCGAAATTAAAGAACTTTAAAGTACTTATCTCTGGTTGTTGTGCTGATGAAATATTTGGAGGCTATCCATACTATAACCATTACTCATGGGATGTAAAAAAAACACTTCTTTTTAAAGAGAAAAAAATATTAAAAAAATTCTTCAATATTTTTGGAGATTTAATTAGTACCCCTCATTCTCTTTCTATACATCATTTCATAAACCCTATTTCGCTGGAGAGAATAACAGATTTTATAAATTATCAGATTCCAGGTGATGATTTTAATATGAATTTTGATAAAGCTTATTCTTCATATTCATTTCTACAAAAAGAAGAAGAAATATTAAATAATGCATACCTTTTAGAAGAATTAAGTACAAGAATGTTGAGGTTCCTGCACAGGAATGATAGATTCAGCATGCAAGAATCTATTGAATTAAGAGTCCCTTTTTTAGACTTAGATTTAGTTCAATTTTCCATAAACATCCCTCCAAAAATAAGAACAGGGGCACCTAATTTAAAACCTTCAAAGTTCTCAAAACCTCTAATCAGAGAATTATTAAGAAAAAGAACAAGTAAATTTTATCCTAAAAAACTGCAAGTTAAACAAGGTCCAAACTTCAACTTTTTGAGTGATCTAAATAAAATATCCTCTAAATTTAAATATACAAATATTGAGAATATTCTAGGCTTACCCAATAATTATTTTCTGTCATCCTTCAAAAAAGGAAAATATAAATCTTTTAAATTAAGGTATAATTTAATTTCTATTGAAATATTATTAGACCTATTTATAAATAAGGAAAATATTCATAATATTCAAAAAAATATCAAAGAGATACTTTATTGAAAATGAAAATATTAATCTTATCTCAATATTTCTGGCCGGAATCTTTTCGGATAAATGAAGTCGCCCAAACCTTAAATGAAATGGGACATGAAATAGATATTCTTACTGCTAAACCAAATTATCCAAAAGGAAAATTATTTCAAGGTTATAACCCATTTTCGTTTGAAATGCATTTATACAAAAATATGAAAGTTTATAGAGCACCAATCATAACAAGAGGTCTAAATAATCCTGTAAAATTAACTCTTAATTACCTGTCTTTTGTTATTACAGGTTCATTATATGTTTTATTTAAATTAAAAAATAATGATTATCAAATAATATATATTTATTCAACTTCTCCTGTTTTACAGGCAATCCCTGGATTAATAATTAGGAAGCTGAGAAAGATTCCATTAGTTCTTAATTTGCAAGATCTTTGGCCTGATAGCTTATCCGCTACAGGTTATATTAAAAATAAATATACTCTCAGATTTGTTGATTTGATAGTAAAGTTTATATACAAAAATTGTGATTTAATATTAGTTTCATCCAAACCATTTATTAAAAAACTAGAAAAATATAATTTAAAATTTCCCATTAAATATTTCCCTAACTCAGTCGATCCAATTTTTTATAGTAAAAAAAAGATTAAACAAAAAACAATCACCGAATTGAAAGATGGTTTTAATATTGTTTTTGCAGGAAACCTTGGAAAAGCTCAGTCAATAGATACAATTATTGGTTTATCAAAAGCACTCATTCCTTATGAAGAAATTAAATTAATTATTTTTGGTGATGGTAGCGAATATAAATATCTTAAAAGCAAAAAGCTTCAAAATAATTTAAAAAATATCTACTTAATGGGAAGATATCCATTAATAGAAATGCCTAATATTTTTTATCAGGCAGATATCTTATTAGCTACACTCTCAAATCAAGACTGTTTTGACAATACCTTACCTAATAAAATTCAAGCTTACATGTCAGCAAAGAAACCAATAGTAGTATCTATGAACGGTGAAGGAGCTAGAATAATAAATGAATCAAAGTCTGGCATTGCTGTTCCAGCTGAGAATATCACAAAACTAAAAGATGCAATAATTAAAATTTATAAATTGAATCCGTTAGAAAGAAAGAAAATTTCTGAAAATTCTTTTAAGTATTTCAAGAAAAATTTTTACCATCCTACATTAATTAAAAAGTTAGAAAAAGAATTACAAAGTTTAATCTTATAAAAATGAAAATTTTAATTATTGGTTCAAATGGATTAATAGGTTCTAACATTACAAAATGTCTATTAAGAAAAAAGGAGTGGCTAATCTATCCTCTAATTAGATCAAAAAAAAGGTTTGGTTCTTTTGATAATACAAAAAATTCTCACGTATTAGAACTCAATGATTTTTATGAAATAGAAGATTTTGTATCTCTAATAATTAAATATGATATAAATTTAATTATTAATTGTGCTGGAATAACAAAACATAATCCAGAAATAAAAGATTTCAATAAAGCTTTATATTTAAATTCTGTTTTTCCAAAAAACTTATCAGAAATTTGTAAAAATATGAATATTAGATTCATACATTTAAGTTCAGACTGTGTATTTTCTGGTAAAGCAAAAATGTATGATGAAGATTCAATAAAAGATGCAAAGGATTTTTACGGTATTACAAAATCATTAGGTGAAATAAATGATAGCAATAACTTAACTATAAGGACATCAACTATTGGCCATGAAATTAATACTTCTTACGGTTTATTAAATTGGTTTTTAAAACAAGATGAATGTTTAGGATATAAAAATGCAATTTTCTCGGGCCCTACAACTTTGGAGCTTTCAAAAATAATTAGAGATTTAATTATTCCCAATAAAAAATTAACAGGAATATTAAATATTTCTGCTGAACCAATTGATAAATATTCACTTCTAGAAATCATAAAAAAAACATATTTCTTAAAAACAACTATAAATCCATCTTACGAAGTAAAAATAAATCGAAGTCTTAATTCAAATAAGTTTAAAAAATTGACAAACTATAGTATTAAAAGTTGGGAACAAATGATATATGAAATGTACATAAATAAATAGTTTAAATCTTTTTAAATAAATAATTAATTATCTATTTCAGAAATAGATTCAAAATATTGCGAAGTTATTGGGGACCTTTTCCATTTCCAAAATAAACTAAAAAAAGAAGTGAATTTATATTCTCTTGGATTAGAAAATTTATCTTCAGAAATTGGGAAAAAATGATAAAGAGGAAACACATCAAACATTATATTTTTTCTTCTATCTAAACCATAATCATAAATATTTTGATTACTTAGCATCCAAGTATGAGGATTCGTACCTCTTGAGAAAGAAGGAGAGGAAACAAAACGATTAACCAGATGTATATATTTTGCTTCTTTATAGATAGAGGAATCAATATATTCATCGAAATGCTTCCTGCTCATTTCTGCCAATGATACAAAATTACAAAAAAGATCAAATTTATAGTTCTTTACAACATTAAAAAGGTGAGCAGGTATCAAAGTGAATGTATTAGTTTCATGCGTATAATCATCATCAATTTTATTAATTACCTTTATATTCATATTTGGGTGAAGAGATGACAAATAATATGTCGCCAAAGGTATATTTTCAGCAAGATCTACTAAAACATATGACCTATTTGGATTATCCTTTGCTAATAAAGAAATATAACCTCCATAACAACCACCTAAATCAATAACTGATTTAATTTTGGATAATTTTTCCTTACTTAAGTAACTGTATAATCTATCTCTAATTATTAAATACCTCAAATGTCGTAAATTCCATTTAAAGTTTTTTGTATTTATAAAAGGAGGATTTCCCACCAAGGATAAGGATTCTTTATTTCGATTAGCAGCACTTACTGAAATTTTGAACCTATTAAAACTCCACTTCAACCAATCTTTTTCAGCATAAGAAAAAGAGTGAAATATTTTCATAAAATTAATCAAAATATATTTTGCTAATTGTTTTAAATTTTTAATATTTGGCTTAGGATGACCCTGTAATAAATGTTGTTCGACAATAATAGACGGTGATAAAGGATGTCTAAAATTCAATAAAAATTCTTTATTATGTTTTTTATTCAATAGAGTTCTTTTCTGTAGTTCGATACGTTTAGAATATGAATCATCTAATTCTTTCTTATAAGATTCACTTGTAAAAGAAAAAAGGCCTGAATTGAGAATTGAGAAAATATCCTTTGTTTTTTTTAATAAAAACATAAATTACAAAAATTTATTAACTAAAAATACTAAACTACATTAACACTATTGTTATCGCGAAAAAAATTTCAATTCGACTAAAGAAATTAATAAAATTCCAGAATCATAAAATATAGTCTAATTACAAACTATAGTGTTATAGGTTTGGAAACTAAAATTACAGAAATGCATTTAGACTCAAATCAGGTATTGTTTTATGTTTAAAAATAAAGTTATTTTAATAACGGGAGGGACTGGTTCTTTTGGTCAATCGCTTGCCTACAAGTTTTTAAAAACAGAAGCTAAACAAATTCGAATATTTAGCAGAGATGAAAAAAAGCAGGAGGACCTAAGGGTAACAATAGCCAATAATAGACTAAGATTTTATATTGGTGATGTAAGAGATGTAACCTCTATAAAAAATGCAATAAAAGGCGTAGACTATGTTTTTCATGCGGCCGCATTGAAACAAGTTCCATCATGTGAGTTCTATCCTTTAGAGGCAATAAAAACAAATGTAATAGGTACTGAGAACATAATAGATGAAGCAATAAATGCGAAAGTTAAAAAGCTTATTTTATTAAGCACAGATAAAGCTGTTTATCCAATAAATGCAATGGGCATGTCAAAAGCACTAGCCGAGAAAGTTTTAATAGCAAAATCAAGAGAGTTATCTGTGCATGAAACAATATTATGTGCCACTAGATATGGAAATGTAATGGCTTCAAGAGGATCAGTAATTCCCCTTTTCATCGAACAGATACAAAGTAAAAAGCCCATAACGGTAACAGATCCAAGTATGACAAGATTTCTAATGACTCTGTCAGAGTCTGTAGACCTCGTACTTCATGCTTTTGAGAATGGTGTCCAAGGTGATATATTCGTACAAAAGTCGCCTGCCGCTGCAGTTATTGACATCGCCAATTCTTTAAAAGAAATATTTAACTCAACAAATGAAATCAAATTAATAGGAACAAGACATGGGGAAAAGTTATATGAATCTTTAATTTCCAAAGAAGAAATGATAACAGCATTAGAAAGTGATAAATTTTTTAGATTACCAGCAGACAATAGATCTCTTGATTACTCAAAATATTTTAATCAGGGTCAGAAGAATATGAATAATCTCTTGGACTACAATTCACACAATACTGAAAGATTGAACTTATCTCAAATAAAACTTAAAATGCTAGGTTTAGACTATATAAAAAATAAATTAAATGAGTAGAACAATAATGTGCATTGTTGGGACAAGGCCCGAAATAATAAAAATGAGTAGAGTTATAAGTAAATTTAAAAACCATGCAAATTTCCTACTTGTCCATACTGGTCAAAATTTCGATTATGAATTAAATCAAGTTTTTTTTGATGATTTAGGGATTGACAAGCCTGACTTCTTTCTTAATTCTGCGAAAGAAACTGCCTCTAAAACAATTGCATCAGTTATAGAAAAAACTGATGAGCTCATTGAAAAATGTAAGCCTGACGCAGTACTTCTTTATGGAGATACTAACTCTTGTTTATCAGTTATTTCTGTAAAGAGAAGAAAAATACCAATATTTCATATGGAAGCTGGGAACAGATGTTTTGATCAAAGAGTTCCTGAAGAAATAAATAGAAAAATTGTTGATCACCTGAGCGATATTAATTTAGTTTTAACTGATCATGCAAGAAGATATTTGCTTAATGAGGGTATAAAACCTGAAACAATCATCAAGACTGGTTCTCATATGTATGAAGTATTAGATTTCTATAAAAATCAAATATCTAGTTCTAAAATCTTAGAAAAATTAAATCTTTTAGAAAAAGAATATTTTTTAATTAGTTTGCATAGAGAGGAAAATGTAGATAGAAAAGAAAATCTTCTTTCAATGCTTAATTGTCTTAATAAAATAGCCGAAAAATATTCAAAACCTGTTATTGTTTCTACACATCCAAGGACTAGAAAGAGGATAGATGAAATAAGTAAAAAGAAACTAAATAAAAGAATAAAATTTCTTAAACCGTTTGGTTTCTTCGATTATATTAAATTACAGATGCACTCAAAATGTGTAGTTTCAGATAGTGGAACTATTACAGAAGAATCTTCAATACTTAAATTCCCTGCAATTACTATAAGAAATACTCATGAACGGCCTGAAGGCATGGATGCTGGAACATTAATGATGTCAGGATTAAAAAGTGAAAATGTTTTGGATTGTATCGATATTACTATTCGACAAGAGAGAGTAGTCTCATCTGAAATTAAAGATTATATGAATAAGAATGTATCTAGCCAAATTGTTAAAATTGTATTTAGTTATATTGAATATATAAATGATTTTTCTTGGAAGAAATATAATAATAATTAAAGAATTTTAAAGAAAAAGTGAGGAAAATAGTATTAGAATTCTTAGAAATTTTAATTAACTTAAACCGCAAACTAAGAAGAATATTATTAATTATAGTTGACTTTTTTATTGTCTTAGCTTCACTAATACTAGCAAATTCGAATGTAGCTATAAACTCTAATTTAACCTTATTAGACAATCTAATTTATTTCTCAGTTTGTTCAATATTTGGTTTACTACTGTATATTTTTAGTGGTCAATATAAAGGTATTACTAGATTTCAAGGTAGCAAGTTTTTTTATAAGTTGATTTATAAAAACTTAACTTTATCAATTTTTTCATTATTAATATTTAGATTAATTTTTCAAGTTAATTTGAAATTATCTTACGTTATAGAGCTTTTTATATTTCTTAATTCAATTAGTCTATTAGTTAGATTATTTCTCAAAGATATTTTAAATAATATTTATACATCAGATAAAAAAACCCAAAAAAAGATTGCTATCTATGGGGCAGGAAATGCTGGTGCTCAACTTGAAATGTCCCTAAGATTTTCAAAAAAATATGAAGTAATTTGTTTTCTAGATGATAATCAAAATCTTACTAACCGCTACTTAAATAGCAAACCTATTTTTCCTCGCAAAAAGCTTTTAGAACTCAAAGGAGTAGTTGAGCAAGTAATGTTAGCAATACCTTCATTAAATTCTGAATCTAAAAAAAACATTATTAATTTTTTAACTAAAGAAAAAATCCCAACCTTTATTATTCCTAGCATTGAGGAGCTTTCTTCTGGGAAAATACCCATAAATACGATAAGACCTGTTCTTATTGAGGACATTTTAGGGAGAAGCTCTGTTATCCCTGACAGAAATCTATTATTTAAGGAAATATCTGATAAGACAATATGCATAATTGGAGGTGCAGGTTCCATAGGTTCCCAATTATGTAAAGAAATTATTCAACTAAACCCTAAAAAATTAATTTGCATAGATCAAAATGAACTTGGCCTTTATAAATTAGAACAAGATTTAGGTTCAAAATCTTCTCATGATTTTGAAATTGATTATGTTTTAATTAATGCTCAAAATAGGGCAGATTTAAAAGAAGTTTTTTATAAAAATAATATAAATATAGTTTTTCATGCCGCGGCATATAAACATGTTCCGCTTGTAGAAAAGAATCCATTATCAGGAATTTTTAATAATGTTTGGACAACGAAAGTAATATGCGAAATATGTCTCGAATACAAAGTTAATAAATTCATGTTAATTTCGACAGATAAGGCAGTTAGGCCAACTAATGTGATGGGAGCCTCAAAAAGATTAGCTGAATTAGTAGTCCAAGCATATTCTGAGTACTCCAAAAGAAGAATTCAAAATAATCCTATAAATAAAATAGAAACAATTTTTTCAATGGTTAGATTCGGCAATGTTTTGGACTCCTCTGGATCAGTTGTACCTTTATTTCGAAAACAAATTTCCAATGGAGGTCCCATTACTGTTACTCATAAGAAAGTAACAAGATATTTTATGACGATTCCTGAGGCTGCACAATTAGTAATTCAGTCAATTTCGCTAGCTGAAGGAGGAGAGGTTTTTTTATTAGATATGGGACAGCCAATGAATATTTTTCATTTAGCTAAACAAATGATCATTCTTAGTGGTTTAAAAATTAAAGACGATGCTCATCCTCTTGGAGATATAGAAATTAAGGTAACAGGTCTTAGACCTGGAGAGAAATTATTTGAGGAACTCCTAATAGATGCAAAATGTGAAAAAACAAATCATGAATTAATATACAAGGGAGTGGAGAATTTTTGCCCAATAGAAGAATTAATGCCCAGGCTTTCAAAACTACATGATAAAATTTTAGAGAAAAATGAATCATCAGTCTTAGAGCAATTATCTGAATTAGTGCCTGAGTGGAAGAGATCAAATTAATAAAAAGTTTTAATTTATTGCATAATAAAATTTGATAAATACTACCTATTTCAAGATTCAAGTTATAACAGGTCAAATATTGAATATTAATTAACATTATTTTGAGAGGTAAATTTTACTAACTTTGAAATTCCCTCATTTAAACTAACTTTAGGTTGCCAATCAAAGGTATTCCTAAAGTTTTCAGAATTTGACTTTAATATTTGAGATTCAGTTTTTCTAGCGATTTTTTTTCCGAATTGAGGACGGCCACCGCCTGTGATCTTAACAATAAGATTAATAACTTCATATAAACTAATACTTTTTCCAGAACTTACATTATAAATCTTTCCCCGTATTATCTCGATTGGAGCTTGAATCAAACAGTTTATTGCCTCTACAAAATCCGAAATATATAAAAAATCTCTAACTTGCATACCGTGGGTCAATTCAAATTCTTTGTCTTTTAGGCAAGATTGTACTACAAATGGTAATAATCGATTCGGCTTTTGATTCGAGCCATATACCAAAAATGGTCTAACAATTACTGAAGGAAAATTTTCAGAATTAGCCAACATTTGCAATAGATATGTAGATGCAACTTTTGAATATGAATAGGGAGTCAAAGGAGACTCTCTTATGCTTTCTTTACATTCATAATCAATTTTTCCATATTCATCACTGCTACCAAGATGTATATATTTTGTTAAGTGATTACTGTAAATTAATTTAATGATATTTAGTGTCCCAATTAAATGAGTCCCAATTACTGAATCAAATGCATCTAAAAATGGACTATGATCAACATATCCACAGCAATTGATAACAAGATTGAATTTCCAATCAATACCACAGAGTTTGAGTTGTTCAATGTTTGATAAGTCAACAAAAAATGTCTTTATTTTAGAGTGCAAATAATATTCTGATTTATTTCTTTTAATTGAGCCTATAACAATAACCTCATATCCTTGGCTTACAAGGGAATTTGCTATGTGACTTCCTATGAAACCAGTCCCTCCGACTACTAAAGACCTTAACATCAATTTTTCCAATTGTTAGTCCAGGAGGCTTTATTTAAATTCCAAAGATTCTCTAAAATAATTTTGTCTCTTTTAGTATCCATACAATGCCAAAATCCATTATGTTCAAATGCTGCTAATTCATTAATTTTACTCAAAGTTTCCATTGGCTCTTTTTCAAAAACAGTTTGATCATTATCAAGAAAATTAAAAACTTCTGGTTGGCAAACAAAAAATCCACCATTAATCCAACCGTGAGAGATCTGCGGCTTTTCATAAAAGTTTTTGACTATATTATTTTCAATAATTAATTCACCAAATCTCGCGATTGGTCTTACCGCAGTTACAGTAAGAATTTTGTTTTTACTTTTATGAAAATCATATAACTCTGAGATATTTACATCAGAAACTCCATCACCATAAGTTAGCATAAATGGCTCATCCCCTAAGAATTCTCTCAACCTTTTTATTCTTCCTCCTGTCATTGTATTTAATCCTGTATCCACCAATGTAATCTTCCAATCATAATCTTCTCTTTTAAAGTATTTAATTTCACCACTAGATAAGTCGATATTACAATTACTGGTATTTAATAAAAAATTAGAAAAATATTTTTTTATTTCGAATGCCTTATATCCAAGAGCTATTACAAATTCATCAAAACCATAAGAACTATAAATTTTCATTATGTGCCATAAAATAGGCATTTTTCCTATATCTATCATTGGTTTTGGTAATATCTCGGTAAGATCTCCCAACCTTGTCCCAAAACCGCCTGCAAGAATGACTACTTTCATTTCACCAGTTATATGGAATTGATTCTAAGTCCGCTTTGACAATCTCTTCTGGGTAATGTTCAATATCCGCACAATTGACCACGAGACTTTCACATTTAGAAATACATTTGAACCCAAACCAGGTATTTGGGTTGATCGTTAATCTTTTATAAAAACCTTTTTCTTCTTCGATATTCCCTATAACAATTTCATGGAATCTCCGATTTTTAACTTGATCATCAAATAAGACAAACTTTACCAAGCCAATAGGTACTATCAAATTCATAGTCATAATTTTATGTTTTTTCCATGCCTTGACTGTATCTGGCAGAATCCAAGAAAAATATAATTCGCCAAAAGTCTTGAAAGATTCTTCACTTGCTTTTAAAGCATGCATTACATCTCCACCTTTGGTAGGTATTATTTTTAAATCAAAAATAGAATAGTTCATGTTTATAAAAATATTATTTCATCTTTCAGAAAATCCTTTTTTGCTTTTTCGCCTATAACATTATCCCATTCCATAGGACTAATGCCTCCTTCAGGTCTTTTGATGGTAATATTGTTTTCACTAAAAACGGTTCCTTTTTTGATATCTTTTGAAGCATAAATACTTTTTCTTACAACTAATTTATTTTTAATTTCACTTTTAGTTGGTTTTTTAACACCATCACCCATTGATAACTCTATATTTCTTATACTCGAGACCATTCGAGAAAATTTGCCAGGCTCCATACTAGATAAGTGATCAGGTCCAGACATTGAACTATCAAGAGTTATATGCTTTTCTATTACACTTGCGCCAAGAGCAACTGATGCAATTGCGACTTCCATACCAATAGTATGATCTGAATATCCTATATTTAAATTTAGATCTTTTTTTAGAGAATTTAATGCACTTAAATTGACTTCATCGAAAGGAGCAGGGTATTCACTTGTACAGTGCATTATTGTTAATAGATTTCTACTTAGTCCAGAATTCAAAAGTGTTGATACTGCTTTATTAATTTCATCCATATCTGCCATTCCTGTAGACAATATTGTGGGTTTTTTTTGTTCACCTATCTTTCTAAGATATGGTAAGTTCGTGATCTCTCCTGAAGGGATTTTAAATCTCTTCAGATTTAATTTAATTAAATAATCTAGGCTATCCATATCAAATGCAGTAGATAGAAATTCAATCTTATTTTTTTTTGCACATTTAATTAATTCATCAATTTGGTTATTATCTAATTCAAGTTTTTCAAGCATTTCCAATTGAGTTTCTCCTAGATTTGAATCAACTTGATAATTCGCTTTTCTAGCGTTATTAGTGACCAATTTTTCTGATTTGAAAGTTTGAAACTTAACTATATCTGCCCCTACTTCAGCTGATATTTTTATTAAGTCTTTTGCAATTCGGATATCTCCGTTATGGTTAACTCCTACTTCAGCGATTATTAGTACTCTATTCATTTATCTTTTAAATTTATAGGCCATCCCATAACTCTTTTACCGGCACTTATTATTGAATTTTCAGGTAAATATAAGTTTTCTCTAATCATTGAATTACTACCAATAAAACTATTTTGACCAATTTTCACATTCCCATTAATAATTGATCCTGTACTTATATGACAATTATCCCCAATAATAGATTCATGTTCAATAACAGATTTTGTATTAATAATGCAATGATTTCCGATTTTAGAATCAGCATTGACTATAGCTGAATGACCTATAAAAGTACCCTCACCTATGGTTGCAAACTTACTTACTACAGCATATTTTGAAATAATAGTAGGAAATTTAAAGTCTAAGCTTTCTAATAATTTTAGAATTTCTGTACGCCTGTAATCAACACCTATTTTCCCTACACAAATAAAGGCATTTGAAACTATTTTTCTTAAGTCTTTTAAAGAATCATCATTACCAATAACTGAATAACCAAAGATTTTGCTCCCGATCTCATTTTTCTTACCAATTAAGCCAAAAATACTCAATGAAGAAATATTTTCAATGACATCAATTACAGACTTAGCATGTCCTCCACACCCAATTAATAATACTTTCTTCATTTAAAGGAGGTCATTAAATTAATTATTAAAGAAATAAATTAGGATAGCCTAAATTTTTTAAAAGAATTTTTAACATATTACCAAAATTTAAATATCTTTAAAGATCATCTAATTGAGGACTGCTTGGCAAATTTATTATTCTTTGATTTTCAAATTCTGCTACAGAAATATCTCCTGAAGGTACATTTTTATACATTGGTAGATTACTCAATAAATTCCAAGCAGGCCTAAGGCATAATCCGCTCTTAAATGCATTAATTAACAAATCATTTCTTAATTTTGTTACCACTTCTGAATCCCTATTTTTTAACCTTAGAGATATTAACCAATTATTTGAAAAAACATCTTCTTTAGTTTTTATTATTTCAGCAAATTTACAATCTTTAAATGCATAAATATACTTTTTAAAAAGATTTTTTTTCTTAATCAACCTATCGTCTATATTCTCTAGTTGAGCCACACCAAGAGCCGCGTTTATGTTAGGCATACGGTCATTCCATCCAACTTGATCATGGTTATATTCCCATTGATGTTGAATTTTCGCAGTAGTGGAGATATGCTTCGCTAATTTAGCTAGGTTATTATTATTAGTTATTAATGCTCCCCCTCCTCCGGTAGTAATAAGCTTGTTTCCATTAAAACTAATTACTCCAATTTGAGCTAAGGTGCCGCAATGCACTATTTTTCTGTCAATTAAGACTTTACTTCCTAAAGCTTCTGCACAATCTTCAATTATGGGTAAATTCCAACGCAGAGCAATTTTCTTTAATGCTTTGACATCGCATGGAATACCAAAAACGTCCACAGGGAGGATAGCTGAAATTCTTCTTCCTGTTTCTCTGTTAATTACAATTCCATTCTTTAACATTCCAACATCAATGAGTCGTTGTTCTAAAGATTTGGGAGACATCCCCAAGGACGTAGCTTCAATATCAACGAAATGAGGTATTGCATTAAGATGGCAGACTGCATTTGCAGTTCCTACAAAACTTAGTGGTGGAATAATTACCTCATCACCTTGCCTTACTCCAACCAAATAAAGTGCTAGACGTAAGCCATCTGTCCCATTAGTAACAGCCACAGTATGAGAGGCCCCAGTAAATTTGCAAATATCCTCTTCAAATTTACTTACCCAAGATCCCGCTGAACTAACCCATCCATTTTCAATACAATTTTTTACATAATCCAAGGCTTTTGTGTTTCTAAAATCAGGCTCATGGAGATAGACAGGATTATTTTTATCAAAATCACCTACCACAGATCTAATATTATTTATTATTTCAATTGTCCCTTGATTTATTTTCAAAACATGTATAAATCCGTTTTATAAAAAGACAGATTTTCTTTTACAGAGAACCACTCAATTGTCTTTTTGAGTCCTTTTCTTAAACCCGAAATCCCCGCATATTTTGGCTCCCAACTTGTCAATTGCTTTAATTTTGAATTATCACCAAAAAGTCTGTAAACTTCTGAATTTTCAGGTCTTTTTCTTATAGAATCATTAATTAATTGAATCTGGGAACCCATAATTTCTTCAATCAATTTAGCTATCTCACCAATAGAAATCTCAAAATTACTTGCTGCATTTATTACTTCACCATAAGTATTATCTGATTTTGCTATTTCCCAGAACGCCGCGCAAGTATCTTCAACATAATTAAAATCTCTTGTTGGATTAAGCGAACCTAATTTTATAGAAGACTTACCGGATGCAATTTGCCCAATTATTGTTGGAATGACAGCTCTTGAGCTTTGACGTGGTCCATATGTATTGAAAGGCCTTATTATGGCAATTGGTGTTTGAAAACTTCTCCAGTAACTTAGTGCTAACTGATCTGCAGCCACTTTACTAGCCGCATATGGGGATTGTGCATTAAGTGGATGCTCTTCATTAATTGGAACTTTCTGAGCGGTACCATAAGTTTCAGAAGTTGAAGTATGGATTAATTTTTGAACTTCGTATTTTTTGACTGCCTCAAGTACATTTAAAGTCCCTATTACATTGGTCTCAATATAACTATGGGGTGCTTTGTAACTATAAGGAATTCCAATTAATGATGCCAGATGAAAAACATAAAAACAGTCTTTCACAGCATCACTTACACATCCTGGATCTCTAATATCTCCTAATATAATTTCTATATTTTCTTTAATTTCATTTGGTATTGATTCAAGCCAACCCCAACTTCCCATTGAATTATAAAAACATAAAGCCTTGATATTTAAACCTTTTTTATAAAGTAACTCAACTAAATGAGAACCAATAAATCCATCTGCTCCAGTAATTAAAACAGTTTTATTATTCATAAAGACCATCCATCATCAATAATGATATTTTGCCCATTAATTGCTTTTGAACTATCCGACAAAAGGAAATAAGCTGCGTCAGCCACTTGATAAGGGTTTAACATCCCAATATTAGTACAACTTTTTCTATATCTATCTAAAAATATTTCGGGCTGATTATCCAAAATTCCCCCTGGACTTATACAATTTACTCTGATATTCATATTTTTATATTTCTTTGCTAACCATTTAGTGATTGCAATAATCCCAGACTTAATTGCTGAGTACTCTATGGGAGATTCCATATCAGTTCCTTCATAATGTTCGAATTTTGGCGCTTGAATTCCTTGAATTGAAGACAAGTGTATTAAATCACCGCCACCAAATTTTCTGTAGGATTCAATAATTTTCTGAGAAAAAAGAATTGAACTTCCTAATTGCATAAACAAAGAATCTTTTAATTCGCTTTCAGTTAACTCTTCAAAACCTAATCCCCATTTTTCTGATTTAGGGTATGCACAATGTATTGCCCCATGAAATGTTCCAAACAGTTCCTCTGCTTCAAGTATCAATTTATCTATATCACTTGATGAAGTTACATCGCATACTATTTTTTTTATCTTTTTTGGGTTAATTTTTTCTAAATTTATATAAGCTTCCTCAAGATTATTTTCATTATTATCTGCAATTAAACAGCAATAATTTGAATTTATTAGTTTTTTAGCAATTGCAAATCCTATCCTTCCAGCTCCTCCAGTAATTAAAACATTTTTATAGGAATTAATCATTTGTTAATCTGAATCAAATAAAAGTTTTGCAATTTTCAAATCAAATGGAGTATCGATATCAATTGCTCTATTTTCAGGAACTTCAACACCACATATATTTCCGTTCCATAAAGAATTTGTGTTTAATATAAATTCAGGTTTTGCTGAATAAGCAACAGTTGTGACATCAAAAGAATTTGGTACATCTTGCCTTCTATTACAAGAAAGATCTTTATTAAGTAATGAAATTAATCCAAATTTGTCTCTATTAACCATATTAAACCATGGACTTCTTTTAGATTTTGATATTGTAAAAACAACATCAATATTATCTTCAAGAGCATTTAAGCAATTTTTAATATCGTCAACATTTCGTAAAGGAGCAGTAGGAGGAATACTAATAAATCGATTGAAAAATCCATCATTTTCTAATGAATACTTTATTGAATGTTTCCAAGAAAGAATCTCAGGCGATTCATCTTTAGCTAATCCCTTTGGTCGAATTATTATTTCTGCTCCATATTCCCTTGAGACTTTTGCTATCTCAGGGCAATCAGTAGAAACATATATTTTCTCAATAGTTTTTAATTTTTTAGCAATATTAATACTATGTCCAACCAAATGAATATTACCGATCTTCTGTAAATTTTTTTTTGGAATACCTTTTGAGCCACCTCTTGCAAAAACGAATGCCCTAGTTATAGATTTCATGAAATTTAAACATTAGATAGTTTTTTTGCTTGATTAATTAAGTCTATTACTAATAATCCATCCTTAATTTTACATTCTGGCTTAATATCATTTTCAATACAATCAAAAAAATGCTTAACTTGTACTAAATATTTTTGACTTTTAAGCTCTTTAAATTCGTAGATAATTTCTTCTTGATTTATAAATTCAGCTTTTACTAATCCATTTTTTATATCCCAGAAAGCTTCTCCTTTTGTGCCACTAAGATCAACAATACGTTTATTTTCTTTTGAACAAAAATCTAATTCAAAAATAATCTTTTCACATTTTTCGCTACTCCCTTTTAAAAGAGCATAATCTTCTACATCTATTTCTAGTATCCCAGAATTCTTTAATTGAGAAAAAGATAAATTTATTGATCCAAATAAAGATAAGGCAAGATCTAGTTCATGACTTAATTCAAGTAAAACACCACCGCCAAGTTTCTTTTGTGCAGACACACTATTTCTATAATCAATATCAGGACGCCAATTTGGTAACCAAGATGAACATAAAAATCTTGCCTCAGAAACTTTTCCTAATTTATTTTTTAAAAGAATATCTTTAATAACTTTAAAGCCAGGCTCGTGCCTTAAAACATAACCTACCAAAGCTACACAATTTCTAGATAGTTCTTTTAATTTGTAAATCTTGTCAAAACTTTCTTCGCCAACTCCAATTGGCTTTTCAATAAGAACTGGAATATTTGCTTCTAATAATCTAATAGAAAAATCTATATGCATTATCGCAGGATTACAAATAATAGCGGCATCTGGTCGCCATTTAATACATTCATCTAAACTTGAGTTCACAAACTCAAACTTATCATTTAAAAAAAAGTCACCTTCAGTTCTTGAAGTTTGTAAACCTAGTCTTGTATTAGGCCAATTTTTAATTATCAAATCCGTATACATTTTCCCAATACTTCCCATACTGCAAATCAATATTTTTTTATTTATTTTTCTTTTAACCATTTTTTTTAAAAGTGCTGCCAACTCTTTTCTGCTTCAAAATACGTCTCTGGATGTCCAATATCTAACCAATTCTCATAAATGGGGCATACTGCTACTTTTGAACCAGTTAATTTAATATCCTTAATTAAATCAGGCATATCCAAAAACTCTTTATATTTAATTTGGCTCAATATTTCTGGATTTAATACGTAAATTCCTGCATTTACCTTATAGGAGTAAGTAGGCTTCTCTTCAAAATTTTCAAGTTCTATACCTTTTGAATTTATAACGCCAAAAGGTATTGATATTTCATGACTTCTAGAACAAATAGTTACTTCTGCTTTATTCTCATAATGAAAATTAAGTAGACTTCTATAATCGAGACCTGTTAAGACATCTCCATTTAATACTAAAATTGGTTTAGTAATTTTTTTCTCGATAAGGCTAAGAGAACCTGCTGTTCCATAAGGACTATCTTCAATCAAATAATTGATACTTACATTCCATTTTTTTCCATCTTGAAAATATTCAATTATTTGCTCCTTTAGATAGTTAACAGAAAAATAAAAATCACTAAACCCATTCTTTATACTTTTTTCGAGAAGTCTTTCCAAAATTGGCTTGCCGCCAACCTTAAGCATTGGTTTAGGGCAATTTTCTGTATAAGGACGTAATCTCTTCCCTTTCCCTCCTGCCATTATTACAAGAGAATTATCTAAACATTGATTATCAAATTCTTGATCACCATCAATTAGTTTTATTACTTTCCCAGATTTTTCTAAAACTGGTAAACATCTCATTTCATTTCTCTTAATCAAATTAAATGCATTATGTAAATCATCTACATATATAAATTTAAAATCTTTTCGCATACAATTCATACATTTACTCTCCAACTTATTTCCTTTTAAAAGAAACCTCCTAATATCACCATCAGTGATAATTCCAATTAAGATTTCCGAATCATCCACTACTAAAGCTATTTGTTGTCCACCTTTATCAATTATTCTCAATACCTCAAATATAGAGTTATCAGGTTTGACAAATAAATTTCTTATTTTATTCATAACAATTTTTCAATCATCTGAATTTGAGAATAATATATTATCTTTTATTTTTATTACTATAGTTGCCGACGACTTCAGGCAATCCTTTAGAAAAAGAAATATTACTTCTCCAACCAAGACTGCTCAGTCTTGAAATATCTAATTTTTCCAACATTGTGCCATTTGGCATTTTTTTATCCCATAGGATTTGTCCCTCAAATTTACTTAAAGTTGCAATTTTTAATTTAACACCTAAAGTAAATCTCTTATAAATATAAACCCTTTATTTCTAAATAGATACTTATTTTAAAAGCTTAATTAAAATATTAAATATTTTTGGCTAGCAATCAAGAACCTATTTACCTTCAAAATAATTCATTATTATTTCATAATTTGGAAGTTTTGCAGATGATAACCAATTCTTTTTATAACTCAAATAAATATCTTTATTAACTTCAGGAATCGAAAATTTTTTAATATGATTCTCATTGTCAATATTAAGTTGATTTGCATTAAGACTATCTAAGATAGGCTTTACTGCTCTATTACTATGTTCCCACTTTAATAAAGAATCCGAAGTTATAAATACTATTGGCTTATTAAAAATTACAGCATAGGAAATTGCTGTACTTTGCCTTGTGGTAACAAATTGTGCATTTTCTACAAGATTAATAGTTTCACCAATAAAGGTATTTCTATTTCGATATAGTTCAGAAACCTTTTTAACATTGGTTTTTGGATGAGCTGCAATAATGAATTTAATTCTGAGATTTTTCTCTAAATACTCAAAAAATTTATTTAATTTGCCATACCAAGACTCTATAGATTCTGGATTTTTTTCATTATAAATAAATTCATCTCCAACAAATGCTGGTCCTGCTCCATCAAGGTGCAATGCATATCTTATTGGTAATTCTTTTTCCAAAGAAAGAGATCTTGGATTCTTAAGTCTTAAAAACGAAGAATAATCCAGAGAAGATCCTTCAATAACTTTAGAAAAAGGATATTTTTTTCTAACTTTATTTAAATCTTTAAGATTAACTAAAATAGCAAGTTTTTTTTGACATATTAATGAAAAAAGATATCTAAAAAAAACATTGACAATTAAATTCAATGGTTTTTTATTAAAAATGTTTTTTATAGTAATTAAATATGAACCTTTTTGCCTTGGAATAATTCCTTTTACAGCTACTCCAGGTATATAAAAATTAATTATTTTAAATTTCAAAACAGCTAAGATTATCAGTATTAATTTTTCTGAAAATGATTCATAAGTTAGATTTGTTATTATGTTGATATTTTTACTCTTATAAATTTTTCTTAGTTTAAGAATCACTGTGATCCATTCACCAAAGTTTTTAAACTTAAAAATAATTTTATTTTTATAGATATTTTGAAAACCACAACTATAGTTCGGATGAATAAGTTCTAAAAGATCATGAATAATAACATCGTAAGTTTTCTTAAAATACTGAATTTCAAATCTTTCCCAATCTGTCTTAGAAAATCGATAATTAGACAAAAAGAGAATTAATCTTTCCTTTTCTTTAAAATGGTACTTCATTTAAATATATTTGAATAATTATTTATGTCTCTAATCTATTAAGTCTATTCATAGCATCTTTAATTTGCTGGTTCGTAATATCTAAAAGTTCTTCTCTTGTCGATTTATAAAAGGCTTTATACCATTTTATGGTCATATCAAAGGTTTCAGATGAAGAAAAAACTGGTCTCCATCCCAAAAGCGAATTAGCTTTATCACAGTTCAACTTTAATAAACCTGCCTCTTTAAATTGAGATTCATGCAAGGTAAAGGATGCTTTTCCCCCCCATTCTGTTGCCATTGATTCAACAAGATTTCCAACTGTAATTTCTTGTAAAAGAGATGGACCAAAATTAAAGGATTCACCATTTATTTTGTTATCTCTTTTAAATAGCTTTTCCATTAGAAGCAAATAACCACCTAATGGTTCCAGAACATGTTGCCATGGCCTAGTCGAATGTGGGGAGCGAATAGTTACTTTTTTATTATTCGCCCAGGCGCGCATGCAATCAGGAACTAGTCTAGCTTGAGCCCAGTCACCTCCTCCAATAACATTACCAGCTCTAGCTGTTACAAGATTTAAGAGAATTTTATTTTTTGAATTATATGATTTAAAAAAAGCATGAATTAGAATTTCAGCCGCTGCTTTTGATGCACTGTAAGGATCTTCCCCTCCTAATAAATCATTTTCTCTATATCCGTAACACCATTCATTATTTTTATAACATTTATCGCTTGTTACCATTACTATTTTGGGTATTTTCTTGCAATTTATTGCAGCCTGAAGAACATTAATTGAGCCAATAACATTTGTGGTGTAAGTAGAAACTTGATTTTCATAGGCCTTTGATACCAAAGCCTGAGCAGCAAGATGAAATATCATATCAGCCTTGGTATCTTGAAAAATTTTCGTTAATTTATCGAGATTTCTGATATCTAACCAATTATCTTTTACTAATGATTTTTCTCTAAGAATTCTATAGTTTGAAGGATCAGTTGGGATATCAATTGATATCCCGATAACTTCTGCACCTAAAATTTCTAACCATCTCATTAACCATGAACCTTTAAAGCCAGAATGTCCTGTAAGGATTATTTTTTTTCCTTTAAAAATTTCCCAATCCATTCAAAAAAGGGCCAATATCTAATTCATTATAATTTATAAAACAAATACTTATTTAGAATTTTTAGTATTTTAAAAGTGATTAAATGTTTAATCTCTAAATACACTTTAATAAATTGATTTAAATTCTCCTAAAAAAGAATTTTTCATTTTTTTTCCATATTCAGTTATTGGCTCATCTTCATATTTACCTGAGCCATTTAAGTAGAATAATCTCAAAATAATTCTTTTTGTATCAGAAGGGATCCCTCCTCTATGAAAGCCTCTTTCGTCGAATAAAACACAATCTCCTTCTCTGCCAGGTAAATCAAATTTAGTTGTTGAGGGATTCATAAGAATGAACTCAACATTATTAATAAATTTATAAAGCATCGTTTTTGAAAATCTTCCTAAATTTAGTAAATTATTTATAACATTAGTCCTTTTTACAATTTTTAAGAAATCGCCAATACTCCAGAATGGTTCATAGGAAATAACATCTTTCCTCATTAAAGATCTTAATGAACTTGAAATAATATGACTTTCTGGGAGAAAAGCTAAACTTCCATTAGAAATTGATGAATTAGTTAAATATACAAATGCTTTATAAGAAAAAAGTTTATTTTGTACTTTGTTGTGAATAACTTTATCCCCTGAGAAGGCTCTATCGTTGTGCCATGGGAGTATAGGGTTAGAACAAATTTCTGAGGTGTAAGCATCAATCCTATTAATGGAGGCAGTATTGCCAACTAATTTCATATTTGAAGATAAATATTTTATATTTTCAATTTTTTTTATTAATTCCATTGATTTTTTGTGTTTAATATCTAATTGACCAGATTTTTTATCAAACAAAGCAATAGTAAAGGTCTGCATTTTATTACTTGAATTTTCTATTACATATTGCTTTATTTTGTTAATACTAGATTCATCAATCAAATTTTTGATAAAGCAAAAACCATTTTTATTAAGATCTTTTTTTAGATCATATTTATAATGAAGCATATTTATTATTATTTCATAAAAGAAAATTTTTAATTTTTTTTTAAATTATCTAATACTAACAGAATCAATTTAAAATTACTTTAAACCATGAGAAAAATAGAAAACAAAGAATATATTTAAAATGAGAAATTTAGACACCAATAAAAATTCAAATCTAAATGATCAAGTTAGTAACTATATAAAAAATGGTTTTAGCTTTGTTGAAAACATTAACAATGATTATGTTTTTCTAAATTCTTTAAGAGATGATCTTGAGCAAGTTTTCGAGATGAAAAATTTTTCAAGAACATTATGGGTACATGAAATTGAAAATAAAATTATAAATTTATTTCTAGACCAATTTCTATCCTCTATTTCAATAAAAAATTTTTTAAGAGAATTACAGAAAAAAGTTTGCCCAGAAGTTGAGGTGAATATTTTCCCTCCGTTAGAATTCACCAGAAATTTCTTCTCTAGTCCTCAAGAAGGAAATCACGGTTGGCACGTGGATGCAGGGGGCGAATATAAATATGAAGAATGCAGAAAAAATCTTAATTCAGATAATTATGTATTTGGTAAACTTCAAATTGCTTTTCAACCTAATACTGTTTATGGAGGTAACATTGATATTGCTCAATATAAGTTCAAAGAAAATATAAATAGACCTTTTAGAGAAAAACTTAGTATTAAAAGTCAAGAATTATTTATAAAACTAACGAAGAAAATTTTAAATACTAACAATATTTCATTTAATCAAACTTACATCTCAGATTTTTTTTCCTTATTGATGAATCCAATATCCATTTCAACTCAACCATTAAGTGTCTTTGCTTTTGATAGCAGAATAATGCACAGAGGAACACCTCTGAAACCAAGAATTTATTCGAATCTTAGAAAGAAATATGGAAATTTCAAATTTTATAAAAGCACATTACCATCAAATGTTACTCTTCAGAGCAAAAATAAATATGTTTTTTATTGCCATTTTGGTAATAAATTAGGTTTGTCATCTTATATGAATGAAAGGTTTAGAAGAAATAATGCTATTTCAGAAATAAAAGCTTGGGAAAGTCAACTTAATAACCTTAATCAATATGAAAAAAATTTTCCTAACTCAAAAATAATATTTTATGAATGTTTCGAAGAATTTAAATCCAAATTAAACTTCAGAATTAACAAATAAAAGACGGTCTATTGGTAATTATTCAATAGAGAAGAATATCTTTTATTATAAATTTTTACTAAATCTAGTAACTTAAATAAATATTCTTCAGATGCGTTTTTTTTAATTTCATCCAAGCAACTTGTATAAAATTTTTGATTATTCAACGAAGACTCTTTCCAACCATACTTTTTGTATCCAAAACCTTGATGAATTAATTTTCTAGGTAATCTATTTTTTTTAATTGCTTTAAAAGTATTTTTGGTCGCTTCTCTACCAAGAAAATTCTCTATTCTATTAACTACTAAATTAGTATCTAATACTAATTCCTCAAAAGAAACTTCAATAATATTATTACCTTTTTTCTTGAATTTTAAAATATTATCCCATGTTTCCATATAGTTATTGAATAAATAATCTATAGCTCTATCAAAATTATTTTTGATATAAAAATTCTTTTTTTCGTATTCATTAAGTTCAAACCAAGGGATTTTTTTCTCGCCAATATTAAAAGATAATGTTTTTTCGCGAGATTCTTGAAATCTAGAAAAATAGCTTACTACATGAGATAGCTGATGAATTGGGTGTCTTACAATTTCAATAAGAAAAAATCTAGAATTTAAAGATCTAAAAAAAACATCTGGGCAACAGCAAACCATATGTGTCATTAAAACATTTCCTAATTTTCTTTTTTTTGCTTGATAAGACAAATTATTTTTTTCTGATCTAAAGAGCCTTTTTATTTTTTCAATTTTTTTAAAAGAATGCTTTAATCCTGTATCATCAGACCATCTTAAATTAGAGTGTCTCCCAAGTAAATTTGAATGCATTATTAAATCTAAATAAGTTTTAATTAACCAATCGGCAGAATTCTTATCTATCTTTGACAAATAGTCTAATTGAGCTATATATTCGAAAACCTCTTCTAACCTTGCATCTTCAAGACCTTGAAAAGTAGACACAATAGGATGAAGTAGGCTCTTACCTGTGCCCCATAGTCCATCAATTAATACTGTATCAACTTCATAATGAATTGAATCCCAAGTTTTTCCTGACATTTTAAAAAGTTATAAATAAAAAATAAAAATTGAAACTTAAATGTATCAACATAAAACAATTAATATGTAATTTTTTTATTCAATAATCTTTTATCATCAATGAATTTCAATAATATTTCAACAATCTTTTTTGAGGAATCTCCTTCGCCATATGGACATTTGCTTTTATCAACAAAATTTATATATTCTTTATCAAAAATTGATTTTTTTAAAGCGTTCAAAATTTCTTCTTTAGAGTAATCAACATGCTGTATATTTTCAGTTGATAATCTTCCTTTTTGTCGCGAGCCAATATTTATGACTGGTTTCTTAAGAAAAGAAGCCTCTAAAATTCCAGCACTTGAATTGCCAACCAAACAAGAGATGCGCCTAAAAATATTAATAAATTGTTCCCTTGGTAAATTTTGCAAAGAAAAAAAGTTATTCAATTTATTAAATTTATTTATTGCTTTTATTGTTTCAAAAGAACCAGCGTCACTGTTTGGGTGAATTATTATGGTTTTTAAATTTAATTCGTTAACAGCTTCAAGAGTGATTTTCATTTGTTCATAAGATTCATTTATTTCACTTGAAACAGGATGTTGTATAACTAAAACTATTTTTTCATCATGAGTTATTGGAAGTTTCAATTCTTGAAATAATATTTGACTACTTATGTCTGGAACCTCAATAAATCTATCTAACCCGGGATTACCAACATTAAAAACTCTCCAACTTTCTTCGCCAAGTTTAATTATCCTTTTCAAGCTTTCATCATTAGTGGCGAAATGTAAATGACTTAGTTTAGTGACGGAATGTCTTATGGGATCATCAACTGTTCCAGATTTATCTCCTCCTGAAACATGTGCTATTGGAATATTCATATAAGTTCCTAAGACAGCAGTTGTAATAGCCTCTTCTCGATCTCCTAAGACAAGAAGCAAATCTGGTTTCTCTCTAACTAAAGTTTGAATGATACATTGCATCTGAATTGACATGCCTTTCGCTCTAGAAGACAAACTATCGCTATCAATAAGACTTTCAATAACATCTGCAACTATAAACCCGTCTTTTTTTATTTCATTAATAGACATTCCATAAGATGGGGATAAATGTGTACCAGTGATAATTAATTTAAAATCAAATTCTTCCCTTTTATTAATTTCTCTAAAAACAGAAGACATCAAATCATAATCAGATCTAATCCCAGTTATCGAAATAATTTTTCTTCTATTCATAAATTTATTTTAAGTGACCTCATTTTTCAATCGCCATTCTCCATTAACTTTATGCCATATGTCTTTATTTCTATATTTATTTTCACATTCTATAAATTCATCTTTTGTAATTTGATGATATTCCAAAAACTCTTCAAAATAATCAGAAGGGAATTCATATTGTTTTTCTAAAACAATTTTTACAGCATCTTCACGTGAAAGGTAACCGTTCCAGATGTGATAGCAACATTGATCAGTAGGTCTCCAAAATCCAAACTTTAAAAACTTAAACCATATATGTAATTCGCACAACTTTTCATCAATATTGTCATAGGTTAACCAATTACCCTTCAAAGGTCCATATCTTCTAGGTTGAAAACCAAACTTTTTAGCTATATTAAAGTGTTTTAAGCCATCCCACCAATGATAATATCCCAAGTAAATTGATTTAATTTTTCTATTTTGTAATTCTTCTTTTTCCGGAAACTGATAAAAAAATAATTCTTTATCATCTATTCTGCCATTAATAAATTGATGAAAATCTTTTTTTTGAAAAAGATCATTATTAATAAGATCCTCCGCTGATCCATCATTTTTAGAGGATTCGGAAATATTTCCTCCGAATTCAAAAGCAATATCCTCACCCCAAACGACTAGAGGAGCATTATATAAAAGTGCAGTTCTTGCTACTCCAGCAAAAATAACACGATGTTCTGCAAAATTTGGATTCCCCAGTTCAAACAAACCAAATCTTCTTAATTTTTTTTGCGTACTTGGTCTTACAAGAACCTTAATCAAATCAATATTTAAATTCTCAACAAGTGCATTAAGATTTGAAATACCTTCAAAAGTCTGTAAATGAGATGGAACAACAATTCCTAGAGTTTTCATTTTATATATTTTACTCATCATATAAACTTGATAAATACTATCTTTTCCCCCGCTCACTGGAACCACGCAATCATAAACTCCTTTATTATTTCTTTTAATCTCATTACATAAATTTTGGAATTTTATCTTTCTTTGCTCCCAGTTAATTTCCTTTTTTTTCTCAACTGACCTGCAAGCACTACAAATACCCTCACTATCAATAGTTAAACCTGGTTTAGTATTTGGCATTACGCATCTTTTACAATAAAACATCATTTATTTAAATTTTCCTCTTTCCAATTACGTTTAGTCATTGATCCCTTTGGTTGATCTTCATGAGCACCATAGTTATATCTATCTATATACCCTCTGCCCATTAGCAAGTATTTTTGTTTTTTTTGCACACTATCATTTTTGCTAGTTTCTTTATAAACACAATCATCTATATATGAAAGTCTGGCATTTTTAACTCCATCATCATCAATGTGATTTGAAACTTTATCTTTCAAAACCCACCTATTTCTTTTTAATTGCCAAATTCTAGGATCCCTAAATTTATTTATAGCCGCATACAAGTAATCTTCTTTAATATCTAACCAATTTAAAAAAGTATTGAAATCAGATGGATATTTTTCTGTATATTTTTCTACTAATTCTATTCCTCTTTCTCTACTCATTCTTCCTAATCTAATTTCTCTAGAGGCGTGATCAGTAATCTTTGAATAACCTAATTTAAGGAATTTAAGATAATCGTGTAAACCTGCAGAATGAAAACAATGTACATCTTCGTAAGTATTAAAAGTTCTTTCTTGAGCGCATGATTCATAACCATACATTTCTATCATCTTTTCATGCTGTGTTTTAGCATCCCACCTTATGTAGTTACTTAGATAAATCCCTCTAAGACCCAAACTTTCAATATCTTTATCATTTGGATAAATAAAACTTGCAAGTTCTTTAAAATTAAATTCAGAACATTCTGAAAGAATATCTTCTGCCGATATACCCATTAAACCATGCTCAAGTCTACATCTCTCAGTCATTTCAGACTCATCTAGGTGTGAAAACATTCCTATTTGTTCTGACCAAGGCTGGACACCCCAAATAATTAGCGGGATTCTGAATTTAACAGCTATTTGAACTGGAAAAGTTAGATAGCCGGCCAGAACTTGCCAATAGATGCTGCCATAATTTTTCAAGGTGAATTTAGTAATTCTTTTAACTAATTCTGGACTTAGAGTGGAGGAAATAAGATCACAATCAAAAACTGTTGTTAAATTGGCCAAATTTCTAACTCCAATATGAGTATTGAAATGAGAATTATAATTAACTAACAAAGGATTTAATCCCAGAATATTTTTTGCTGTGTGAACTATAAAATAACTATCTCCCCCACCTGTTACAGGAATAATACAATCAAATTCTTTATTTCCCCTATCCTTAGTATTATTGTGAACTATTTTTTTTAATTTTTCTAATCTTTTATTCCAATCCAAAAAATTCTTCTCTTCGTGAATCCTACATCCCATACATATTCCCTTTTTATCAAATATCATTCCATATGGATGATTCTCAGGGTATAAGCATCTTTTGCAGTAATTCATAACTAATTTTTATATCTTTGAACCTATAAGTTGAGCATGTTTAAGCATTAAGAGTCTGCCAAACTCATCAAATTCTCTCATTTTATAATTAGCATCTGTATCAAGTCTAATATCAACTCCGTTTTTTAATAAGTGAGCCTTAGCTAATATAGAACTATGTTCAATGTAATGGAAGATATTTGAAGCCACAGCACTTGAAGCCCCATTATTATATGCGACTAAAAAGTCATCGTAATTACCAACCCCACCTGCAATATTTACAGGTATATTAACGTTATCAACAACTTCCTTAATAAGATTAGTGTCATAACCTTGTTTTGAACCATCTCTATCAATTGAATTAAGTAATATTTCTCCTGCCCCTAATTCTTGAACTTGTTTGGCCCACCTCTGCGGCATAATTCCAGTTGGAGTTTTACCAGAATTACTATAAATCTGATAAGCACCATCTTCTTCTTTTTTACAATCCATAGATATAACAATAGATTGACTTCCAAAACTCTTTGCAATATCTTTTATGAGATTTGGATTGGATATTGCATGTGTATTTAGTGAGACTTTATCCGCTCCTTTTTGAATAATCTTTTTAACATCCAATAAACTTCTAATACCACCTCCTACAGTTAAAGGGACAAAACAATTTTCTGATAATAATTCTAAATAATCAGTATTAACAGATCTAGCCTCTGATGTTGCACTTATATCCAAAAAAATTATTTCATCTATATCCCAATTAGATATAAACTGAATTGCGAATTTTGGATTTCCTATTGGCAAAAACTTCTTAAAGCCTATACTTTGAACTAATATTCCATTTTTTACAATAAAAGATGCTATTAATCTTTTTTTCAACATAAACCTTATTTAAATTTGTTCTATAAAATTAGATAATAATTTTAAACCTTTTCTTTGGCTTTTCTCAGGATGAAATTGCACTCCAATAATATTTTCATATTGAACAGAAGAAACTATTTGCGTTCCATAATCTGTAGTTGATGAAATATATTTTTCTTGAGTTTTAAAACAATAAGAGTGAACAAAATAAAAACAAGGTTCTTTTTCTATTCCTTTAAAAAGAGTGAAATGAGTCTTAAATGAAATATTATTCCATCCGACATGAGGAAGAACAAAACTCTTTGGGCAATCTATTTTAATTACATTTCCAGGAATCAAACCCAAACCATTCGCATACTCTACCTCAGTTGAACTTTCTGCAAGTAGTTGCATTCCCAAGCAAATTCCCAATAAAGGCTTTTTCCTAATTGTGGTATTTTCTATAATTGGATCTATGATTTTTAATTCTTTTAAGGAAGACATCGCTTTATTAAAAGCACCAACTCCTGGCAATATCAAAGCATCAGATTTATAAATATCCTCAGAGGAAGATGAAACAATTAAATGCTGGTCAAGTTTCTTAAAGGCATTAACCACTGATTTAATATTTCCCATTCCATAATCAATTAAACATATATTTTTATTTTTCATATTAATTATTATAGGGTGAATTTTTCAATTAATATTTGTAAGGTGGGATATATTTTTTGAAACATTTTTTTTACTATCAGAAAAATGAAAGTATTTCATTTAATTTTAATTGCTAAGAATTCAATTACATTAAGGTATTAAATTTTTGAAAAAAACAAAACGTAACTTGCTATTTATTCATAATAAAGGGACACTTGGAGAAATTTGCAAATATAGCTTAGGGAAATATTTTTCAATTAAATCAATTCTTATTAAAAAAGAAAAAACTACAACACAATTGAAAAGAATTATAGAAAGGCAAATTAAAAAAAGCAATATAGAACTATTAGTTTATATATCAGGAGAAACAAAAGATGAAAGATTAATGATGAAACTTAATTTTGAATTACCCTTTCAAATTGCAAATTTATGTAATAAAAACTCTATTCCATTGGTTTATTTAAGTTCATTAAGTATATATGGTATCCCAAAGACTAATTTAATAACAAATTCCTCCCAAAGAAGGCCAATTAACTTATATGGTATTTCAAAGTATAGTTTCGATAAAATATTAGGAAAAGATTTTCCTAAATTAAAGTTTTGTACCTTAATACCAGGATCTATTATTAATCCTAACTCTAGTAAAAGTAATTTAATTAAAAAAGCTTTAGAACAAATTCAGAGAAAGCCATTAAAATGGTTACTTATGATTATCTCACCTTCAGGAAGTTATTCTTGTATACATATTGATGATTTAAAAATTTGTTTAGTTAAAGAATGTTTGAATATAGTTTCATCAAATGATAGAAATTTATATCAAATTTTTAAAATATGCTCAACGAAAATAAATTTCTACGATCTAGTTACCTACCTTAATGGTAGAAAACCACTTTTTAAACTTAAATCTATTTCTATAAAACTAATAAATTATTTTTCGATATTTTTTCCAAAAACTTTTAAAATGAAATTAATAGTTTATTTTGCAAATATTAATTATGAGAGTGATTACGATTTCTTAAAGGAAAGAAATATTTGTGAATATATCAATAATTATACTTTCTCTAAAAATCCATGAAAATATTACATGTTTTACAAACTTTAGATGCAAATAAAGGAGGTGGAATAACTGCAAGAAATCTAAAGTTAATTGAATATTTAGAAAATAAAAATTATCAGAATTTTATCCTTACATTAAACAAGAAAAGTGAATTTATAGGAATTAAAAATATTCCAAAAAAAAGGGTTTTCAATCTATACTACTTGAATGAAAGATTTCCCATTCCAAGTCCTAATGTATTTAAGATTAGCTCATTAATAAAAGATATGGACATAGTGCATCTAACAAGCTTTTGGACATTGTTAAATGCATATGCTTATATTTTTTGTAAGATTTTTTCTAAAAAATACGTAATATGTCCTGCGGGATCACTATTAGTTTTTGGTAGATCGAAATTCTTAAAGTATTTTTATAACTTTTTTTTTGGGAATAATATTATAAAAGATTCCTCTGCAATTATTGCAATAACAGAAAAAGAAGTTGAACAATTTATATCTAAAAACATTCCAAAAGAAAAAATATCTAAAATACCAAATGGGGTTGAATTATTTAATTTCAACAAAGTGAATCTAAATAAAGATAAACTTATAAAATTCGAGAAATTTAGTCCATATATTTTATATGTCGGTAGATTAAATTTTATAAAAGGTCCAGATATTCTCCTTCAAGCTTTCGATAAAATTGCCAATCAAATTCCAGAATACAACTTAATATTTGCTGGAAATGATGATGGAATGGGAAAAGAATTAATGAGATTGGCCAAAGAATCTCAATTTTCAAAAAGAATAAAGTTTGTTGGTTTTATTAAAGGGATAAACAAAGAAAATTTATATAAGAATGCGAATCTTTTAGTTATTCCCTCAAGATCTGAAGCAATGTCTCTGGTAGTTCTTGAGGCTGCTTACTATGGTTTAGAGAGTATTTTCACTGATCAATGTGGTCTGGAAGAGCTTGAAAATAAAAGTTTGGGTAAAAGTGTACCTGTAGATATAAATTTACTTGCAGAATCAATCAAAGGTTTTATTCATCTAAATAAACAAAAGAAAGTAAATATTGAATTAATTAAATATGTTTCAAACAATTTTAGTTGGGAGAAAATCTCAAATCAATATTTAAAAGTTTTTAATGATTCTTATAAAAAATAAAACAAAAAAGTTAATCTCACTTAAGTAAAGTATCTTAAGATAATTATTAATATGAATTTATTAATTAATTTTATTTATTATCTTCAATGACTTATAAACCATTGATATCAATAATAATAAACTGCTTTAATGGTGAAAAATATCTTGATGAATGTTTAAAAAGTATAATTTCACAAACTTATACCAATTACGAAGTTATTTTTTGGGACAATTTATCTAATGATAATTCTAAATTAATATACTCTAAAATTAAAGATAATAGATTTAAGTATTTTAACAATAATAAGCATGTAAGTTTATATGCAGCAAGAAATAATGCGATTAAAGTTTGTCAAGGAGATTACATCGCATTTCTTGATGTTGATGATTTATGGCTTCCTGAGAAATTAGCGAAGCAAGTTGTATATATTCAAAAAAATCCAACTATTGGTTTTTGCTATTCAGGTTTTCTATTTTTATCCCAAAAAACAGGAATCAAAAAATCTGCTTACAACAATAAAACACTAAAAAGTGGTCGTTTAACTTCTAATTTGTTAAAAAAATATAATATCGGCTTATTAACTTTAATGGTTAATAAGTCTATCATTGATGTTAATCAAATAAAATTTGATAATAGATTTACCATAATGGGAGATTTAGATTTTGTATTGAGATTATCTAAAGTTTCAAATGGAATTGCAATAAAAAAAGATTTAGCTATTTATAGAAATCATACAGAAAATTTAAGCCTTAAAATTGATCAAACAGTTGAAGAAAGAAAAATCTGGCAAGATGAAGCGGTCTCAAAATTAACTTTTTCAAGAAAAGAAATCTTGCCTTTTATTAAAGAAACAAAATACCTAGAATTTACGGAAAATATTAAACTAAATAAATTAGCCAAAAACATAAAAGAATTATTCGAACTTGATGGTATCTTTTTTTTAAAAGGGATAATTTTATTAATTTTTTTGATTAGAAAAAATATATTTAAATTTCTAAAAAACTAATTAAAATTCATCATTAAGATTTAAAAAAATGTTAAATATTATTTATTTCTTCCATAGTTATCTGCATACCTAACGATATCGTCTTCACCTAAATAATTACCACTTTGCACTTCAATTATTGTTAAAAGTTTTTCACTTTCATTACTTAATCTATGTTTTGATCCAAGGGGAATAAAAGTACTTTGATTCTCTTTAAGTACTTTCTTGGTTTTATCAATCTCTACTGATGCAATTCCAGAAACTACTATCCAATGTTCAGTTCTATAATTATGCTTTTGAAGAGAAAGACATGCTCCTGGATTAACAGAAATTATTTTTACTTGCCAATTGGGTCCTTCTCCTATAGAAACATAACTACCCCAAGGCCTGTAAATTTTTCGATGTTTTATAGCTTCTTCAAATTTTTTATTCTTTAATTTGCCAAGAATATTTTTGATCCTCTGGCTCGAGTTTTTTTTTGTAACAAGAATTGCATCAAAAGTTTCTACTATTATCAAATTTTCTATTCCCGAAGCAACAACAAGTCTATTATCACTATGTATATAAGAGTCCTTTACTTCTTCAAGGAACACTTTACCAGCATAAAAATTTCCATTTACATCTTTATTGGATAATTGCCAAATTGAATCCCAGCTTCCTACGTCGCTCCAACCAACATTTAAAGGAAGAACAGTCCCTAATTTAGTTTTTTCCATAACCGCCGTATCAAATGAAATATTTGGACAATTTGAAAATGAATCTTCTTCTAATCTTTGAAAATCAAGGTCATATTGACTTTTAATTAATGATGCCTGACATGCAGTTAAAACTTCAGGACAATATTTCTCAATTTCATTAATAGCAAGTTTTGCCTTTAAAAGAAAAATTCCACTATTCCAAGAAAATTTCTTATCTAAAATTAATCTTTCTGCCATTTCATGATCAGGCTTCTCAATAAATCTATTAATTTGTTCTCCCTTTTTACTATCAAAATCTAAAGTTTTTTTCGCCTCTATATATCCAAATCCTGTTTCTGCATTGGATGGAAGTATACCAAATGTAACTATATGCCCTTTTTTTGCATAAACAATACCAGCTTGAATAGTATTTAAAAAATCGTCATTCCTTTCTATCGAATGATCAGCTGGCAGAACAAGTATTATAGGATCCTCAGCGATCTCTAATGCTTTCAAAGAAGCTACAGCAACTGCAGGAGCTGAGTTTCTTCCGAACGGTTCTAATATAATTGAATTCGGAACAACCCCTAATTCTCTCATTTGTTCAGCAACAATAAATCTATGATCTGAATTCGAGATAATAATAGGCCTTTCTAAGCATTTCAGATTTTTTAGTCTTAGTTGAGTTTCTTGCAAAAGAGTTTTTTTTCTATTTTCTAAACTCAAAAATTGTTTAGGGTAACTTTCTCTAGACAATGGCCAAAGTCTTGTTCCCGAGCCTCCAGATAGTAAAACTGGAATAATTTTACTTTCCATAAAACTTATAAATTAATCGACATTAAATAAAATTATACTTAAAGATCATTCTGTAACATTTGCTGCCAGTTCCAAGCATCTCTACACATATCTTCAAGTGTAAATTTAGGTTGCCAATTAAGAATAGTTTTAGCTTTTAAATTTTCTGCAATAGAAGATTCAACATCACCAGTTCTTCTATTTCCAAATTTATACCTAATTTTAACATTATTAACACTTTCAAAAGTTTCTATAACTTCCAAAACACTTTTACCAATTCCAGTTCCAATATTCAACTCTAATAATTGGGGTTTTTCTTTAAACAAATAATCTAATGCTAATAAATGGCCCTTAGCCAAGTCTAAAACATGTACGTAATCTCTAATACATGTTCCATCTCTAGTATCCCAATCATTCCCAAATATTGTGAAATACTTGATTTCCTCATTAGCGACTTTGTTAATAATTGGGAAAATATTATTAGGTTTATCGCCAGGATACTCTCCAAGTATTCCAGAAGGATGAGCGCCCACAGGATTAAAATACCTCAAAGTTGCTATTCTCCACTCTTCTGAATTACTATCAAAAAGATTATTTAAAACCCTTTCAACAGTAAGTTTTGTCATTCCATAAGGATTAATTGGTTTTAATTTACATTGTTCATTTAATTTTTCATTCTTTAAAGAATCATAAATAGTAGCACTACTACTAAAAACAATTGATTTACAATAATATTTTTTCATTATTTTTAAAAGACTAATCGTTCCACCTAAATTAATTTCCCAATACAAAATTGGATTTATTATTGAGTCAAAGACAGATTTCAGACCAGCGAAATGAATAACACTACTTATTGGTGTACCAAGCTCTTTTTCTTTTCTGAAAATTTCGTCCAAAAAGTTCTCATCTCTTAAGTCTCCTTCTTTAAATATAAAACTTCCTTCAATATTATTTTTACTATTAAATTCCCTTATTTTATTTATAGATTTAATTGAGCTATTGATAAAAGAATCTATTGCAATTACTTTATATCCAGCTTCTAAAAGTAATAAACTTGTATGACTGCCAATAAATCCAGCTCCCCCTGTAACTAAAATTTTTTTTTGTTTCATATTGACATTTTAAAAAACAATCATTAAATTCTATTATTTTAAATTAATTTCAGAAAAATAGAAATAAACATTAATCAAATTATTTTAAAGGTAATTAATTAATAATTTTTAAATAAAATCTTTAACTTATTAAATATAAATTTAAAGAAAATCTTACCCTAAAAAAATAATAATTCCATCGATATTACTAATATTAATATTTAATTTATCATTAAAAAGTGATTATTTTTATTTTTCACTTTAATAATAAATATTATATTTTTAATATATGTATATGATAAATTAGAAAATGTTAATTCAACTTACAAAATTTATTTTTTAATAAGTTTGCTTAAAGAATAGTGATTAAAAAAGTTCAAAAGATTTGTTGTATTGGTGCAGGCTACGTAGGAGGGCCCACCATGGCAGTAATAGCTGAGAGATGCCCTCATATTCAGATCGAAGTGGTTGACATAAATATAGATAGAATAAATGCATGGAATTCAGAAAATTTAAGCGAACTACCAATTTACGAACCAGGATTAGCTGAAATAATATAAAAATGTAGAAATAAAAACCTTCATTTTTCTAACAAACTTCAAGAAAAAATCAAAGAAGCAGACATGATCTTTATCTCTGTTAATACTCCAACTAAACTAACTGGAGTGGGAGCCGGTAAAGCTAGTGACTTAAAATGGGTTGAGGCATCAGCAAGACAAGTAGCTTCTTACTCAAAAGGACATACAATTGTAGTAGAAAAGAGCACTTTACCTGTCAGAACTGCTGAAGTAATTAAGTCAATTCTTAAATCAGTTTCAGAATTAACTCCTGAAGAAGAAAGTAACAAAACTTTTGATGTGTTATCTAATCCAGAATTTCTTGCAGAAGGTTCTGCAGTAAATGATTTACTATATCCCGATAGAGTGTTAATTGGAGGAGAAAGTAAATCCGCAATTTCTCAATTAAGTCAGATTTATGAAAATTGGGTTCCAAGAGAAAAAATACTTGAAACAAATATATGGAGCAGTGAGTTAGCAAAACTTACAGCGAATGCCTTCTTAGCTCAAAGGATAAGCTCAATTAATTCTATTGGAGCAATATGTGAGGCTACTGGAGCTGACGTTAGGGAAGTAGCCAGAGCAATAGGAACTGATAGCAGAATTGGCTCAAAATTCTTAAACTCAGGTCCAGGGTTTGGAGGGAGTTGTTTTAAAAAAGACATCCTTAACCTTGTTTATTTATCCGAACACTTCGGATTACCTGAAGTAGCTAATTTTTGGGAAGAAGTAGTTAAACTCAATGACTGGCATCAAAGAAGAATTCCTAGATTAATAGCAAAAAAACTTTTCGGGACTTTATCAGGAAAAAAAATTGGCATTTTAGGCTTTGCATTTAAAGCAAATACAAACGATACAAGAGAATCAGCAGCAATACAAATTTGCAAAGATTTAATTGAAGAAGGGGCAAATCTCTTAATACATGATCCTAAAGTAAGCACTATTCAAATATGTAAAGATTTGAAATGCGATCCTCTTAATATTGAGAAAGAAAAATTAAATAGTAATGAATTTGTTCATGGAAGCTGGAAACCTGTGAATAATAAATATGATGTTTTTAATAATAGTGATGCTGTGCTATTACTTACCGAATGGGAAGAGTATAAAAAGATAAAATGGGATTTGGCTTTTCAAAAACTAAGAAAGCCTGCATGGGTATTTGATTCAAGATCAATTCTTGATTCTGAAGAAGTCAATAAAGCAGGAATTAATTTTTGGAGATTTGGTAATGGTCTAAATTAAAAAAATAATAGAGTGATTTTTTTAACATTATCATTAGTTATTAGAGTATTTTACAAACCACTTGGCAAATTCTTTTAGACCTACTTCAATAGGAGTATTAGGTTTAAAATTAACCCATTCCATCAATTTATCTATAGAGGCTGCTGTAGATTTAACATCTCCGGGTTGCATTGGTTCGAAGGACATAATCGCTTTTGTTCCCAAAACATCTTCTAGAATGCTTATAAATTTTAGTAAATTTACCGCTTTATTATTTCCAATATTAAAAATCCTATATGGGGCAAATGAAGTTGAAGATTCTGGATTGAAATTTTCAAATACTGAATTAACAGTTGCTTGTTTAAAACAACATTGAAAAACGCCCTCAACTATATCATCAATATAAGTAAAGTCTCTTTCCATATCTCCGTTATTAAAAACTTTGATTGGTTTACCTTTAAGAATATTTTTTGCAAAAATCATTGGTGCAATATCTGGCCTACCCCATGGTCCATAAACGGTAAAGAACCTTAACCCTGTAGTAGGTATCTTATATAAATGACTATAGCTATGAGCTAATAATTCATTTGATTTTTTTGTCGCCGCATAAAGACTTACAGGGTGATCAACAGAATTGTCTTCACTAAAAGGTAGTTTACTATTCCAACCATATACAGAGCTGCTAGAAGCATAAATTAGATTTTTTATAGTATATTTCCTGCAAAATTCAAGAATATTTGAAAATCCAACAAGATTACTAGATACATAACTCAATGGGTTTTCTATTGAGTACCTTACTCCAGCTTGTGCTGCTAAATTAATAACTACATCAGGTAAATTTTGTGCAAAGATTTTATTTAATTCTTGTGTATCTGTAATATCGGCCTTATAAAATTTCCAACTAGATTTATATGATAAATTTTCTTCATCAATTAGTTTGAGTCTTTGTTTCTTTAAATTGACATCATAATATGAATTTAAGTTATCTATACCAATAACATGAATCCCTTCCTTTAACATTCTTCTTACTAAGGCTGCTCCAATAAATCCTGCTGCCCCAGTTATCAGAAATTTATTTTTTTTTGTAATCATTGAAAATAATTAATTAAAAAAAAACTATGGTAGAAAATAATTAATAGTTATGAAACTATATTTAATAAAACTAATTATGGATTTAATTTTCAAAAAAAATTTAATTTGAAGTCCCATATTCCCAAATAAATATATCAAATAAATCAAATTTATCTTAACTCATTACTATAAAAACACTTATATTAAATTAATAATTCACCACTAAATGGAACCGCTATTTTTTTGTCTAACCAAATTGCTAAATTTATCAACAAAAAGAAAGAAATGCAAATTAATATAAATCCTCCAACAAGGTAACTTATTAAAAGTAAAAAGGAAGACAATGTATATATACTTGCAATCTTTTTATGTGACCATCCAGATTGATTTAACCTTTGATAAAGATGTAGCTTATGAGATTTAAATATTGGTTGCTTGTTTACTAATCTTCTAACAACGCAAATTAAAGGGTCTAACATTATTGGTGAACTTATTAAAAGAATTACTAAAAAATTGCTTAAATTATTAGAATTTAATAATGCCGAAAAGAATAGGGCTCCTAAAAATGTACTGCCACCATCTCCCATAAATATTTTTGCAGGGCTCCAATTCCATAAAAGGAATCCTAATAATGATGTACTTACTAATAAGTATCTAAAATCAACAAGAATTGCTAATGAAACAAAAATCACACACATTGTACCTGCTAATAGTCCATCTAAACCATCTACAAAATTTGAAAAATTTATAATTGAAGTTCCGAAAAAAGTTAAAAATAAAATAACGATTATTAAGTTTAGATTTCCAATATTTTCTAAAATATAAAAATTTTTGCAAAAATAAACTAATAAAAAACTTGTTGTTACTTGAAATATAAAACGTGTGAACGAACTAATTTGAAATTTATCATCAACTAATCCAATAAAAACCAATGGCAATAGTAATAATGGCCTTAAATTACCTACTAAAAATAATGAAATTATTGAAATAGATCCAAAAATCAACCCTCCACCACTTGGCGTAGGTTTGATATGTGAGCTTCTTTCATTTGGTCTATCCAAGAGAAATTTGAGAAAAATAGGGTAAGAAAGATAAAGTAGTAAAAAGCTTATAAAGAAGTTTATAAAACAAAGTAATATGATCATTATCAAAAATTATTTTTTATTGTTTAAGAATAACTTAGCTATTATTTTAATATAAATTTAAGAATCTCAAAATCGATGAAAATACTTTGTTTATCAAGAGCACCTCTTGACTATAAAGGAGGGATTCCAGCTTATTGTAAAAACTTATATTCTAATAACAATTTTCTCGTTGATAATTTAAGTTATGACATTACTGGTAAACTAAGAAAAAAGACGATTAGCAAAACTGCAAATATTAATGAAATTATTTTTCCTTCTGAATTTATTTACGGAACTTTCGCTTTTTCAATTCAGTACATTTTACAAATTTTAAAAATAAAAAAAAATTATAAATTTATACATCTACAACATCCTGATCCAATATCTGCCATAACTGTAATTTTAGCAAAGCTTCTTCACCGCAAAATAAAAGTTGTTGTAACTTGGCATGCAGATATATATAAAAATTACCTTATTTTTTCTCCAATATTATTAATCATAGATTTTTTTCTTTTTTTGATTTCTTACAAATTAATATTTTTTACTCCAAGTCATATTAAAAGTTCAACAATCGCAAAACGTTTTATTTTCAAAAATAAAATCAAAATAATACCTTTCTGTTTGAATGAAAAGGCATACTCCAAAAGTCTATCTAAAGAAAAAAATCATGACTTCCAACATAAAAAAGTGCCAATGATTATAAGTATTGGTAGACTTGTCAATTACAAAGGATATGAAGTTGCTTTGAATGCGATATCAAAACTAGATGAAAATATTATCTACAACATAATAGGTTCAGGACCTTTGAGATTCAAAATACAAAAAATAATTAAGGATCTTGATTTAGAGAATAAAGTTAAATTATTAGGAGAAATTGACGATTTAAAAAAGGAAGAATATTTATCTAAAGCTGATATTTTCTTATTTCCATCTATAAATCATTCAGAAGCATATGGTTTAGTTCAACTTGAAGCAATGTTTTTTGGTCTACCTATAATTAATACTTTTTTAGCAAATGGTGTAAATTATCTTGCTCCTGAAAATGTTGCCATAACTTGTCAACCGAATAATCCAGAGGAGATAGCTATTGCTATTAAAAAAATTATTTCAAATAAAAATTTATATAAAAAATTGTCAATTGCAAGTAGAAAAAACCTAGAAAGATTCAAATTTTCCAAAATGATAGAAATGTACTCTAAATTATTTAAAGAAGATATTAAAAATAAATAATCTTAAGAGTTCTTTAGCTCTTTAGAATAAATAATTTTATATTTTTTAAATATTAAAAAATTAACATCAAAAAAAGAGATTATTCTATGATCATAATTTAATATGATGTGATATTATTTAGAAATTTATTTGATTTCAATGATAACTAATAGCAAAGTTACGGAAAAGAAAGTTTATGTAGGATTTACCCTTGATTTTGTACATGCTGGCCATTTAAACGTTCTCAATCAGGCGACAAATTTAGGCAGTGTTATTCTTGGAATACTTACAGATGAAGCTGTTTGTGGGCATAGGTCTCTACCTGTTCTCTCATTAGAAGAAAGAAAAAATATTGGATCAAATTTAAAAGGGGTAAGTGAAGTCGTAGAACAAGAGGATTGGTCCTATGTAAATAACATTTTAAAATTCAAACCAGACTATTTTGTCCATGGAAATGATTGGATCCAAAACGATAGCCGATTAAGAGAAGAAGTATTAGAAGCACTTGAATCTTATGGAGGAAAACTTATTGAGACAGAAAAAGCTAAATTAATTACGAGTGCCAAGGATAGATTCTTTAGAAGTCAACAACTAAATAGTGTCAATCGACTTTCTTCTCTAAAAAGGCTAATAGGATGTAAAAAAATTGTAAGACTCTTAGAGGCTCACAATCCTATGTCTGCATTAATTGCAGAAATTTTAAAAGTAAGAAATCCAAAAACAAATGGATTCGAATTTTTTGATGGGTTTTGGTCAAGTTCATTAACAGATTCAACCTCTATGGGACTTCCAGATATTGAAGTTTTAGACTTTTCAAGAAGAATACAAAATATAAATTCTATATTTGACGTAACATCAAAACCTTTAGTTTATGATGCTGATACGGGAGGTTTAAGTGAACATTTAGTAATTAATTCTTCTTCACTACAAAGGATTGGGGTTTCAGCAATGATTATTGAGGATAAAGTAGGACTTAAAAAGAATTCTCTTCTAGGCAATGATGTACTTCAAACGCAAGACTCAATAGAAGGTTTTTCTTCAAAAATAAATCAAGTGACTAAAGCTAAAATTCATGATGATTTTATGGTTATTGCTAGAATTGAAAGTCTTATATTAGAAGCAGGAATAAATGATGCAGTTAAAAGAGCTTATGCATATGTAGAAGCCGGGGCAGATGGAATAATGATACATAGTAGAAAAAATACACCTGATGAAATTTTTAATTTTAGTAATATTTTTAGAAAAAAATATTCTAATGTTCCATTAATTTGTGTTCCAACAAGTTACAATTCCGTTTACGAAGATGAGCTTATCGAAAATGGATTCAATGTTGTAATTTATGCTAATCAATTACTGCGTGCTGCCTATCCAGCAATGTATAAAACGGCCGAAAAAATATTATTTAATCAAAGAGCTTTAGAAGCTGATAAAGAACTAATGTCTATCAAAGATATTTTGAAGTTAATTCCTGGCACAGTATAAATTCAATGATAGATCCTCAAAAATTCCTTGATCACCTCCTAATTAATAAAATCACTTCTTTTTATGGAGTGCCAGATTCACTATTAAAAGAATTATGTAAAAGATTTCTTTCCCTTCCAAGTACCATGCATCAAATATCATCTAATGAAGGAATGGGAATATGCTCTGCAATTGGTCATCATCTTGCTACTGGAAATATGGCTTGCGTATATCTTCAAAATTCTGGCTTAGGAAATACTATTAATCCTCTTGTTTCTTTAGCTTCAAAAGATGTATATTCAATTCCTATTCTTTTAATTATTGGATGGAGAGGTGAAATAAGCCTTGATGGAGAACAACTCAAGGATGAGCCTCAACATGTACAGCAAGGTAAAGTAACTTTAAAACAACTTGAAATACTAAATATACCCTACAAAATAATTTCATCACAAAGTAAGAAATGGGAAGAAGAAGTTTCAGAAATTATTGAAGTTGCCAAAAAAGGAAATAAACCAGTAGCTTTAATTTGTCGAAAAAACACTTTCGAAAAAGTTGATGTTATTAATTCTAATTCTTATGAGAAAGATCTCATGTCTAGAGAAGATGCCATAAAATTAATTTCAAATATAATTCCTAATCACATTCCACTATTCTCAACTACAGGTATGGCATCACGAGAATTATATGAAATAAGAAAATCTAATAATGAAATGCCAATTGACTTTTATACAGTTGGAGGTATGGGTTTTGTTTCATCTATAGCTACAGGTTATTTAAGAGGTGCTAAAAATTGCAAGAAGGCTGTTTGCATAGATGGGGATGGTTCTGTTCTAATGCATATGGGGAGCATGTTTAAAGTTGCGAAACAAAAAGGAATTATTCATATTGTTCTAAACAATAATGCACATGATTCCGTGGGGGGACAACCTACCAATGCATTTGATATTAATTTCAAAAAACTTGGAGATTCTTTAGGTTTTGATTTTTGTTATAGTTTTCATAATAAAGATGAAATAAAAAACCTTTTAGAAAAAGCAATAAATGATTTTGATAATTCCTACTTTATTGAGATAAAAATAAAAACAGGTAACAGGGATAACCTTGGCAGACCAAAAGAAAAACCATCTGAAAATAAAGAATTATTTATGAAAAAATGGAGTAATTTATGAACTTAAGTTTTGATGAATTTATTCATAAAGTAAATCAAGAAAAATCAATTTATTCTGCAGGGCCAGCAGCATTACTTTTAGAAAACATTGAATTTCTTCAACCTTGCTTTGGTAGAGGTGATAAAAATTATCTTGAAGCAGAAGAATTTGTTTTAAATTATTTATCTACTCTTACCTCACATAAAAATATTGTAAGATTGCAAGGTTCTGCGACTTTAGCGATTGAAATAGCAATATTAAATTTTTGCAGAGGTAGATTATTAATAATTGATACAGGCTATTATTCTGATCGTTTAAAAAAAATATCTGAAAAAATTAGTCTTAACAGTGACTCAAAAGTTACATCAATCTCCCATAAAGAAATTGAAAATGTTTCAAATAATAATTACGATTGGATTATTGCTTGTTATACAGAAACAAGTATTGGTTTAAAACTAAATATTGATGCTCTAAAAAAATTAGCAAATAAAACAAATGCGCAATTATTATTAGACGCTACAGCTTCAATTGGAATAGAAGTTAATCATCATTTTGCTGATGTAATTTGTTATAGTTCTTGTAAGGGACTTTTTGGACTAACTGGATCATCATTTATAGCTTTTCGAGATCAAGAAATATTAGAGCCGGAAAATTCATATTATTTATCCTTAAAGATGCATATCAATAAGGGTGTAACGGGACCTTACCATACAATATTATCTCTATATGGAGTCTTTCAGAATTATAAAAAGTATCTCCAAAGACTTAATAAGTGGCATAAATCCTTTCTTAAAGTATTTGCAAATAATCTTGTTCATGAAATCAAAGATCAACCAAAACTTTGCACTTTATTAGATAGCAAAGTTTTTTATAAAAAGAAAAATCCTGTACCTTATCTCCCCAGGATTAATATTAATGGTTCAGTAATTTGTCATATTGGGCAAATTCATAATCAAGAACATACAATAAATGAAGATCTAATAAAAGAACATTTCACCTTAGATAAATGAATAATCTAAAAAAAGAAAAGACAATTATTTTAGTAGATATGTCAGCCACTCTCATACACCATGGTCATATTCGTCTTTTACAAAAAGCATCAGAATTAGGTGAAGTTGTAATTGCCTTAACTACTGATGAAGAAATTATCAAGCATAAAGGATATACTCCAGAATTAGGTTTTGAGGAAAGAAAAGAAGTCCTTCTTTCTATAAAATATGTTAATAATGTCATCCCCTCGCCTTGGCTACTTGATATGAATTATTTTAAAAGCACAGGTGCACATTTTTTAGTTCACGGAAATGATAACTCAAATTTAATTGAAAAAAAATATCTAAAAGAATTTAATAGAACTGAGGGTATTAGTAGCTCACTAATTAGAAAAAGAGTTTTAAATGCGATTTTAGAAAAAGCTAACTTATAATTTTAATTAAGATAAAAATAATAATAAACTTTTTTTAATCTAAAAGAATTAAATTATTAATACATAAATTTTTCATAAATTTGAATTTTTATCATGCAGAAAATAGGTTAAAAGGTCTGAATTCAATTTCAGAAGCTTTTAGAACTTTAAGTATTAAATTTGCTATTTTTGATGGAGCATTACTTGGATTTATTAGAGATGGGAAACTTATTGAATGGGACTGGGACGCCGAAATAGCACTAAACTATGAAGACTATGAAAAAAATTTAATAAAAATAATAGAAGAGATTGATAAATGTAAAATTGGAAAATTAATTTTAAATCCTAATCCCAAAAATCCTAAAATTACAATATTAACCTCAAGAAATGATTTTGGAAATTTTAAATATGCAATAACTCCATTTAAATTAAGTAATGATAAAAAAACAATTTATAGAGAACTATATAAATATCCATCAAAGTATCTGAAAGATTTGAAAAACATCAAAATTGATAAATATTCATTTCCAATACCAAGAAATGCAGAAGAATTATTATTTCTTCAATATGGAGAAAATTGGATGACTCCTCTAAAATCCACAGTAAAAGATGAATACCTGAGCAAAAAAGTATATACAAAGTCAAATAATCAAATTAACCAAAAAATAATATATCTACTACAAGTAAAATCAAAAATCAAAAAAAAATTAAAATCGATTTTGCGGAATTTAATCAAAAAGTACCCAATATTAGAATATAGACTCGGGTTAAATAGAGAGCAATTATTTATTTATCAATTAATAAATTTATTACAAACCTCTAAAAAGTCAAAAATTATTGAAATAGGTTCTAGTGATTTATCTGAATTTGAAACCTTGAATGCAGTTCTTAAAAATATAAAATTTAAAACAACAATTTATGAAGCAACAAAACGAACCTTTAATCAAATTAAAAAAAAGAAGACGCAAAAAAAATATAAAAATCTCAAAATAATAAATAAAGCTGTAATACCAAGGGCAGGTAATTATATTTTAAATCATGATAAAGAATCTCATTTAAATTCAATTGCAAATAATAAAAATATCTCAATTGAAAAAACAAAAATTCTCAAAAACACCATATTATTTGATCAAATTAAAGAATTAAATAACCAAAAAATAAATAAAATTTTAAAGATGGATATTGAAGGCATTGAAGAGGAAATGATTATACATAATATTGATTTTCTTAAAAAACTTGAAAAAATAAACATTGTATTAGAAGTTCACCCTAACAAATATAAAAAACCATATTCACTTTATAAAAGCCTTAATATACTTATCGATAATGGTTATCAAATTAAGTTTGTTGAGTTAGCCAAATTTTGTAATACTAAAATATTAAATAAATATCTAATAAGTAATAGGATTATAAAATCGAATAATGGAAGATATCTTGTTAAAAATCCAAATAGAGATATCTTGAAAGATGTTTGTTTTTGTGACTATAATTTGATAAATAAATATCCATATTATGTTTCTAAAAATGTAAGGAGTTTAACATTGACTAGATTATAAATTAAAAATGTTTTTATCTATTGACTCTAGAGCATACCTACTTTCAAAATTAAATAAATATAATTTCTCATCAAATAAATTAAGTAAATTTAAAAAAGATTTTTTAGGTGAAGGTTCTGGACCTCAAGATTTTTTATCATCGCTTGCTCGAGAGATAAACAAATCAAATGAAATTTCAATAACATACAATATATTTAGATCCGATTTACATTTGTTAAATCTTGGTTTTTATAGCCCTATTTGGAAGTATTTAAAGATAAAAGATCCTAATAGAATTATCATAAGATTTGATGGGATAGGGATAGATAATTGTAAGAATAAAAAGAGAACTAAAGATGCATTAAACTCCATTCTAAAAAGGGGGAAATTTGTTATTTTTCAAAGTGAATTTTGTAAAGAATTCTTCAAAAATGAATTTGGATATCTTCCAAATAATTCAGTAATTCATAATGGATCTAATCCATTAATAAAATCAAAAAATAAAGAAATAAAAAAAATAAAAGACAAAATATCAATCCCGCAAAAAGAAGATTACTTTGTTGTAGCAGGAAGATTTACTGAAAGAAAAAGAATTGAAGAAACAATTAATAGTTTTATTAAGCTTGATAAATTTAATTTAGTTGTCCTTTCAGATTTACCTGATCAGAAAAAAGTTTTTCACGATAAGATAAGATATTTAGGTTTGCAAAAGCCGAGTCTTGCTAAAAGAATTATTTGTAACTCTAAAGCTCTAATTCACATGGATAGATATGATTGGTGTCCAAATATTGTTATCAACGCTCTAGTAAATAATGTTCCAGTAATTTGTTCTAATTATGGAGGGACATCAGAAATAGTAAAAAATAATGGGATTATAGTTAATGAATTTTCAAAAAATATACCTTTTAATTTAATGGGACTTGAAATCGTAAAAAAAAGTATTTTCCCTGATGAATTATTTCATAAAGCCCTCTTTGAGATTAATAAAAAAATAATAAGTACTGATTTAAGTAAAAAATATTCCATAAAAAATTGTTCCAAAAATTATATTAAATCAATCAAATCTTACTATAAAAATTTAAATATAATCTAATACCTTTTTTATTTGATTATTATTTCTTTTATAAAAACTATAAAAATTAGACTTTAATTTATTTATATATCTAGTATATTCATCATAATCTAAATTATTTGCCCATATAAAAGTACTAATAACTGACTGATAATTATTTAAATTAAAAATATGTCTACCACAATCACCAGAAGTTAATCTAAAAAAATCAATATTATTAACCAAGGGGATAAGATTAGCTTTAAGAGATTCATAATAAATAATTGGGAAAACCTCAGACTCTGATGGTATGATAATAAACTTATATTTCTCTAAAATATTATTTATTTTTGAATGTGGAATAGGATTAAATATACTTATGGAATCTGAATTAAGATTCTTTATTTTATAATAAATTTTACGATCTATAATTTGTCCAAATATCGATAATTTTAGACCAGGTTTTATATTTTTCAAGTAATTTTCAAATAAAATACAAAACTCGCTTATCTGCTTAACCTTATTAATATTACCTAAGAAGATTATATTTTCTTTTTTCTCAAAATTTATAGATTTATAATTTAACAAAATTTTTAAATCTTGTTCCGTATAAAAAGGGTAAAGTATTCCAACAAAATTTAAATATTGAAAATTCTTTTTGAGAACTTCTGAAGCACAGTAGATATTCTTAGGTTTAAAAAATTTAATAATTATTTCTATTAGAAAAGGAATATTAAAATCATGAATAATTAAATAAGAGTCTTTTCCAATTAATAAAAATAAAATATGATGAAAAATCATAAAAGGAGTATGAAAAAAAACTTTATTAGATCTAAATATTTTTAAAGTATATAAAGGTGTATTAAATATTAAATCTAAGACAATTAAGTATGAAAAATATTTTCTAAGGTTGAAAGTATTAAAGTTATAGTAAAAAAGACCTTTTAATTTAGGTTGGTCCTTAAAAAGAAAATGTTTATGATTATCTCTCTCATAAAAAGTAAGTCTTTGGATATATGTAAAAATACCACCTAATCTATTTTCGGGGACGATATGAATGATTTTTTTTTTTCATAAGAAAAATTCCTCAATATCATTTTGAGGAATAAATTCTTTAGGTAAATTCATATAATCATAAAAGTCCAAATCTTTTGATGATCTTTCTAAGAATCCTCCAAGTGATTGAAAAAAATTTAATTTAAAAAACTTATTAACTAATAGAATAAACCTAAAAGGTATATAAAAAGGGATAATTAATGAATTATATCTTTTGGAAATCTTTTTTATAATTTCATTAAGACGATATCTTTTATCACCAACTAATATAATTATTTGTGATTTAAATTCAACTGATTTTTCAACCTTAATCTTAAGGAAATAAGATAGACTTTTAAAATGAATTGGAGCTCTTAAACCATTTGATGGATAGGGATAAATCAAAAAATGAAAATTTTTTGCTATTTTAATAATTTTAGAAATATTTTTATCATAATTATATCCCCATAACATAGTAGTTCTATAAATAAGATAATCTGCTTTTCTAAGCTTACAGAGTTCAATTATTTTTTTTTCTCCTATTTTATATTTATTTGAGAGCGTCCTATCATTGTGATTTTTAGATTCTAATTTGCTCATAATGCTCGTCGAGCTAATGGCTAGTATTTTTGAGAAAATAATATTTCTTTCAATTAAAAGTTTACTTATTTCCCAAATAGGAGCCAGGGATATAACCATATCGATGTTTTCATTATATTCAACTTCCTTTAATTTGATATTTAATTTTCTGTAATGCAAATATCTAATTTCATAATTATTTTTTAGACTCTCACACAAAGTTTTTATTACTGGATGAGTTATCCCAATCAAAAGAATTTTCACAGAATTATACGCCAGTTATGACTATAATAATAATTAAAATAATAGCAATAAATATGAAATTAATAATTTATTATTTTTATCTTTAATTTCTTATATAAATGCATATTAATAAAGTAAATCAAATATGTTTAATAATTTTAACAAGTATTCTTTTTGCAGGTGTTGGTCCTGGAAATACAAATTCCCCTTTTTCAGCAATATTAATTTTAATATTCATATTTATTGAATTTTTTCAAACTGGAAATTTCAAATTAAAATTCGAAAAAATATTTATAATTCCACTTTGCCTTTTATTTTTAGTCTATACGATTGGACCATTACTAGATATAAAAATTATAAATAGCACTTACTATTTAGATAGATTAATAATGTGCTTTGTTTTTTTGATATATGGGACATATTTAAACCAAATTTCCTTAAAGTATCTAATTTCAGCATCTATAAAATCTTGCTTAATAATTTTTCCATTTTATATTTTAGAAAGTATTTTAATAATTGCGAATAAAGATCTTTTGATAAATTTAAGAAGTTTTTTAGGTTTAAGATCAATTTATTTAAATAATCTAGTAAACCCAATTCTTGGAAATCATGAACCTTCACATATGGTAATAACTATATTGTTAATATTATTTTCAGTTCTTGTTCTTAAAAATTATTTTAAAATTGAAAATAATTTATCTTTCATTAAGAATCTAATACTAAATATTCTTTTTATATTATGTTTATTCTACTTTTCTGGAACATACTACTCTACTATTGCAATATCTCTTCTGGTGATTTTTTTTACATTAATAATAAGATTTTTAAAAACCAAAAAATTACTAAAAATTAATTTTCTAAAAATTAGAAATTTAATTTTTATATTTGCTTTAACTTTATCATTTCTTCTATCAGGAATAGGTTATTTATCAACTAAAGTAGAAATATCTCGCACTGGCGATATAAGTACTATAAAAAGAAGTTATCAACTTTTTAGAGCAGTAAGCGATTTCAAAATGACTTATGGATTAGGTACTGGTGCTGCAACTTATGAAATAAAAACTAAAGAATCTAATGAGCAAATATTAAAGAATTTTAAATTTCTAGATCAATATGAATACATAACTAGTGGTTTATTGGATATAGAGTATAAACAAAATAAAAAAATACCTTTTTATTCAATAGTTGGCAAAATAACAAGTGAGATAGGTTTTCTTGGCTTCTCTCTTATTTCTCTTCCATTCTTATATACTATTTATCTATATTTTAAAGAAATAATATTTAATAAATATATTAGTTTTGAATTAATTCAAACTTATTTTTTCACAATCGCATGTTACTTAATAATGATTGCTGGAGGTCTTAGGGGAAGTATTATACAGTGGTTAATTTTAATTATCTCATTCAAGCTACTACATTACAAAAAGAAACTATTACTCAAATATTAAGAATAAAATTATTTTTAGAATTTATAAAAGTCATTAAATCATTTAAGATAAATCTAAAGTTTTTATTCATATAAAATTAGGAGATTTTCTATTTTAAAATAAATTTTAAATTTATATTCATTTTAAATAAATAATCTTCTGATAAATATAATTATCATCTAAATCCTGTTTTATCAGAAAATTAATTAGCCTTAGAATACTGAATATTGTTTTTTCATATCTCATAAGCCTTATAAAATTAAAAAAAATAACTCCTAGACTTTTTATTTTATTAATTTTATAATTAGCTTTTTTTAAATACTTTAAATTATTTGTTAACAATAATTTTGTGGCAATGATTCTTTGTTCTCTTTTATTACTATTTGATATTGAATCTTTTATACCTAAAGTTATAGTTGATTTTATATTTGGTACTTTTGCAATATTTAAATTAAAGATAAATTTAGCTATTGAGAATAAAAGCAAATCTTGGCTAGGTCCATAATATAAAAACTTATTGCCGAAACCACAATAATTAAAATTATATTTTATTAAAATTGATTTTCTTATACAAATAGTACTATGTGCAATTTTATTTTTAAAAATTAAATCCTTTCTATTGATTACTTTTGGTAATTTTTTTAGAGAAAATTTATTTTCGCGTTGAGAGTAGTATTCAGTGAAAGAGATAGCGCAATTTGGATTTTCTTTCATAAATTCTAAAGTTTTTGATGTTCTATCAAATTCAGAAGTATCTCCTGAATCTATCCTCATAATAAATTCTTCTTTAATATGATTAATACCGAAACAAAGTGCTTCAGTTAAATTAGGCTTATCTAAATTATAAATTTTTATCCTTTCGTCAGAATTAGCATATTGTTTAATTATTGCATCAGTATTATCGGTAGAACCATTATTAATAATATATATTTTAAAGTTTTTATAATCCTGATTAAGAATAGATTGTAAAGTTTTTTCTATAGAAAATTGACAATTATATACGGGAAGTAAAAAAGCAATTTCCGTCTTAGAGTTTGAATTACTCATAAGTTATCTTCAAAATGATTTTTAAACAAAACTAATTGATTAGATATAAAACTAATTAAAAAATCTCAATTGTTTAATAATTTTATAGTTTACTAAACTGAATTAACCTTATTTAATAGTTTAAAAGTTTAAAAGTTAATTAATTATATTTATAAGTACTAATAAAATTCTGAATTTGTTCTAGAAAATAATAAATTAATCCTTTCCTTTCATAATGAGACCTATATTGATCTTTTCCATTCCATTTAATAGGTTTTCTCCAATTTGTACCATATATATGTTTTAAATATAATTCTGGATTATATGGTATGCGTAAATTTATGTCTTTAAATTTAAGGGGTTTTGTAGGATAAATATAAGCTAGTGGTACTTTAGTTTTAGGTCTATAAAGCATTTTTTTATTGAAGTAGCCTATTGTAAGTTTACCTATAGAAACTTTTACCTTGTTAATAAAAATATTAATTTTTGGGTGAAAAATATTAGGACCTATTTTGTATGGAAAGTTATTTTTTTCTGCAAACTCAATAATTAATTTATGAATTTGATCATAATTTTTATCGATAATATCCAAATCTATATCATCATCCCATGGTATTATCTCATTATCTCTAAAAATCCCAAGACATGTTCCTACAGATATAAAGTAATTATTGCAAATTGAATCTAAAAATAAAGAAATTTTTCTCAAGGCATATATTTTCTCGGAATTTGAAGGTTTTAAATTGACATATGAAGTGTAATTGTCTTTCCACTCTTTCTTAGATAATTTATTTAAATTTAGTTTTTTTTCCAAATTAAATAGTCCTCTATAAAATAATTTTTAAAATAAAATATCTACCTATTTAACCATAATCTCATTTCATCATCAGTAATTTCATTTCTTTCTATATCTGCGAACAATAAACCTGTTTTATAAAGTTCAAATCTATGCATTAATTCATTAACAATTTCAGCACATAATACAGGTTTAGAACCAATTGCAGTTTCTGCAGCCAAGACAATCCCTGCTGATCCCATTTCTAAAGTGCTAACAATATCATTTAATTCTGCTCTAGTTGGTAATTTGCCATCAATTAAACTTTCTAAGACATTTGTAGCTACGAAACAAGGGATTCTTTTCTCCAAAGCAGTTTTCACTATTCCTCTTTGAGCAAAGGGTATATCCATAATATTTATTTCACGTGTTAAGTCTCCTCTATCAATTAAAAGGGCATCAGATACTTTACAAATCTCATTTAAATTATGAATACTCAATTTACTCTCGATTTTACTAATAATACGTGCATCTGGGATTAATGATTTAGCATGTAAAACTGCTTTAGATGATTTACAAAAAGAGATGAAAACTTGATCAATTCCCTTTTTCCTACCTAATTCCAAAGCTTGTAAATCTTTTTCAGTAAAGTCATGAAGTTCAATAATATTATTTAAAATGTCAACTCCCTTATTATTACCAACGTATCCAGAACAAATACATTCCATTATTATATAGTCACTACTTATTTCAACTACTTCTGCTAGAGCACCATTAAAATCTAAGCGCAGTTTCATTCCTACTTTAAAATTATCTAAAACGTAAAAAGGATAAAATGTCATTAAAAATTCATCACTAATTTGTTCTTGATCTCTTGGCACTTTTAACCTATCTTTTTTATTTATTTTTAATACTCGATTTTTAAAATTTTTAGTTCTTATTTGTGCTCCCTCAGTGTCAATTCCTAATTTAAGTCCTAATTTTTTAGAAAGATTACAAAATTTTTCTAGTTCTTCTATTGTTGCATGCGACATATTAACACGAAAGATATCAACCCCAGCAGTTTTTAAATTTTTTAAAGTATCACTATCCTCACAACTTGGCCCAATCGTACAAATAATTTCGTAATCTTTCATTTAACTTATTTTTTATAAGACTATAAAATAAATTTAGTAATTTAAAAAGAGTAAATATTATAAATTTATTTTTTAGTCAAATTCATTAGATTTATAGTCTGATAGTTATTTGGAACTATAGATTCATCATGAGTTACCATAATCACAGTCAAATCAGGGAATTTTATTTCTATCTCTTTTAAAATTTTTACTGCTAAATTTTTCTCAATATTTGAAAAAGTTTCATCAATTATTAATAATCTTAAATTTGGGTTTAATAATGCCTGAGCAAGACCAAATCTTTGTTTTTGACCTCCACTAAAATTTGATAAATTATTACTACAGTAAGTAGATAATCCATTGGGTAGGGAGTCTACAATAGAATCAACAGAAGCAATTTTACATTTACTTAGTATTTCCTCATCTGAGAATTTATTTGAACCATAATTATATGTCAATATAAATCTTAAATCTCCTTCTAGGAAAAAATTTGATTGTGGAACATAAGATACAAAATCAACTAAAGAAAAATCTCCTGCTGTATAACTGTCATTATTACCCTCATACAAAACTTTCCCTTTAATAGGTCTAAGAAGTCCAAGAATTAAATCAATTAAGGTGGATTTTCCAAAGCCAGAAGGGGCTTGTATAAAATAAGACTGTCCAAAATTAAAAGAATAATTAAAAGAGTTAAATATTAATTTTTTATCTTTACTTTCATATTTAAAATCAACATTGACGAGAGATATTTTTTTTAAAGATTTATAGTCAATAGATTCTTTTTTGGGATAAAATGAACTCTTTACAAAACAATAATTTAAAACTTTTTCAACTGGATAACTGTTTGAAATTATATTATTATTTCCTAGATAAATTATTTGAAAAACTGGAAATAATTTCTGAGAAACAATTATTATAAAAATCAACTCGGTTAATTTAGTACTGCCATCAGCTTGAAAACTGAGAATAAAAATAAATAATGCAAAACCAATTAAAATAAATAATTCTAGGAGTGGTCTTGAAAGAATCCCTACAAAATTCAAGAAAATATTATATTTTCTTATAGATCTTTGGTAATCAGATAATTTTTGGTATAAAAATTTCTCTAAAGAATATAATTTTATCTGTTTTCTAAAAGACTTTATGTTGCTCGCCAAAAGCAAATGAGCACTTTGTTCAATTTGATTTTTCTTACCTCCCTTTTTAAGGTTTCCAAAAAATGAATATCCAAGTGTTAAATAAAATATTAAGGCGAAAAAAATAATAAGACATGTAATAATAGGAGAGACAATGAAAAGACCGCTTCCTAAAGCTAAAATAACAAATAAAGAACTTACAATTGTGATTAAGGGATAAATAAAACCAGAAACTATATTATTAATTTGGTTTGACAAGCAAAAAGCTAGATTATCGTTTAATGAAGAAGTTTGATCAGAGTATGAAAGTTTTAAATAATTCTTTAACGCCTTATTATGTATAGTTAATCCTATTAAATTAGAAATATTTAATATATAGTAGTTAGCTAAAATCCTGGCAATATAAGCGATTAAAATAACAATTACAGTCGAAATTGTCAAAATTATTTCAGGATTTAAGGCAGTTTTTAAAGATAAAAAGGACAAATAATTTCCCAATAAGCCATCGGTTGGAAATTGATTATTATTAATACTATTTAAAAGAGGAATAAGGGCTGCTAAACCTAAAAGTTCAGATATAGAGGTAAATATTAATGAAATAAGTAAAATTAAAACGTAAATCCTAGTTTTTGGACTTATTAAAATAACAATCTTATAAAAATTTCGAAGGGCTCTTTTGTATTCTTTTAGACTAGGCTTTGTATTCATTAATTAATTGATATTTTTAATTTCATACATTTTTAAAATATCAAACTATGTCTCTTAAATATAAATTAAATATAAATTGAAAGAAAAATTAATTTTGTTCAGTATACGATTTTAAGATTATATCTATAAAAAAAACTGTTTTATAGGATATGAAATTTGTTTGTGGCATTCAAGCACATATCTTCTAAAACTTTTTAAAACTCTTTGATAATTTTTTGAATCCACATTTAAAGGCAATAGTGTTTCTCTATTATATTTAAATAACTTTGGCTTTAAATTTTCTACAATAAATCTCTCGGATATATTAAATAATGAGTTATCTATTTTTGCACAAATATATTCTCCTGTTAAATTATCATAACCGAGGGTATATATTATTTTTCTTCTAGGATATTTAAAAACACTAGAAAGCCAAATGACATTATCAAAAATAAATTCTGGATGTGAAAAATCTAAATCATATATCTTTCTAAATATTTCAGAAATAACAAAAGAAGAAGGTTTTTTATTAATTACTGATAAAACATCTTTGATCGAAGAGATATTAGTATTGATTGATGGTTTTAAATAAACTGGAACAGTAATCCTCTCAGGGTATAGGCTAAAATTTGTTCTTTTAAAACCAAAAGATTCAGTATGATCGCCAGTTATAATTATGTTAGTTTCATCTAACTTTCCATTTGAATCTAAATTAAGAATTAAGCTCTTTATTTTAGATAAAGAAACATCTACAGAATTTAAATAGGCTAAATGACAATGTGAATAATTAGTTCCATCAAAAGAGGGAATTACAGGAGGATGTCCACCAATATCATGAATAAAATTGAATGATGAGCCTAAACTATTTATAAAATCCTTATTTTCCGATAAGTAAGAAAAAAATAAATCTAGTGAGGAAGGAGAAAAATTATTTCCTGAGCAACGATTATAGTAATAATTAAATCCTCTAAAATATCCATAAAATGGCATTGTTTTAGAAAAAGATGTAAATGCATTTGATTCTTGTATTTTATTTTGTAATTTCTCTGAAATAGTTTTTATATCCTTTGATAAACATTCAAGATTTGGGGAGAAAAACCATTTATCATAATCTCCTAGCAAATGACAGAATACTGGTTTTAATGTTAATAATGAAGGGAGTGCCGAACCAGTTAATGATGATGGAGAAAAAGTTTCATATAATAAATGTTTAGATTTTGATAAAAAGTTTTTATAAGTTTCTGAATTTAAAAATGACTTAAAACTTACAGCATCTAAAACTACATATATAGTGCTTGGGTAATTAATTGCACTACTAGGAAATTCATTAAAAATTTGAAAAGCAATTTTGGTTCCACTACTCTTTATAGAAAACTCTTGAACATCTGAATTTAATTTAATGTCAATTTTGTTTAAATCTCTAAAATATGCTAAATCTTTTTTGTTAAATAAATAGTTATTAGAAATCAAATTATTCTTTTTAAATTTCTTGTTTATCAAAAGTGTTTTAATTTCCAGTTTTCTTAATGATCTTAAACCTTTTGGAATAATAATTCTTATATATTTTATAAATTCACCTTTTTTATCAAATTTTTTAGCAATTTTTTTTGATGGTATTGAGCATAATTTTTGATAAGAATGCCATGATCTATATTGAGAATTTGATGTTGAAAAAATTAAACTATTTAGATATCTTTGCGAATTATTTTTTCTAAATCTAAAAGATCTTACTAAATTTAAATAATAGAAATAAAAATATTGTTTAATGGATAATTTTAAAAATGATAAAAATTTCCTTAATTCCTTAATAACTAAAGTGTTTTGAATAATAATCATATTTTCTATAACACTCCAAGACAGCGTTACTAGGTTTTTTTAAAAATAAAAAGATTTTAATAATCCCTATTAATATTAAATCAAAATCGATTGATAAATTCTTTTAACAATTATAAGGTTTATCTATTTTTGAGTTTACAAAAAGTTAATATTATGGTGACTATTAATCTTACTAAACAATTTATTTATAAGAGAATAATTTTGTGAAAGGTACTAACATTTAAGATTAATTATTAATTTAGATTTATGAATAAAAAACTGTATGCAGTTTTAGAACAAGGTTCGAAACCTAATACAAGACTTGCAAAAAATCACAAAAAAGAATTTTCAAAAGAATATTGTGATTTCTTCAGATTAAATTGGGCAAATAAAAAGAATGATAAAACTGCATCTTTTTTTGCTGAAAATATTACTTGGAGTGAAGGCAGAAGTTTCCTTTTTGAGAAAAGTAAAGATAAATATAAATATTACGTTTTTATCGATGATGATATTGTTTTAAAATTCAATAAAAATAAATTTAAAAGATATTTTGATAAATTAATTAATTTAAAAAATTCATTTTTTGATCAAAAAAGTAAAAGTATTTCTTCTGAAATTGCAAGATTATTAGAAAAGTATCAACCTATACATGCAAGTATTCCGAGTACCAGATGGCCTCATTTTGTTGAGAAATATAAAGAAGACGTTTTTCTTATGAGAGGAGGTGATCTTTGTGTACAGATTTTTAGATCAGATTTTGCTAATTTAATGTTTCCTACATTATTTCATGGATCTGGAGGTTCAATGTGGTATGCACAATTTATTGCTCACCAACTTTATCCAGAAAAATCTATTTTCTTTAATACCCTTAAAGCAATAAATACAGTAGAAATAAATTTAAAAGGATCTATTAGAAGAAGTAAAAATGTAAGTTCAAAGCAAATGGCTGAAAAATTCAGCAAATTACTAAAACCTGAATACCAAGATATATTTAGAAATTGGAAAAAAAATGTGGAGAATACAAAAAATAGACTTGTTTCTAAACCTTCTATCGAATATGAGGAAATTGATGTTAATTATATAAATTCACTTTTCATTGAACCTGTTTTTAATGCTAATGTTTAAAAAAACAAGTTAAAAATTTTAATAATTAAATTACATGTCAAAAGTTGCACTTATCACTGGTATAACTGGGCAAGATGGTAGTTACCTCGTTGAATTTTTACTTTCTAAAGGCTATGAAGTTCATGGAATAAAACGTAGAGCTTCTTTATTTAATACCTCTAGAATTGATCATATATATGAAGACCCCCATGCAGCTTTAAATAAAAGTGATCCTCGTTTTTCCTTACATTATGGAGACCTAACAGATAGTACAAATTTAATTAGAATAATACAAGAAATCAATCCCGACGAAATATATAATCTTGGTGCTCAAAGTCATGTCGCCGTTAGTTTTGAATGTCCTGAATACACTGCGAATGTAGATGCTTTGGGAACTTTAAGAATTTTAGAAGCTGTTAGATTATTAGGACTTTCAAAAAAAACAAAAATATATCAAGCTAGTACATCAGAACTTTATGGCTTAGTTCAAGAATCACCTCAGAAAGAAACAACTCCTTTTTACCCAAGAAGTCCTTATGCAGTATCAAAGCTTTATGCATACTGGATTACTGTAAATTACAGAGAAGCTTACCAAATTTACGCATGCAATGGTATTTTATTCAACCATGAATCTCCTAGAAGAGGAGAAACTTTTGTAACAAGAAAAATTACCAGAGGATTAGCAAGAATAGATGCAAAATTAGAAAAGTATTTATATATGGGTAACCTTGATTCTTTGAGGGATTGGGGGCATGCAAAAGATTATGTAGAGATGCAATGGTTAATGCTTCAACAAGATGAACCAGAAGATTATGTAATCGCAACAGGAAGACAAGAAAGTGTCAGGAAGTTTATAGAGCTTACTGCAAAATCACTTAATTGGGGAGGTATAAAATGGGAAGGTGAAGGAATTAAAGAAAGAGGCTTCAGAATCGATACGCAAGAAGAAGTAATAAGAGTAGATAAACGCTATTTTAGGCCCACAGAAGTTAAAACTTTACTTGGAGATGCGACCAAAGCTAGAGAAAAGCTTGGCTGGGAAACTAAGATATCTTTGGAAGAAATGATTGAGGAAATGACTCAACATGATAAACAATTAGCAGGTAAAGAAGCTTTGCTTAAAAATAAGGGATATAAAGTTTATCCATCCTTCGATAATCCTCCTTATTCAAATTATTGTAAAGATTGAATTTTTTAATAAATATCTTCCAATGCTAATGACCAATTGGTTAAGATTTCAATTTCTTTTGGCTCGAAAATTTTAATACTTATAAGTTTTTCGTAACAAGTAAACATATTGTCGATTGTATTGTTCCAACCTTTCTTAAGTTTTAAATTAGTTAAATAATCAATTATTAATTGATTATTTTGGTAACCAGGGACTTCATCCTTAAAGTCTTTTAATAAATTATGTTCATTTCTTTTCTGTTTAACAGATGCGGAATGAAATAACAATTTTGATTGATTCTCCCACAAAATTCTTTGTGCTATGAATGATCTCCAGATATCAGTCATTCTAAATGTACATGTAGAAGGCAAATACATTAGGGGGAAAGCATTTTTAAACCAAGTAGTCACTTGACTATTAAAGGGGCACCAACAAAATTCGTCCAGAGCAATATCATCAGTTTCATTAAAAACAAAAGGTAATTGATACACCATTCGAAAAATTGCATCAACATCAGGATTATTATTAGCTAAGCCTTGCTGTATTGGAGCATTGACAAAATTATTATCTTTTTTTAAGGTACTTTCATCTTTTATCTTTTCAAGTGGGTATCCCCTTGGCCATATGATTTTATCATCTGTGAAGAATTTATATGCATTAATCCACTGAGAACCAGAAACAACATCGCATTCAAGCTTTTCAGTAGTTCTTGATAAAAAATTTTCCAATGGATAATTATCATCATCAGTTTCAATAATCCTTTCCGCACCGCTTTTAAAACTCTCCAAATAAGAAATATTTTTTCTTACATAATGATTTAGTGGCAAAGATTGAGAAAACTTTTGATAACTTTTATTTTGATAAGTCAAGGGCATGAAATTACAATCCAAATTATGATAGGAATTTGGTGTCTTCTTATCTCCAGCAATAAAAAATCTGATATTATTTTTACAAGAAATATCAACCAACTTATGAATTACCTCATTTGGTTCAAAAATAGTTGTAACAACAATACTTGTTTTAACCATTTTTTTGATTTATTGAATATTCAATGATCATACCCTTCTAAGACATAAACTTCAAAATAAATAAACTAATACTAAAAAAATATATTGATTAAAAAAATGCGGTTCAAATATTAAACTTATAGTTGACTGCATACGAATATGAAAAAACTAATAGATAAAAAAGATAAAATATACATTGCTGGTCATAACGGAATGGTCGGTCAAGCTATTCAAAGATCATTCTTAAAGAATAACTATAAAAATTTAATTTATGCATCCAAAAAAGAACTAGATTTAAGGGATTATTTAGCTGTAAAAGAATGGTTTAAAGTACAAAATCCTGATGTGGTAATTATAGCTGCGGCGAAGGTAGGAGGAATATTAGCAAATAGTTTATATCCAGCCGAATTTCTTTTTGATAACTTAAAGATTCAAACCAACTTAATTGAAAATGCTTTTAAACATAATGTTAAAAGGTTACTTTTTCTTGGAAGTAGTTGCATTTATCCAAAAAATTCAAAACAGCCAATAAAAGAAGAATATTTACTCTCTGGCGATTTAGAAAAGACAAATGAGTGGTATGCATTAGCTAAAATTGCTGGTATTAAGCAATGTAGTTCTCTAAAAATACAATATGGTTTTGATGCAATCAGTTTAATGCCCACAAACTTATATGGACCAGGAGACAATTATCATCCTACCAATAGTCACGTATTACCAGCTCTAATAAGAAGGTTTCAAGAAGCAATAGATACAAATGCAAATAATGTAACTTGCTGGGGCTCAGGAAATCCTCTAAGAGAATTTCTACACGTTGATGACCTCGCTGAAGCCTGCTTATTTGTATTGGAAAAATGGAAACCTAAGGAGCAAGATATTCATTATCTTAATGTAGGAACTGGTAAGGATATAAGTATCAAAGAATTGGCGTACATAATTTCAGAAAATATTGGTTTTAAGGGGAAAATATTTTGGGATAAAACCAAACCAGATGGGACTTTTAGAAAACTTTTGGATGTTAACAGAATAAATAACTTGGGCTGGGAACCTAAGATAGACCTAAACTATGGAATTAAAGATACTTGTATAGATTATAAAAAAAATTCAAAAAAATTATTACAAAGCAAAAATTAATACAATACTTATGAAGATTTAAACCTTTTACTTTTAGTTAGATTTGCCGTTTAAGAAGCAGCTCTTAAGAGAACCAACAACTGCAGGCATTTATCCACTAGTATCTTTAATAGATTTTACGGAATATCTTTAAAAATAAAAGATATAAGTTTCTAAACTTGCTATGGAGCCAAGCGGATTTGAACCGCTGACCCCCTGCATGCCATGCAGGTGCTCTACCAGCTGAGCTATGGCCCCAAACCTAGAAACGTCAGTCATATCAATCAATCCAAAGATTTCTTTCGTAACGTCCGTAATTCCTATATTACTTTATAGCGTTTGATTATTGAAATCTGCACCTTAAAATGCACCTAGAGATTTACAAGTTGTTGCATGCTGTCTGGAGCTGCTCTAAAGCAATTCCGCACCTAATTAGCAGCATGTGCAACTATTAATTCAGTTTCTTGTTTAGTTGCTCTCTTTGACATAACAAGATCATAGATCCTATTTATTTTATTTAAAAATAAAAAAATTATTGATATCATTGCGATTTTGCACTTTTTAGAAAATTTTAAGTTCTATCTTGTCTTACTAAATATAATTTTAAAAGGCTATATTTATCAGTTATAACAATGATTTATTTTGTTTATATTTATCTGATAATAACTGCACCTAGCTCTGCAACTGAACTCTTAATATTACTGATACAAAAGCTGTAATAGATTACGATAAAGGGCTTTTGAGAGTGCATACCATGCAGGTGCTCTACCAGCTGAGTTATGGCCCCATGGATTAAGTAAAGTGGTCAATCGCGTATTAGAGACTATTTCACAATTACCATAAAATGAATAGTACTTCATAGGGTTTGATTAATTATTTAAAGAGATTATGAAAGACTAAAAAAATAAAGTTTATAGAAATTTTTTTTTCAATATCTAATTTCAATATAGATTTATTCTTCTAATAAAATCACTCCTTTTAAATCTATGTTTAGTGAATTAATTCTGCTATTTAAAGTTTTTATTTCACTAAAGCATGCATAACCTAGGGAGGTAAATAATATTCCAAAGTCTGCTTCCTTAATTTCTTCTAAAGCAAATTGAGTTGATATTAAATTTATTTTTGTTTTTAAATTAGTTTCTTTAGATATAAAATCTATTAATTTTTGCATATAGGATTTGTTTATTTCCTCTAGTGAAATAAAAGCTATTTTTTTTGCATCTTTGTCTCTTATAAACTCTTTTAAGAAAATTATTTGTTGAGATTCGATAATCTGATTATTTTTATTAATTCTCTCCAAAATTGAGGTTGATAAAAGTTGTTCTAATTTTTGAAAAGAAAAAATTCTTCCTGATTTATAGTCTCTATAAATAGAGACTAATAAACCGATAAACAATCCAAATATAAGGCCTCCAGCAGCATAAGTTTTCCTAGATGGCGCAACAGGATTATTTAATAAAGTTGGTTGAGTAATTAATTGCCAAGGCTCAGGTGTTTTTGCCTGTTGAAGCTGAAGCTTTCTTAAATCATTTTCTAATGAAATCAAAGTTTTTTCATTTCTATCTGCCTCTCTAATTAATTCCTTATACTTTAGTAAAACCTCTTTTGGCCGCATAGTAGCTTCCATAGTTGACTCAGCCTCTAACTTTGCAACTTTGAGATATTTAATTGCTCTTGACTTAAGTAAGTCTACTGTTAATTTTCTTTGCTCTAGTAAACTAGTAATAGAACGGTTTTTTTCAGTATATTTAGTTCTCAAATCTATTAATCTCTTTTCAATCTTTTTTAATTTTTGTGGTAACCCTTCAGCGGCAAGTGCTGGTATTGAAGAGCCAAAATATTGCAAATTCTCATAATCCGATGACTCTAGTTCATTAATTTTTTGTAATTGTAAATTGATCAGCCTTATTTCATTTGCAGCAGCAACTCTAACCTGTTCTATATTTAAAATAGAACCAAGAAATTTCGGTTGCAAATCTGTACGACTTCCTTCAAAATTAGTTTCAGAATTCATTGATTCAGAGGATTCTGAATAGTTATTTTTTCCTAAATAGATCAAATTTTGATCAATTGCAAAATTCTGAGCAGCTTTAATAGAGGTTCTACTTCTTTCTTTAAATATATTTATCTGATTTAATAGATAACTTTTTGTCAAGCTCTGAGATCTTTTATCAGATTTCCCAGAATAATCTTGATAAGTTGAAGAAATTTCTTTTAAAGCAGGCAAGATTATTTCTTTATTTGTATCTCTATAAGAGATATTCAATATTGAAGTGCCTTTTTCCAATTCAACATTTAAATTAGATTTCCATTTATAAAAAGGTTGAGGGGTTGTATTTTCTATTTTATTTCTAGTAATAACTAGATCATAAATAGGCATTAATACAGAGGGACTCTTCAATATGCCAACTTGAGTTTGTAGATTACTATTTGATCTAATTCCTCTTGAAACTAATGAAGCAGCTTTTAGAGTACTATTTATACTAGGTTCAGAATTTAAAACTATTTGGAACTGACCTTCCCATACCCTTTTTAAAGTTAAAGAATATACACAACCAATAAGAAAAGAAAAGAAAGTTACACCACCTATTAAAGCTTTATTTCTAAGTAGAAAATAAATAAAATTTTCTAGATCTATCTCATCTTGAAAATTTTTCTCAATTGAACTGTCTATAAAATCAGAGTTTTTTTTCATTTTTAATTAATCACTAATTGCTTTTATTAGTCCATTATTTAGTAATATCAAATTAAAGGGGTTAGTAAATTGTCAAAAAAGTCAACTGATAATTTCTTTTTAGTAATAACTTCATAAGCCCTTAATTTTAAAGATGGTAAATTATTGAACGCGATAAAAAATAAAATAAAAGGATATACAAAGAACTTTTTTTTCAAGTTTAGTCCGAGTTAGTTAAGTAAATTATAACTTAAACCCTTTTAAATTAAAATCTTATATAGAATTGACAAAAAATGTACTTATAACTTTCGCCAAACTGCTAACAATTTACCTTGAAAAACTACTTCATCTAAATTTAACTCAATAGGTTCATAAGCTGGATTTGCCGCCTCAAGATAAATTTTCCCGTTTCTTTTAGAAAAATATTTTAAGGTTGTTCCTAAACCAGGAACCATTGCACTTACAATCATCCCATTCTTTAGAGTATATGAATCAGTGATCGGTTCCATTAAAACCATATCTCCATCGGCGATACAAGCATCAATCATTGAATCTCCATTTACAGTTAGTGCAAAAACACCTTTCTTTTTTAGAACATCAGATAAATCTAAATTTTCTTGCACATCCGAATAGGTTTCTATTAAACCTCCAGCAGCAACCGAACCCATGATTGGAAGTCTATCTAATATTTCATCAACTATTTGTAAAGTTCTAGCTTTTCCTTCTTGCCAGGATATATAACCTTTTTCTTGCAAGTGTTTTAAGCGACTTTGAATTGGGGCAGGAGATTTAAGTCCCATAGCTTGCATCATCTGCCTTATTGAAGGACTATGTTGAAAGTCTCTCATATAATTCTTTATCCAACTATAAAGCTCATTTTGAGCCTCCGTAAGATTACCTCCTTCAGGACTTACCATAAAACAAATGCAACATAATACATTTGTACCATTTTTAAAATTATAAATCAAGCCTTCAAGAAAGAAGGTAAGACAATAGGGCTTGTTGAACATGCATTCTGTTTTCTGCTTGATCAAAAACTCTACTGCGTTGACTTTCAATTACTTCGTCAGTAATTTCTTTAGATCTATAAGCAGGAAGGCAATGAAGAACAATTGCGTTTTCGCTAGCCTTACTTATTAGAGAATTGTCAATAGTGAACCTATCAAAATTTTTATCCTTTTCTTCTTTATGATTTTCTTCGCCCATTGATGACCAAACGTCTGTATAAAGTACGTTCGCTCCAGAAACTGCCATATCAGGATCATTTATGATTTTTAGCAAATTATTGTTCTTATTTATTTTATTTGCTTTTTTGATAACTTCTGAATTTGGTTCGTAACCTTTAGGGCATGCAATCCTTACTTCAACCCCTAATAAAGCACCACATAAAATTAGAGAATTAGCGACATTGTTGCCATCACCAATAAATGTCAAAACAACATTTTTGAAATCAATAAATTCTTCTTTAATTGTCATAAAATCGGCTAAAGCTTGGCATGGATGTTCTAAATCTGTCAAAGCATTAATAACTGGTTTAGAGGACCAACGTGCATACTCATCTAAATCCGATTGATTAAAGGTTCTTATAGCAAGAGCATCGCAATATCTACTGAGCACTCTTGCTGTATCTTTAATAGGCTCACCTCTACCAATTTGAGAAGTAAGGGGATTTAGGTCAATAGTTGTACCCCCAAGCCTTGACATCGCAACTTGGAAACTTACTCTCGTACGAGTGGAAGATTTATCAAAAATTAATCCTAATACTTTGTCTCCAAGGTCAATGTTTATTTTCTTATTTTTAAAATTATTTGCAAGCTCTAGAATATGAAAAACCTCATCAGTTGATAAATCCAAGCTTGATAGGAAATTATTGTTAACAAGCTTATTAGGTTTCTGCATGAATATTTCTCTTTAGATCAAAATATTTTACTATGCAGGCATTTTACTTTCTGCTAAGAGTTTTTTGAGATCTTCCCCTTCAATAACTTCCTCATGGAGGATTTTTTGAGAAATAGATTCCAAAAGAGGTAAATTATTCCTCAAAATATTAAGTGCAGTTTCATGCGCATCATCAACTAAATCTCTAACCTCTTTATCTATTGCTTGAGCAGTAGCATCACTAACAGATCTCCGAGGATTATTACCATT
>MDTE01137971.1_pt1 | contig 80503 bp, 79 predicted proteins | sample 811231 | NCBI WGS metagenome assembly MDTE01 (sample SAMN05326651, study PRJNA326480) | marine metagenome | isolation source: seawater | place: Indian Ocean: Red Sea | collected 2010 | reverse complement strand
CGTTTGTCCAACCTTTATAAAAACACCTATGACAAAGGTTTTTTTTAAAAATAAGAATTTTGAAAAAGAAGTGATTTCTAAGATACCACTCAAGAGACTAGGTGAGATCAGAGATCTTATGGGACCCTTTGTATTTCTTGCATCCGATGCATCATCTTTAATTACAGGGTCTAGCATATTAGTTGATGGCGGTTGGACAGCACAATAATCATCTTTATTAGAAATAAATAATATAAATTTAATTATAAACTTGTTGAACAATACAATTAAGATAAATGTCATTATAATTAATTTATGATGGTAAAAATCTTGGTATAGTATTGCAATAGTATTAAATATCTTAATATCAAGAAACTAGCTTATTGTTGAATACTAATTTGCAAAATTATAAAAAAAGATTTCAAAAAATCAAAATGTAGATTACTCTAGAATTCTCGAAAATAATAAACTACAAAATAAAAAATTTTAAGTCATGTCATATTTAGATCTTACGAAAACTATATGTTTAAATTTTATCTTTTTCTAACAATAATTTTACTTTTTCAACACGAACTTAATGCCACGAAATACAAGCAAAAACAATTTATGTGCGCTGACCAAATCGGGCCAAGATTTGAATTCATACTCCCAAGTTTCAGAAATGAAAATAAAAAAACTCTTCTTAAGATTTTTGATTTAGAAAATAGAAAGTTATTTTATAAAAAATTAAGCGAATTTAAAAAAAAAAAAAGTATAATAGATGATTCATATTTTTTTTATGTTGTAGAAGTAAATCTCAATCAAAATGATTACAATAAAGTTTACTTTGAATTTTTTCCTCCCTCAACAATGATGGTAAAAGTTAATGAATCTCAATTCGAGAATCTTGCTTGCTGGACGCTTGGAAATGACTAGTTTGTTTTAAAGTAAATAACTTTTGTTTTCAGGATATAAAATTATATAAAAAAAATATTTTGTATAGAGTGGTTTAACAGCAAAAGTTAACTTTTAATCTTAGAAATTATATTTTAGAATGAAGGATGGCTCTAAAAAATCTCTAAAGGAAGAATAAACAATGAGAATTAAAATTTTAAATAAAATAGAGAATCTTGTTATAAAAGGAAACTATTCGAAAGCAGAAATAATTATCAAAAGAAATTCATCAGACGTGAATGTACTATCATTTTATATGGACATTTTGTTTAAAAAAAGAAAATACAAGTTAGTTACATCAACTTATCTTAAATTTTGTAAAAACATAAATAATGAACACGTAATAAAGATTTTTTCTCTAAGTCTAATTGAAACAAGAAACTTTTCTAAGGCTCTGATTTATTTAAAAAAGTTAGTATCTCTTAATTCTAGTTCAGATAATTTAAGTCTTCTTGCAATTGCTTATTCCAAAAATCATCAAAATACAAAGGCAATTGACACCTTTGAAATGTCTATAAAATCACCTGATGCAAATTCTATTGCTTATATAAATTATGCTAATTTTTTAAGAGAAGAAGATAAGAATAAGCAAGCTATTAGAATTCTTTTACAATGTAATGAATCTTCAGGTAATTTAAATATTCTTACCAATATTATCGGGATTTATAGAGACCTACAAGATTATGATAATTCGCTAGTATTTTGTAATAAAGCTATTAGCATTGACAAGAACAACATCGATTTACTGTTGATATTAGGGACCATCTTACTAGAAAAAGGTGATTCCGAAAAAGCTTTAGAAATTTTTAAAAAAATTCTAGAAATTTACCCTTTTTATGGTCCAGCCTATAGATTAATTAGCCTAATGAAAACATCAATAAATGAATTAGAGTTGGAAAAAATGATTACTTTCTTAAATGATTCGAACCATGAAGAAATCAGTAATATTCATTTGGGTTTAGCCATTTCAAATATTTTAGAATTTAAAAAAAAATACAGTGAAAGTTTTTCTTTTCTAGAAAAATTTAATGGAAAATTCAAAAGTTTAATAGAATACGATTTTAATTCTTATAAAATAAAGTTTGAAAGAATTAAAGAAATCTATGAAACACTAAGTATTAATAGATTAAAAAATATAAAATCTAAGCCAATTTTTATTTTAGGCTTACCTCGTTCTGGCACTTCATTAATTGAACAAGTTCTATCTAATCATAAAAGAATTTTTCCGTGTGGTGAACTCCCATATTTAGAAAAGGTAATGAAAAGATCTGTTGAAGGTGTGCAGAATTATACTGATACTTCTAATTGTATTTATGAAAATTACGTCAATAAAGTAAAGTTAAACTTTGATATAAATTGTGACTTCTATACTGATAAAATGCCTCTAAATTTTTTTTATATTGGTATAATCAATAGGGTTTTTCCAGATTCTAAAGTTCTTCTTTGTACAAGAAATTTAATGGACAACATGTGTTCAATATTTAGAAATTTTTTTCCTGCTGGAAATCAATTTTCTTATAAATTAGAAGATATAAAAGAATTTATAGAATTATATAAAAGTATAATTTCCTATTGGAAGAATGAAAAAGCTGATTTCTACGAAATCAAATACGAGAAACTAGTTTTAGATTTTGAAAAAGAAGTACAACAAATATTCAATTTTATAAATTTAGATTTTAATAGTGAATATCTTGACTTTCATAAAAACAAAAGAGTCGTTCAGACAGCAAGTCTAATTCAGGTTAAACAACCGCTTTTTAAATCCTCACTTAATCAATGGAAAAATTATGACACAGAGTTTGTCAAAAATTGGGTAAATGAATTTTAACTTGTTTCCAATAAAAACTGTCTATAGAAAATAATATAACAATCTCGAATATTTAAAGTCAGACTTTTTTCCGAGATAGCAAAAACCTATTTACTGCTTCTGCAGCTTGTCTTCCTTCTCTTATTGCCCATACAACTAAAGACTGTCCCCTACGCATATCTCCAGCTGTAAATACTTTTCTTTTATTTGTCGAATAATCAATTTCATTTGCGTCTACATTTCCCTTAGAATTTAATTTAACTTTTGATTGCAAAAAAAGATCATCATTTTCTGGGCTAACAAAACCCATAGCAAGAAGAACTAAATCAGCTTTTAGTTCGATTGGGTTTTCATTAGATTCTTTCATCACCATTCTTCCTAAAGAATCCTTTTCCCAATTTATTTTTTGTAACAGCAGTTTTGATACGTTTCCTGATTTTCCTTCAAATTTTTTTGTTGCAACACTCCAGCTTCTTTGGACACCTTCTTCTTGTGAAGAACTTGTTCTTAATTTTAATGGCCAATATGGCCAAGTCATAAGCTTATTTTCTTTTTCAGGAGGTTTTTCCATTATTTCCAACTGTGTAACAGATTTTGCCCCTTGCCTATTTGAAGTTCCAATACAATCTGATCCAGTATCTCCGCCACCAATAACCACGACATCTTTATTACTCGCTAATATTTCATTTTTACCCACAAAATTGTCACCCTCACATCTTTTATTTTGTTGAGTTAAAAAGTCCATAGCAAAATGGATCCCTTTGAGCTTTCTACCTGGAATTTCGAGATCTCTTGGTCTTTCCGCCCCACCCGCAAATACGATAGCATCAAAATCTTTGTTAAGCTGATTAAATGATATGTCTTTACCAATTTCAGTGTTACATAAAAAACTAACTCCTTCTAATTCCATTTGTTCTATTCTTTTATTAATATATTTTTTTTCCATCTTGAAATTTGGAATCCCATACCTTAATAACCCACCAATTCTGTCGTTTTTTTCATAAACTTTAACAGAATGACCACTTCTTGCTAGTTGCTGAGCACAGGCCATACCTGCTGGACCAGAACCAACAATTGCAACTTTTTTATTTGTTTTATTTTTGTTTATTAATGGTTTAACCCAACCTTTTTGATAACCTTTGTCTATGATAGTTTTTTCAATATTTTTTATGGTAACGGGATTATCCTCCAGATTCAAAGTACAGGCAGATTCGCAAGGCGCTGGACATATTCTCCCAGTAAATTCAGGAAAATTATTTGTAGAGTGAAGAACATTTAAAGCCATTTCCCAATCAGACTCATAAACAAGATTATTCCATTCTGGGATTATATTATTGACTGGACATCCATTATGGCAAAACGGAATACCGCAATCCATACACCGCGAGGCTTGCTCAGAAACTTTTTTGTTTGAAGATGGTAATATGAATTCTTTAAAATTTTTTACACGTTCTTCAGGTAGAATTGATTTTGTTTCCTCTCTATCAATTTCAAGAAAACCTGTTGCTTTAGCCATTTAAATCACCTTTGATTTCATAGTATTACTATTCTCATATCTAATCAACGCATCTTTAAAATCTGTAGGTAATACTTTCACAAACTTTTTTAAATTTACATTAAAATCATCAAGAATTCTCTTTGCTTTTTTTGAGTTTGTGTAATGTATGTGCTTTTGAAGTAGAACTTTAATTCTCAAGTCATCGTCTTCTAGTAAACTACTTTTCTCAAAAATTCTCGATTTGTTGACAGATTTAGTAACCTTAATACTTTCAAGTTTTACCATATTCAAATTGCATTTTTTTTCGAACTCTCCATCTTCGTCAAAAACATAAGCAATACCTCCACTCATTCCTGCAGCAAAGTTAACTCCTGTTTTACCTAAAACCATTACTATTCCCCCGGTCATATATTCACAACAGTGATCACCAGTACCTTCAACAGTAGCAATTGCACCAGAGTTTCTGACTGCAAAACGTTCTCCAGCAATACCACTAAAATAGCATTCACCAGAAATCGCTCCATATAAAACGGTATTACCTATAATTATATTTTTTTCACTTTCAAACTTAACATTCTTGGGTGGAGCAATTATTAATCTTCCACCTGATAATCCTTTTCCAACATAGTCATTTGCTTCTCCAACTAGATTAAGAGTAATTCCTTTTGACAAAAAAGTGCCGAAACTTTGTCCAGCAATTCCATCCAAGTCAATAATGATAGAATCTTCTTTAAGTCCTTGATGACCAAATTTAGCTGCAATTTTTCCTGACAACATCGCTCCAAAACTTCTATCGGTATTTTTAATCTTTTCTCTTAGATGAACAACTTTTTGATCACCATTAAATATTTTCTTACATTTTTTTATTATTTTTCTATCAAGAACATCAACTATATCGTGTTCTTGCTGAGATGAATTATATAATTCTGTATTATTTTTTACTTTGGGTCTGTATAAAAGTTTGGATAGGTCTAAGGACTTCGCCTTCCAATGCTTAATTACAGAGAACTTATTTAACAAGTCTGATCTCCCAATTAGGTCATTAAATTTTTTTACACCTACTGTGGCCATAATCTCTCTAACTTCTTCAGCAACAAGAAAAAAATAATTGATTACATTTTCTGGAGTGCCTCTAAACTTTTTTCTCAATATAGGATTTTGAGTCGCAACTCCCACTGGACAAGTGTTTAGGTGACATTTTCTCATCATTATACAGCCCATGGAAATTAAAGGAGCTGTTGCAAAACCAAACTCTTCAGCCCCCAAAAGTGCACCAATTACTACATCTCTACCTGTTTTTAGTCCTCCATCAACTTGCAATGAAACTCTATCGCGTAGCTTATTTAATACTAATGTTTGCTGAGTTTCAGCCAGACCTAACTCCCAAGGTGTCCCTGCATTTTTGATAGATGTAAGTGGTGAAGCACCTGTACCTCCGTCGTAACCAGCTATTGTAATATGATCTGCTTTACATTTTGCGACTCCCGCAGCAACAACTCCCACACCAAATTCAGAGACAAGTTTTACGCTAATTCTTGCTTTTGGGTTTACATTTTTAAGATCGTAAATAAGCTGCGCTAAATCTTCAATTGAGTATATGTCATGGTGTGGAGGCGGAGATATTAGACCAACTCCAGGGGTCGAATGTCTAACAGCAGCAATTTTTACATCAACTTTATGTCCAGGTAACTGTCCACCTTCTCCAGGTTTAGCCCCTTGGCATATTTTAATTTGAATATCATTTGCATTTACCAGATACTCTGTAGTAACACCAAATCTTCCTGAGGCAACTTGTTTTATTGCAGACCTCATTGAATCTCCATTTTTCATTGGTTTAAATCTCTCGGGCTCTTCACCGCCTTCACCTGTATTTGATTTACCGCCTATTTTATTCATTGCGACAGCAAGTGTTGTATGGGCTTCCTTAGATATTGAACCAAAGGACATGGCCCCAGTTGAAAATCTTTTTACAATATCGGAAGCAGATTCTACTTCAGCAATATTTAATTTTCTTTTGGCATTCCTAATCTTAAGTAAACTTCTTATTGATAACATCGATTTATCTTTGTTATTAATTGCCTCAGAAAAACTTTTGAACTTTTCTTTAGAATTAATTATTACAGCTTTTTGAAGATCTGAAATTGTTGATGGAGACCAATTATGTTTTTCTCCATTAATTCTATAAGCATATTCACCACCATCATCAAGTTTACTTTTTTCAAAAATTTTATCACTTGGTATTCTGTTAAATCTATCTAAAACTTCTTTTTGTATATCCTCAATCAATATACCATCAATGAGTGATTCAGTTCCCTTGAAATAGTCCATAATCACCTTTTTAGAAATACCTACAGCATCAAATATTTGGGCACCACAGTAGGACTTAAATGTAGAGATTCCCATTTTAGACATGATTTTTAAAATTGCCTTATTACTTGCTTTGATAAAGTTTTCTTGAGCGCTTACAAAATCTTTTTTTTCAACCATACTATTAATTGTTTCAAAGGCTAAGTATGGGTTGATAGCTTCTGCACCATACCCGGCTAATACAGCAAAGTGGTGAAGTTCTCTTGCTTCACCCGTTTCAATAATAATACTTAAATTCATTCTCAAGCCTTCTTTGATTAGGTATTGGTGCACAGCCGAAACAGCTAATAATGCTGGAATTGGAGCGAGTTTTTCGGAAAAATTTTTATCGCTTAGTATAATTAAATTTTTTCCACTAAGTACAAGTTTTTTTGTATCCTTACATATTTTTTCAATTCCTTGTTCTAATTCTTTCCCGGTATGATTAGAATTTTTAAATAAAATATTAACTATTCCTGCACTTAATTTCTTTTTTGTATTTTTTTCAATGGACTTGATTTTATCAATTTCTTCATTTTTAAGTATTGGCTGAGAAATTTCTAATCTGTAGTCGTTGTTATTTTCGGGAGCTGAAAATATATTTGGTTTTTTACCCAGTGAATGTTCAAGAGACATTACCAGTTCCTCTCTTATTGGGTCAATTGGAGGATTCGTTACTTGAGCAAAGCATTGTTTGAAATAAGAGTACAAAAGTTTTGATTTATTTGACAATATTGATATTGGTGTGTCCGTACCCATCGAACCAGTTGGCTCTATACCAGTTTTTATAATAGGTTCTAAAAAAAAGTTTAAATCTTCTTTTGTATAACCAAATCTCATCTGCGCTTCTCTTAGGTCAGAAATACTGCTGTTATATGTTTGAGGATCTTGTTTAGTTTTGAGATCAGATAAAAACACCTGATTTTTTTTTAAATGACTTTCGTAATTGTATTCTTCTGAATATTTTCGCTTTAACTCGTCATTTTCAATTATTCTTTTTTCTTTAAGGTCAATAAGGAATATTTTACCTGGTTGTAGTCTCCATTTTTTTATTATTTTATTTTGTGGTAGATCTAAAACACCCATTTCAGATGAAAGTAACAAAATACCGTCTTCAGTTTCACAGTATCTTGAAGGTCTGAGTCCGTTTCTATCAAGACAACCTCCAATTTTTATTCCATCTGTAAAACACATAGCTGCAGGTCCGTCCCAAGGTTCCGTATAATTTGAATAATATTGGTAGTAAGACTTTATTTGATTGGAGTGCATCACATTTTTCTCCCACGCCTCAGGAATAAGTAACATCATTGCTTGCTCAATTGAATAACCTCCAACAATCAAATATTCTAAAGCATTGTCAAATGCCGCAGAATCTGAAACATCGTCAAAAATCAAAGGATTAATATCTTTAATATTTGAATCAAAAAACTTAGAGCTAGAGATTTTCGCGCGAGCGTTCATCCAATTCCTATTACCTCTAAGAGTATTTATTTCTCCATTGTGACATAAAAATCTGAAAGGCTGGGCTAATTCCCAGCTCGGGAAAGTGTTTGTTGAAAACCTCTGATGAACAACAGCAAGAGATGAGATAAAGAGATTGTCTTGAAGATCTAAATAATAATCTTTAAGTGAATTAGACATTATCATGCCTTTATAAATTATTGTTCTTGGTGATAATGAAGAAACATAAAATGGCAAGGATTGGAGTTTAATTTCAAGCTTTCTTCGAGCTATAAAAAGATTATATTCAAATTTCTTAACGTTAATGCCTGATTTTTTTGATTTGATAAAGAATTGCATTATCTCAGGCTTATTGGATTTTACTGAATAGCCAAGCACCTCAGAGTTGCATGGTACTTTCCTTTTAAAGAAAATGTCTAGATTTAGATCTTTAAAAATTTTATCAATTTGTTTAAGACATTGTTTTTTTTGAGAATCCTGATTAGGGAGAAAAAATGCTCCAATAGCATATTCCATTGGTTTTGGTAAGACAACATTGTACTTTTCCAACTCTTTTTTAAAAAACTCATGGGGTATTTGTGTAAGAATCCCAACCCCGTCACCAGCTTTAGGATCAGCACTAACTGCACCTCTGTGAGTAAGATTACACAAAATTCCTAAGCCATAGTCTACGATTTTTTTTGAAGCTTCATTATTGATATTTACAACAAAGCCAATGCCACAAGAATCTTTTTCATTTCTTGAGTTGTACAGACCTTGATTTCGTTTTAATTTCCTAACCATCGATATTTTATTTGGTAAATTTTTATTTTTTATCAATATCTTACTTCCATTGAATACTTCCTAAATTATAAAAGCCTTTGTAAGGAATGTTCGTATGAAAATATTAATTTCTGATGTTTCATTCATTATATTTGCAAACACTCTTAAAGTTATGTTTCAATGATTACATTTAAAAATGGTGGATATTATTATATATGCTTTTCTGATTAGCTACAACTTTGTGGGAATTTTTGTGTGTACCAAGGAAAAATATATATTTTTTTATTTTTTTTAATCAATTAGAAGAGTTTTATTATAGTAAATATTTCCTGTTGTAGCTGAATCTGATTTCTCTTCTCGTTCATATCTTACAACTCCTAGTTCTTTTGAGTACCAAGTTTTCGATATGATTTCAATTTTGATTTTATCAAGAGGAGGGCCAGGAATAAAACTAGTTTCACCATAACTTGAAATTTCAATACAATCTGAAACTTTATTTCCATTTACTAAAATATTTTCATTAGTACTGATAATTTTATTATTTAATTTGACAGGTAAATCAGTATTATAAATTCTATCAAATCCCATCTTCAACTGTATAGTGGTAACATCTTCAGTCTCCCATTCTGTTCCAACACTGACAGGAAATGCAATAACTCTTTTCAAGTCGTGATCTCTAGTTAAATTCTCTGTGTTAACTAGTTGTTTATCCTTGATTGCTATTTTAGAAATCCCATTTATCTCCTGCAAATATACAATCAATTCTCCATTGTTTTTAATAACAGGAATTAAGTTTTTTTGACTTGGGAGGAAGTGGTAACTTTGTCTGTAGATGTCTTTATTTTTATCTTTATCTTGAAATTCAATTTCATAGAAAATGGTTTTTCCGATATTGTTAACTAAATGTTTAGTCTCTTTATTACAGGAAATAATTAAAAAAAACAGCAATATTAGTGACGTAATTTTTTTCTTCATCTTAAAATTTTTCCTCCTGAACAAGATTAGATAACCCAAGTCTAAACTCTAGAGCATTACAAATCATTTGGCCAATAAGTATATGTGCTTCTTGTATTCTTGATGTATTAGTTGCTGGTATCGAAATAATCTCGTGAGTAGTTTCTTCAACAAGTTTTGTGTATTTTCCTGTAAGAATAATCGATTTCATTTTATTATTTTTTGCATATTCGAGCCCTTTGAGTACATTTTTACTTCTTCCTGAGGTTGAGATACCAATAGCAACATCCCCGGGAGAGCCCAAGGCCTCGAGTTGTCTTGAGAATAGAAAATCAAATCCTAAATCATTTCCTATTGCAGTAATAGTTGATGTGTCAGTTACTAAAGATACTGCAGGTATTGATTTTCTGTCTCTTGAAAATCTTACAGTTAATTCAGTTGAAAGATGCTGTGCATCAGATGCACTTCCACCATTACCAAAAAAAATTATTTTTTTTTTATTTTTCAGTGCCTGATAGCATATATCAACAACATTTAAAAAATTTTCTTTTATACTTTCCTTAGTCTTAGAAATAACTAGTTCATGTTCTTTAAGTTGAGAATAAAAAAATTTATCTAATCTGTCTTTCATATAAACCTCATTGTTGGCGATCTTATCTGGACTCGAACCAGAAACTAATCCTTAGGAGGGATTTATTATATCCAATTTAACTATAAGACCAGTGTTAATTTCCAAAAGGAATTTGATATTTTAATAATAAAGTTTCTGAGCCTGGATTTCTGTACCCACTGTCTGCATTCGATATATGAAAAATACCAGCACCAATTCTCACATTGTTTTTAAATCTATAAAACAAATCAATGCCTATGTAAAATTCCATCGGATTTCCTGCCTTAATTTCACTTCCATCTTTATAATAACCGCATGCAACACTCGGTGTTAATACAATATTTTTTTTTTTGGTGTAATATCCATCAATCCCAAAACCACCATAAGCATAGTAAGCATTTGCTGAAGTTCCAAGTATGCCCGCAAAAGGTTTAATTAAGTTAAATAGCTTTTTCCCACTATAAATCTCTAGATTTATCATCTCCGAAGTTTGCTTATGTGGTGGAGTGCCGTCTTCCATAAAATTGAACTGTCCAATCCCGAATGAGATTCTTGCGCTATCTTTGGATAGAGCTAGGGATGGTAAAAAAAATATCAAGATTATAAATTTATAAAAACATTTCATCAATACAACTTCTACTTAAATGGAATTTGGTATTTAAAAATTACTTGTTCTGAACCTGGGTTTCTATTCCCTAAATTTGCATTGGATAAATGAAAAAACCCTACTCCAATTCTAACATTGTTTTTAAATCTATATGTAACGTCACCACCACTTCTAAATTCTACTTTGTGTCCTAATTTTATCTCGCTACCATCAATGTACCAGCCTGCAGCTAAACTAGGGGTAATTACAATACATTTACAATCGCCAAAATATAGATCACCACTTAATCCGCCATAACCATAATACGCTTCAGCATCCGTGTAAACAAATCCTACAAATGGCTTTAAATATTTCAAAACATTAAAGCTTGTAAAATATTCTAAATTAAAAGCAGTTGAGCTTTGCATGTAGGGAACAGTAGGTGTAGTTGAACCAGAACTTGCATCGCACCCAGCATCACCAGGGTTAGGGCAAATTGCATACCCATTTTCTTGAAAATTATTTAAGCCCGCACCAATTGATAGTCTTGAATAATTTGATTTCGCAAATAAATTTGAGAAATTTAAAGTTAACAAGAATAAAAAAAGAGATAAAATTTTTTTCATTTTTATATATTGTTTTAATAAAGCCAATTTTATAATGATAATATGCTAAATTCAAAATTTTTGAAAACTTATTTTTTAATTAAACGATTCTTTGTATTGATATTATCTTCAAGCGTCATTTACGGTTGTCAAATGAACCCAGCATCAGGTGAAAAAGAATTTTCAATAATGTCTAAAGAGGAAGAAAAGATTATTGGAAAGTCAGAACACCAAAAAATAATAAAACAATTTGGTGGAATTTATGAAAACAATGAGCTTCAAAACTACGTTGAATCATTGGGACATTTTCTGGCAAGTACCTCGGAACTTTCAGACCTGAAGTTTACCTTCACAGTTTTAAATACTCATATTGTAAATGCCTTTGCCCTACCTGGCGGGTATATTTATATTACAAGAGGTCTTTTAGCATTGTGCAAAAATGAGGCTCAGTTAGCTGGGGTTCTAGCACACGAAATTGGTCATGTAACTGCAAGGCACTCTGCAAGAAGATACACAAAGGTTTTTAGTACAGGTATTATCGCAAACATAATAAACGTATTGAGCAAAAACAATTATGCACTGGGTAATTTAGTTGGACAATCTGCAAATCTATATCTCCTATCTTACTCAAGAGACCAAGAATTTGAGGCAGATAAACTCGCCCTAAGATATATGTCAAAAGCAGGGTTCAAGGTTGAAGAAATGGGAACCTTTTTAAATTCAATGGAAAATTATGGAAAATTGTATTCAGAAATGAATTTCATCAAAAATTCTAATGAAAAATCTGATATCTTATCAACGCATCCTCTGTCTTCTCGAAGAGTCAAAAATGTTATAAATGAGTCCAAGAGATATAATATTGCGAGTCCAATAATTGGTAAAAAATTATATTATAAAAAAATTGATGGGATAACATTTGGAGAAAAACCATCCGAGGGTACAATTTTTAAAAATCATTTCATACATCCCGATCTTAAAATTAGTTTTGAATTTGACCAAGAGTTTTATTTTATAAATAAGCCTAACTATATTATTGGGCACGGCCCAAGTAATAGCAAGATAGTTCTAGATGTAGATTCAAAAAATAATTCTAATGATATATTAATTTACACTAAAAAAATACTTGGAAAAAACTTCCCTAGCACCTATGATCGATCAACAATTAATGGTCTGGAGTACATAGATATATCTTTCAAGAAATCAAAAAAAAATAATAGACTAGCTATTGTAAAAGATGGGGAAAAATATTTTAGAATATTCCTAATCGAGGAATTAAAAAATCAAAGTCAAATTTCTGCCAATGCTTTTCAAAAAATATTAAGGACTTTTAAGAAAGTTAACCCAGAAAATAAGAATATAAAGTCGAGGAAAGTATTAAAAATTATTAAAGTTAAAAAAGGTGAAACAATACAAAAGTTAAGTGATTTACAACTAATACAACCTCGATTTTCAAGAAGAGTTTTTGAAACTTTGAACGGGGTACAGAACAAAAAATTAAAAGAAGGAGATCAACTTAAGTTTATAACTGCTGACCATTATTAAGAAGCTTTTCTAACTTATCTTTTGCAATCTTTTTATCAATGTTCTCAACAGCCGCATATTCGTTACTAAGACGATTTAATGCTGTAAGATAGATCTGTCTTTCTGAATAAGACTGTTGCTCCAAAGAATCTTGATCTTTATGAAGGTCTCTTACAACTTCAGCAATTGAAACAGGGTCACCACTATTGATATTCTTCTCATACTCTTTTGCCCTCTTGATCCACATGTCCTTTTTAAGTGTAGGTTTTTGCTTTAAAACATCAAGAGCTTTTGAAAGTCTATTTTTATTACTTAATTTCCTCAGTCCTGATTTTGCCGTCTTTTCCATAGGTATTCTAAGCTTCATTTTATCCTGCTTAAAATTAATCATTACAAAGTCATGTTTGTCTCCATCTATTTCATGAGAATCAAACTCCTCGATTTGTCCTACGCCGTAAGTAGGATAAACAACTAAATCCCCAATTTCTAAATTTAAAGTATCATTATTTTTTTTCAAAATTTCTCCATTCATAATTAATATTAAACTTTATTCAATGCTATGACCCTTTTCCCGGGTTAGGACTAAAATGTTTTTCAAACTTGTCTTTAACATCTTTCCATTCATCACTATCAGTCGGCGGGGTCCCCATTTTAGTAATGTTAGGCCATTTTTCAGCATATTCTCTGTTGATATCAACCCATTTTTGTGCATCTTCACCACTATCATCACTTATAGCTTCAGCTGGACACTCAGGTTCGCAAACACCACAATCTATGCATTCATCGGGATGAATCACCAAGAAATTTTCTCCCTCATAGAAGCAATCTACTGGACATACTTCAACGCAATCCATGTATTTACATTTGATGCAGGGGTCTTTTACAATGTAAGTCATAAAATAATGTTAATAGTTATAATACTTTAAATTTTATATCAATAAGATAATTCAAGTATTTATTTGTTTGTCATGCAATAGTATAAACTTATTTTTACAGAAATTCCTTAAAAAAAAAGTATCATACTCACAATATTTTTTAATTTCCTTTGGAATAATTCTATTTTTTTTATTTTCATTATTAATCAAGTGAGATAGTTTTTCAAAAAGTAAGAAATAGACCAAATATTTTTTTTTACTTATCATCAACTTATAAAATCCAAACTTGTTTGAAATTTTAGATATTGCTTTATCATTAATGTCACTATTTTCTTTTATAAACAATTTTTTTGATAATGTTTCATTTAATTCTAGTCCTTGAAATACAGAAATTAACATATGACTAAAGTATTTTTTTTCAAATTTCTCGTTTTTGAAATAAATAAATTTATTCCCAATCTTAAGACCAAGTTTATTTAAAAAATTCACTTCAGGTTTTAGTAAATTTTTATAGTATTGATAATAGATATTCTTGGGACAATAACCAAGATTTTCATACAATGCAAAACTTAAAGCTCTAAATGAACTAGAATGATTTTTATTTTTATATTCCTTTAATAATTTATAAAAATTTTTTAGATATTTATTTTTCAAATACTCAAGAAAATCTTCCAACTTCTTTGTAATTAAAAATTTTCTCTGGTTGTCAAAATTATGATCAACAAAAACCCTCACGATTGGATTATAAAGATCTTTACCTTTCACAAAGTTTCCGATAACGGAATTTCTCCAATAAATCTTTCCATCACAATTAAAATTAAGATTATTTAAATCTTCCCCTACAAATTGACTAATTAGATCAGAAAGCAATAAGTCAATTTTTTTTTTTAGAAATTTTTGAAAAAAAATCTCCTTTTTCCTTGAAATCATTTCAACAGATAATTTTAGATTAAAACCATCAAGTTTCCCAATCATTTTTTTATTAACGAAAAGTTGATTTTTGTTAAAAAAAATAGAATTATTTTGATTTCCATTTTTGTAGAGTTTATCCTCAACTAAATAACTATCAATAAATTTCTGGGTTAGTCTTTTATGAAGTTTAGAAGATAAAATCTCTTCAATCTCTTTAATTTTAGATTGAATAAATTTAGATTCTTCTAGCCAATTTTTTTTGTAAGATATGTAAGACCAGATTCTAATTTTTGCAATCCTTAGATTTATTGAAGAAATATTTTCATTATTACCCAAGAGAATTTGGTCAATTTTTTTTCTTACAAAATTGTTAGGAATTTTTTTTTTTTTTATAATTAGATAAAAACATATTTGTCTCAGTACTTCAGTATGGTATTCAACTAAGCTTCTAGTATAGTTTGGTATACTGCAAATATCCCAAAGAAGCTCTAGAATGTTTCTTTTAACCAGTTCATTTTTTATTTTTTCGTCCTGGACAAGTATCTTGAGTGATTCTATGTCATCCGAATTTTTTTTCAGAACTAGCAAATTATTTTTTGATTTTTTTGTCAAACTCTTTATCAGATTTTTAGGCAAAGAAAAGTCTAGTTTTGAATTTCTCCAATATAGATATTTTAATTCTGAAAATTTGTAATCTTCTATGAACTCAACTAGTCCATTATTAAATTTTTTTTAAATTTTCTGTTACACCAAAATAACCGTCATTTTCATACCTGCCTGCTCTTCCAGCAATTTGAGAAATTTCGTCAAAGGTCAGGTATCTCTGTCTCCTTCCATCAAATTTAATAATATTAGAAAAAAAAACATGTTTGATATTAAGATTCAGGCCCAATCCTATTGCATCTGTTGCAACGATAAAATCAACTTCACCATTTTCAAAAAGTTCAAGTTGTTTATTTCTTGCTTCAGGAGATAATGCTCCAGTTATTATGGACACTCCTCCTTTAAACTTTTTTAACTTTTCTGCTAAAGCATAGATTTCAACTTGTGAAAATGCAATAACTGCAGATCTTTTAGGTATTCTTGTAAGGTTTTTGTATCCATAATATTTCAGGTTTGAAAGTCTTGGTTTATTGATAATTTTAATTTCTGGAATTATTGATTTTAAAATATTTTTAATAGAATTTGATCCTAAAAACCAAGTTTCTTTGGTACCACGAAAATTAATAATTTTTTCGGTAAAATGGTGACCTCTTTCGAAATTTGCAGCTAATTGAATTTCATCGACTGCTACAAATTCAAAGTATTTTTTTGGCATCGACTCTACTGTACAAAAAAAGAATTTTGCACCTAAAGGTACTATTTTTTCTTCTCCAGTAATAAGAGCAACATTTTTATTTCCGAATATTTTTTTTCCTTTTTCAAAATTTTCTCGCGCCAGTAGCCTTAATGGAAAACCTATAACTCCATTGTTATATTCTTTCATTTTCAAAATTGCAGAGTGGGTTTTCCCTGTATTAGTTGCCACCAAAATTGCTTTAAGGGTAGAAGATTTCATCTAACAAATTTCCTCTAATACATACGGCAAAATGCCGTCGGATCTAAAATATTTTATCTCATTCATAGTATCAATCCGTGAAATAACACTTAACATTATTGTTTTTTTAGATGAATACTTTATTTCAAATTTACCTTCAATATTTGGTTTCTTTGTATATTGATCTAAATCTCCAAAATTGAACAGTTCTTTGCCAGTAAGCTTTAGTTCAGAGACATTTGTATTTTTTAATTGAAGAGGCAAAATACCCATCCCAACTAGGTTTGATCTGTGTATGCGTTCAAAACTCTCTGCAACAACAATCTTAACTCCAAGTAATTTAGTACCTTTGGCTGCCCAATCCCTTGAAGATCCAGTTCCATATTCTTTTCCTGCAATTACTATCAAAGGGGTTGAATCATGGGAATATTTTTTCGCTACTTCAAAAACTTCACTTTCACTGTTGTCTGGGTGATAAAATGAATAACCACCTTCGTTCTTAGTAATTAGATTTTTTATTCTGACATTTGCAAATGTTCCTCTGACCATAATTTCATGATTTCCTCTTCGTGAACCGTAGGAATTAAAATCCCTTTGTAAAACTTGTCTGTTTCTCAAATAATTGCCTGCTGAACTACCTTGTTTTATAACGCCTGCCGGCGAAATATGATCTGTTGTCACTGAATCCCCTAAAACCATTAACGGTTTTGCATTATTTATTTTTTCATTCTTAATTTTTTCCATACTCAAGAAAGGTGGTTTTTTAATGTATGTAGATGAGGAAGACCAATTAAACGTACTAGAGTTTTTAACCTTTATGGATTTCCAGTTCTTATCGCCTTCAAAAATATTTTTGTATTTACTTATAAAAATTTTTTTCTTAAAAACTTTTTCTGTTAGTGTAGAAATTTCATGGTTAGACGGCCATAAATCTTTTGCATAAATATCTTTACCTTTCTTTCTAATAATCGGCTCTTTGTAAAAATCAAATATTATTGTTCCTGCTATTGCATAAAGAATTACTAATGGAGGAGATGCAAGATAATTTGATTTGATAAGTGGATGAATTCTCCCTTCAAAATTTCTATTACCAGAGATTACACTACAAACATTTAGTTTATTTTTAATTATAGTGTTTTCTATTTCTGTCTTTAGAGGACCTGAATTCCCAATACATGTGGTACAACCAAAACCAACTAAATTAAATCCAAGACTCTCAAGCGGATGAAGAAGATTGGCTTCTTTAAGATATTCAGCTACAACCTGACTTCCGGGTGCAAAAGATGTTTTTACCAAGGGCGAAATTTTGATCCCAAGTTGAATTGCTTTTTTTGCTATAATCCCTGCGGAAATTAAAACTGACGGATTTGATGTATTTGTACAACTAGTAATTGCAGCTAGGCAGACATCGCCATGATTGAGCTTTAATTTATTTTTTCTGAATTCTTTTTCATCTTTCGTAAGAGTCTTAACAAATGCTTTTTTTGCATTTTTAAGAGGTACTCTGTCTTGAGGTCTTTTAGGACCTGCAAGAGAGCTTTCAATAGAGTTAAGTTCTATTTCGAGTAAATTATCATATTTAATTTCATTTTTTGTTTTTGAATACCAAGTTCCTTGAATTTTTGAATATCTTTCAATTAAAGATAACAATTCTTTTTTCCTTCCGGTTAGATTTAAATACTTCATTGTTTCTTTATCTATCGGAAAAATTCCACACGTTGCACCATATTCTGGAGCCATATTAGAAATTGTTGATCTTTCAGATAATGATAAGCTTTCTAATCCTGGCCCAAAAAACTCTACAAACTTTCCAACTACACCATACTTTCGGAGTTTTTCAGTGATGCTAAGCACTAAATCTGTTGCAGTAACACCTTCTGGAAGGCTCCCTGAAAGTCTAACACCTAAAACCTCTGGTATTTGCATAGAAATTGACTGACCTAGCATTACTGATTCTGCCTCAATACCCCCGACACCCCAACCTAGCACAGACAAAGCGTTAACCATTGTTGTATGACTGTCAGTACCAACAACGGTATCAAAGAAAATCTCTTTTTTGTTTTTTGTAACAACTTCAGATATATATTCTAGATTAATTTGATGACAAATACCTGCTCCAGGAGGGAATACTTTAAAATTTTCAAAAGACAATTGTGCCCATTTGAGTAATTTATATCTTTCTTGATTTCTGTTGAATTCATTAAACACATTTTCATTCATGGAAAGTTTGCTACCATAGCTATCAACTGAAATCGAGTGGTCTATTACAAGAGAAACGGGAACAGAAGGATTTATTATTTTAGGGTTTTTTTTCTTTTCTTTAACTTTATCTCTCATCGCAGCAAGATCTGCAACAGCGGGTACGCCTGTGTAATCTTGCATTAACACTCTAGATGGCTTAAATTGTATTTCTTTCCCAATTTTTCTATTAATTAGATTTTCTACATCAATTTTTTTGATAACCTTTCCATCGAAATTTCTTAACAAATTTTCTAGAAGAATTTTATATGATACAGGTAATGCAGTAATTTTGTTTTGGAATTTTCTTTTAATTTTTTTTAAATTAAATATTCCAAACTGCTTTGAATTAAAATCTATTGTATCGTAGCAACAAAAAATATCATTTAACTTATTTTTTTTCATAATAAAATTTTAAATATAGTATCCTATAGAGATAATGATGGTTTTAAAAATTGATTCTATTACTTTAAAAAGATCTAATAAAATATTATTTGAAAATTTTAGTGTAAATGTAAATAAATCTCAAATAATAATTTTAACAGGTGATAATGGTGTTGGGAAATCTTCTTTATTAGAGGCAATTAGCGGCGTTCTGAAAGTTTGTGAAGGTCAAATTAATATTTCGAAAGATATAAAAAAAATTTTTTATCTTGGTCACGAGAATTGTCTCAAAGATGAATTATCAGTTTATGACAATTTGAGATTATGGTGCGAAGTTGCAAGAAAAAAAGTTATAGATAATCAAATACATGACGGTTTAAATTATTTCAATATATCAAAGCTCGTAAATCAACCGATAAAAAAATTATCGCAAGGTCAAAAAAGACGTGTTGCATTAACAAAACTTTTTTTTACTGATTCAAAACTTATACTGCTAGATGAACCTATTGCTGGCTTAGATAAAAAATCAGAGTATAATTTCTCAAAATTAGTATTAAAAAAAAAACGTACTGGAAAAACAATAATTCTTACCAGCCATAAAGACCTAGGTTTTAAAAATCAAAATATTGTTGATCTCAATAGATTCTCTAAAAAAACCAATAAGAATACTAAATTCGATACTTGGGAAAATTTATGATGAACTTGTTTCTACTGATAAATAGAGAATTTAAATTGAGTATTAAAAATTTCAAAAGTGCTCTATTCAATATTTTCTTTTTTGTGATTAGTAGTTTTATTTTTTTTCTGTCATTTGGCTCGGAATTTGAAGCAATAATAGAATTCAGTCATGGAATAATTTGGTCTGTATTATTGTTTAGTCTAATATTTAGTGTTGATCAATTTTATGACTCAGACTTTAAGGATGGAAGCTTGAAAGAGTTAAAAATTTTGGGTTATAGTTCAGTTGAAATAATTATATCTAAATTACTTACTATGTGGTTCTTCATTGCTTTACCAATTATAATTATAGCACCTCTTATTTTGTATAGTTTTTTTGGAGTGTATCCATACAATAAAACTTTAATTATCTCTCTTTTTTTAGCGTCACCATCACTAATTCTATTAGCATCTCTTGGAGAAATTTTATTAATTAGAGCTAGAAAAAATAAAATAATGTTGATGTTAATTATAATACCATTTTATATTCCGATTCTCATTTTTGGGGTAAGCGCAGTTGATGTCGCTAAGCTCGGTTTTATTCCTGATAAAAATTTCATTATATTAGTTGGTTTTTTTATGATTACTTTACCATTGACCTTAGTTTTCGGGAAATTATGTATAGATCAAATATGTGAATAATATGTTTAGATTTTCTAACCCAAAAAAATTCCAAGAATTATCAGACAACGTTTATCCATGGATGAACTTTTTGGCCTTTATTTTTATATTAATAGGCTTATATTATTCGTTTTTCAATTCTCCACCCGATTATCTTCAGGGAGAAACAGTCAGAATTATGTATATTCATGTTCCTTCAGCTTGGTTATCTCTCATGATTTACAGTTCAATGGGCATTTGTAGTATAATTTCTTTGATATGGAAACATACCTTAGCTGATATTATTTCTCGATCATGTGCGCCTATTGGTGCTTCATTTACTTTAGTTACATTAATAACAGGTTCGATATGGGGTAAACCAACTTGGGGAACCTGGTGGGTTTGGGACGCAAGATTAACCTCTGAATTAATTCTTTTATTTATCTATTTAGGGCATATAATTTTATCAAATGCATTTGATGATTTCAGAAAGGGTGATAAGAATGCAGCAATTTTGGCAATAGTTGGTTTAATTAATCTACCAATAATTAAATGGTCTGTTGATTGGTGGAATACGTTACATCAACCAGCTAGTTTAACAAAATTTGGGGCACCATCAATAGACAGTGTAATGTTATTTCCTCTTATTTTTATGGCTTTGGGTCTGACTTTCTTATTTGTTTCAATTCTTCTAGACAGAATTAAAGGTGAAATTTATTTGAGAAAAATTGAACTTTTCAAGCAGGAGATTGATTGATATGGAATATTTTATTGGGCTATTAAATAACAAAGTTCATTTAAAATATGTATGTTTAGCATATTTTATCTCTTTTTTCCTGATTTCAGGATTAGTATTATTATCCAAGATTAGGACTAAAAGATTTGAAAAAGAACATAAAAGATTTGAAAATAAAAATGAAGGCCAAACATAAGAGATCAATATTTATACTTTTTATCATGACTTTTGTTTCTGTTGGTGCTTACATTTTATTAACAAACTTAAGAGATAATTTGGTTTTCTTTTATTCTCCTTCGGAAATACTAACAAAAATACCAAAAGCTGACCAAAAAATTCGTGTGGGAGGAATGGTTGATAGTAATAGTCTGGAAAGAAGAATTATCGAAGATAGTGGAAAAAAATATGAAGAAATTTCATTTACAATTTCCGATAATGAAACTTTACTGAAAATTAAATATGCTGGAATTTTGCCTGATTTGTTTAGAGAAGGTCAAGGAGTGGTTGCTGAAGGGTTTTTTGACCTAGAAGATAAAGTTTTTAATGCAACAAATGTTTTAGCCAAACATGATGAGAACTACATGCCACCAGAAATTAAGAACTTAGACAGAAAAGGGATTGAAAAATGATAGCGGAATACGGTCTAATTTTTCTGATTCTTTCAATGTTGTTGTCTGCATTTCAATTTTTATTACCATTATGTCAAAGCTTAGTTTATCCTAATGGAGCAAAAAAAATAACTATTTCAGTTGAGCGAAATAGTGAACTAATATTTTATACAACTTTGGTTTCGTATTGTTGTTTAGTTTATTGTTTTGTCGTTTCAGATTTTTCATTGCAGATAACATCACAAAATTCCAACAGTCAACTACCACTTTTATATAAGATAACTGGTGTATGGGGTAATCATGAGGGATCAATCCTTTTGTGGCTTTTGGTGATGACTTTCTTTGGATTTTTGTTTTCTAAACATAATTTTAAAAACAGTTTTTTAAAAACAAATACTCTTATTGTTCATGCCTTGCTTTGTTTTTTAATTAGTTCCTTTATTTTTTTTACCTCTAATCCATTTGAAAGAATTTTTCCACCTTCTATTGAAGGAAAAGACTTAAATCCTCTGCTCCAAGATCCAGGATTAGCAATTCATCCACCGATTTTATATATTGGGTATGTTGGATGTTCAGTAGTTTATTCATTAGCTATTGCTTTTCTATTTAGCAAAGATTCAAGTAAAGAGTTTATAAAAATTCTAAAACCCTGGGTGTTCCTATCTTGGAGTTTCCTGACTCTTGGAATTGGTCTTGGAAGCTGGTGGGCTTATTATGAATTGGGTTGGGGTGGCTTTTGGTTCTGGGACCCCGTTGAAAATGCATCACTTTTACCCTGGTTAACTTCAACTGCATTACTGCACACTATAATTGTCTCTGAAAGAAAAAAAAAATTACTTTCATGGTCAATTTCCTTATCAATCATTACATTTTGTTTAAGTTTGCTTGGCACATTCCTTGTTAGATCTGGCGTACTCACATCAGTTCATGCATTTGCAAATGATCCGAGTAGAGGTGTGTATATACTATGCCTTTTAGTATTTATTTCTGGTGCTGGTGGAATTCTTTTATATAAAAATTTGCATAAATATAGTGATCAAAATAATGTTCATCTTCTTTCCCGAGAGGGGGCCATTTCTCTAAATAATATTTTTATGTTAACAATAACTGGCACAGTTCTCCTTGGTACAATATATCCTTTGTTTACAGATGCTTTTTTTGAAAAAAAAATTTCAGTGGGTGCACCTTTTTTTAATGCAACAATTTCTCCTTTGGTAATTCCAATGGTTTTAGGCATGATACTTGGCCCATTAATGAAATGGGGTAGAGACGACTTAAAGCAAATTTTTTTTAGACTTAGGCCGGTGATTTTTATTAATTTTTTATTAATGCTTTTAGTATGGTATTTTACATATCGTGGGCCAGTGGTTGCTGTAATATTTATTGCGTTAGCAATCTGGCTTGCTACTAGTTCTTTATTTGAGATTTATCAACTAGTATTAATAAATCTTAAAAAAAAAAAATCATTTAATATACCTTTAAAAACAGTTTCACAAGCTTTAGCACATTTTGGTATAGCAATTTTAATAATTGGTGCAACCGGTACTTCCATTCTAAAAAAAGAAAATATCCAGTTTCAAGAAGTAGGAGAAGTTATAAGTACATCTGGATATGAAGTAAAATTCATGGGAGTTAGTAAAGAAATTGGAACTAATTATAAATCGGACTTCGCAAAATTTGAGCTTTATAAAAATGGGGTATTAGTAAGTGTTTTAAATCCTGAGAAAAGGATATATAATTTTGGAAAACAGGTAACAACAGAAGCCGCAATATTTTCTACACTACTTGGAGATATTTATATTTCTATAGGAGATAATAATTCTGGATTATGGACTACAAGAATCTGGTTTAATCCATACACAATCTGGATCTGGCTTGGAGTCTTATTTATGTTTATTGGTGGGCTTATATCACTTAAAAGATCCTTTAAGGAATTGAAATGAGATTATATCTTGCTGGATTAATTTTTTGTGTAATAACAATTTTAACTTTTATTATTGGGCTACAAAAAGATCCAAAAAAAATTCCTTCAAATTTGATAAATACTTCCGTTCCAGACTTTAAACTCGACCATATAGGTAATGGTATTGAAAATTTTAATAGAACAGACTTACTAGAAATAGATGATGTAAAGATTGTAAATGTTTTTGCATCTTGGTGCCCCCCATGCAAAATTGAACACTCACAAATCTCAAAATTATCTGAGAAACATTTTATTTTTGGTATCAATCAAAAAGATAAAAAAAATGATCTTTTAAATTGGTTAAATAAACTAGGGAACCCCTATCAGGCCATAGGTTCAGATACTAAGGGAAGAGCTAGTATTAATTGGGGAGTTTATGGTATTCCGGAAACATTTATTTTAGATAAACATTCAAAAATACGTTACAAACACGTTGGCCCAATAATGCAAAGAGATTTAGAAGAAATTAAAAGTATCATTAGAGTGTTGGAAAATGAAGATTAACCAAATACTTATTCTTTTTCTTTTTTTTAATTTTACCAATGTTATGTCTATTGAACCAGATGAAATTCTTGAAGATGTTCAATTAGAGCAAAGAGCAAGAGAAATAAGCTCAGTATTGAGATGTATGGTTTGTCAAAATGAAAATATTGATAATTCAAATGCTGGAATTGCAAAAGATTTAAGAATTTTGATAAGGGAAGAACTTATAGCAGGAAAAACAAACTCTCAGATAATAAATTTTGTACATAATAAATATGGAGACTATGTGTTATTTAAACCACCATTAAAATTTTACACTTTTTTCTTATGGATATCACCTTTTGTAATCTTCTTTTTCTTATTCTTATTATTCTTTAGGAAAAAAAAAATTGACTAATTTAATTTTCTTTTGCACTAGTTTACTTATAATATCTACTGTCCTGGTTATCTTTTTATTAAGGTCAAGTATATTTAGTAAAAAGGTCTTAATCACATCTATATCTATATCTATCTTGACAGCCACAATCTATATATTCAAGAGTGACCTAAAGAGTTTTACGTACTTAAACGATCTAAAAAATAACATAGAGCAGGGAAATGATATAAATGCTAATGAAGTGATTATTTTTTTAGAAAAGAAACTTAATAAGAATCCTAAAGATATTGATGCGTGGTTGGTTTTGGCTAGAACTTGTTTGATTACTGGCCATATCCAAAAATCTGAATTATATTATTTTAAAGCTCTAAAATATTTTCCTGAAAATCAAGACCTTCTACTCGAAACAGCAATCCTTAAAAAATCTAATTTTGATTTTGAAAATTCTATTACATATGTCAATAAACTACTAAATTTGTACCCTGAAAATATTCCTGCAAAAATGCTTTATATCGAATTGATGTTACACACTGGGGAGTTAAAAAAAGCAAATAGAAGCCTAAATGAATTAAGTAAAGAGACTGACCTTGATTCTAGTTGGTTAGAAAAATTAAACGACATAAAGTCTAACTAAATTCTAAATTCCTAGCCGATTGATAATGTTCTATGATCCTTCTTGTATTATCAAAAATTGAATACTTATGTTTTCCTATTTTTCTGACAGGTACAATTTTTAACAATGAATTAGTAAGAAACATTTGGTCAAATTCATTTATTGATGTTTTTTTGATTTCAGTTATTTTAAGTTTATCAAAAAATTTATCATAATTTTCTAAAACTACTTCTCTCATTATCCCATTAATTCCATAATCTAAAAGCCTAGGTGTAAATAAGGTTTTTCCTTTTACAAAAAAAATATTTGTCATTGTGCCCTCAACGATATTTTTTTTTTCATCAATAAACATACCTTCAAATATTTTTTCATTATTCCATTCAGCTCTAGCTAAGACTGAATCTAATCTATTTAAATGTTTTAATCCAGCAAGATTACGGTTTGATGTAATGTAAGACTCGCAAAATTCAGCAGTAACTCCTACTTGAAAAAAATCATCTGGATAATCACTGAAAGGAAAAGCTAAAAAAATTATGGTTGGATTCATATTCTTTTCGAATTTGTAACCCCTCATTCCTTCACCTCTGGTTATAAGAAGTTTCAAGATTCCTTTTTTAATCCCTAGTCTATTAGCTTTATTCAAGATCTTATCTTTATAATTTTGAAGGATATTTTCTTTTGGGAAATTAATTTTTAATCTTTTGCATGAAAATGAAATTCTATTGAGATGTCTTTTCCAAAACTCTACTTGATTTTTTTTATTTCCTTTTTCTATATACTGCCATGACATAGTTTCAAACAGACCATCTCCATATGCTAGACCTCTATCAAAAACTGAAATGTTTTCTGAGAAAACACCATTTATAAGTGATAATTTTTTCATTTATTAATTAAATTTAATGCTTTTAACATGCCATTTGCTTTTGCTTCAGTTTCAAGAGTTTCTTTTTCAGGCTGAGAATCAGCAACGATACCTCCACCAGCACGGACATATAATTTATCTTTAGTTCTTACAATTGACCTTATTAAAATATTAAAGTCCATGTCACCAGAATGACATATGTAGCCAAAAGACCCTGTATATGGACCTCTGCCAATTTTTTCTAAATCTCCTAGTATTTCTATGCACCTTACTTTTGGACACCCAGTGATTGTTCCCCCAGGAAAAACTGCTGAGAGAATTCTTCCTGGTGTGATATTTTTAATTAATTTACCACTAACATTTGAAACAATATGATGAACATGCGCGTAAGATTCAATCACCATCATCTCGTCAACCTTAACACTCCCCGGTTCGCAGACTCTTGATATATCGTTCCTCTCCAAGTCAACTAACATCAAATGTTCTGCCCTCTCTTTATTTGAATCGATTAATTCTTTTGATAATGCAACATCTGTCAATCCAGAATATCCTCTAGGTCTAGTTCCTGCTATAGGTCTGGTTTGAAGTTTTGTTTTTTGAACTTGAATAAGTCTTTCTGGCGAACTGCTAATAATAGCACCTTCAGCAATTGATACTAAGCCCCCGAACGGTGATGGGTTACAAGCTCTCAGATTTTTGTATATCTCCACATCACTGAGACTTTTTTCAGTTTCGAATTCCCATAATCTTGAAAAATTTGCCTGAAATATCTCCCCACTAAAAATATGTTCAATACATTTTTTTACTCCTTGAATATGATGAGAAGCTGACTCTTTTTTTGAAAGTTTAATTCTCCAAGTTTTTTTTTTTTCTTTTTCTTTAGCGATACCACAAATTTTTTCGTAATCAGCATACATTTCTAGAATCTCAGCGTTGGATTTATCGGATATAAAATACAGTTTGTTTTCAAGTTTATCAAAAATGATAGAGGAGTTAACTCTGTCAACAAACGCAGTAGGGATTTCAAATGGAGAATCTGGAATTGATAGTTTAGATTCAATTTCTTTGACTAATTCATAACCTAAATAAACAAACCATCCTCCCAAAAATGGAATTTTAAGTTTTAATGCACCATTTGGGACTTTTTGAGCCACTCTTTTACTCAGAAATAATTTATCTAAATCATTTAAAAATTTTTGTTTAGAGTTTTCTTTTCTTTTTTCCAAAACTCTTTTAGGTTTAAAAAAGATTATAGAAAATCGTGCTAGTTCATTTCCTTTCGCTGAACTTTCTAGTAAATATGGATATCGTTCCTTATCAATTTCACAGAATTCGAGTATGTCAAATTTAGATGGAATAGTATCAAGGATCTTAATAAAACAAGAATCTCCTTCAAGTATTTTTGTATTAATCATAATAAAATGGTAGAAATTAACTTTTTAACATATATATATCATATTATTTGTTTTATTGGAGGTAAAATGTATCATACTTTAGTGATTGGTGGCGGTTGCCTAGGTGCAGCTACTGCCATATCTCTTCAGAGGAAACTAAACAAAGTCGGTAAAAATGAAAAAGTTTGTTTAGTTGAAAAAGCGGTTTTGTGTGCTGCAGAATCCTCTAGGCATTCAGGAATTGTCAGGTCAGCGAATGCTGATCCAGATGCTTCAGTTATGGCTTCTATAAGTACTAACATGTGGAGGGACCTCTCTGGTGTTTGGGGCTTGAAAATGGAAATAGACGAATTTGGTGCTATATGGATTGCAAAGAAAAATTCTGATGGGGAAAACCCGGCCTGGCACGAACTTTCTAACAGAATGAAAAAAATAGATTTGACCTTTGAAGAAATAGATACTCGTTCAGCTATAGACAAGTGTGGTAAAACACTTCTTACCGATGAAGATGAGTCTTATTTTTATGAACCAGGTGCTTTCCAGCTTGATCCAAGTATTCTAAGATCTACATTATATGATGCAATTGATAGTAATGGTGTTGAACTTATGGAAAAGACTGAAGTTGACACTATACTCACTAAAGGAAATCAAGTGATTGGTATTACTACAAATAATGGAAAGCTAGATGCTAAGAATTTTGTTAACGCAACTGGAGCTTGGAGCTCACAACTTTTTTCTAAAATAGGTTTAAAAATTCCTGTAACTATTGAGCCTGTTTCTGTTGTAAACTGGATGGAGAGTCCTAAACAAATACGCTATGAATACCCTATCATAGCTGATTACACGAATTTATGTTATTTCAGATCATGGAGAGGTAATAAGATGCACGCACATCAGCCCCGAAAAAGATCAGTTTACGAAATTGCAAAAAACTTTCTTAATGACCTTACTCAAGTTAATGGTGGAGAGTATTTAAATGAACCAATGAATCAATCTCTTGCATACAATCAAATTAAAAATTATGAAGACATTTCAAAAAAGAGATTTTCTAATATAGATAAAACTGTTTATGCTTCTGGTTACAGATCATTTTTTGATATAACGCCTGACCTGAGATTTATATTGGGTGGAGACTCTAAATTTAGTAATCTCTTCCACAATCTTGGTTCTGGTCAGGCTATGAAATACTGTCCTGTACTAGGGGAATCTATTGCAGAAGAAATAATGAATGAAAATAATGTTATTTCTAACTTTGATTACAAAAAATTTAGCATCAAAAGATTTAAAGATGATTACATGAAAAAATTTTGGAATTTAGTTCAAGGTGAAGAAAATACACTTCATAGACAAGGCAAAAATCAACTTTAAACTACTTTTCTTTTTCTTCCTCTGTGAGAGAGGCCATTACATTTAAACTCCTCCAGAATTCTTCGCTTTTTGTATTAATATCATTAAGTCTTAAGAGTAAACTTCTTAATATTGCTCTAATAACTGGGTCAGCTTTAGATATTTTTTCTTTTAGAGTTTGTTCACTTATTGGATATAAAATAACATTTGTTGCTGCCTCCGCAGTTACTGACCTTGATTCATCTAGTGATGGTCCTCGTTCTCCAAAAATTTCTCCCTCTCCGATTTGACCAAGTAATAACCCTCCTGGGCTATAAATATTTACTTTTCCTGCATGTATGTAATAGGCAAAAAAAGCCTTCTCACCTTTAGAGTAAATCTTTTTTCCCTTTAAAATTTTTTTTTGTTCTAAACCAATTTTTGAGTAATTATTCATCTTTTCTTAGTTCATTGGGTGATTGTTCCAGAAACCATTTAATTTCATAGATTTAATAAATTTCTGTTTATTACTCTTATACCTACTTGAATAATTTAAATTATTTGATACTAGCGAATTAAATATAGATTTTCCATTACTCTTTTTGTAAGAATAACATTTCTTTTTCGTTAATTTATATTTAAGTAATTTCATCTCTTTTGACAGTACAATCTCAAAATAGTTTATAAAATTATTTTCAACTTGATTTGGATAAAAGAAAAAGTCCTTTACTTTAATAATTGGCATATTCAAGTTTGCACTACCAAATTTTTTTAATAATTTATGGAAAATTTCTGACATTGTTACATCCCAATCAAAAATATTTGAATAAAGCAATTTATAGAAATTGTGATGTTTTTTTTTTAAATAATCTACGAATTGTTCTATAACTTTTTTTGAAACGACCTCATTAATCCCGATTTTTTTTCTGTCACTAGAGAATGATCTAAAAAACCCAGGCAATGAAGACGAGTTGATCAATTTATTAAGAACAAAATAGAGTATTTTACTATTTTTTATAAATTGAAACTTTTTTTTTATAATTTCAATATCAAACTCCCTTAAAAAAACACCAGTTTTTCTATTTAACAAAACTAAATATAAGTTTGATAAATTTAGAAAGCTAGTATCTGAGTCATTAATAATCATATGGTTTGATAAATTTTCAATCGTAATATTATCAAGCTTGTGCCACCAGCTTCCTGAAAAAATAAAATTTCTTGATATGCTTTCCCTAAATACTAAGTTTTCACATTTGCAAAAATCAGATATTATTATTTTTGAATTATCTGTCCTTTTAATATAGTTATCTTTTACAGATGGAATGTCAAAGAATGTTTTAGATATTAGATTGTTATAATTTTTTAAGATTTCTCGTATTTCATATGTTTCAAAATTATCGGTATATTCAGAAAATTTTTTTTCTCTATTTAATAGAAAAATAAATTCTCTGTTTTTTGAAAATAAAATTTCGTTTGCTGTGATATTGTAATGCTCAAACATGTCAACTAGCTGTCCTATAGCCTTTATTCTTGATTGTCTACTTACTTTCCGCCTCAAATCGAAAAAACCAGGATGGAATTCTATAAGTTTTTTTTCTTTAAGTATTTTAATTCCCTCAATTGTTAAAGAAGAAATCCGGTTAGGATTATATCTTGAATTTGCCTTGTAACCTCTTTTAGACATAGAAACACTTAGAAACTGAGAGGGGGATTCCTTCCACGCAGCAAACAAATCGGTTATTAAAAATTTCAAATGTTTTTTTTTAATTGGACTGATTGTTTTTAGACCAAGATTATCTAAGTCTTCGTCTTTAATGCTCTCAATTTTTTTTTGAAAATCTATATTCCTGCTAAAATTATAATCTAATTGATCCTTCACAGTTTTCATATTATAAAATCATACAATTAAAAAAAATTTTTTCAAATTTTATCATGTCTGTTTTAGGTTATTTTTTACATGAATTTCTAAATTTATATGGATATTGCATAATAATTTATGTTTTATTAAACATCCTAATTTCATTCGCTATTATCAATCAATCAAATAATTTAGTAAATATAATTATGAATTTCTTATACAGCATTATTGAGCCTCTGCTTAATAAAATCAGAAAAGTAGTTCCAAACTTTGGAAATATTGATATAACACCAATTATACTTCTAGTTGTATTAAAAACATTGCAATTTGCAATAATTAAGTATGGGATTTAATTATGGTTGAAAACAAAATAATTGATGGAAAAGAGATTGCATCAAAATTAAGGGAGAGAATAAGAGATCTTGGTAAAGAATTTAAAGATCAAACTTCAATAACCCCTGGACTCGCTGTGGTCTTAGTCGGAGAAAATCCTGCCAGCAAAGTTTATGTTAAAAATAAAATTAAGCAAACTGAAGAAGTTGGTTTTAATTCTTATGAATATAAATTAGATGAATCTGTTAAAGAAACAGATTTATTAAACTTAATTTCTGAGTTAAATCTAAGCTCTAAAGTTAATGGAATTTTAGTACAGCTCCCATTACCAAAACATATTAATTCTGAAAAAATTTTAGACTCAATATTACCTGAGAAGGATGTTGATGGGTTCCATGCTACTAATGTAGGTAAACTATGGGGTGGACGTGATACTCTAGTGCCTTGTACTCCTTTAGGTTGTAGTATTATGTTAAATAAATTATTTGATGATCTTTCCGGAAAAAATGCGGTTGTTATTGGAAGATCTGATATTGTAGGAAAGCCAATGGCCTCTTTACTTCTACAAAAAAATGCAACTGTCACAATTGTCCACTCAAGAACAAAAGACATCGAAAAAATTTGTAAAGCGGCTGATATACTTATCGCAGCTGTAGGAGTACCTGAGATGGTAAAAAAATCTTGGGTAAAGAAAGATGCAATCGTCATTGATGTTGGAATAAATAGAATCGAAAAAGATGGGAAAAATAAACTTGTGGGTGATGTTGACTATGTTGATGTGTTCGATGTCGTTTCTAAAATTACACCAGTTCCTGGGGGTGTAGGTCCAATGACAATTGCATGTCTTCTCTTAAATACACTAAATGCATCTCTTTCCCAAAAATCATTGCCTGGAATAAAGTTATCTTCGCTTTTTTAAAAGTTTCAGCCTTAACGCATTTAATTTTATAAAGCCCTCTGCATCAAATTGATCATAAATTTTATCAGATTCAAATGTAGAGATTTCAGGATCATAAAGACTTTTCTCAGATTTTCTTTGGAGTATCTGAACATTTCCTTTATATAATTTCAATACGACACTTCCACTTACTATTTTTTGACTTTCGTCAATCATTTTTTGAAGCATCACTCTTTCCGGGGAAAACCAAAACCCATTATACACTATCTCAGCATATTTTGACATTATCGAATCTTTTAAATGCTGAGAACCTTTGTCAAGAGTCAAGCTCTCGATCGCTCTTCTAGCGTGAAATAATATTGTCCCCCCAGGAGTTTCATAAACACCTCTTGATTTCATTCCAATATAACGATTCTCAACAATGTCAATTCTTCCAATTCCATTTTTACCACCAATTTCATTAAGTTGGGTTAAAAGTTCTGCAGGAGATTTTTTCTTCTCGTTGATAGATACCGGGTCACCTTTTTCAAAATTTATTTGTATTTCTTGAGGTTTATCAGGAGCATTTTCTACAGAAACTGTTCTAGTAAGCATACTCTCATCATATCTTTCCCATGGGTCTTCAAGCGATTTACCTTCATATGAAGTGTGTAATAAGTTAGCATCCATTGAGTATGGCGGAGTATTTCTTTTATCTTCACTTACCTTGATATGATTTTTTTTTGCATAATCAAGTAATGATTGCCTGGAATCTAAATCCCATACTCTCCATGGTGCAATAACTATAATGTTTGGATTTTGTGAATAATAACCCAATTCAAATCTAATTTGGTCATTTCCTTTACCTGTTGAGCCATGTGATACACAGTTTGCTCCAATCTTTTTTGCTATCTCGATTTGTTTTTTTGCAATTAATGGGCGAGCTATTGCTGTACCTAACAAATATGTTCCCTCATAAACTGCATTTGCTCTAAACATGGGGAATACATAATCCTTTACAAATTCTTCTCTAAGATCTTCAATAAAAATTTGTTTTACACCAAGATTACTTGCAACATCTTTTGCTTTGCTTACTTCACCAATTTGTCCAATGTCAGCAGTAAATGTGGCAACTTCGCAGGAATACTTTTCTTGTAACCATTTTAGAATTACCGATGTATCTAGCCCACCTGAAAAAGCTAAAACAATTTTTTTAATCCTTTTCTTTTTCATGAAATAAGATTATTTCTTACACGCTTCATTAATTTTTTGGTATGCTTTGCTAAAACCAAGCAATGAATAAGTGTCAGAAGTAATTGTTCCTCGAGATGAAGTTCCTTTCACTCTCATCTTTAAAGATGTTTTCATTGTATTTATTATCTTTAAATCTTCAGCAACACTGAAACTCCACGCTCTTGAACCAGAAGTAAATAATTGAAATTTTAGGTCTCCGATAATTACTTCTGGGTTACTTCCTTGTTTATAATTGTAACCTGTTACAATACTAAATTCATTAAACTTATCTTGACCTGGAAGATGAGTAATTATTGAAAAAACTTCACCTCTCTTTTTATAGTCTCCTTCTTCTTTTTTAGGCTTTGAAACAGCCATACACGCAAGGTTTCTACCTTCACCCTCTGAATAAGCAGTCCAGTCTTTAAATTTTCCTATTTGTTTTAATTCTGAATCACTTGGTAACATTATTAATAATGCAAGAATAACTAAGATTTGTTTTTTATTAATTAACTTTTTTTTGAACATAATTTTTATTGACATAAATATTATAAAATTGCAAGAAGAGAAACCAAGAAAGACAATATGAATTTAATATATCAAAAAAAAGCAGGTATTATTTACATGGTAACATCATGCCTATTTTTTTCAATTTTAGCTGGCTTGATAAAATTTATTGGAAATGAAATACATGCTTTTCAACAAGCTTTTTTCCGAAATATATTTAGCATAATTTTAATTGGTCCGCTGGTTTTATATTCAGGAAGAAATATTATGAAAACTAATAAGATGTGGTTATTACTTCTAAGAAGTTTCTTTGGCTCTTTAACAATGGTACTTTTGTTTTTGTCATATACATTAATACCACTGAGTCAGGCAATAACCATAAGTTTTACAACACCATTATTTATCTTTTTGGGGGGAATTATTTTTTTTAAAGAAAAAGCAAATCTATTTAAAATCTTAGCCTTACTATTTGGTTTTTTATTTACTATTATAGCATTGGACCCAACAATAAACATCTCATTTGGATGTTATGTAGGGTTGTTCGCTGCAATATGTCACGCGATAGCAGGATTAATTGTAAAGGAACTTACAAAAACGGAAAGTGTTTTATCACTTATGTTTTTTATGGTAATCTTTATGTCACTTTTTACATTTATCCCTGCACTGGTTTATTGGGAGATTCCTAAATTTAAAGTAACTTGGTTTTATTTGTTCTTACTTGCTTTAGTTGGAACACTTGGAAATTATTTTTGGACTTCAGCACTAAGTAAAAGTGATGTGACTGAAGTAATGCCTTACGATTTCACCAAACTAGTTTTTGCTTCATTAATAGGCTTATTTTTTTTTAATGAGCAATTAGAAATAAGGATTTTAATCTCAGGAATAGGTATTATTGTATGTAATTTAATATTAACTAAAAATCTCAAGTGAAATCTGTAACCTTTCAAATATTAAGTTCTTTTTTTTTTTCACTTTTAGGAATGGAGATTAAATATTTTTCAAATCAAATAAATATTGAAAGTATTGTTTTTTATAGATGTTTACTAGGTTTTATTATTGTTTCACTAATTATATTAATTAAAGAAAAGAGAATGACATCATTAAAAACAAAAAATTTAAAAATTCATATTTTGCGTGCATCTTTTGGAACCTGCGCAATGTTATTTGGATATTCCTCATTATTATATATTCCATTGGCTCAAGCAACTGCAATCGGTTTCACTAAGACCTTTTTTGTTATTCTTCTTGCAACCCTTTTTTTAAAAGAAAAATTCGAGAAATCAAATCTAATTCTGGCAATTTTTGGGTTCTTTGGAGTATATTTTTCAATAAGTCCAGATGATATTAATCATATCTATGGATCATTTCTATGCTTAGCAGCAGCTTTGTGTGTGGCTTGTGGAATTATTTCGATAAGTTATCTATCAAAAAAAGAAGAAACTCTAACTATTTTGTTTTATCATTCATTCATATCTACAATAATAACACTTATCATTTTTAGATCCTCGCTTGATTATTTGTCTTTGTCTAATTATTTCGGTGTAATTTTAATATGTATAACTGCTCTGAGCGGTCAATACTTTAATATAAAAAGTTATAAAAATGGCAAGACTTCAAAAATAATTATTATTGGATATACAAGAATTTTTTTTTCTTTTTTACTAGGTTATTTTGCCTTCAATGAAAAATTAGATTTCAGCCAACTCTTTGGTCTTTTAATAATTATTTTAACAACTTTATCAACACTGAAAATAAACAAAAAAATTAGGGACAAGGATAAGGATTCTCTTGGTTGATTTTTTCAATTTCTGAAATTAGGTCATCATCTAAAGCTATCTCAAAAGAATTAATGTTTTCTTTTAACTGATCTATATTTGTGGCCCCAATTATATTACTTGTTACAAAATCTCTCGAATTAACAAATGCTAAGGCCATTTGACTTGGTGATAAGCCGGATTGTTTAGCAAGATTATTAAATTTTTTTGATTCTTTTTTACCCTTGTCTTTCGTGTATCTTGTAAACATGTCACCAAACAAAGTTAATCTTGCACCTTCTGGGAAGTTTTCATCATCATATTTCCCTGTCAACATTCCAAATGCTAGGGGTGAATATGCTAATAATCCACAGCTTTCCCTAATTGAGATTTCAGCCATACCAACTTCATAACTTCTATTCAATAATGAGTATGGATTTTGAACAGAAACAACTCGAGGTAAATCATATTTATCAGATAATGATAAGAACTTCATAAGTCCCCAAGGTGTTTCATTGGATAATCCAATAAATCTTATTTTACCTTGCTTTACTAATTTATCAAGCACTTCAAGTTGTACTTTAATGTCTATAATGTCATTTTCTTCGTGATGTTCATACCCTAATTTTCCAAAAAAGTTAGCTTTTCTATCTGGCCAGTGTAATTGATATAGGTCTATATAATCTGTTTGAAGTCTTTTTAAACTTCCTTCAATTGCCTTGGTTATTTGATCTTCATTAAGTCTTGTTTCTCTGCCTCTGAACCATTTCATTCCGGATCTGCCAACAACTTTGGTCGCTAAAATAATTTTTTCTCTACATTTTTTATTTCGCAACCAATTCCCAATTATAATTTCTGTACTTCCAAATGTTTCTTTTCTTGGAGGTACAGAATATAATTCAGCTGTATCAAAAAAATTAATACCATTTTCAAGTGCATAGTCCATTTGAGAGAAACCTTCCAATTCAGTATTTTGCTCACCCCAAGTCATTGTACCTAGACAAATCAGACTAACATCAACATTTGTTTTACCTAACTTCTTATATTTCATGTAAATTGCCCATTGAATTATGAATAATCTAGCATAAATAATGTAGTAATTTAAAGATAAATGTAGTAACTTTATCTTAATTATTAACTAAGGAGTTTAATATGGCTTACGATTACGATAAAAGAGAGCAAACAATAACTGAAACTGGTATTGACGCTGGTCTTAAAGCTTATATGAATAAAGTATACAGTTTTATGGCTGTTGGACTGGGTTTAACTGGTGCCGTTGCACATTTAGTTTCAAGCTTAGCTTTTGACTTCCAAACCAATACACTAACTAGTTTCGGTGCTACTTTATACGCATCTCCTCTTGCATTTATTATTATGCTGGCTCCACTTGGTTTCATGATTGCACTAAGTGTTGGTATAAACAAAATGAAAGAGTCAACAGTTCAAATACTTTTCTGGACTTTTGCCGCAGTAATGGGCTTGTCACTTTCTTCTATTTTTATACAATACACAGGTGAATCAATAGCAAGAGTATTTTTCATAACTTCTGGTGCTTTTGGTGCGCTTAGTTTGTACGGCTACACTACAAAAAAAGATCTTTCTGGTTGGGGTTCTTTTTTATTTATGGGGCTTATTGGTATATTAATAGCTTCTATTGTTAACATTTTCTTAGGTAGCACAGCGCTACAATTTGCTATTTCAGTAATAGGTGTTCTTGTTTTTGCAGGTTTAACTGCCTATGATACTCAGCAAATTAAGAATATGTATTTTCAAAGTGGTGGAAGTGATGGTAGATTAGCAATTATGGGGTCTTTAAGACTATACCTTGATTTCATTAATCTATTTATAATGCTCATACAGCTTTTTGGTCAAAGAAGATAATATTTAAGGTTGGCCAATTTTTTTGGTCAACCTACTTTTTGTGAAAAACTTTAGTATATCAATACCCTTTATATTTCTTATGGTGTTTAGCAATTTATGCGCTTCAAATACCTCAAATATTTTATTTAATGTATATAGGAATAATGAAAATATTGGGTATCACAAGGTTGAAATTAATAGAGGCCAAGAAAATACTACAGCAAATGTAGAAATAAATTTTAAAGTTAAGTTCTTAGGTTTCACACTTTACGACTATTTTCATATTAACTCTGAACAATGGAACAAAAATAGGCTCCAATCACTAAACGCAAGTACTGACAAAAACGGTAAAATATTAAAATGCGAATCAAAACAAGTATCTAATGGTTTAATTCCTACAAGTTACTGGAATCACATTCTTGTCGAAGGAAAAAAAAATAAGAGTGTTTTAAATACACAGGATTGTTCATTAATATATCTTAACATCAAGAATTTAGGTCCAGATACAATATATAATTCTAAATTAATGGCAACCAGATATAAGTTAACCGGTAAAGAAAGTAATGGTGAATATCTTGATATTGACATTTGGTATGATGAAAATCTTGAATGGGTGAAAATGAGATTCTTAAAAGATGGTTCTGTAATCAATTATATTCTAGATGGATACGATGAAAAATAATAAAACAGTCTGGATAACTGGTGGAGGGACCGGAATTGGAAAATCAGTTACAGAACAGTTAGTAGATTTAGGTCACAATGTAATAATTAGTGGGCGTCGATTAAAAAATTTAAATAAAGTTAAATTATACGATAGCAAAAAAATTACTGTTAAAGTTTTGGATATTTGTTCAGCAAAAGATTGTAGAAAAGTTGTTAGAAGCATTGATACTAAATTTGGGAGCATTGACCTTGTCATTTTAAATGCTGCAACATATAATCCTGGAAAAATTAATTTTGATAATCTAGAAAGTATAGAAAGTATTTTAAATATTAATCTCATGGGACAGATTAATTGCTTAAGTACAATTCTTCCGATAATGAAACGACAAAAACATGGACATATAGTTTTTATGTCTTCACCAGCTGGGTATAAAGGTTTACCTAATTCTGGATTATATGGGGTTACAAAATCTGCCCTTACATTTTTGTCAGAAAGTTTATATCTGGAATTAGAAAGAAATAATATTAAAGTTCAAGTAGTTAATCCTGGATTTATAAAAACACCAATGACTGATAAAAATAAATTCACAATGCCATTCATAATGAGTTCTGAGGAAGCGGCAAAAAGGCTTATCAAGGGGTTGGACACAGATACTTTTGAAATATCATTCCCTAAAAGACTAATAATACCCATGAAAATTCTACAACTACTTCCATATAGTTTATACTTCTTTTTGATGAGAAAACTTCTGAGGAGGATTTAGTACCCTAATTATTCTTTTAAAAATGATAAAGTAACAACCCCTAATTTGATACCAAATTTACTTAGTTCGGCTCTATTAATCATAACTCCTTTTTCTTGAAGAAACATCCAATCATCAAAAGTAACTTTAATACTAGAGTCTTTAACATTAAGCATTAAATCGTAACTCCAGTTTAGTGCATTTCCAGAAGCTACCCCTTTTGCCTCGCCAATGACATCATCTGCGGTTCCGGTGTAAGTTTTATTACCATGAATTTTTACTGTCCATATCCTTTGGCTTTCTTCTCCGTCATCATAATAAAATTTTTCGTCCAAAACCATAGTGTCATCTTTAAGTTTACCTATCATTTCTACTCTAAATGTTCTTTTTAGATTACCAAACCTATCGTGAAATAAGCCCCATGCAGTAACATTTCCAGAGAAATACTCTTCAAATATAAACTCAGGGCTATTTTGTTTGAAATTTGATATATCCATTTTTCCAGTACATGAAAATGTAAAAAATAAACTTATTAAAAAAAAAAATCTCACATAATTTAATATAATAGAAAATTATCAACCATAAAGTTTTTTTGTAATCTCTTCGACATTTTTTTGAGTTAATGAAAATTTCCAAACTAAATAACAAGCAAACAGCTTTAATAATATTGGGAGACCAGCATATAAAAAATAGAGTATGAATTTTATTTCATTATCCACATTATTACCTGCTTGAAATTCATATACATCTAATAGTGAAAATGAGACTATACTAGCAATTCCAAAAGCTAGCTTATTTACTAATGTAAGTGAGGAGAAAAAAAGCCCAGAAATATCAACACCAAAAGTAGATTTATGATTATCAACTAAATCTGATTGAATTGAAGGAGGTATAGACAGATCTGCCCCAAGACAAATTCCAGTTAAAATAGATATAATTATAAAGAAATTTATATCACCCTCTCCTAAAAAAAAAACAAAAGAGAAAAATACAGCTGATGATAGCATTGATACTAGCCAAACATTCTTTTTTTCAATAAATTTAGAAATTTGAACCCAAAATGGCATTCCAATAAAAGCTGAGAGAAAATAAAATAATAAAATTTTATCTCTTGATTCCTCATTACCTCCAATTACGTATGTAACAAAAAAAACAAATAATACAGAAGGGAATACATTAGATAAGGAATTTATCAACCAAGCTGTAATTAATCGCAGAAAATTACTATCCTTTAACAATGAATTTATTTTGGGTCTCTTAATAGTTTTTTTCTTAAGAGGTTCACTAATTAAAAAATAAAATAAAGTTAGAGAACAAATACCTGTAATTATTGCAAGATAAGTGATAAATACTTCTGAATCTTCTAAATTTAACAGTACTGGAAGAGATACAGAGGCTATTAAACCCATTAAGATAAAAAATTCTCGAGTAGCACTTAGTCTAGTTCGCAAATAATAGTTCTTTTCTAAATCATAGCCAAGAGATAGAAATGGTACCTGGAATATCGTCCATCCTATATACAGCAATGTTATGAAAATACCTAAGTAAATTTCATTAGGCATTGTAACTGGTAAAAATAAATAATACATAGAAAAACCACATATTATGCCTCCAATGATCATCCATGTCTTTCTTTTTAAAACACTAATATCATTTAACCATCCCATGATTGGATCGGAAATAATATCAATAATTTTTGCACAAAATATTATTACTCCTATTGATAAGAGCGAAATTCTATATTCTTCAGCATATAATGCTGGTAAAAAAATCATTACAGGAAAAGTTGGGATAGCAAAGGAAAATGCTGGGAGACTGTATATGATATCTCTGGATATTTTTTTAATTTTATTCCCTTCCAATTAAGAACTGCCCAACATCAATATTACCTGACTTAAAACCTCCCTCGCAGTAAGAAAAATAATATTCCCAAAGTCTTTTAAAATTAGAATCAAAACCAAATTTTTTTATTTCATCCCAAGACTGTTCAAAGGAATTTTTCCAATAATTTAATGTTCTAGCATAATGATCACCAAAAAGGTATTTTTTGTAAATTTTTAAGCCATTTTTTCCCAAGGTTTTTGTCAATACTTCTTGTGATGCGAGCATCCCTCCAGGAAAAATATAAGTTTGAATAAAATCAGGAAATTTTCTATATGATTGAAAGAAATTGTTATCAATAGTAATAGTTTGAAGACCAAACTTACCTTTTTCTTTTAAATGAGATTTAATTTTATCAAAATAAATGGTCCAATATTTTTCGCCTACAGCTTCAAACATTTCAATTGAAAAGATTTTGTCATATTTTCCTTTTATATCTCTATAGTCTAGTAATTTTACATTTATTTTTTGATTTAGGCCTTCTTCAAAGATTTTCTTTTTTACGACTTCATATTGTTTCTTTGAAATCGTTATTGCATCCACATTTACCATTCTTGTTTTTGCAAGAAAGATTGAATAACCACCCCATCCACAACCAATTTCAAGCACCTTATCATTTTCTTTAACTCTGCATAAACTTGCTAGTTTTTTAAATTTATTAATCTGCGCTTGATATAGTTTTTGATTTTCATTTTTGAAAATTGCTGATGAGTAAGTCATCGACTTATCTAACCAGATTTCGTAAAAATTATTTCCAAGATCATAATGGTAAGTTATGTTTTTCTTTGATCCATTTTTAGTATTTGAATTTAAATAATGTTTTAATCTTAAGTACAATATTATATACCATTTTCCTCTTATGTATTTAGAAAAGTATTTAAAGTTCATCGCCCCCCATTGGAGAAAATCTGATAGATGGTCAGTTGTCCACAAGTTCTCAATATAGCTTTCAGCCCAACCTAGATCACCTTTTATAAAAAAATTTTTTAGGCAATTCAAATCGTTTATGTAGATTTTGGCCAATGGACCCTTGATTTTTCCTTGCGAACTGAATATCACTTTTCTCTTATATAAAAGATAAATTTTTCCACATTGGGCTTGCATTAATACAGATATAAAAAGTTTAAGTAACTTATTTGTATTTAAATTTTCTAAATTATTCATTAATCAATCTTACTCATAAATTTTTTTGGAGACTTAGGTTTCTTAACATAGATTGCACCTTTAATCCACAATTTCAATGCTTCAATATGAATTCCTAATGTTACTTTAATATTTTGCAAAAAATTTTTACAAAATACTTTGAAGAGATTAATTTCAGTTAATTCAATTTTTTTACCTTTAAAACAAGCGTAAAGAATTTTCTTTTTTTTTACATAATATGTAATGTTTAGATCTACAATTTTATCTGTAACACTAAATCCTATGGAATAATCACCTCTTGTTTTTAAAAATGGAGAAACATGAAATTTTTTTTTGGTTCTTAAAGATTTATTATTTATCTGTGAGATATATGCATGTTTCTCACCAAAAGTGTTTCTAACCTCAAAAATCAAGATTTTTGCTCTTTTACTTTTATCAAAACAAACAAATACTGTTATAGGGTTAAAAGAATAATTAAAGATTCTTGGTAAACACAATACTTTTATAGTCTGGATATCATAATCATAAAATTTTTTTACTTCACTTTTCCAATATTCAAATAAACTTGAGAAATTTGTTCTTTTACTACAACCAAAGTCAAAACTATTTAAATTAAACAAAGATAGAGAGTCAAAATTTATAAATTTGAATTGTTTTTTTGGCAATATATTAAGCCAAAAATACACCATTTTATATTCAAACTTATGTTTTATTGGGACAAATCTTTCGTGAAAAACAGTCCCCTTAAATAGACAATCTTCAACGAATATAGTTTTTACCATGGTCTTTTAGATTTAATAATTTTTTCAGCAACTTCTAAACCAGACTTTATCCCGTCTTCATGAAAACCGTAGCCGAGATATGCACCGCAAAACCATATATTTTTATTATTTTGATTATTAATGAACTTCTGAGCATAGACTGCATTTTTATCAAAAATTGGGTGTGAATAGTTGATTTTCCTAAAAATTGTTGTTTTTTTTGGCAGTTTATATGGGTTTAACGTTACAAAAATATTTTGATTTGTTTCTAGGTGTTGTAACAAATTCATCCAATAAGTCACACACAAATTATCTTTTTTTGATGATATGTAATTCCAGCTCGACCAAGTTTTAATACTTTTAGGCATTAAGCTAATATCTGAATGCAAATAAGCTGTATTATTTTGATATTTAATTTTTGACAAGTATTTTTTTTCATCCAAATTGAAATTTTTAAGAATTTTGAGTGCCTCATCAGAATGATTAGCAAAAATAACATAATCAAAATTTTTCTTTATATTTTGGGTGAAAACATCCAAATTCTTTCCGTTTCTTTTAATTGAAATAACTTCTTCTTTTAAATGAACTTTAATTTTTTTTTCTGACATTATTTTTTTTATATATTTTTTTGAGCCACCTTTAATTGTTTCCCATTGTGGTCGGTTAAAAAAATTTAAAAGGCCGTGATTATCAAAAAAATTTACAAAACTTATAAATGGGTATTTCCCTATATCTTTAAGTTTCATTGACCAAATACTTCCTGCCATTGGGAACAAAAAATCATATATAAATTGTTCAGAATACTTCTTATCAGATAAATAATCGCTAATTGTATAACTCGAATATTTTTTCAAGTCTTTCTTAACGTTATTAAAAAATCTTATGATATCCATTAACATTTTCCAAAACGAAAGATTAAGAATATTCTTTCTTTGGCTAAAAATTGTATTGATGTTTTTACCACCATATTCTAAATCTTTGTGAATTATAGATGCAGAAAATGACATATCGCTTTTATATGTTTTGATTCTGAGATAATCTAGAAATTTTGAAAAATTTGGATAATTCAATCTATTAAAAACAATAAACCCAGTATCTACATCTATATTCTCATTAGATGAAGTGTTGATTGTTACTGTATTAGTATGTCCTCCCAAGTAATCATTTTTTTCAAATACATCGACTTCAGCATAATTTGAAAGAAGCCATGCTGATGATAAGCCTGAAATACCTGTACCAATGACGCCTATCTTTAATTTACTCATTAAAAAATATTATAAAAATTATAGAAAATAAATAATGAAAAAAATCAATATATTGTTTGACTTGAATTATAAATTACTATATATTGTACTATGATTAGTATGTATTTAACAAAAATTTGTGCCTTAAGTTTAAGTTCAATTTTTTTAATGTTACTAATCCTTAGTCTATTTTAATTTCCTCCAATAAAACCCTGTAAACTCTCAGGGTTTTATTGTCATCTATATAAATCTAACCAATTTTTTGAATATATAATATTTTGATCAGGTTTATGAGGGAGCATTTCGTCAGTGGAAATATTATTTAGGTCGGTTTTGAAACCAAAATCATATTTAGATTTTAATCTAGTAGTTCTTATGTTAGATATTAAACTCAACATAAAACTATAAACGTCTAAATCGAGAAATGTTTAGTTAAAACTAATTTTCTCTTAAAAAATGCTTCCTAAACACACAAACAGCAGAAAAAAAAGAGTCATTTTCATTATATGGTTCAGATTTTAGTACTTGCCTATTTAGATCACAATAATTTGCTATAGCAGCATTAATTAAATGTGAAGCGTTAGTATATTTTTTGCTAATTGATATGAATAGATTGTCATTATTTTTACAGATCTGAAGTTGCTTTTGAAATTCATTTTCAAAAAATTGTCCTTCTTTATAAGGATATACTGCTTTGCACCACGTTCCTGCTTCAGCATTATTATTGAAATTTAACAAAATTAAGAGAATAAATATTAATTTCATACATATATTTTATAACATATAAACCTGCAATAAGTTTTAAATTTAATGATTTTTTTCATATCTATTTTTAGAAACTTTTTTTTATACATATAATAATACAGAATTATAGGGAATACAGAACCTAAGTATGCACCAAATATTAAATCACTTGGGAAATGCATGGACATAAATATCCTTGATAAAGCTATCATAGATGCTACGAAAAAAGCAATTAAAGCATATCTGTTGCAATAGATATAAAATAATATGGCAAGTGTAAAAGATGCTTGGGTATGGCCTGAGGGAAGTGCATTTACTTTATGCTCTAAATTAAAATTGTCTATTCTTTCATATCCATACAAAAAATAATATTTTGGTCTTGAAACTCCGAGTATATACTTAAAAATGTGACAAATTGCTCCTGTTGCGATAATTGACAAAATTGAATGACTAACAATTAGTTTATAAAATAAAACAGATTCTTTTAATTCAGACTCCGAACATTTTATTTTATCAAGAATAAGTTTTTTTTTATTCGGCTCTTTAATGATGTTGCAAAGAGAGATGGTAAGAATTAAAAAAAGAATAAGACAAATTCCAACATTTAAAGGATTAAAGATATTAGCCAAGAAATTTACAACATTTTTAAAAAACCAAAAAAATACACCACTCAGCTCTCTTGAAAATTTAAATATCAAAATATCAAAAAAGTTAAAAACAACTATAGTTAATAAAGTAATGATTATAAAAAAATTAAAAGATTTTAATATAGTAAACCTATTTTCAATGTGATCCATGATTTTTAAAAACACTAGTTGAAATATATTTTCCTTGAGAATAATTATAACCGATAAAACTCTCAACAAATTTAAAATTTTCATTATCTCTTGAAAATTTCATAAATTCATCTGATTCATGACCAGATACAAAAAATAAAAATTCTTTTTTATTGTTAATGATATCCTTTAAGTCTTCTATACTTTTTCTCTTTGATTTATGTCCCATCATAAATACTAAACTTGGTTCATTAAAACCATAATGGAAAATTTCGTAATTTTTATATAAATCTGAATAATTACTAATATTTTTTGCAATCCATAACTTTTCCAGATTAGGATTTAAATAATAAATAATAGAGAAATAATTAAGTGTCTGAAAAAGTAGTGCAAACATCAAAAATTCTTTTAGTTTTTTTCTTTTAAAAAAATTTAAGCAAAAAAGAATGATTACAACAAAAAGAAATATTAGTATGAAAAAGTATAGATCAAAAAATGAAAATTCATATATTGCAAATGTATGAATCGAAACTATTAAAATAGGGAAGACTATAAATAAAGGTAAATAAATGGGTCTCAGCAGAATCTGAGTGTTTTTAGAATTCTCATTTAAGAAAACTGCAACAAGAATACTAAGCGCAGGATAGATTGGTAAAATATAATGAGGAAGTTTTGTAGGGATTAGTTCATAAACTAAATAACCTGGCACTATTATGCATACTAAAAAAAGGTTTTCTTGATTAATTTCAAATTTTTTTATTTTAGCATAGAAACTTCTTATAACTGGAAATAGATAAATACAACCTGGCCAAAAAAATAGATAGAAACTAATAAAGTAGTATCCTGGCAAAAAACCATGAGATTCTTGAGACGAGACAATCTTTTTGAATAGATCATGTCCAAGAGATTCTTTCCAAAAAAACCAATCAGATTTTATTGTTATTAAAATAAACCAAGGGAGAACGATACTAAAATAAACTATATACCCAAGATAATTCTTAAAAAAAATTTTTAACTCATTATTACCCTTAAATAAGGTATATACTATTACTGGTACTATGCAATAGATAAAAATTATTGGCCCTTTGATTAAAGTTCCGAATGCCAAAAATATCCAAAATAATAAAATTGTGTTACGCTTTATATTTCTCCCCTTACTTTTTAGGGAATATAAAAGTAAGAAATTACACACATTAATACATAGAAATAATAACCCATCTGATTTTGCTTGATGAATTTCTGTAATTAATAAAAAAGAACAGCTTAATAAAACTATTGCAGTTGATGCTATATTTTCCCCATAAATATTTTTTGTCGAATAAAACACTAAAAGAATGCTCAACATTATGCCTAAAAGGGACGGAATGCGATAAGTCCATATTTTGTCATATGGCTCTGAGCCTAAAAGATTAGTTGTGAAAGACTGGGCCCAATAAATTCCTATTGGTTTTTTGTAGCGTTTAACACCCTCTAGCTCTATATCAATGAAATCACCTGTTTCAAGCATGTTCTTAGTTGCAGTTGCAAATCTAGCTTCATCCCTATCTAGTACAGGTAGTATGAATATACCTTGTAAAAAAATTAGTAACCCTAGAGTAAAAAAAATAAAAAACTTAGAATTTTTAATTTTAAATAAGTCCATGTTTGTAGCTTAAGCTTTTTTATGTATATTTACACCTAGTGCAAAAAAAATTTACAATTGTTATACCTATATTTAATGAAGTTGAGTCAATTTTTGAATTGGTAGAGGAAATTTTTTCTGTTTTCAAAAATTATAAATTTGAGTTGTTAATTGTAAATGATGGAAGTACTGATACATTTATCAACGAATCTAAAGAAAAATTTCTTAAAAAAAAAATTAATATAGTTTCGCATAACACAAATAAGGGGAAATGTGTTGCGATGCTAACAGGTATTAAAAACTCTAAAAACAATATTATCTGCGTTATTGACGGAGATGGTCAAAATCCACCCTCAGAAGCGAGAAGAATGCTAGAATTCTGGATGAGGGAAGATGATTTTGATTTTAAAATACTTTGTGGTCACAGAGTAAATAGAATGGATAATTTTATTAAAAGAATTTCTTCAAAAATAGCGAATTATGTAAGAAGGCTGATACTAACTGATGACTGCTATGATACTGCTTGTGCATTAAAAGTTTTTCAAAAAAAGGATTACTTGAAATTAAGTTATTTTAAAAATATGCACAGATTCTTGCCTGCAATGTTCAAATATAATGGAGGTAAAGTTATAAATATACCTATTATTGATAGAACAAGAAAAAAAGGAACATCTAAGTTTAATTTTAACAATAGATTTTGGGTTGGTATAATTGATTTATTAAAAGTTTTTTATATTTTAAAGTTTAAAAGGAGTAATAAATGATTTTAACACCACAAATTTGGCTGATTATTGGCTTTATAGGACAGACGGTATTTGCATCCAGGTTCTTAATACAATGGATAGTAAGCGAGAGAGCATCAAAAAGTATAATACCTAATATTTTTTGGTGGATAAGCATTGCTGGAAGTTTAATTTTACTAAGTTATGCTATTCACAAACAGGACCCTGTTTTTATTGTTGGTCAGTCTTGTGGTTTTCTAATCTATTCTAGAAATTTATATTTGATATGGCAGGACAACAAGGCATCAAAAAAAAACTCTGATCCAACAAAAATAATGAAACTTTAAATGATAGATTATAAATATATTCACAAATTTTTATTAAATAAAACCAAAAAATACGAATTTTTAAATAAAATTATTTTAAATAATGGAATAATCAAACTTGCTAAACCCGATAAAGAATTTCTTTTATATATTTTTTGGGTAATTATTTCTCAACAAATATCAAATAAAGCATCTGAAAAAATTTGGTCTAATGTAATCAAACTGATTAAGAAAAAAGGTGATAACTTGCATTACCTATTAAGCGATCCAAAAAATTTCAAACAACTCAATCAACTTGGGGTATCCGAAAAAAAACTTGAGTATATTTCTGGTATAATAACCAAAATGACCAAAGAAGACAAAAAAGAAGAATATTACCGAAATTTAGAATCTAAGGATTTCAGAGAGGAATTTCAATATTTCAGGGGTATTGGGGAATGGTCGTGTAATATGATAGAAATTTTCTACTTCAACAGATTAGATATTTGGCCGAAAGGTGATTTAATCATAAATCAATTATCTCAAAGTGTTCAGATTAATGAAAATAAAATGATAAACTTTACCCAGGAATTTAAACCTTTTCAGTCAATTCTTGCCTTACATTTTTGGAAGTTTTCAGATTCTAATTAACTAAGAAAAAAATTTTTGTTTAAATTAAGTTCTGTTGGTGCAATTTTACTTTTTGGCCAGTAAAAACTTCCTATACTTCCGCATCTTTTACATTTAATAATCCAATCCTCAATATTAAAATTACACATTGAACATGTCCATAAAGGATCTTCATGCACCTTTTTGGGTAAATTCGGTGTGTCAATTTTTGCAGAGGAATTTGATAATCTATCCCATAAATTTATAACTCTTTTATCAATATTATTTTTAGAAATTAATTGTAAATAATTTTTCGTCTTCCCCCATAGTTTTGCTTCAAAAGCTGAAAATGCTATCGCGAGTCTTGTCTCGTCTGTATCAACATCTTTGATTGTATTATATATTTTTTTAAATCGTCGTAGCGCTACTTTAACGTCGTAAGATTCTTGTTTAAAAAAAATTAAAATCATATCCAAATACTGAAATTTTTCCCAAGTTTTTGATATGACATCTAAAGCTTTTTTTTCATTAGAATTGTCTACATAGAACTCTATTATTTTCAGAACTGTTGGAATTGACGCCAAGGATAAATCAGGATTTTGGGTAGGTTCAATGCCAGACTCAACCATATAATATGCCTTTTTTTCAAGTAATAAAGGGCTATTGGTGCTATTTATAAACTTTAATACTTTGACTGCTTCAGACCATTTATTTAATTTTGCTAGCATCAATGAAAGTTGCTCAGTTACCCATAGGTTTTTGTCATCTAACAAATATGCTTTTTTTAAAAATTTTACAGCTTGCTCGTCTTTCGCTTGTTTAATTGAAACATAAGCTAGGTTTTTATATGCAAGAAATTCCACATCTTTGTTATTTTTTAAGATGTTAAGATATTTTTCAGCTTTGCTATATTCTTTTGCATGTATTGCAGACTGTGCAATTAAAAACGTTGAAAAAACATGTTCATTAAGTTGTTTTTTTATCTTTCGGGCATTTTTTTCAATGGATCTTAAATCACCTTTCGACAAAGCTAAAGATATTTTTGACAATGTGATTTGAGCCAGAGCTAAATTTCTTTCTTTTTTTTTTAACACAAACTGTCTCGGAAAATTTTTTATATAAAAATAAATCCTAAAGAAAAGTATAATTACAGCAAATAATACAAAAATTACTGCAAGTAACCCTAGGGCATTAGTTTCAATTAAATAATTTTTCCATAAAATATTAACTTCACCTGGATAGTTTGATAGCCACACAACCGGAATGACAATAGTACAAATATAAATAAAAAATTTAAGAATTTTAAACATTTAATAATAAGTTTATTCTATTCATTAATAAAAATCTCTTTTTCAAGTTTTTCTATTTTATCCATAGTTGATAAAAATAATTTAGCAGAATCTACCCATCTCTTTATATCCTTATCTATGTTATTTTCTTTTGAACTTAATATTTCAACTGATTCTTGTATATTTCCAATTAGCAGGTACTCTTTTGCAATTTTTAAATTATTTTTTTTGATCTGAACCTTTTCGGAAATATTTTCCAAGGAATTTTCTTGAACTTTTTTTATTGTTATTAAAGAATTGATTTCCTCAAGAAAATATAACCTTAAATCCTCAAGGTTGCTAATTGATCTGGATTTCTGTGAGTTAAAATTTTCTTCTAACCTATCATCAATTTTATGCTCGTGGATTAATTTATTTATTGAATTTAGTAAAAACTCCATGGGTTTAAAATTATTTTTTTGGAGAAATTCGAATTTCTCATCCCAATCTATATCGATTCTATCCTGCTTTAATATCGAAATAAGTAAGTCTTTTTCTAAAGAATAATCCTTACTATTAAGAAACTTATTAATTAGTGTTCTAAACAATATATATCTGATAAAATACTTATCTTGTTCTTTAAAACTAGTGTTTGTATTCTCAAAGTCAGTTATATTTTCCGTTTCATTATCTTTACTTAATGCTATGATTTTGTCAGAGTTGTCTTGTAATTTACTTCTAACTTCTTCAATACTTTTTTGAGTAATATTTAAATTGTCAGCTGCATTTGAAATTTGTAGTTCATTTTTGTCTATCCGACTCTCGAGTTTATCAATTTTAAGAACAACATTTTCGTTATGTTCAGAAGAGTCCCTAACAATGTAACTTCTGTCAAATAATCTTAGGTTCTCGTTTGTGTAATATAAAATCGAGATAAAGATAATTATGAATAAACTTAAAAAAAAAAAGTATTTTAGAAATCCTTTTTTTTTTTTTAAATTCTTCTTTATCGAGGTCAATAAAATTTGCGTTTTTGGTATCGCTTTTTTTTTTCAATTTTCACCCTTTTTAAAATTTCTAACAATCTCAATTAGTCTTCTTTCAGAAGGGGAGTCAGGAACATATATTTTTTTGAAGTTTAAATCTGCTAAATGACCAGAAATTTTGGAACTTAAGGCAAAGATAATTTTATCTTTACAATATTTTTCGAGATTGAGTCGTTTTATGGTTTCTACAAATGATAATGCAGTTTTTGAGGAATATATTGTAATTAAATTATGAGTTGATTCCAAATAATCTCTAAATCCCTTATTACTTGAACATTGTTTTTTCACTTCATATATCGGTAATTTATAATAATTACTTCCTTGATTGTAAAAATAATTTTCTAATTCCATACTAATATTTTTTGCACATGGATGTAAAATATTTATTTTTCTATTGTTAAATATTTTTTTGAATAGAACAATAATATCTCTAGAATTACCCTTTGAATTTTTTATATTACTGAAATTTCTTTCTTTTAAAGCTCTAGTTGTTCCGTCACCAATTGAAAAAATTATACCTTTACCAGCTAATTTAATATCGAATATTTTTGCGGCGTTTCTGCTTGTAAAAATCACTAAATCGTATTCTTTTAATGGTATTTCTGCATGATTTAGTTTGCAAATTTTAATTAATGGAATAATTACTGTCTCAAATCCAATTTTTTCTAATTTTTTTTTGGTATTAAGTGAATCTTCAACTGGTCGTGTAAGTAATATCTTTTTAATCATACTTTGATAAAATTTTCTTCAAACTTTTACCTAATTTTAAACATTCTTTTATTGCATACTCACTAGGAAAAATCAGTTTATCTTTTTTAAAAAAATTACCACTTCTATCTGAAATAAAGTAATTAAAAATGATATTATTATATGAAGAAATTGCATTTGCGCCAATGGGGGTTTCACAATTGCCTTCTAAGGCCATTAGAAATTTTCGTTCGCATTCTACTATTTGTTTTGTTGAGCCATGTGAAATTTGTTTTGCTAAGTTATCATTTATGAAGTCCTGTTCGCGACAAACAACTGCTATAGCACCCTGTCCAACAGCCGGAACCATTTCTGATATCTCAAGAGGGAAAAAGTTATCCTTAATCCCAAGCCTCTTAAGGCCTGCATAAGCTAAAATAGTTGCATCATAATCTCCATCAACAACTTTTTTTATTCTTGTTTCAACGTTTCCTCTGATAAACTCAAACCTCAAGTCGGGTCTTAAATTTTTTAATTGGAATTCTCTTCTTAATGACGAAGTCCCAACTAAGGCATTTTTTTTTATGTCCATTAAACTTTTAAAGTTTTTTGAATATATCACATCTCTACAATCTTCTCTTTTTAAATACCCGGCGATTTTAAGGCCTCTACACAAATTATAAGGCAAATCCTTCAAAGAATGGATTGAAATATCTATCTTTCTTGCAATTTGATCTTGATCTATTTCTTTTGTGAAAAGAGATTTATTCCCCAGTTCATTTAATTTTTTATCAATGATTTTATCTGCAGTTGTATTAATTAACTTTATTTCAAAATTTAATTTTTTATTAATCTTTAGAGATTCTTTTTTGAAAATCTCAACTTGTTTTTTTGCAAGAGAGCTTGCTCTTGAACCAATTATAATTTTTTTTGAATTTTTAAACATTTAATAAAATAATATTACGGAAGTGATTTTTTTGCTATTTAATATAAAACTTAATTATAAGGTGTAATTATGATTGTTATGGGAATAGAATCAAGTTGTGATGAAACTGCAGTATCATTGGTTGAAAGAAAGAAGAATAAAAATTTTATCAGATCAGAAATTGTTCTATCTCAAATTCCAAAACACAGAAAATTTGGAGGAGTTGTTCCTGAAATTTCATCAAGAGAACATTTGAAATATTTAGACAAAATTGTAAGAAAAATACTTTGTGAGTCAAAAATTTCAATTAATGAAATTGATGCGTTTTCAGCTACTATGGGACCAGGTCTTCTTGGTGGTCTTATAATTGGATCGAACTATGCCAAATCCCTGTCTTTGTCAGTTGGAAAGCCATTTTATGGAATTAATCACTTACAAGCACATGCATTAATTCCTAGATTGACGTCCGAGATCAAATTCCCTTTTTTAGTACTTCTGGTGTCCGGCGGTCACACTCAGATCATACTCGTAAAAAATATAAAATCTTTTGAAATTTGGGGAGAGACGCTCGATGATGCTCTGGGTGAAGCCTTTGATAAAACTGCACAAATGCTTGGGCTAAGATATCCAGGTGGTCCAGAGATTGAAAAAAAAGCACAAAAAAGCCTAGGTGTAAATAAATTTAATTTTCCGAAGCCTATGATTAATCAAAATAATTTAGACTTTTCTTTTTCAGGGCTTAAAACAGCAGTTAGAAGAAAATTACAATTAAACAAATTGTCTGAACAAATTGTAAGGGACATATCCTTCAACTTTCAATCATCCGTACTAGAATGCTTGGTCAACAAATGTGAAAGAGCTATAAATTTGTTTCGAAAAAAATTTGATTGTGATTTGTCACTTATAATTTCAGGGGGCGTTGCTGCAAATGTATTTATTAGAAAAGGTTTTAAAACACTTGCAAAAAAAAAAGACGTTAAACTTATTGTTCCTGACCCAAAATATTGTATAGATAATGCTACGATGATTGCTTGGGCATGCATAGAAAGAATTGTATACGGTGATTTAGGAGACAAACTATACCACTTACCAAAGCCAAGATGGCCTTTAGATACCCTATGAAGAATAATTTTAAAGTTGGCATAATTGGCACAGGGTCTTGGGGACTTGCTTTGGCAAAAGTTTTTTCACAAAAGAATAAAGTTTCACTTTTTTTTAATACCAAAAAAAATTTTGATGAACTTAACAAAAATAGAGCATCAAGATTTCTTCCTGGAATTAAATTTTCAAAAGATATTTTCCTCAGCTTAGATTTAAATGATTTGGGCCTTTGTGATGCAATTTTTATTGTGGTTCCAACTCAAAAATTTAGAGAAAATATGCAAAATCTAAAGGAAAGTAAGATTACTCCAAAAAATCTAATTCTGTGTTCTAAAGGTATAGAAATAAAAACTAATTGTTTAATGTCTGAAATTTCTGGAGAATTTTTCCCAAAAGTTGAAACAATGGTATTAAGCGGACCAAACTTCGCTAATGAAGTTGCTTTAGGACTACCAACAGCTTATGTACTCTCAGGAAAAAATAAAGGTAAACTTAAGGAAATCGCTACCTTAATATCAAATAAAACATTTCGTCCGTATTTTAATACAGACGTTATTGGAACTCAACTTGGTGGTGCTGTCAAAAATATCATTGCAATTGCATGTGGTATAGTAGTAGGAAAGAAATTAGGAGAAAATGCTCGTTCATCTATTTTAACCAGAGGGCTTCAAGAGTTAGTTTATCTAGGAAAAAAGATGGGGGCAAAAAAAGATACATTTTTTGGTTTATCAGGTATTGGGGATTTAAATTTAAGTTGCAGTTCAATTAATTCCAGAAATTTTAGCTTTGGGTTTAAGTTAGGTGAAGGAATGAATATTAAAAAACTTCAGAAAGAAAATTATTTGGTTGAAGGATTTCATAGTTGTAATGCTGTTATTGAACTTGCAGAAAAGTATAAAATAGACATGCCTATAACAAAAGCTGTAAAACAAGTAATATCTGGGGAAAAAATATCAGACGTTGTTAATAAACTATTGTCGAGACCATTTCAATTTGAGGAATAGAATGGCTTATTTGATTATATGTAAGGACAAAAAAAAAAGCCTCAGTTTAAGGCTCAATAATAGGGAAAAACATCTAAAATACTTGGAAAGTTTTAAATCAAAATTATTAATGGCAGGCCCTATTTTTTCTAAAACTGGTGACCCATGTGGATCTGTAATTGCTTTAGATTTTGATGATAAAAGCTCAATTAATAAATTTATAAAAAATGACCCTTACAACATTGCAGAGCTTTTTGATGAAGTTGTAGTACATAAGTTTAAAAAAGTCTTTTAAAAAAAAACTCTATAGAATATATTTTTTTGTATGAAAAATAGTAATAAAGTATTTAACGTCCCGGCTAACATAAAAGGATCTGGTTTAATATCATTTGATGAATATAAAAAAAAATATCATGAATCAATTCATAATCCAGATAAATTTTGGTCTAATGAGGCTAATTCTCTATACTGGATAAAGAAATTCGACACTGTGCGAAATTATAGTTTTAGTAATGATGTTTCTATAAAATGGTTTGAAGGAGGGAAATTAAATGCATCTTATAACTGTCTAGATAGACATCTAGAAAAGAATGCAGATAAGCTTGCAATTATCTGGGAAGGTGATGACCCTAAAGAAAGTCTAAAACTTACATACAAAGATCTGTATGAAAAAGTCTGCAAGCTTGCCAATGGTCTTAAAGAGCTTGGTGTAAAGAAAAATGATAGAGTTACAATTTACCTTCCTATGATACCAGAAGCAGCAATTTCGATGCTTGCGTGTGCTAGGATTGGAGCAATTCATTCTGTAGTATTTGGTGGGTTTTCTCCAGAATCTCTTAAAAATAGAATTATAGATTGTGAGTCTTCGCTCATAATAACAGCAAATGAAGGGATTAGAGGAGGGAAGAGAGTACCTCTATTAAATAATGTAAAAAAAGCTGTAGAAGATTTAAAAATAGTTGAAAAGATTCTTGTTGTGAAAAGAACAGATAGCGAAGATAATTTCAATTCTCAAAAAGATTTCTGGTATCACGATTTAGTAAATTCTCAAAGTTCGACCTGTGATCCAGAAACACAAGACTCTGAGGATCCCCTTTTTATTTTATATACCTCAGGATCCACTGGCACTCCGAAAGGAGTTATGCATACAACAGCAGGGTACCTCCTTCATGCTTCATTATCTCATAAATTAATATTCAATCTCAAAAATGACGACATCTATTGGTGTTCAGCTGATGTTGGTTGGGTTACTGGGCACAGCTACATTGTATATGGCCCTTTGTGTAATTGTGCGACTACCTTAATGTTTGAGGGTATCCCTACTTTCCCTACACCATCTCGATTTTGGCAAATAGTGGATAAATATAATGTAAATATATTTTATACCGCACCAACTGCAATCAGGGCATTGATGGGGTTAGGTAATAATTATGTAAATGAAACGCGAAGAGAATCTTTGAGAGTAATAGGCACCGTAGGAGAACCTATCAATCCAGAAGCTTGGAAATGGTATTATGAAGTAGTTGGAAATTCAAATTGCCCTGTTGTTGACACGTATTGGCAAACAGAAACAGGTGCGGCAATAATTTCACCTTTAGCAAGTGCAACTCCAACTAAGCCAGGGTCTGCAACACTCCCTTTTTTTGGGGTAAAACCTGTAATTGTTGATAATGATGGAAAAGAACTTTCTGGTGAATGCAGTGGAAATCTTTGTATTTCCGAAGCATGGCCTGGTATGATGAGAACTGTATTCAAAGACCACAAAAGGTTTGAAGACACCTATTTTAAAACATTTAAAGGGAAGTACTTTACCGGTGACGGTTGCAGAAGAGACAAAGATGGTTACTATTGGATAACTGGAAGAGTTGATGATGTAATTAATGTTTCAGGGCACAGATTAGGTACTGCAGAGGTAGAAAGTGCTTTGGTGTTACATCAAAAAGTTTCAGAATCTGCTGTTGTTGGGTTTCCACATAAAATTAAAGGACAAGGTATATATGCTTTTATAACACTGATGAAAGGAAACAAGTACACTGATGAGTTAAAAGAAGAATTAAAACAGTGGGTTAGGAGTAAAATCGGGCCTATTGCCTCACCGGATATAATTCAGTGGGCACCGAATTTACCTAAGACTAGATCTGGGAAAATAATGCGGAGAATTCTAAGGAAAGTAGCTTCTAATGAGGAAAAAGAGATTGGAGACATTTCAACATTGAGTGAACCTGAGGTTGTTGAAGAACTAGTTAAAAATAGGAGTTAATCCTTAAAAGTCGTAACAAATTCCTTTTCTTTCCCAATCTCCATATCTAGTTGGGTCAAGTCCCTTTGGGCCACCTAATTCTTTAACTTTCTTATTCTTGTTAATTTTTGTTTTTACTGTCTTTTTCACGGTCTAATTACCCTATATTATAAATAATTAAAGTATTATTTTATGAATACAAGAGAAATTTGTTTGAGAATAATCGAAAAGTTATTTCAGGGTTATACTTTAGAAGGTATAACTGCGAACCTTGATAATTTTAAGAAACTTAACAAAAAAGATAAAGGGTTCGTAAAAATGTTAATTTTGACATTTCTTCGAAGAAATGGGGAAGTAGATTTTGTAATTGACAAATTTGTTAAAAAACCACTCAAAGAAAAAAATGATAAACTTAAAAATATTTTAAGAATCGGAATAACACAAATACTTTTTCTTGAGGTTTCAGATCATGCAGCAACTTTCACTACTGTAGAAATTACAAAAAAACACTATTTTGGATTACAATCATTTGTCAATGCCGTTTTAAGAAACGTTTGTAGGAATAAATTAATGTTAATTAAAACTCTAGACCCTACTAATAATATTCCAAAGTGGATAATAGAACAAACATATTCAGATATTAAAATAAATATTAACGATTTTTCAAATTGTGTCAGTAAAGTACCCCTTCTTGATATTCATTTTAAAAATAAGCGACTTATGGATATGAAATATGTAAAAGAACTAAAAGGAAAAAATATATTTAATAATATATTAAGAATAAAACATACTGGTGGTATTGAAAATATTCCTAGATTTCAAAACGGAGAGTGGTGGATCCAAGGTTTATCGGCATCAATTCCTTGTACCGTTATTGAAAGGATATTTAATTTGGATAGAAAAAAAATTAATGTTCTTGAGATTGGTGCTGCTCCAGGAGGGAAAACTATACAATTATGTAATGCAGGATTTCAAGTAACTGCAATTGAAAAATCATTAGAGAGAACTTGTAAATTAAAAGAAAATCTTAGGAGAATGAAATTTAGGCCAAAAATCTTATGTGAGGATATATTGAAGAACAACATAAAAGATTTATACGATTGCGCTTTAATTGATGCACCATGTTCAGCAACAGGAATTATTCAAAAAAAACCAGAAATTTTGATTCAGGAAAAAAATATCCATAGCCTTTTGAGAGCTCAACAAGAAATCTTAGAAAAAACCTCCAAATTAATTAAAAAAAATGGAATAATGATCTATGCAGTCTGTTCTTTAATTTATAAAGAGGGAGAAGGACAAATCAACAATTTTTTAAACAAAAACGATAGATTCATCAAAGTAAACCTTAAAGATATAGTAACTGATTTGGATTGTATAAATAAAGATGCAAATATAATCATGTCACCTCTTAATTATAGAGAATCTGGTGGTGTTGATGGTTTTTTTATCTCATGTATGAAAAAAATTAGATAACAAGAAATATGAACGAAAAACTATTTTCAAAATTTTACGCAATACTACTTAGAACACCATTACACAAAACCATACTAGAAAAATATGCTTCTGAAAATATTATTAAGAAGTTCACTGATGGATGGGGAGGTAACGCAGATAATGGATACGAAATCCTAAAAGGTTATTTTTCTTTTTATGGAGAGAGTGTTTTCTTGAAAAATTATATATGGTCTAGAAATAAAGCATCACAGACATGGAATAATGAATTGCATAGTTTTTGTTGGATAAGAGATTTACGGGCAGTAGGTTCAAATAAAGCAAGAACCTTTTCAAGGAAATGTGTAATAGATTGGATAAATGATTTTAATTATTGGAGCAAAAAAGAATGGCGAAGTGATATTTTAGCAAAAAGAGTTTGTGCTTTGTTGGAGAATTTTACATTCTATTGCTCAGGTGCAGAAGAAAAATTACAAAAAAAAGTAATAAAAAGTTTATCAATACAATCAAAACATTTAATAAATTATGATTTAGTAGATTCAGATGGATTTGAAAGGATGTTTTGCGTAAAAGCAATAATCATGGCATCTTTAAGTTTTAAAACACTAAAAAAATTTCATGATTTTGGGTGTTCTTTGGCATTATCTGAAATTGATAAACAGGTTACTAATGAAGGGTTACACAAGCAGAAATCTCCAAAAATCCATTTAGAATTTCTTCAGATCTTAATAGATATCAAGAATTTTTTATCATTATCAAAAATTCAGGTTCCAGAAAAAATCAATTCTACTATATCAAAAATGGCTGCTTTTTTAAAATTTTACAGGCATGGAGATGGGAGTTTAGCATCATTTAATAATTCAGCACCAGTAAGTAAATTTTTGATTGATCAGGTTTTGTTAAGATCAAATTCAAAAATAAAAATTCCAAATTCATCAAATAAATTAGGATTACAGAGAATTTCAGAAAACAAAATAACTTTCCTTATGGATGCCGGTAACCCGTCTATATATTCTATATATGCAGGCTCTCTTTCATTTGAATTTTCTTTTGGAAAACAAATTATAATTGTAAATTCTGGCTCTCCACATATACAAAATAAAAAATGGGCAGAAGCTATGAAGTCCTCAGCTGCCCACTCAACATTGACAATTGACAATATTAATTCATCGGATATCTTTTTTGAAAAGTTTAAAAAGGGTAGAATTGCAGATGTTTGGTCAAAAAAATATACTGATGGAAAGTCACATTGGATTGAGTCTTCTCATAATGGGTACAAAGAAGTATTTGGATTAATTCATAATAGGAAAATTCATATTGATACACATAAAAAAATAATAAGAGGTCAAGATACTCTTGTAAAGACTCCTGGTTACTACAAAACGAAACCTAGATATTCTCAACTAAGGTTCCATATCCATCCAGATGTAGAAGCTAATATTACAAGTGGTAAAAAAAAAGTAATCTTAAGATTAAAGGACGGTCATGGATGGGAGTTTATTTGTTCGGATCCAATTATTGAAATTAGTGAAAGTATTTATCTCGGATTAAGTAACACAATTACAAAGAACTTACACATTTTATTGGAAGAAAGGGTAATCCCTGGAAAGAAGTTAAAATGGTTATTTAGATCAATTAGTTAGAGTATCAAAGAGTATTATATTTTAAATTATGTTGTTTCTTTTTCCAAGCACCTGTTAAGTCAAAAACTAGTGCGCTTCTTTTCATAAAAAAATTTACTTTTCTCGGATATATACTAGCAAATTGTTTGTGATTTACTGTAAGAATTAATAGGTCATAATAATTTTGTTTAAGCTCATTAAGTTTATAGACCTGATTTCCATGTATTCTTTTGTCTGAAATATAAGGGTCGCATATATGTACAAGGTGTTTTTTTCTTTTTAGGAAATTAATTAAATCAAAAACTTTTGAATTTCGTGTATCAGGAACATTTTCTTTAAAAGTTGCACCAAAAATTAAGATCTTAGATTTAGATGTTATATGATCTAGAATTTTTTCTCCAAAGAATTTACTCATTTCATCATTTGTTTTTCTTCCTGACAAAATGACTTCTGGTTTGATGCCAATTTTTTTTGACTTAAATGCTAAATAGTAAGGGTCGACACCTATACAATGCCCTCCCACCAATCCAGGGTAAAAAGGAAGAAAGTTCCACTTTGTACTGGACGCATCGAGTACGTCATAAATACTAATACCAAGGTTCATGCAAATTTTTGTTATTTCATTCACAAATGCGATATTTATATCTCTTTGAGAATTTTCAATAACTTTTGAGGCTTCTGCAACTTTAATACTTTTTGCTTCAAAAATATTACCATTTGTGATGGAGCCATAGATTTTTTTTAGGATTTTTAGGGTTTCTCTATTATTTGCTGAAATAACTTTGGTGATTTTATCAATTGTATGCACTTTATCACCGGGATTAATCCTCTCAGGCGAGTAGGCAAGGAAAAAGTCAATTTCATTCAATAAACCTGACCTCTTTTCTAGGATCCTTCCGCAAAAATCTTCTGTTACCCCTGGATAAACAGTACTCTCAAAAACAATAATACTATTCTTTCTCATTATTTTTCCGACTGTGTTGCAAGCATCTTCTAAAAAGGTCAGATCCGGTTTGTTTTCTTTTGTAACTGGTGTGGGCACTGTAATTATAAAAATATCACAATTTTTAATTGAATCTTCTTTACTCGACAATAATAAATTACTCTTTAAAGCTGTTCTTAGTTTTTTTTCATCTACTTCGTTAGTGTTATCAATACCTAATTTTAAAGAGTATATCCTTTTCGAATTGACATCAAAGCCAACAACATTAAAATTCAAAGAGAGTTTTATTGCTAAAGGTAGACCAACATATCCAAGTCCTATAATAGCTATTTTTTTTTGGAGAGTTCTTTTGTCCATAATATATGTGTTAGTATTAATTAAGAATGGTACTTTTTTTTAACATTTTTTTTCCAATTCTTTTAGTTTTTTTTGTTCTTATTGCATTAAAGCCACTAATTAAATTTCTTAAAACAAATAAGATCGTTGATGTGCCAAATTATAGAAGTAATCATGAAATGATTATTCCAAAGGGTGCCGGTATATTATTAATACCAATATTATCTACCTCCATAATACTTTACTCATATTTTGGATTTATAAATAGATCACCCTGGATTTTACTAAGTCTGCTAATGTTGATAGCCTGCCTTTTTTCATTTTACGATGATATAAAAAATTTATCTTCGGCAAAAAAACTTATTTTTCAGGTAGTAATTGTTTTTTTAGGTATAAGTTTTTTTGACAAACAGTTGTCTATTTTTCTTTCCAAAAACTCTCAGATAGGTGAAATGTATTTTAATCAACATATTATGAAAATTGTTTTATATATTTTTTTATCAATGTTATGGATGTGGGTTATGAATGTGTTTAATTTTATGGATGGAATTGATGGAATAACTGCTGTACAGGTTTTATTCTTTTCTATTGGTATTATTGTATTATCTCTAATGGAGGTTATTGATAGGCAATATTCGTACATAGGTATTCTTTTATTTTCTGTGTTTCTAGGTTTTTTATATTGGAATATTACTCCTTCTAAAATCTTTATTGGTGATAGTGGCTCAATACCAATTGGTTTTTTTATTGGGTCAATTTTTGTTTCTAGCTTCATAAATGAGAAGGGGTTTATCTCAATTTGTTTATTGGTTATCTACTATTTAAGTGATTCCTCGATTACACTGATTAGAAGGATTATTGAAAAAAAAAATATTTTTTTAGCACATAGCGAACACTTCTATCAAAAAAAAGTTAGGAATGGTTTTAGTCATGACTATGTTTTAAGATACATAGTTTTTGTTAATATATTATTACTTTCGTTTTCTATTTTATTTACAAAGTTAGGAACAATAACAGTAATTCTCGCATTGTTGACTGTTTTTATTTTTCTTTTTTGGCTCGGTAAAGTTAGGTATAGAAAGAGTAATGATTAACTTTAAAAAAAGAATATTTATTACAGTCATACACGATGTAATTATTCTATCAGCGTCGTTTTTTTTTGCACTTTGGCTAAGACTTGAGAGCCAAGGTTTCATACTATTTAAAAGTTTATTGCCATTTTTGGTTTTATTTACATCCACTACTATAATATTTCTCCATAGATTAGGGCTTTATCAAGGCATTTGGAGATATGCATCCATAAATGAGATTTTTTCAATTTTAAAGTCATTAACTGCGGCAAGTCTCATAGTAGTTGCTGCTCTTTTCTTAACAATCAGATTAGAAAATATCCCACGGTCTTTTCCAATACTATTATTCCTTGTCTCTGTTTTTGGAATCTCAGGACCACGAATTTTTTACAGACTGGTTAAAGATATCTTAAACAATCAGAAAAATAATAATCAAAAAATCAATGTTTTAATAATTGGTGATGGTGATACATCAGAATTATTCATCAGAGCAGCAACTAGAGAAACAAATTCTCCTTACAACGTTGTTGCAATACTTGGAATCAAAAAGAAATCTGTTGGAAATCAGATTCATGGCATCCCAGTTATAGGGGATATAGGTAATTTAGATAATCTAGATAGATTGATTGAAAAAAAGAATAACTCAATTCAAAGAATAATAATAACTGACCATAGTTTAACACACGAGATAATTGAAAAATTATTTGTTTTTGCAAGACAAAATGGTTTAGCAATCGGAGAGGTGCCTAGGATTACAGAGTTAAGAAACACACATCTCAAGAAGTTTGAAACTTATCCTATTGAGGTAGAAGACGTTTTGGGGAGAAAACAAAAAGTTCATAAAACAGGTAAATACAAACTTTTAAAGAATAAAATTATTTTAGTAACGGGAGCAGGTGGAAGTATCGGATTTGAGTTATGTAAACAAATATATAATTTCTCTCCAAAAAAATTAATACTATTTGAACAAAATGAGTTCCATCTCTATCAAGCCACTCAAAAACTTGGGAATAATGCAAGAATAAAGTCTATATTAGGGGATGTAAGAGATAAAAAAAAAATATTTAAAGTATTTAAAGAGTGTAAACCAGATATCGTATTTCATTCAGCGGCTTTAAAACATATTACATTTGCAGAAGATGATCCAATTGAAGCAATTAATACAAATTTCTTAGGTACTCTAAATATTTTAAGTGCTTGTAAAGTATTTAGTGTTAATAAAATGGTATTCATATCTACTGATAAAGCAGTTAATCCATCAACATTTATGGGGGCTACAAAAAGATTATGTGAAAAATATATTCAACAACTAGATGGGAAAATAGCTACTGAGCTAAAAATTGTAAGATTTGGTAATGTGCTTGGATCAACCGGGTCTGTTATACCTTTGTTTGAGAAGCAAATTAAAGAAGGAGGTCCAATTACTATAACTCATCCAAATGTGCAAAGATATTTCATGACAATCAGAGAAGCTGTAGAGCTTGTCATTATAGCATCCATTGATAGTTCTAAAGGAGAGTCTGGAGAAATACATGTTTTAGAAATGGGAGAGCCAGTAAAAATAAAAGATTTGGCGAAAAAAATGATTCAACTCTCAGGACAAAAAAAAGAAATCCCGATTATATATACTGAATTAAGGAAAGGTGAGAAAATCAATGAAGAATTATTTTATAACAAGGAGAATGTTTCCAAAACAAAAAATAACTTTATACTTAAAACCACAAAAAAAATTAATCAAATATCCGAAATGGATATAGAACAATTTTTAAATGATTTAAACAAAGGGGAAGAAAAAAAAATTTTAAAAAGTTTTTTCAAACTACTACCAGAATATAAAAGACGGATTGATAATGAAAAACATTAAAATCAAAAACGCTATTGTATCAGTTTCAGATAAAACAAATTTGGAATCTCTTATTCCATATTTTGAAGAAAACAAAATTTCAATATATTCAACAGGTGGAACTTATAAATTTCTTAAAGATTTCAAAAAAAGAATAAATTTACATAAAATATCAGATTATACTAAGTTTCCTGAACTTCTTGACGGAAGAGTTAAAACACTGCATCCTAATATTCACTCAGGTATACTTGCAAAAAAAGATATATCTAAGCATTTAAGTGAGCTTGAAAAAAGGAATTTGGTTTTTTTTGATCTTGTTATTGTTAATTTATACCAATTTGAAAAAATTATTTCACAAGATCCCAAAAACGAAGATATTTGCCTTGAAAATATAGATATTGGTGGACCAACCATGTTAAGGGCTGCTGCAAAAAATTACCCTAATATTATTGTATTAAGTAACCCCAAACAATATCCCGAATTCCTAGAACTCTCCAAGATAGATTCAAAAGGTTTTTCTATGAATTACAGAAGAAGGCTTGCAACTGAAGTTTTCAAATCTACTGCATATTATGACAGTATAGTATCAAATTGGTTTTCCATAAAAGAAAATAGTGAAACCTCAAATATTTCAACAATACCAATAAAACAAGCGGCAAAACTTAGGTATGGTGAGAACCCTCATCAAAAGGCAACTCTATATAGTATTGGAAATCAATCGCTAAAAAAACTCTCGGGAAAAAAATTGTCTTACAACAATGTTGTAGATTCTGAATTAGCTTACGAATTAGTAAACGAATTCAATGAAAGCAGTTGTGCAATCGTAAAACATGCTAATCCTTGTGGTGTTGCAAGTTCATCAAATCAATTAATTGCTTATAAAAATGCACTAGGAACAGATAGAGAAAGTGCCTTTGGTGGTGTAGTTGCATTCAATAAAAAAATAGAGAAAAAGGTGGCTATTGAGATCTCTAAACTTTTTACGGAATTAGTAATTGCACCAAAATTTTCACCTGATGCTCTTTTGCATCTAAGTAAAAAGAAGAATTTAATACTAATTGAATCAAAAAAGAAAAAACAAAAAAATCTTCTTAATTTAGATATTAAGAGCACAAAAAAATTTATTTTAATCCAGAACTTTGATGCAAAAAAAATTGAAAAAAAAAGAGTTAGTTTTGTAACTAACATAAAGCCTAAAAAAAAAGAGTTTGAAAATTTAATTTTTGCTCAAATTGTATCAAAATATATGAACTCTAATGCAATTGTTTTGGTAAAAAATAAAAAAACAATAAGCCTGTCATCCGGTCAAACAAGCAGAGTAGAAGCTGCTAGAATTGCAATTAATAAGCTTCAGATGCATGATGTAAAGATTATGAAAAGATTAAGGAATATTGTGCTTGCTTCAGATGGATTTTTTCCTTTTCCTGATATTATTGAACTTTGTTCACAAAATAATATTAGCGCAATTATTCAACCTGGAGGCTCAATTAATGATAATAAAGTTATAGAGCTCGCAAACAAAAAAGAAATTTCAATGGTTTTTACTGGAATTAGAAATTTCAAGCATTGATAATCTCAAAAAGGGTATTAAAGAAAGAAAAAAAAACAAGGGTATTATAAGCATTCCTGTCCTTATCGATTCATTAATATCTACAACTATCCCAATAACAAATGGTCCAAGGACTGCACAAACATTACCAATTATAGAATAGAAGGAAAAAATTGTAAGTTGGTCATTTTCCTTAAGATTTTCAGCTAAAAACGCTCTACTAGATGCCTGAATAGGACCAATAAAAAATCCAATTGCTAACGCAATTAACCAAAAAAATGAGATGGCTTCTGTAAAAAAAAGAATTGAAGTTAAAATTAATAAAGCACCTATACATAACTTTACTATTTCCATCGAATTAAATTTTTTTTCAATAAATCCAAAAGATAAGCAGCCAATTATTCCAGAGAGATTTATAAAAATTCCCAAAAAAATTATCTCTGACTCACTTAAGCCAAAAATAAATGCAGCAAACATACTTGCAAAAGAAAAAATACAAACTATGCCATTGTTCAAAAAAAAGAAACTTAAAAGAAAAAAGCGTATTTTTTGGTTTTTTAAACTTTTCGTCAGTTTAAATATATCTGGTATTGCAAACTTTTCTGACTTGTAATTTTTAAAATGAGATAAACAAAATATAAAGGACCATGTGGCAACAAATGGACCAATTAGATGAAAAACCGATATATTAAAAAATTGGTAATCACTATTTTCTGTATATTTTATAAAGAAATAAACAAACATTAATGCCATTAATCCGCCAAAATATCCTGTTGCCCATCCTAAATTTGAAACAATCCCTTCATTGTTCTTTGGTGCAACTTTTTGCAAGGAAATGTTGTAAAAGAGGTTTACAAATTCAAATGCGATAAATGATGAAATTACAAAGATTAGAGGGTAATAGGTTGAACTATCTGAATCAAAAAAAAATAATGCGCTTACAGATACTAATAATGCATAAAAAAACATCTTAAAAAAACTGGTTGAAATATATTGAAAATAAAATCTTGATTGTATTAAGAAAAAACTTAGTAGCAGAAAAGATAGTATGCTCGCAAGTGAAATTGAAAAACCCCAGTAAGCTGTGCCTATTGTAGGATTTTTAGCAATGGCTTTAGCATAAAAAGCTCCATAAAAAAATGTTAGTATTAAGGTTGGGTAACTTGAAATTCCAAAATCAAAAAAACACCATGAAAATACTTTTTTTGATTTAAATATCTTTATCATTTTTCAATTATGAAATATTTATCTAAAAATTTGTTAATAATCGGAACAAAAAAAAATAATTAACAGAAAAACTAAAGGCCAAGATTTAATAATTGAACCTAACCAAACCATAAAAAATTCACTTAAATCATCACGAGAAAAGAAGATTGTGACACCTGAAACAGTTGTACTAGTACAAAAAGACATTATTAAAGCAAATAAACAAAGTCTAATTTTATTTGAAATTACATACATAAAACTTAGAAATACAATATAATCTAAAGTTTATTTTAGCAATTTTTTAGAGTCAAGAAATTAGACTCATGGAGCGGGCGAGCGGATTCGAACCGCCGACCCTTTCGTTGGCAACGAAATGCTCTACCACTGAGCCACGCCCGCAGATTTTCAATAATATACTTAATTTTGTATTTTTCAATATGTTGTCTTTTTAATTAACAAAAAAAAAAACTTTTTTTGTTGATTAAAAGTCGCATATACTAACTAAGGAATTAAAATGACTGAAAAATACAGCTTTGAAATGTCTTACGCTGATTTGCCCGATGTTATAGCATTATTCCCTTTAACAAGTGCTTTGCTATTACCAAGGAGTAAACTTCCGTTAAATTTGTTTGAAAATAGATATTTGCATATGTTCGATCATGCACTTAGCTCAAGCAGATTAATAGGCATGATACAACCTACAAATAAAAACACAGAAAAAAAAACAGATTCACCAGCAATTTATAAAATAGGTTGCGCTGGATTAATTAATGCTTTTAGCCAAACAAACGACAATAGATATGAAATTGTCTTAAAAGGACTATGTAGATTTAGTGTTTTAAAAGAAGTAGACCAAATCAATGGGTTTAGGCGAGCAAAAGTTTCTTGGGGTGAATTTACAGAAGATCTCGAGGTTCCAAAATTGAAAAATAATGAGCAGAGATCCATGTTTGAGGGTAAACTGAAGTTATACCTGGAAAAAATTGGTGTAAATGCTGATTGGCAAGCTATTGAAGCTTCGACAGATGAAGACCTAATTAATTCTATCTCAATGGGTTGTCCCTTTAACTTTTTAGAAAAGCAGGCATTACTTGAAGCTAAGACACTGAATGATAGGTTAAAAGTTCTTAACTCATTAATTGAAATGGGTTTAAATGAAAATGAATCCTCTGTTTCGAGGTCAATAACTTAAGGTTAATGAATATTGATTTCAATTTAAAATTGTTAGATTTTTTACAATGCCCTCAGTCTGGTCAGAAACTTTTATTTGAAAAAAAAAAAAATATTCTAATAACTACTGATAAAAAATACTCATATAAAATCGCTGACGGTATCCCGCTTCTATCTGTTTATGATTAACATAGTCCCAACAGAAATAAAGGTTTTAAAAAACAAACAGAGAATCGTTTTCAATTATGAAGATGGTAATACACTTATTTTATCGGCATCATATTTAAGATCAAAAAGCCCTTCAGCGGCAAATAAAAAAAACTTAAAAGAAAATAAAGTATTTACTAATATTAAGGTTACTAATATTGAAAAAATTGGAAATTATGCAATTAAGATAAGTTTTAATGATTTACATAATACTGGGATCTATAGCTGGAAATACATATTTAAGTTAGGAAAGGAACATTCAAACTCCTTAAGCCCATAGCATTTAGCATTAAATATTTCTTGGCGATATCAGATTTGTTTATTAACCTTAACCCAAATTTTCTTAAAAACTTAATGGAATTTAAATTATTAGAAAATATTTTATTTAATTTATCCGTTGCCTCAATGAAAAGTGTTCTATCTAAAGTTCTAAGAGTTTGATACCTATTTAAAAGGAAATTGGTATTAATTGGTTGACCTGTGAGTTTTGCATTTAAGATTAAATCTTTTAACATTTTGCAATCTCTTAAGCCTAAATTAAATCCTTGTCCAGCAATTGGGTGAATTCCTTGCGCTGCATCGCCAACCAAGACTAATTTTTCAGAAATGATTTCATATGCATAAATTAAATTTAAGGGATATTTTAAGGGTTTTGATACATGTATTAACCTCCCAAAGAATTCATTATACCTGTAAGAAAATTCTCTAAGAAATTCTTCCTGATCAATTTTGGTGAAATCCCCTAAATTGTCGTCTAATGTCCAAACTACTGATGACCTATTTGGATCTGATTTTATTCTTTTTCTCATTGGTAAGATTGCCAAGGGACCACTGGGGAAAAATTTCTCTAGTGCAATTCCATTATGTTTATTTTTATGCGAAATATTAAAAACATAAGCATTTTGTTTATATTTATTTTCAAAATACTTTAGATTTACCAATCTTCTGGTTTCAGAATTTCTTCCGTCAGCAGCAATTATTAGCTCAGCTACAAATTTTGTGTTTTTAGATTCCGAAAAAGTTTTATTATGCTTTTTTTGCCCGACATTACTAATTTTTAAAATTTCGTGTTTTTCAAACGTTTTTATATATGAATTCTGAATTACTTTTTGAGTAATAATTTCTCTAAATATCTCATTTTCTATGATGTACCCAAGCATACCTTCGTTTAACTTAGATGAATCAAACGTTAAATAATCTGTGTCTTGTTGGTCGGACACAAAAATTTTTTTTATTCCTTCACAATGTTTTTTCAGAGACGACCAAACATCAATATTTTGAAGAATTCTTGCAGAACCTTGAGAAATTGCAGTTGTTCTAGTGTCACATCTTATAAATTCATTTTTATCAACCAATGTAACCTTAATTTTTGAAGAAGCTAGCATCAAAGCCATTATTTGACCTATAAATCCAGCCCCGATAATTAAAACTTCTGATTCAATATAATTTTTTTTCATGAGCTATATTTTTTATAAGAAAAATATTATAAAAATAAAGTCTATTCTATGAAAATTATAAATAAAGAAGAAATAATAAGATTTTCATACTCTTTAGTTATTTTACTTATATCTATATGTTTAATACTTTCATTAGTAAGTTCTCATGAAAATGACAATAATATTTTTAAATATGATTCAAGTATTACAGAAGTTAGAAATATTCTTGGACCCTTTGGCGCCAATCTATCCGCCTTATTGCTCAAATCTTTGGGGATAATAAGTTTTTATATTCCAATTGTTCTATTTTGTTGGCTTATAAAAGTTATAGTAGTTAAAAAAATCCCAAACACATTAAATGTATCTTTTTTACCGATCTCAATTTTATTATTATGCGCGTTTACATCTATTTTGAAAAATTCAGAATCTTTTAGATTTAACTTTGTAGATGTTGGTTTTGTAGGTGAGGGGATCTATGAGTTGCTTTCAAGTTATCAAAGTATTTATCTAACTTATATTGTTCACAATAATATATTATTCTTAAGTGTATTCCTTTTTACCTCAATGAGTACTTTAATTTGTCTAGGACTGCCATCAAATTTTTATTCTAATCTGTTAAAATTGTTATTTGGGTCAATTATTTTTCTTTTATTCTCAATTATAAATTTATTTTTAAGGAAAAAAATTACATATAAACTCAGATTAAAAAAATTACTTAAAGATAAAAATGCCATAAAGACAAAAGCATATTCAAAAAGAACTTATAAAAGGAATTTTGAAACAAATATTAATTACTCTCTTCCAAGTGTATCATTGCTCGAGAATCCAATTGATCAAAAAAAGTATGAAACTGAGAATTATAAAAATATAAATATTAATAAAGCAATGCTTGAAAATGTTTTAAGTGATTTCAATATCCGAGGCAATATTTCATCATTTAAACAAGGGCCTATTGTTACATTATATGAATTAAAACCAGCTCCAGGAACAAAGACATCAACAGTTATTGGCTTGTCTGATGATATTGCAAGATCAATGAGTTCTTTATCGTCAAGAATCTCTGCAATACCTGGAAGAGATGCCATTGGAATTGAAATCCCGAATAAACAGATACAAACTGTTTATTTAAAAGAGCTAATTGACAGTGAAGAATATAGAAATAGTGAATACGCTTTACCACTTGTACTGGGAAAGGATATACTTGGTAAACCAGTTATAGTTGACCTTACTCACATGCCTCATCTACTAGTGGCAGGAACCACAGGTTCTGGTAAGTCTGTTGGTATAAATGCTATGATTTTATCCCTGCTGTACAATTGTTCACCAGAAAATTGCAGATTAATACTGATTGATCCAAAAATGTTAGAATTATCTATTTATAAAGATATTCCGCATTTGTTGACCGAAGTTGTAACTGATACTAAGAAAGCAATAATTGCACTTAAGTGGGCTGTAAAAGAAATGGAGAAAAGATACCAACTGATGTCTGAATTAGGAGTTAGAAATATTGAAGCATATAATGACAGAGTCAGAGCAGCATTAGAAAAAGGAGAAATTATTGATCGTGAAGTACAAGTGGGATTTGATCAAGAAACTGGGAAACCTATATCTGAAAGGAAACAAATTGAGTTAAAAATATTCCCGAAAATTGTAGTGATTGTTGATGAATTAGCAGATTTAATGATTACATCTGGGAGAGAAATAGAAGCTACAATTCAAAGACTCTCACAAATGGCTAGAGCTGCAGGAATCCATTTAATAGTAGCGACTCAAAGACCATCTGTAGATGTAATAACAGGTACAATTAAATCCAACTTCCCTTCAAGGATAAGTTATCAAGTAACGTCAAAAATTGACAGTAGAACTATCTTAGGTGAACAAGGAGGAGAACAATTACTGGGCAAGGGTGATTTACTCCTTACCATGACCGGGAAAAGATTACTTCGCGTTCATGGGCCTTTTGTTATGACTCATGAAGTTGAATCTGTAGTAAGACATGTAAAACTACAGGGAGAGCCAGATTATCTAGATTCTGTTACAGAGGAGGAGGATTCCGATAGCATTATAGGGTTACCATTAGAACAAAGCGATGAGTTATATAATCAAGCTGTAGCTATTGTTTGTAGAGAAAAAAAAGCATCTACAAGTTTTATTCAAAGGCACCTTTCTATTGGATATAATAGGGCTGCAAAAATAATTGAAAAAATGGAAAAGGATGGCTTGGTTAGTCCAGCCAATCATGTTGGCAGAAGGCAAGTGTTAGTTGGTAAAGATGTTTAGATATTCAATTCTATTTTTTATAGTTTTTCTTTCTTTTGGTGAGTTAGGATCAGATGAGATTAAAAAAATACAGAAATATCTAAATAACATTTCGTCACTAAAATCAGACTTTACGCAAATTTCAGGTGATGGTTCGATTACCTATGGCACCATCTTTATGAAAAAACCTGATAAATTTAGAATTGTATTTCACAAACCTCAAAACGAGATTTTGATATCAGATGGGAAGAAGGTAGCTTTAATTAATAAAAAAATCAACAGTGTGAGTATGTATAGCATTGACCAAATTCCATTTAACTTTTTACTTTCAAAGCATATAAACTTCAAAAACTATATTGTCTCCGAAACTACAAAAAAAAACAATATTTTAAGTTTTAAGATTTCAGAAAAAAAACAAAATGGTAAGAAAGTAAAATTAATTTTTGAAAATAAACCACTAAGCCTTAAAAAGTGGGAAATCGAAGACCAACAAGGTAATCTTATTCAAATTAGTCTAAGTAAACTATCTACAAATATTTTACTTGAAAACCAAAAATTTTTAATTTTGGATCCAAGAAAAAATCCATTTAGCAAGAAGGATTAAGCGTGAGAATTTTAACCTGGAATATTAATTCAGTAAGGAAAAGGCTTAAACATATTATTTTATTAATAAAAAAAGTAAGTCCAGATGTTATTTGTTTACAAGAGACTAAAGTTGAAGATTCTTCTTTTCCTATAAAAACATTTACAAATCTTGGTTATTTTCACCATTATCTTAACGGTATAATATCATACAACGGAGTTTGCATAATATCTAAGATAAAATCCACAACGTCAAATAAAATTAATTTCTGTCAGAAAAATGATGGCAGGCATATAAGTCAAATAATTAACGGCATAGAAATAAATAATATCTACATACCAGCAGGGGGTGAGATACCTGACAAAAAGATCAACGAAAAATTTAGGCATAAAATCCAATTTTTAGATGAATTAATCTCATGGACAAAAAATAAAAAAAAATCAATTTTACTTGGTGACTTTAATATTGCTCCAAAAGCTGATGATGTTTGGTCTCATAAACAACTAATAAATACGGTAAGTCATACTGAAATTGAAAGAAAAAAGATAGATGAGCTTTTAATTAAAGGTGATTGGGTTGATACGATAAGATGTTTTGTAAAACCACCAAATAATCTATTTACTTGGTGGAGTTATAGGTCGCCTGATTACAAAAAGAATAATCGTGGTAGAAGACTTGACCACTGCTGGATTACTTCAGATCTAAAACAATTGGTAAAGAAAGCTCGAATTCTTGATTATACTAGGGCCTGGGATGTTCCGTCGGATCATGTTCCACTTCTGATTGATATAGCAGATAATTAATATTATCTCTTAATCAAATATTTCTTACCTTCTAATATTAATATTTTTGGGTTCTTTGGATCTTTTTCTATTTTTAATCTTAACCTATATACAAGTGATTCTAACGTATGAGTTTCAAGTTTTCTCTGGTGCTTCCATACATTTGATAATATGTCTTCCTTACTTACTGGTCCATTTATTAAAAGAAGATATTCTAAAAAGTTACTTTCCAGCTCAGTTAATTTGACTGTTTTTTTTATTTTGTGGATATATAACTGAGATCTTTCAATAGAAAAGTCAAATACGTTATTTTTACATAAGTTATTGTTTTTATTTATTTTTTTTAAAATATTGTCTAATGATTTTAAAAACTCTGTAAGATTCAGTGGAATCTTTAGCAATTTTACTCTTTCATAAATTCCAGACAAGAAATTATTATTATTTGAAATAGATATGAAATAGCAATTAGTTAAATTTCTAATTTTTTTTTCTAGATTTTGTATACTAATCTTATTTAAATTAATTAAATTTAAGATTATTAAATGAGGTGTAACTGAAATCTTAGGTATTTCAGAAAGGCTCGACTTGACTAAGATTCTAACTTTAAAATATTCTGAGAGCCTATCTCGGAGGTCTAAAATTTCAAATGTTTTATTTGAAATTATTGTTATATTGAATAAGCGTGTCATAGGAAAGAATAATGGTTGATAATATAATCGTAAAAAAAACTTTTAACAAGTATACAGCTAATTTGTTTTACAAAAATTATAGATTTATATGCAAAATTGGATTTTCGGGTATATCAAAAAAAAAAATTGAGGGTGATGGCGTAACCCCTTTAGGCATTTTTAGGTTATTATCTATTTATTACAGAGAAGACAGAGTTGGAAACATATTCACTAAATTACCGAAATATAAAATTAATAGGAATATGGGCTGGTCAGACGATCCGAAAGATCCTCAGTATAACAAACTTGTTAGAATACCAAGAAAATTTGGTTTTGAAAAAATTTTTAGAAAAGATAAAGCTTATGATATTATTATTACAACAGATTTTAATTCTAATCCGGTTGCACCAAACAAAGGAAGCGCAATTTTTATTCATTGCGACAATGGCTCAGAACATACGCATGGATGTGTCTCTTTAAAGAAAAAAGATATTCTTCGTATATTACCAAATCTTTCTCTCCAATCTAGACTAATTGTGAGGTGAGCTTATGAGTAAAAATGTAAAATCGACTATTTTTGCACTTTCAACACCTGAAGGGAAATCTGGGATTGCAGTAATAAGAATTTCTGGGGATAAATGTTTATTCATACTCGAAAAGCTATGTCGCTTAAAAGACATCAAACCTAGGATGGCTAAATTAACTAAATTTTATAACAAAAACTCTGAGGTAATTGATCAAGGGCTGATTATCTCATTTAATGCTCCATTATCATTTACTGGCGAGGATATGCTTGAACTGCATAGTCACGGGAGTCCGGCAATTATAAAAAAGTTGATGAAAATTCTAATTTCTATAAAAAATGTAAGGGCCGCCTTTCCAGGTGAGTTTTCAAAAAGAGCCTTGATCAATAAAAAGGTTGGCCTCTCCAATTTGGAAGGAATTAATAACTTAATTAATTCTGAAACTGAAATGGAGCTTACTGTTGCCAGCAATCAAGCATTTGGGGGGTTAAATAAAAAATTTGAAGAATGGAGAAGGAAATTTCTTGAACTAACCTCGATTATAGAGTCTCAAATAGAATTTTCTGAAGATGACTCAAAGGTAAACGAAACAAACATAGCTCTAAAGATAAAGACATTATTTAATCTACTGGATGTTGCGATAACTAATTCTTATGAATTTTCTTCAATGAAAAAAGGAGTTCCAATTGTAATTTTTGGCCCACCCAATACTGGGAAATCAAGTTTGTTTAATTTAATTAATGATAGCGACAGATCAATTGTTTCAAAAATTAGAGGAACAACTCGAGATATAATTGACTCTACTAATGATTTCAAAGGAATAAAAGTAAACTTAATAGATTCTGCCGGTCTTCATGAGACGCTCGACCCATTAGAAAAAATTGGCACAAAAAAATCAAAAAAAATTATTGATGCTAGTCAAAACCTCATTCTGGTATTGTCTCCTGACAAGCAATCTAAAAAAACTATAAACTTTATCGAGAAATTTATAAGTGAGCCTGATAAGAATTTAATTGTTTTTTACAATAAATCAGACAAAAAAGAGAGTATTGGACAAGAATACCTCTGGGAGAAACGATTGAAAAATCTTAAAAAATTTCCTTTTCTGAAAATTTCATGTAAAGATAAAATCAACAAAGGGAAAAGATATATAGATATTTTAAATTTTATTTACAAGAATTTACTTAAGCAAAAAAAAGTAGGCCTTTTATATTCTCCATTTACAGAATCAAGACACCGCGAGTGCTTGAAAAAAGCAAAAAATCATTTAACCTTTGCACTTAATAATATAAATTATTTAGAAATTGCTGCAGAAGAAGTTCGGCTATCCAGGATCGAATTTGAAAAAATTATTGGTAATATTGACAATGAAGAACAATTAGATTTTATTTTCAGTAAATTCTGTATAGGAAAGTAGAAAATGTTTCATGTGAAACAAAAAAAGAATTATGACATTATAGTTGTTGGGGGCGGGCATGCTGGCATTGAGGCAGCAGTGGCGTCTTCAAAACTTGGCGCAACCGTTGGCTTGGTAACTTTTGATAAACTGGACCTCGGGGAGCTGTCATGCAATCCAGCAATAGGCGGGCTCGGGAAAGGGCACCTTGTAAGAGAAATAGATGCATTAGGCGGGGTTATGGGCATTTTAGCAGACTCGTCTGGAATTCAATTCAGGGTACTTAATAAGACAAGAGGAGAAGCTGTTCAAGGGCAAAGGGCTCAAATGGACAGGTCTTTGTATAAAAAAAACACTCAAAGCCTTTTGGCGCAATCAAAAATAGAGATCATTGAAGACGAGGTTTTGGATATAATAATTAATAAATCTAGTTCTTCAATTGAAGGAGTTTTCCTTAAAAAGAAAAATGCTATAAAGTGCAAGGCTGCAATTATAACCACAGGCACCTTCTTGGGTGGAAGAATTTTTTGCGGGTCAGATAACTCATCTGGAGGGAGAATTAGATCAAAATCATCAAAGAAATTGGCTGGATTTTTTCACAAAAATAATTTTAAAGTAAGAAGATTAAAAACAGGAACGCCACCTAGAATACTTGCTAAAACAATTGATTACTCCCAATGCATGAAGCAACATGGCGATAAACTGCCTGAGCCCTTTTCGTTTTTAAATGAGAAAATTACTAATAAGCAAATTTGCTGCTGGATTACAAATACAACAGAAAAGACTCATGAAATTATTAGGGAAAATATTCAAAAATCTCCTATTTATAACGGCGAAATAGAAAGCAAGGGGCCTCGTTATTGTCCTTCAATTGAGGACAAGGTAATGAAGTTTCCTGAAAGAAATAGTCACCAAATTTTCTTAGAACCTGAAAGTTTAGACGGAGACTTGGTTTACCCAAACGGTATTTCAACATCCTTACCAGTTGAAATTCAAGAACTGTTTATCAAAACCATACCTGGCTTAGAAAATTCAAAGATAGACAAATTTGGTTATGCCGTAGAATATGACTCTATTGACGGCGCAGAGCTTAAACCAACATATGAAACAAAAAAAATAAGCGGGTTATTTCTTTCTGGTCAGATCAATGGAACTACGGGATATGAGGAGGCCGCCGCGCAAGGATTAATGGCCGGAATAAACGCATTTCAACAAATTTCTAACCGAAAACCGTTTGTGCTATCAAGATCTGATGCTTACATTGGCGTTCTTACTGACGACATCACAAAAGGAGGACTTAAAGAGCCTTACAGAATGTTTACCTCAAGAGCGGAATATAGAATATTGCTTAGGTCTGATAATGCAGATATAAGACTTACAGACAAAGCTGTCGGTCTTGGTCTAGCAAAAAATTCTAGAAAGCATCTATGGTTAAAAAAGAAACGGTCTGTGAGTTATGCCCTAAAGACTCTAAGAGCGATGAAAGCTACACCACAAGAAATTCAAAGGGCAGGACTTAAAATAAATCAGGATGGAAAGGTTCGAACAGCATTTGACATACTTGGATACAAAGGTTCTGGCTGGAAACTAATTTCAACCATTTGGCCTGGCGTTTTTGACTATACATCACTTAACAGGTTTGAGAAGGAACAAATAAGAATTATGTCCTTCTACGATAGATACATGAAGAGACAAAACAAAGAAATAAAATCTTTAAAAACTGACTACAAACTTACTCTAGATGAAGAAATTAATTACGACCTCTGCCAAGGACTTTCTAACGAAGTAAGAGAACTATTAAAAACCAGAAAGCCTAAGAACATTGGCGAAGCATCGCAGCTTCCAGGAATGACGCCGGCTGCATCAAATCTTTTGCTGAGATTTTTAAAAAAAACAGGGTGAAGCAAAAAGGGGCAGATTTTTTTAGGAACAGGTATAATGTTTCATGTGAAACATTTGAAAAGTTTAATTTTTTTCATGATGAGCTACTTTTGTATCAGAAAAGATTTAACCTAATAGGCAGTGGGACAATAGAAAATATCTGGATCAGGCATTTTGCGGACTCAGCTGAGCTTCTTAGAAATTTACAGGGATTAAAATCGAAAAAAATTTTGGACTTTGGGACTGGGGCTGGATTTCCTGGTTTAGTTATTGTTTTGCTTTCTGAAAATCATGGGTTAAATCACAAAATTACATTAGCAGAATCTAATGCAAAAAAATATAATTTTCTAAAGCACATAAAAAAGAAATTAGAGTTAAGAGTTGAAATTTACAATAAAAGGGTTGAGGACTTATGCAATAAAAGTTTCGACATTATAACTGCCAGGGCAGTAGCGCCACTAAATAAATTATTGGCATATTTAGAAAAATTTAATCTCAAAAATACTCGCTTAATTTTTCCAAAAGGAAAATCTTGGGAAGAAGAAATTAAGGTTATTAAAAATTTCTGGAAATTTGATGAAATTATTGTTAAAAATAACCATGAGATTGATAGCTCCGGTGGAGTGGTTGTTATTATTAAAAACTTGGTAAAAAGATGAGAACAGTTTTCTCTATAGTAAATCAAAAAGGTGGTGTCGGCAAAACAACAACTGCTGTAAATTTGGCAACTGCGCTTTCAATAACTGGCAAGTCTTGTCTGGTAATTGACCTTGACCCTCAAGGAAATGCTAGTACTGGATTTGCAATAACTTCAGAACAGAGAAAACCAGGAAGTTATGAAGTTTTAATAAATAAAGTTGATATAATTGACTGTATCCGTCCAACTGAAGTTTCTGGTCTTGGAATAGTTCCATCTAGGGTAGCATTGGCTAATGCAGAAAAAGAGCTTATTGGTGAACAAGGCAGTGAATTCATGCTTAAAAAGGCAATAGAAAGTTTGCCTGACAAGTACAACGCAATAATAATTGATTGTCCTCCAGGAATTGGGTTTCTAACCACAAATGCACTTGTAGCATCAGATGGTGTTCTTATACCATTACAGTGTGAATTTTATGCGCTTGAAGGATTAAGTCAAATTCTTCGAGTTATAAAAAAAATCAAATCTGAACTAAATAGTAAGCTTAATCTTGACGGTATTTTGCTGACTATGTACGATCCTAGAAATAAATTAAGCTTTCAAGTAGAAGAAGATGTCAGAGAAGTTATGGGGTCAGTTGTTTATAAGACAATAATTCCTAGAAATATAAAAATTTCAGAATCTCCATCACATGGAAAACCAGTTTTATTATATGACCATAATTGCCTTGGATCAGAAGCATATGTAAACTTAGCTGCAGAAGTTTTAAACAAAGGAAATTTTGGTGGAATCAAAACAAAAAGTGTTTAAACTTAAAAAATCTATGTTATATCTAAAATATGAAAAATAAAAAACCCAAGAAAAAACTTGGTACCGGATTGTCTCAATTACTTATTAAAGATGAAGAATTAGCTTCTGTTATAAAAAAGCCTGGGCGTCCTGGTAAAAAAATTAAGCCCGGTGAGCTTAAAAAGAATATCAAGAAACTTTTCATACAAACCAATAAGGTCGTCGCTCCAATGACATTACCGATTCATGATCTGGTTGCGGGAAAATTCCAACCCAGACAAAACTTTGATGAACAAGAATTAGAGAACCTGGCGGAATCCATAAGAGAAAACGGAGTACTCCAGCCAATCTTAGTCAGACCAATTAATGCAATAGCAAAAAAGTATGAAATAATTGCTGGTGAGAGAAGGTGGCGAGCGTCTCAGTTGGCGAAGCTTCATGAAGTACCAGTAATAATAAGAGATTTTAGTGATGAAACAGCTCTTGAAGTCGCTTTAGTAGAAAATCTACAAAGAACTGACCTTAATCTTTTGGAGGAAGCAAAGGGCTATAAAATGCTAATGAAAACATTTTCATATACTCAGGATAAATTATCTCAACATCTTGGAAAAAGCAGGAGCCATATAGCAAACATACTTAGGCTGTTGGAGCTTCCTTCTCAAATTAAAAAACTGATGGTTCTTGGAGAAATAACATATGGTCATGCTCGTGCGCTTTTAACCCTCGATGATGAATCTTCAGTCAATTTGGCAAATGAGGTATCACTCAAGGGACTAAGTGTTCGTGCAACAGAAAATATTGTTAAAAGAATGAAATCGCCATCAAGTATTACTGGTGATGATGAAAAAAATAATATCGATCCAAACATTCTTTCTTTAGAAAAGGATTTAACATCACTTCTTGGCCTTAAGGTAAAAATTAACAATAAATCAAATAACAAAGGTTCGCTTCAACTTTATTACAATTCTTTAGATCAGCTTGAACCTGTTATAGATAAACTAAAATGGAAGCCTAGATAGGCAAGTTTTTATCTATCTATATCTTGTGTCTCTAAAAGTTTTTTTTAGCTATATACTGTTAGTTTAAAAAAAAATTAGTGTATGTATATTTAAGAGTTTCTTTAATGCTTAAATCTATGTTATTATCCACAGCTGTGGATAATTAATTTAGGCTTTGTTAATGGCAAATATATTTTTATTTGCTAACAGGCACGTACGTCAATATTTTTTGGTCGCACTATGTGCTATGTTGGCAATTTTAGTTTTATTATTTAGTAGTACTAACGTACATGCAGTTCCGAGAACGCCTAGTCAGGCTCTTCCCGAAATGTTTCAAAAACCTCCCGGTTTGGATTTTTACAATTACAAAAAAAATAAGGCTGAGCTTCCAGTCGTACCCGAGATTCAACAAATCCTTGATGTTGATAATGATCTAATTATAAAACCTACTTCATTAATTATTCTTACCCCCAAACCGCTTCAAAAAATTTTAGATCTTAAAAAGTACAATGATTTAGCGGTTGGCAAAGATATTACTATTGATGATTTATACAACTTAGCATTTCAAATTGAACAAGAGTTT
>MDTE01063843.1_pt1 | contig 80513 bp, 70 predicted proteins | sample 811231 | NCBI WGS metagenome assembly MDTE01 (sample SAMN05326651, study PRJNA326480) | marine metagenome | isolation source: seawater | place: Indian Ocean: Red Sea | collected 2010 | reverse complement strand
GATATCACGCGCTGCAGTCCCCTCTCCGAGAATACAGGGATAAGCTCCTAGGCGCATAGTCCCGCCTTTCTTGGTCACCTGGCGCTGTGAGTCGAGAAGGCAGATTACAGGGTCGGATGCATCTTCTAGGAATTCGGTAGAGTGAGAGTCCTCTAGATTGCAGACATTCCGAGCGAACTCAATTACAGCACACTGTAATCCCAGGCATATGCCAAAAAACGGTATTTCATTTTCTCTAGACCAGCGAACTGCTTCCAGCATCCCTTCGATTCCTCGTGGACCAAATCCTCCAGGGATGAGGAGGCCTTGGAAATTTTTTAAGAGATTCACATGATTTTCCCCATCAAAATCCTCTGAGGAAAGCCATTCGACAGAAACCTTCACATCATTCGAGATTCCCCCGTGGATGAGGGCTTCCTGAATTGATTTGTAGGAATCAACTAAGTTTGTGTACTTACCGACAACTGCTATGCGAGCCTCGCCTGACTCAGGCCTCTTGAATCTCCTCACCATTTCGGTCCATCCACTAAGGGTTGGTTGAGGCGCGTCCAGCTGGAGTCTCTCTAAGATTACATCGTCGAGCCCTTGGGATTTAAGCGAGAGAGGTACTTCGTAGATTGTTGCTACATCAAGACACTCGATAACTCCTTCGAGTTGGACATTTGTGAAGAGCGCTATCTTCTGCCGGATCTCATCTGAGAGCTCGTGTTCAGTCCGACAAAGTAAGAAGTCTGGTTGAATTCCGATCTGCATAAGCTCTCGCACAGAGTGCTGAGTTGGCTTCGTTTTCAATTCTCCTGCGGCCGCGATATAAGGGACAAGCGTGAGGTGTACAAAAATCACGTTCTCACGACCGAGATCTACCCGAAACTGACGGATCGCCTCTAAGAAGGGTAAGGATTCGATATCACCTACGGTGCCTCCAATCTCTGTAATCACGACATCGTTTTCGGGCGCTAGGCGTTGGATCGCGTCCTTAATCTCATCTGTCACATGGGGTATCACCTGGACAGTAGAGCCGAGATAATCACCTTTTCGCTCTTTAGAGATTACAGATTGATAGATACGACCTGTCGTGATGTTGTTTGCTTGCGAAAGGGATTCATCGATAAACCGCTCATAATGGCCAAGGTCTAGGTCTGTTTCTGCTCCATCATCCGTAACAAAGACTTCTCCATGTTGGAACGGTGACATCGTTCCTGGATCTACATTGATATACGGGTCAAATTTTTGCAGGGTAACCTTGAATCCTCGTTCTTTGAGGAGCCTGCCAATTGAGGCAGCCACGATTCCTTTTCCTAGGGCAGATACCACACCCCCAGTTACAAATATGTACTTGGTGGTATTGAGGCTTTTGCTCTTTTCTGATTTGGTCATGCGAAACTCGGGATTCCTTGAGTACTCAGTTTTTCTTCCATGCGCAGAACGTCTGCCATAGTATCTACGCCTGGATCAGCGGCACCTACTATGGCCACCCCGATCTTCAGCCCAGCTTCTAGCGGCCGAAGTTGTTCTAGAGATTCCAAGCGTTCCAGCTGAGATGGCGCGAGCGCAACCCAGTCATTCAGAGCCTCTCGCGTGTAAGCATAAATTCCAACGTGGCGCAGAAATGGTTCTCGTTCCAGCTCTCCGGGTACCGGTCGTTCGTCGCGCTTATAAGGAATCGGAGCTCTGGAGAAGTAGAGGGCTCGGCCATTAGCGGCTCTGGCAATCTTTACGACTGTAGGGTCGGTGCGGGCATCATCAGAGTTCAGCGGTGCCGCACAGGTCCCAACCTCCCATGCTCCATTTCGTACAAGGTCTATGGTCTCCCGAACATGCGCTTCCTTAAGTAGCGGTTCGTCTCCTTGGACATTTGCAATGATGTCATACCCCCGATACTCAGATCGATCTGCTAACTCTGCGACACGGTCTGTTCCTGAAGGATGGTCGGGTGATGTCATCTCCACCGGTGCACCTAAAGACTTACAGAGGTTGGCTACTTCAGTGGAATCCGTTGCTACTACCGCATGATCCAGCACGGTCATTGCCTCTATCCGACGCCAGACCCATTCGATCAAGGGTCTTCCGAGAATCGGGTAGAGAGGTTTATTGGGTAGACGAGCTGACGCGAGTCGAGCTGGGACGATTCCCAGGACTTTGGTGCTCAAGACACGCTAACGAGGCCGAAACGGCGCGAATTTACGACAAAAATCACGCCTTGAAACCTACCTGAATTAGGGGCTGAGGGTCAACTAGTGCATCAGGTGCAAATTAGTACTGAATCAAACTATCCTGCGAACTCAGGATTCAGACTGATATTTGCACGTTTGAAGGGGTCGTAGAGTAAATCTCATCTTGAGGTAGGTTTTCCGAAAACCTCCACTATGGTCGCAGTTACTTCTCCGGTATTCGTGAAGGTGTGGCTCGCACCTCCTGGTAGTGACACTACTTCGCCAGGAAGTATATCGACTGCATCCTGGCCTTCTACTGTCAATCTGATTTTACCGGTTACAAGCATGAACACTTGGTATGTCGCAGTACTATGCGTGTGCAAGCGTCGAGTCGCCCCAGGTTCTGCGTAATCCCGAAGAACTCTGAATGCCTCATCCTCTAGAACGAGCATTGATGAGATTCCAGGATCACCTTGTACGGGGCGGGCACCGTCAGAACCTCCGACAGCTTGTCCGAAAGCATCCGGAGCGGTCACCATAAAGGCTGAGAAGAAGCACAGCGCAGTAATGCTGGAGGTCGGCATCAGTAACTCCTTGGCCGAAAAGGGCTAGAGGTAGAGAAAGTTCTTTAACATTCGTTTCCCGTGTTCACTGAATAGTGATTCTGGGTGGAACTGAACACCCCAGAGCGGTAAATCCCGGTGATGCATCGCTTGTATCTCGTATTCCTCTTCGGGCTCCATGCTCCAGGCTACCGGCACTAATTCTGTTGGTAATATCGTGCTATCGGTCACCAATGAATGGTAGCGTGCTACTTCCATAGGTGAGGGTAGTCCTTCAAAAATACCATAACCTTCGTGTCGTATTTGTCCTTTCTTGCCGTGCATGATTTTCCGAGCGCGGATGGTTTTGCCTCCGAAAGCTTCACCCAAGGCTTGATGCCCTAGACAAACACCGAGCATAGGAATTCCTGCAGCTCCCAGGATTTTGAAAGCATCGACCGAGACGCCTGCATCAGTAGGTGTTCGAGGGCCTGGTGAAACCACCACTCGTTCGGGTTCTAGGTTGATTAGGCCTTCAATACTCTCTGTATCATTTCTGATAACAGTTGGTGTTGCGCCAAGGTCGCCTAAGAACTGAACTAAGTTGAAGGTGAATGAATCGTAATTGTCGATTACGAGTAGCATATGAATCTCAGGATCTATTCAGGTCCGTTTGCTCAGCTTATGGGTTCCATCTTCCAGAAGATGATTCCCCCAGCTTGTTGTCCAACCTCTACTGACCCCACCAATTGAAATGTCTGGAGGTCATAAGCATCTACTTTACCAGGATCTGCACCCTTCCCCTCCATACTCACAAACGCGTAACGCGAGTCAGGTGTGATCACGACTCCATGAGTTACAGTCGTAGTAGAAGTCGCCAGTCCAAGACTCTTTCCGGTTGAAGCCTCAAGGAATTGGACTTTCCCAGCAGCCTTTAAGGATGCGATGAGAATCTCGCCATCTTCAGAAATTGCCAGGTTATAGGGCCCTCCCGGCACAGACATCTTGCGTTCAAGAGCCCAATTTTCTCGATCAATGACTAGGATCTCGTTACTCTTGTTGCATGCTACAAAGATAGAGCGACCATCGGGTGTTGGCTGAGCCCATGTAGGTGAACACGTAGACTCCATAGGCTCTCTTGTGGAAAGGGGTTCCAATGGCCTAGTGATGCCCCTGGCACCAGTCACAACCTCCTCGACTTGGTAATCGAACAGTGCTGCTTCTGATCCTGTAGTTACTGAGAAGCGTCTTGAAACTTCAAACGTACGTGTGTCGATCTCGACCAACTGATCATCCATCATACAATTCGAGTACACGAACAGACCGTCCTTGGCCATCCGTAGACCGTGCGGCATGGTGCACGTTGGTATCTGGTCAACCTCAACAAGATCTGGCGTGTAAACCACTGATACGGTAGACGGGACATGCTCACCATGAAGGTTGAAGTTCACGATGAATGCGTAGAGACCATCTGGGGTTAGGTCTAGGGTCGCTGGGAAGTTTCCAAGCAGAATCGGGGAAGCTACTAGAGTGTCTGGGCCTGCATGGAATTTCCATAGTTTCCCATCAGGGACACCGTGAGCAGTTGTCATGTACAGGTGCCTCCCATCTGGTGACACGTTCAAGCCATGGGGCCCTTCCGTCTCAACTGCCATCTCACCAACTGGAGTGGTTTGGTCAAGATCCATACCGGACGGGCCAAGCCGGATGCGGTGGAGAAGGTCTGCGGATTCTGCACCGACATAGATGTAATAAACCGCATCTGCTCCAGTTCCCTGGGGAGGCTGAGTCGGAGAGGCGGTACTTCTTCCTGCGCATCCTGTGATGGCCAACACTATCAGGGCTTTCCACAGATTCATCAGTGTATGGCTCTGCAAAGCATCTTTGATACGTGTCCTGGATTATTGGAGCCGGAACTTCTTATTTGGCCCAAGTTAGACAAGCTCACACGTCATATCTTCGGCGCAACACGTGGGCGACTTAATCATTCCATGACCGTCGGGGCATCTCGACACATCTACTTCTCTCCCGTCACCTGTAGTGATGGTATCATGGGCTAAGTCTTGTCCACACTCCGCGCAGGTAATGTTTACGCTCATATCACACTGCTCGCAGGTATAAGTTGCCATTCCCTCGTCTCCTTGTTGGATGAATTGAAGGATTAATCAAAGTCTCCGAGTGGGCACAGTAATAGACTAAGGCGTTCTGGTCACGTACTCAAAAGGCTTGTGCACTGTACCCACAAGCCACGATAATCATCGCCATCATGGGAGCCCTCGCCTGGATCCTTGGGATAAGCCTCGGGACTTCTTTCACATGCTCAATCCTTGAGGCTGTGTTTCTTTCTGTCAGCCACTCCTATATAGCCCTCCTTAAACAGCATGGGGAATGGGCTGGGAAATGGCTTGAAGAAGCTCAAGAACATGTCGATGAACCGATCGCGGCAATTCTTACACTAAACACTATTGCCCATACGGTGGGAGCGACGCTTTCCGGGGCTGTGGTTCAGGACTTGTTCGGAGACCCCTTTCTTACAGCCTTCTCCATAGGGCTTACGTTAGCGGTACTTATCATATCAGAAATCATCCCGAAGACTCTTGGGGCAAGACACTGGAGGCAACTGGCGAAGCCCACCGCCCATGTCTTACGGGTAATGGTTTTTGTCATGAAACCTATTCTGTGGCCCCTAGGTTGGTTGTCGCGCACTCTCACCCCTAAGGGTGAACAATCAACAGTCAGTCGAGATGAACTTGCGGTTCTCACCGAGATAGGCCGGCGTGAAGGGACGCTTGATGAAGAAGAATGGCAGGTGATGAACCGGATTATCAGGCTAGATGAGGTTTCGGTAGGTGAAGTGATGACACCACGGATGGATATGACCGCGATTCCGGTGAACGCCACTATAGAAGAAGTACAGCACATCATGCTGGAGACTGGTCATCTAAGGGTTCCAGTCTACCGAGAGACAGTCGACAATATCATTGGGATTCTTGTCGCTCGAGACGTCTGGAGAGCCGCACACTCTGGTGTTCAAAATCTAGATGGACTAATCCGTGATGTACCCTTTACACCCACTTCCAAGCCCGTGGAAGATCTGATCCCAGAAATGAGGGCGGTGCGAGTAAAGATGGCGGTCGTCGTCGACGAATTTGGCGGAACAGCCGGACTCGTAACCCTCGAGGACCTAATCGAAGAGATCGTGGGAGAGATCCAGGATGAACATGAGGGAGACGAACCCCTTCCATTTCAGAAAACAGGAGATGGTCATCTTCGGGTATGGGGTGGAGTGTCATTGCGAGATGCTATCGCGAGACTTGGGTTCACTCTGATGCCCGAAGAGGAAGAGGGCTACGATACGATCGGGGGCTTAGTATTCGGACGGCTCAATCGCCTTCCTTTGATGGGTGACACTGTCAAAGTAACCGGGGGTGTTCTCCAGGTTGCAAAAGTGCGAGGGCGCCGCATTGAGTATCTCCTGTTCTTACCGGATGACGAATAGGATCATTCTCTAGTTTAGGGTGCTTCCTCGTCAGGCAGTTCCTTCAATGCGGCTAGTTCATCCAGTTGTTCAACTATTTCCGAACTGTTTGCCCTGGACTGAGTTCGTTCTTCCATCCAAAAGGAGATCGCTAGTAGGATTGCTCCACAACTGATCGCCATATCTGCAACATTGAAAATCGGGAAGTGCCCTATTCCGAGGTCAATGGGGCCAATGAAGTCTACTACTCCCCTTCCCCAGCGTACCCGATCGTAGAGGTTGCCGAGAGCGCCTGAAACAACTAGTGAAATAGAGAAGATTCTGAGAAAGTCAGTGTTACTGGATTGCTTGAGTAAGCTACCAAGTAGAGCCAAGGCGAGTATCGTCACTGGTACAAAAAACCAGCGTGAATCCTCTCCTATACTAATCCCAAAGGCGGCGCCCTTATTGAAAGCCAGGGTAAGCGGGATCAGTCCACCGAATAGTTGGCTACTGCTATACGATAGCGCCTCGAGGGCCCAGCGCTTTGTGACTAGGTCCAGGATCATGATCGGAGAAAATGTGAGGGCAAAAATTACTAGCTTTAAGCGCACGGAGCCTGGTCTCCCATAACCGATGAAGTGCTGCGGGTTGTTGTAAGCAGGTATAAATGGAGGCGGGGGGAGTCGAACCCCCGTCCGCATATGGCTCCAGCAAAGCTTCTACGTGCGTAGATCGCTGGGTGATTTCACCTCGGGTGGTCAGCGATCAACCAAACCCTCGGTTAGCCGTTTAATGTCTTATTCCCTGACTCAACGGCGGAGCCTAGGAACCAGCCCGACTTATCGTCGCCTCTAAACCTGTCTCGGGCAGGCAGTTAAAGAGACGGGCACGTAAGTAAGCTTACGCAGCCAGCGCCAGATTATCGTTGGCAGCTAAAAATGTTCTCGAAGATTCATGAGGATCGAGACCTCAGCACGCTACTCCACGTTCACCAAACACGTCGAAACCGTGACGCCCCCTATGAATATATGGATGAACTGTCAAAAATCTCATCAGAGAAGTTTAGTCCCGATCAAACCCATTAGTCCACCCGTGCAATCAACCCGAGCCTATGAATTCGCGGCCTCACAAACCTGCAGGTAGTTCTCTAGCAGTGTCTTAACCTCAGTGAGGTTTGTAGTCTGAAATAGCTTCGTACGGAGTTCACGCCCATCCGGAAGGCCTTTCGTGTACCAGCCAAGATGCTTCCGGAAATCAATGATTGCTCTTTGGGGGTTACCCCCAAAAGCAATCGCGTTTTCAGCGTGTTCTAAACAGATATTCAAGCGTTCTTTTACGTCGGGCTTCGGTGGACTCGGCTTTCCATCGAGCACTGCCCTTGTCTCTCTAAAGATCCATGGATCCCCATGGGACCCACGGGCGATCATAATTCCTGCGCATCCTGTCTCGTGTCTCATGCGATAAGCGTCCTTGGCACAGGTGATATCACCATTTCCAAGAACAGGAATAGCTAATGCCTTAACTACGGCCCGAATCTCACTCCATCTGGCCTTACCCTTATACATCTCTGCCCGGGTTCGAGGGTGAATACAGAGCACTCGCGCTCCTGCATCTTGGCACGTAAGAGCTATGCCCACTGGGTCGCGAGATCCCTCATTAAATCCGCTCCTGATCTTCACTGTGGTCGGCAGGCGAGTTGCTTCATCCACTGCTCGAATGATGGAGGTCACTAGAGTTAGGTCACGCAAGCAGCCTGATCCTCCATTACGCTTTACTACCTTCTTAACCGGACATCCAAAATTGATGTCTATGAAATCTGGACCGTACGTTTCTGCAACAAACGCAGCAGCGTCTGCCATCATGCCTGGATCTGCCCCGAAAATCTGGATACCGATTGGGTGTTCTTCATAATCGAAACGGAGGTATTCGCGCGAACGAGGGGATCCCATAACTATGCCAGCCGCGCTCACAAATTCACTTACTACAACATCCGCTCCGTAGGAACGGCAGAGTCTTCGGAAGGGCGATTCACTTACGCCTGCCTGTGGTGCCAGGTAAAGAGGAGTGGACTCCTTGGTAAAGAGCTCTAGGAAATCACTGGCCATGACATTGCTTAGCCTTTTGGGAGTGGCACTTCTCTTCCACCATTGTGCCTTACAGTAATGCCCAGCCCATCAAGGCAGTTAAGCATAGGGATTAGTTGTTTGCGACTAAGGGGTAGAGCTTCACGGAATGCTGAGGGGCCCAGCTTTACTTGGCCACCAAGGAGGTCGCATACACGCTCGACCGCAGCCTCAAACTCGCTCTTTAACACGTAATATCCATCTGCGATAACAACAAAGTCTTCCTTTTCTTCGAGGAATTTCAGCAATCCCCAGATATCTGGATCATGAGCTAGATGTGGAGGTAATTCACCTACTAGAGGAGTCGCCAAGCCCATCCTAGTATAGATATCACGGAGTTCTGCGATCAATTGCTCTTGTCGTGGTGATGGACGTGACTGATATCCCTGATCCTTAACCCCACTTCCTTGTCTCTCAAGCACCCCGTCTTTGGTAAGCTTATCGATAACCGCATCTGCGATTTCTGGGGCTGCCCAGGTAGGTAGGCTAGACCTCAGAACTGTTAGCGGGATCGCACTAAGGAGTGGTTTTTCAATATGTCCCTGATGAACCGTACGTAGGATTAATCGTTCAGCTTCAAGTGCAATCTCTCTTGAGAAGAGCTGGCCTGATGTCAGTAATCCACCATCGTTCTGGACCCGAGCAACAGCGTCCTGAGCGACTCCAGGTGGTAATCCAGAAGTGACTGGAAGAGCCTTGGTGTCTATACCGTACCAGGACGCTATTGAGAGTAAAGCTTTGACGGCGACGACTGGTTCGCCTTCAAGAACATTTTCAAGGGCGGCCCGGACAGAGTCGTCGAGAACTTTTCGCTTAACCGGCTGTGGTTCAGCGATTACTCCGCCTCCGATTGTAATCATCGGCGAGTAGGTTCGGAGGATGATTCTATCACGAGCACGAGCGACTACCGGTTCTTCAAGACGGAGTTGTATCCAACCTTGGCTCCCTGAAGAAATCTTCTGTTTCGTCAGCAAGGCGCAACGAGCCATAACTTCTGAGGTGCCGATGTGGACACGGATCCTCTGATTGTGCTTAATGCTACAGTTTATTCCTTGAATGAGTTGAGCATGGACGGTTAACATCCACGAACTGTTCCAGTTTGGATCGGAGACCAGAGTAGTGCCTCGGGTCACCGTTTGCCTATTTGAACTTGCTCCACTTAACGCAACGGCTATTCGATTACCCGGAGTGGCTGTTTCAACATCACCCCCATGAACTTGGAGTTTCCGTATCCGGGACTCGAACTCATTCGGGAGAAGTCGCACCTGCGCTCCTCTTCTCAGGGTCCCAGTCCATAATGTTCCGGTGACGACAGTTCCAGTACCCTGAATTGTAAACACTCGATCTAAGGGAAGCCGTGCGAGATCGTCATCGTTCCGGTGTCCGAGGCGCTTGACTGTATCGCAAAGCTCTGCCTTGAGCCCGTCTAAGCCCTCTCCATTGATCACGGACGTAAAGACCATCCGGGCCCCAGCATAGGGGGTCTCTGCTAATAGCTCTTCCACATCACTCCGAACAAGTTCACGCCATTCTTCATCCACCAGATCAGACTTTGTGAACGTAACAATCAATTCCGGAACACCAAGAAGTTCGAGAATAATGAGATGTTCTCTAGTTTGAGGCATGACCCCTTCGTCTGCTGCAATAATCAAGAGTACGAGATCCATTCCGGTAGCTCCAGCTACCATAGAGCGAATGAATCCCTCATGCCCAGGTACATCCACAATTCCCAAGCGTTGGGTACCTAGAGCTAATTCAGCGAATCCTAGCTCGATTGTTATACCACGGCGCTTCTCTTCTTTCAGGCGGTCCGTATCAGTTCCAGTAAGAGCATGAACTAAGGCAGTTTTCCCATGATCGATATGCCCGGCGGTACCTAGGATCAATTGCTTCACTGTGGTTCAACATCTTCAGGCAGGAGCTGTTGTATGAACTCCAAGGATTTTAGCGGCCTGGATACGACATGATAGCTCAGAAACTGAGAGAGCACTGCCAAATGCTTTTTGGGATAGTCAATCACATCATCGATTCGACTCTGAACTAATTGCATAATTTGGAGCCGAGCTACTGGACCAATTCGAGGGCCCTCTATGTTCTCGCTACACTCGAGGCAAGCTATACCTCCAGCTGGGAAATCAAATCGTCCAACTTCATCTTCGACAAAGTCAAGATCACACCGAATACACGTCTTCAGCTGGGGCTCAAACCCGAGTACTCTGGCAATCTGCCAGATACCAGAAAGGGTGGCCGTCGGAATTTGTGTGGAGTTAGCACACTCTAAGGCATCGAACCCATGCTCGATTGCTTCAAAGAGTTCTGGGCGACGTTCTTGGTCAGCGTGCATGAGGACAAGTTCAGCAATTGCCGACGCTCCCCAGAACCGAAGCACATCCCTGCCGAGTCCGTCTCGAATCCGTGAACAAGAGAAGTCCTTCATTGTCTGAAGGTCCCGATGGTTTTTTAGATATAAGCTTACGGTACCTGTGGCGAATGTCCCAATTGCCAAATGTCCCCGGCCTGTTCGACCCCGCACGCCTTTCGCCATAGCACTGACCAGGCCGTGGTCTTCGGTATAAAATCGTAGGATTCGGCTCGTATCGCCGTATTCGTGTGATCGTAGGAGCACTGCCGTGGTAGTGACGGGAGCCACCTAGTCGGTTCCTCTAACTCGCTGTAGGAGCTTCGCTCGCTCCATGAGGTACTCCTCATGCTCTCTCTCACTCCAATCTTCTTGGCTCTTAAACGTTTCATCTAGAACAGCAATTCGGTGAATCATTGATTCTCGATCGCCAAGATTAACTGCGGCTCCTCGCGTATTCGCTCTGATCGGATCACGATTCAACAGGAAGAGCGCCGCCCCTCCCAATACTACTCCTAGTATCAGGCTCATCCAGGATACTGGGAGCTCGAATGGGATCTTAGCTTCGGATAAATTGATGCTCGATCCTGTTAGATTGTTACCTGAATATCTACGATAGGTGGTTCCCGGCTCTAGCTCGACTCGTGGGAAAGAATCGAGGCCTTCCACTATCATTGGAGGCGCTGGTTCCCGCACCAGCAGTTCCATGACTGTAGTGAGTCCCGGCATCGGAATTGATACAAAAGGCTCGTCGAGTTTGTACGTTACTACGAAAAGCCTCTCTCCTGGGGGCAATGGTGTCCTAATAAGGAGTTGACCCGCTTCTAGACTTATGTTTTCCGGAGACATTTCTGCTTGCCCTAATTCAAAATCAGTGGCCCCAGGGATTAGTGGGTAACTCCAGATGAATCCTGGATCCTCTGAAACCAGGGTCCTACCAGTTTCGTTATACACCTCGATGAGGTCAGTGATGTGCCATCGATCACCATCGAACTCAAAGAATACATTTCGAATCTCAATCGGGAGATCAGCTCCACCAGAAGGAGCAAAGGCCGTGTCATAAGTCTGGATTCTGTAGATTGAATCGAGATGTTCTGGTTCAGTTAAAGGAGTTCCGAAATAAAGGACTCCATCATGTCTGATAGAGGCGAGATAGATATCTCTTATGGCTGGGTCAGGTGGATTGGGTAGAGTTAAGCTAAAAGTCCCATCGGTCCCCAAAGAAACAGAGTCTAGTTCCCCCTGGGTTCCGCCAATGAGATGATGAAGGACTACTGTTCCACTTGTTAACGCCTCATTCCCTAATAAGGCCTGACCTCGAAGAAGGGTTCCCTGCCCACTTTGAGCGAACACAGTGCTTGTGGCCATAAAAAGGCCAGTTGTTATAAGGAGGCTTGCTAGAGCGAATCGGCCAGCATACCGCCAGTGATCAAGGAGTAAAGCGACCAAAATCCTCAGGGTTAAGCCTCCGAAGATGCTCTTCTAACTCGTCAGGACCCATAGACGGTGGCGAGCTAGAGGGTTCATTACCAGCCGATTTAAAGTCTTCAGCACTAGGGTGTCCAGCGACCTCAAGAAGTTCTTCGTGAGCAAAAATCTGCGTATCAGATCTAAGGGCAATTGCGATTGAATCAGAGGGACGTGCATCCAACGAGATGACTTCACCGTTCTTAAGAACCGAAAGTTCCGCATAGTACGTACTATCTTCAACGCGACTGATTATGACTCTTTGGAGGTTTCCGCCGAGTTGCTTCATTACAGTGCAAAGGAGGTCATGGGTTAGTGGGCGTGCAAACTCCATTGCTGCGAGTTCAGTCGCGATAGCGCTAGCCTCTCCTGGCCCTATCCAAATTGGGAGCACTCGTTCACCTGAAAGTTCCTTGAGCATTACGACTGGGGTGTTTGTGGTTCCATCGACCCACAGGCTCTGAACTCTAACTTCAATCAGCAATCGAAGTTCCTCCGAGAGATTGATCTGTACAGCGACTTAGGCACGGGTTCAGCCCCCTCAAATACTCCGAAGTAACTTATGGGTTCTTTAGAACTCAGAAAGAATAGTACTTCTTGCCCGCCCCTGAGTTCGATACCCCCATTCGATGCATCATTTCTCTTAACTATCCAAAGCATCCTTCAGGTCTTCCACTCGATCAGTTAGCTCCCAAGGGAAAAACTGGGCCTCGGCACCACCCGCTTCTGGAACACTCGCTTCTGGTGTACGACCGAAGTGACCATATGCTGCTGTCGGCGTATAGATAGGTGCTCTCAGGTTGAGTCGATCGATGATCCCTGACGGAGTAAAATCAAAAACCTTTGATACTGCTCGAGCTAGTTCATATTCGGACACCTGAGCGTCTCGAAGATCTGTAACGAGAATGGAAACCGGCTCTGCTACGCCGATTGCGTAGGCCAATTGGATTTCACATCGAGTAGACAACCCTGCTGCAACAATATTCTTAGCGGCCCAGCGAGCTGCGTAAGCAGCTGACCGGTCAACTTTTGTCGGATCCTTGCCCGAGAATGCCCCACCTCCATGACGCCCTAAGCCACCGTATGTATCTACGATAATCTTTCGCCCTGTCACACCTGCATCGCCATGAGGTCCTCCCCTGACAAAACGACCAGTGGGGTTAATGTGAAACACACAATCATCATCAACGAGAGTTTCTGGCAAGACAGGCTTAATTACCTTCTCTATTAGAGTATTCGTAATTTCAGAATGTCCTACATCCTCACTGTGTTGGGCTGACACAACAACTGTGTGTATCCGCAGTGGTCGCCCGTCCTCATACTCAACAGTTACTTGAGATTTCCCATCCGGTCTCAGCCAAGCTACTTCTCCCATCTTTCGAACGTTGGTGAGTTGTCTGGTGATCGCATGCGCGTATTGAATCGGTGCTGGCATCAGCTCCGGCGTTTCATTTGTTGCGTATCCAAACATCATTCCCTGGTCCCCTGCACCACCTGTATCAACACCCATTGCAATATCACTGGATTGTTGATCAATACTCGTGAGTACGGAACAGGTAAGAGCATCAATCCCATAATCCGCATCGGTATAGCCTATGCGAGACAGTGCACCTCGGACGACCTCAGGAATGCTTACGATTGACTGTGTTGAGACTTCACCCGCTACAAGTGCAAGCCCTGTAGTCACGAGAGTCTCGCAAGCAACACGTGATTCCGGATCTCCTGCTAAGAGATGGTCAAGCACAGAGTCAGAAATCTGATCCGCAACTTTGTCGGGATGTCCTTCAGTTACTGATTCGGAAGTAAATAGAGAGCGCGCCAAGTAATTACCCTGTTTGGAGATAAGGACTGTATTTTGATCAGTTAAAGCGAAAGAGACGCTACCCAATCAGTAAAGGATCGACAAGTTCCAGCTTCCCCGGGACATTTTCAGGTATGCCGGTTCAAGAAATCCTCTATCGCTCGTGCAGATTCATCCCAGGAGTATCGTTCTGCGAATCGCCGGGCACGCCGGCCCATTTCCTCACGGGTCTGTCGGTCTGTTAGGAGTGAACCAATGGCTGAGGCAAGTCTATCTTGGTCGCCATGTGGGACTAGTAGGCCGGTCTCACCGGATATGACAGATTCTCGAAGCCCCGGTGAATCACTAGCTACCGTTGGGGTCCCGCAGGCGCTCGATTCGATACAGGAAATGCCCCACCCCTCTTTAGATGACGTGAGAGCGTGAAGCCAACATGTCTGTAAAAGTTCTAATTTCCTCTCTTCACTAACATACCCCATAAACTCTACGTCATTAGCGATGCCGAGCTTGGTACAAAGGGATTCAAGCCGTCCACGATCATCACCCGTCCCTGCTATCTTGAGCGTTACTCTTGAACCCTCCTGTGTCAGCTTATTGACTGCGTGGAGGAGTAAGTCGACACGTTTGTACTTCTTGAGTCGGCCTAAGTACAAGACTGTGGGGTGCTTTGTACGAACATGATTTGGTCGAGGGCTGTACCAGTCGAGGTCAATCCCGTTCGGGATCACTTCAATCTTTTCAGCGCTGAATCCTCTTTTAACCAGATCTTCCTTCGTGCTTTCAGAAACAGCGATTGTAGGAGTCCTAGAGAAGATCCAAGGTATAGGTTGTTCAAGTAACCAAGTTGCTGATGCAACTGGAATCCGGGCTGATCCAAACGCGGTTAGCCCAAAAAGATGGTGTACGAGTAAGACAATGGGTGACCGAGTCCAGTACGGTGTGAAGAGAGGGACCTTATTTAGATCCTCGACTACTACATCAAATGACTCATTAGATAGGTGGCTCAGATAGTATGTGATTGCGGCTAACGAGAAGGTGTAACGGGTACCAGTTCGGTGAACAGCAATCCCATCAAGATCTACTGGTGTATCAGAACCACTCCAACCTGATGTTAGGAGCGTGACCTCATGCCCTAGCTGAACCATGCGGCTAAAAGTTTCATGGAGATGGATCTCAGCGCCGCCAGCTAAGGGGTTTTCCCGGTCGAGCCAATTCACGACCAGAATGCGCATTGACTAACCCGTCAGGTTCTGGGGAATTGCTTGGTCTTTCGATTGGTGCTTGAAGACCGCATCGAGCACACCATTCACAAAGCGGGGTGAATCACTCCCGCCGTATGCCTCCGCCAAGAGGATGGCCTCTTGGATAGATACTTTCGGTGGAACCTCTTCTAGATAAAACATCTCTACTGCTCCAATCCTTAAGATTCCCCTGTCAATGCTAGAAACACGGTCTAGATGCCAGTTCTCTAGTGCCAAGCTGATATGAGCGTCTATCTCTTCAAGATGATTCTCAAGTAGGGCTACTAGTTTCTCTATGTACGGTAATCTTGTCTTTGAAATAATACGTGTCTTAGATGTGTCACTGAGAGCTTCTGTCAAGTTACCATCGAAACCTGAGCTTTCCCATTTGTAATGAATTTGGAGGACCCAGGCTCGGGCTCGTGTTCGATCGATTCGTATTCGGTGAGCATGCCTCGGCCCGTCACTCTCACTCAATTAGCATTCAACCTTGCATAAAGGTCTACCATCTGCAGGGCCGCCTCCGCTGCCTCATATCCTTTGTTATTCGGGCCTTCCTGAGCCCTCGCCAATGCTTGTTCCTGGTTGTCCGTAGTAAGCCCCCCGAAAAGAATTGGGGTGGATGCCTCTCGAGAAAGAGCGGCCAAGCCATCATTTGCTGTGGAGCATACGTAGTCAAAATGAGGAGTTTCTCCTCGGATCACGCATCCCAGGGTTACGATTGCGTCATAACGATTTAGCTGGAGCACTACGGATGTCGCTTGTGGTAACTCCCATGCACCCGGAACGCGTATGATCTCAAGTGACTCCGGGTTCAGTCCATGGCTTGTGAAGCAATCCACTGCTCCTGCGACCAAGCGATCAGTGATGTCCGTATTGAATCGACTAGCTATAACCGCAATAGACAGGCCGGTAGGGTCAAATTCACTCGACAAGACACTAAGTGCTGCCCCATCACTAGTCATAAGGTATGACCTAACTTAGAGCGTTTTGTTTCGAGATATCGTTCGTTGTGTTGGTTTGGTTCAACCTGCAGCGCCTGAGTCCCTGTGATTTCAATATCATAGCCATCTAAACCCACAATTTTGCGTGGATTATTGGTGAGCAGGCGAATCGACTGGAGGTTCAAATCCAGAAGGATTTGTGCCCCAATGCCATAATCTCTTAGATCAGGCTTGAACCCCAGTTTTTCATTGGCTTCGACCGTATCCAGCCCTTCATCCTGAAGCTGGTACGCCTTCACCTTATTCCCTAGCCCAATTCCTCGGCCTTCCTGGCGAAGGTAGACGATGGCTCCTTGGCCTTCCGTATCGAGCTGACGCATAGCAGCAACCAGTTGTTCACCACAGTCACATCTCATGGAGCCGAACACATCACCAGTCATACATTCAGAGTGCATACGAACCAAAACACCCGGCTTGCCGCTCGGATCCCCCTTTGTAATTGCGAGATGCTCACGACCATCGAGCATGCTTTCATAGGCTATGACGTGGAACTCTCCAAACTTCGTTGGAAGTTCAGCCTCAGCAACGCGCTGTATGATTCGGGTTTTTGTGAGCTGATATGCAACCATCTGAGCCACGGTTATAAATCTGAGCTCGTGCTCAACTGCGAAATCCTTTAGCTCACGTCGGCGTGCCATCGTCCCATCTTCATTCAGGATCTCACAGATCACTCCGACAGGAGGTAAATCAGCCATCCGAGCGAGGTCCACCGAAGCCTCCGTCTGCCCAACTCTTCTGAGAACTCCCCCAGGTTTTGCTCTAAGCGGAAAAATGTGACCTGGACGCCTCAGGTCACTAGGGTCAGAGTTTGAGCTTGTAAGGACCTCGATGGTTTTTGCTCTATCCTGAGCGCTGATTCCGGTCGTCACACCGAAACGACGGTGAGCATCTACCGAGATCGTAAACGCTGTTTCTTGCGGATCGGTATTGCGTTGGGTCATAAGCGGAAGATCGAGGGCATCCGCTCGCTCGTCCGTTAAGGCTACACAGATCAGGCCTCGGCCATATTTGGTCATGAAGTTCACATGATCAGGTGTGACCTTAGCTGCAGCCATGACCAAATCTCCTTCATTCTCGCGGTCTTCATCATCGGCTACGATGACCATCCGCCCCTCCCGGATGTCTTCTATAGCCTTCTCTACTGTGTCGAAGTCCATTGTCTCTCTCTCATCCACCCCGTTTTGAGAGAATCTTGTTGATGTACTTCCCGATAAGATCTCCCTCGATATTTACGCAATCCCCAGACTCGAGATCACTGAGGTTGGTATGCTGAAATGTGAAGGGTATCACGCCAATCTGACAAACGCAGTCTTGCCCTAGTTGGCGAACCGTTAAACTCACGCCGTTAATACTGATCGATCCCTGGGAGATTGTCAGTGCGTGGACGTCTTCATGGATGGAAAAATCCATCATCCAGTACTCACCTTTCTTAACCGACTTAATGAAGGATCCCGTACTATCCACATGTCCTTGAACGATATGACCATCTATACGGCCATCTACCGGAACAGCTCTTTCTAGGTTGACCCTTCTCCCTACTTCATATGTTGCTGCAATGGTTCTCTCAAGTGTTGAGCCGATGACATCAAAGACGAGACGCTCGGATAGGACTGAAGTTACTGTGAGACAGGCGCCATCTACCGCTACTGAAGCGCCAGGTTCCAGTGCGACTGCTAGTTCGGGAGCTTCTATATAAAAACGTCGAGCTTCTTGATGGTCCTCGATCTCATCGACAAGCCCTATTCCCTCTACTATCCCAGTGAACATCAGTCAGATTTCCGGTCAAGCACGATTAGGGTATCCCGTCCGTGCATTTCAGGAGGCAGTGAAGGTAGGAAGTCTTCCCATTCTAATGTTCCCTCTCCATCGCTGAATGCCGCGACACCCCCTGCGCCAAGTGTTTTGGGGGCGATGAATAAGTATAGGCGTTGAACTAAATCTTTCCGAATCAAGCTATTTGCTAGCTTGGCTCCACCCTCACAAAGTACTGATTGAACACCCAGTTCATGAACAACTACCATGATAGATTCAAGATCAAGACCACGATTGGTTCTTGGCACTGAGTGGACATGAGCCCCGAGCAATTCGAGCCTCGTAATTTCACTTTCAGAGGCATCTTGATGGGTGAATATATGAAGAGGGTTTAGTTCCACATCATCGAATATCGCAGCATCACTGGGAAGTTCAGCACGAGCATCAAGAACTAGCCTTCGAACAGGTCTTCGTCCATGCGGGGCCATGCGCACCGTCAGGCGTGGATTGTCCACTCGCAGAGTCTCGGTTCCTATAAGTATCGCGTCGAACCCTGTTCTCAATCGATGGACTTCTCGTTCCGCATCCACACCGGTTATTCGGGTCCGCACTCCACCACGTATTCCTATATAGCCGTCTAGGCTGAGAGCCAGTTTTAGCGCTATGTAGGGCGTTCCATGAGTCTGGCTGTGAAAAAAGGAAGGATTTTCCATTCGCCCGGCGATTGAGTCCCATACTGGGCCTACTACTTCTACGCCCCCTCGGGACAGCATATCCTTTCCACCGCCCTCTTTTATCCCGGGTTCAGCTACCCCGTACACAACACGAGCTATCCCAGCCTGGACCAATGCCTGAGAACATGGCGGCGTTTTACCTTCATGATTACACGGCTCAAGGCTTACATAGGCCGTTGCTCCCTCTGCTTTGCTCTTCGCATCCTCTAGGGCAATGATCTCGGCATGGGGACCTCCAAACTCCCTATGATATCCTTCCCCGACAATCTGATTATTCAACACAAGAACGCATCCAACAAGTGGATTGGGATGCACGCGACCCCATCCCCGTCGAGCGATCTTACGTGCCCAGTCAAGGTAGGCTAGGTCTTCTCGAGAAAGCTCTGGTTGATCAGAAATCTGTGTGTCGTTCATTGCTTGATCATAATCATCGAACACTAAGCCGGGCAGCTAGGCTTAAGAATCCTGATCCTTGATTGAGATCAATGGGGCCTAGAGCACGCCCGTCTAGCATGGAGGGTCCGAAAGCCCAGCCGATTTCGGTCGACAGTTGCAGAATCAATAGACTCAAGGACACACCACTGAAGAGAACTGGGCGGCGAATAGTTAACGGAGCATTAAACTCTGTAGGGCCGCTGTCCTGGGGTAATACCATGAGTGTAACTTCAGAGTTATGCGAATCTAGGCCAGTCCCGGCCATCAACCCTAGTGAGGATATACTCTTGCCGATCGTTAGGCGTATCGATGAAATCGATGGTTTGATCACAAGATCGGTTGAGTAGCGGGCAGATCTCCAATCAAGGGTCAGTGGAGCTATAAATCTGCGAGAAACACTGACCGCAATTCCAGGAAGGGTGAATGTTTCACGTACTAGCCCCAGGCGAATACCCAGAGAGAACGCTCCCATTTTGCTGTCCAGCCCTACTTCCTTAGGCAGAAAAAGGAAATGTCCTTGAGCCAACAGATCCAACGAGAGTAGCCCACCTACAGTAGGCTTTACTTGAAACCCTTCAAACAATCCTGCGACAAGATTCCCCTGGATTGTCTTAAGTACAAACTCCCCCCTTGCCTGACCCACCGCAGGTTCGTGAGTGACTACTGGGATATGGGCTCGTAGTCCAGCTATCCGGAATGAAATGTCGAATCTTGGGGTGTTCCTCCTAAGTGGCCCCCAGCTCCCTGGTGCAGCAGACCCCAAGCTGAGTAAAAAGCCCGTGTCTGTAATGAGGCTTCGGGCAGCTAGGGTCGCATCAACACAAGCATGCGGAAGTTGTGGCGTGCCTGTAACACATCCTGAGACCAGCGCTTGTCCTTGTTGTGACGATCCAGCAGATGGCGAGAGTATGACTAGTAAAATGAGCAATCCCAGCGCCCGAGTGCTCACTTGTATTCGACTCCTCCCCCATCTGTGATTTCTCCAATCACCCAAGCATCACTCCCACGCTCACGAGCTGATGAAATCAGTGATGAGGTCTCGGTCTCTTCTACCACAGCGATCATTCCGATACCCATATTAAATACCCGATCCATCTCCTCGATTGAAACCCCACCTCCTTCCTGGAGGATGCGGAAAACCGGAGGTATCTCCCAGGAAGATCTATCGATTACCGCCCCTAGTCCTTGAGGCAGCACCCTTTGAAGGTTTCCTGGAATCCCACCACCAGTAATATGGGCGAGCCCTTCGATTGAGTTATGGGACAGAGGGTCAATAAGGACAGGGAGATAGCTTTGATGGACGGTCATTAGTTCTTCCGCAACAGATTTCCCCAAGCCGGGGATCTCACTGTCATGAGACAGACCCATTACGTCGAATATGATATGTCTTGCCAGCGTGTAACCATTTGTGTGCAAACCAGAGGAAGCGTAACCGAGGAGCACGTGGCCTTCCCTGACCCTAGATCCATCTATTAGAGAGGCCCTACCCACGATCCCGACAATAAATCCCGCCAAGTCATATTCACCAGGGGAATAGAGATCAGGTAATTCTGCTGTTTCGCCTCCGAGTAGGGCACAATTGTTCTCCTTACATGCTTCAGCTACCCCTCGGACCACTTCTGATACTACCGCTTCCTCAAGTTTCCCTAGCCCCAGATAGTCAAGAAAAAAGAGCGGCCGTGCTCCTTGGACGAGTATGTCATTTACACAATGGTTTACAATATCCCGGCCAATCGTATCGTGAACCCCAGTCATAAAAGCCAATTTGATTTTAGTACCTACCCCATCAGCACTTGATACTAGAATGGGGTCTGCCACATCACTGGGGACCTTATAGAGACCGCCAAAACTACCAATTTCTGAAAGCGTATAGGCGTCCGCGGTAGATTGAACCAATTTTCCGAGACTCTGCACAGAACGTTCAGCAGCATCCAGGTCAACTCCTGCTTCGCGATACTTCATATCACTCTCAGGCAAAATCCTCTACTCCCTCATCAATCTCAAAAGTTGTCATAGCGTTCAGTTGTTTCACACGCCCGAAAATGTCTGATTCAGTCAGGTCCCTAAGGCCATCGATACTGAACTTCTGTACCGCGAACGAACCGAGCACAGATCCATATGCTACAGCTCGCCGAAGGTCTGCAACTGAAATGGAGTTCTTTTTTGCTATGTACCCAAGAAGCCCTCCTGCAAAAGCATCACCCGCACCAGTCGGATCAAATACCTGCTCCAGAGGGAATCCTGGTACAAAGAAAATCCCATCGCGAGTGAACAGCGCAGCCCCGTGCTCTCCCTTTTTCACCACAACCATCTTCGGGCCCCTTTCTTGGATCCATCGGGATGCTTGAAGTAGGTTTGACTTCTCCGAGAGCTGGCGGGCTTCTTCATCATTCAGCATAAGAATGTCGACCCTGGCCAGAAGGTTGATAAGGGACTCTCGGTTACCCTCAATCCAGTAATTCATGGTGTCGCAAGCGACCAAGCTAGGTGAGTCGACTTGGTCTAAAACCTGGTGCTGTAGGGTCGGGTCTATGTTCCCTAAGAAAACGTATTCTGACTGCTGAAGTTCTTTAGGTATTATTGGGTTGAATCCTTCGAAGACTCCAAGTCGTGTCTCTAGCGTGTCACGACTGCTTAAGTCTGAATGATACTTTCCTACCCAAGAGAAGCTTTCTCCGCTCTCTCTCTGGATTCCTGAAAGGTCTACACCGCGTTTCTTGAGAAAAGCAAGCTGATCTAGTGGGTAATCATCCCCTACTACACCCACGACGCTAACCTCAGTAAGTAGCGATGCGGAGGCTGAAAAAAAGACCGCAGACCCGCCGATCACTCGTTCAGCATGCCCGAATGGGGTCTCTACTGAGTCTATAGCAACACTACCTACTGCAAGGATCGACATATCCAGATAATCCGGTTCAGGTGAGAGGTTTCATGTGCCATCGCTCGCTAGCTCCTGCGTCATTCTTTTCGGTGCAGTGATCCCTAGGATGGCAAGTCCATTTTGCAACACAATTTGTAACGAACGTGCGAGGACAAGCCGTGCACCCCGAATCTTAGAGTCATCTACGAGTACTGCGAGACTTGGATTTCTGCTTGGATTCCCGGCATGGTACCAACTATTTGCTGTACTGGCCGTCTGTTCGAGGTATTCACACACGATATGTGGTGCGCAATTCTCAGCTGCACGGGTTAATACGCCAGGGAAATCTCTAAGCTGGTTGATTAGCTGTCGCTCATAATCCTCTGTAAGGAGAGACAAGTCTGCCGAACCCGATTCAATTTCTTCAGGCATCACTTGTGCTTTGGCGAAGATCGAATGCATCCTAGCATGAGCGTACTGGATCTTATACATCGGGTTCTTGTCTGAGTAATCGAGAGCGGCATCCAGATCAAAAACCATTTGAGCATCCGGTTTTCTCATTTGGAAGAAGTACCTGGTCACATCAGTGCTGACTTCTGTATAGAGCTCCCGAAGGGTGATGCTGGTGCCAGCCCGTTTCGAGAATTTTACTTCACTTCCGTCTCTGACCACCCGAACCATCTGGTGCAATACGTATTCTGGATACCCTTTCGGCAATCCCAACGCTTGTAACCCACTTCTTACACGATCAACAGTACCATGGTGATCCGACCCCTGAACATTGATCACACGTTCATATCCTCGTGTCCACTTATGCATGTGATATGCAACATCAGGAAGGAAGTATGTCGGGAGACCATTTTTCCTGACCATCACTCGATCCTTTTGATCACTAAATGCCGTGGTCTTAAGCCAGGTCGCACCTTCATGTACGTACACAAACCCTGTTTGCCTTAAAGCTTCCAACGTTGAATTCACACGCCCGTTGTCATGTAAGGAAGACTCGAGATAGTATTCGTCAAAGTGGACTCCAAAATCATCCAAGTCAGAGTCCTGTTCCTCCCGAAGACATCGGACTGAGAAGCTACGTATTTTCTCTACAGCCTCCTTTGATTCATCAAGCACGAACTGATCCCCGAATTCCTCGGCTAGTGATTCGGCAAGTTCATTGATGTATTCGCCATGATATCCTCCTTCGGGTATTTCCTCCTGCCTGCCAAACAGACCTAGATACCGAGCCCTTACACTCTCAGCGAGTTTATCTATTTGTGTTCCAGCATCGTTGTAGTAGAACTCTCGATGCACCTCCCATCCCGTCCACTCAAGCAAAGAAGCGATCGCATCTCCCAGGGCTGCTTGCCGACCATGACCGAGATGCAGTGGTCCGGTGGGATTGGCTGATACAAACTCGACCATTACGCGCGCACCTTCGCGGGTGTCCTCTCTTCCGAAGGTTTTGTTCTTAGCCACGATCTCGTCTAGTATCGATGCAGCCGTAACCGCAGATAGCCTGAAATTCAGAAATCCAGGCCCAGCTACCTCGACGGACGCGATTCCTGCCGTGTCCCTCTGGAGAGAAGCAGCGATTTCTTCCGCAATGTCACGAGAAGGTCTATTGAGGCTTCCGGAGAGGATCAGAGCAATGTTGCATGTGATATCGCCGTGGGCAGGGTCACGTGGACGTTCCAGATGAATCTCTACCTCATCTACCCCCATTTCTTTGATCACCGCAGCAAGAGCGGCTTCTATGGGTTTATGGAGCACAGTTCAGTTATCGGATTTAGAGTCAGACGATGTTGAGCCAGAGTCCTTGGTTCCAGATTCAAGACTCTTTTGAGGGGTCTGTTTACTAGGGTCTAGACCTGAAGAGGATTCTTTGGACGCTCCCGAATCCGAGTCTGATTTACTGGTCACTCCCCCACTCTCTGATGAAGCTTTCTTCTTGTAGTCTTCGGACCGGTAATCAGTGATGTAAAAACCCTCTCCCTTGAAAATAAGGCCTGCCCCACCCGAAATCATTCGTTCTGAATCTTCACCGCAATCTGGGCACTCGGCTCCGGGACCTGCAGAGATCCTCTGGAAAACCTCAAACTGATGTCCGTTTGGACAGCGGTAATCGTAGGTTGGCATGGGTAACGAAGCTAACTATGAGGGACATGGGTGCCTACCCGTGGTAGACTCCCCATTCTGAACGAAGAACATCACTTAACTCACCTAAAGTCACCCCAGATTTCACAGACGAAATAAGTCGGGGCATGAGGTTAGCATTCCCACGGGCGGTTGAGCGTACACCTTCAAGTTCCTCTCTGATTGTCCCATCTATTCTTCGCTCCTTATGCGCCTTGAGACGAGCAATTTGTTCCTGTTCCAATACCTCGTAGGCGGGCTTTTCTATAGATAGAGCCTCGTCCTCTTCGGCATGCACGTTCACTCCTACGATTTCCCTCTGCCCAGATTCTACATCCAATTGAACCTTATATGCTGCAGTTCGGATCTCTTGCACCATGTACTCGATGGCTTTAGAGGCACCCCCTAGTTCTTCAATTGTATCCAGGTAGTTGACAGCCGCACTTTCGATTTGGTCAGTCAATGCCTCCACGTAATATGAACCGCCAAGGGGGTCTACCGTGCGGGTTATACCTGATTCAGAGGCAATAATCTGCTGTGTCCTGAGGGCTAATCTAGCTGCTTCCTTTGTCGGTAATGCGAGGGCTTCGTCATACCCGTTAGTGTGAAGGGATTGGCTACCACCGAGTGTTGCTGAAAGAGCTTGTATCGTTACACGGATGATATTATTGAGAGCTTGTTGAGCACTTAATGTTGAGCCACCCGTCTGAGCATGAAACCGGAGACGACACGAATTGTCAGATGCTTCATAATTTTTCCTGAGAAGTGTAGCCCAGAGGCGGCGAGCGGCTCGAAACTTTGCTACCTCCTCGAAAAGGTCGTTATGCGCTGCAAAAAAGAATGAAAGACGAGGAGCAAAAGCATTGATATCGAGCCCGGCTTCAACTGCACGTGCTATATATTCCAGACCATTAGCAAGTGTGAATGCAAGTTCTTGAGGGGCGGTAGCACCCGCTTCGCGAATATGGTAGCCAGAGATAGATATGGGGTTCCAATTCGGAAGTTCTTCTCTACAAAAAGAAATAATGTCAGTAGTTAAGCGAAGGCTCTCCTCTACTGGGTAGATATATGTTCCACGAGCTATGTATTCCTTGAGAATATCATTTTGGAGTGTGCCACCAAGGAGATTGCGATCAACGCCTTGCTCGTCCGCAAGTGCAATGTAGAGGGCTAGTAAAATAGCCGCCGTAGAATTGATGGTCATTGAAGTGGATACTTCCCCCAGGGGTATCCCTTCAAACAGGACTCTCATGTCTTCAATAGAATCGATGGCTACTCCAACCCTGCCGACTTCACCTGCTGCGATGTTTGCATCGGAATCGTGTCCCATCTGGGTTGGCAGATCGAATGCAACGGAGAGTCCTGTTTGCCCCCGATCCAAGAGGTAGTGGAACCTCTTGTTCGTTTCCTGAGGAGTGCCGAAGCCCGCGTACTGACGCATCGTCCACAGCCGCTCCCTATACATTTCTGGGTGGATTCCTCTGGTGAAAGGAAAAGTCCCAGGAAGAGGGCTGTCTTCAACCCTCGCTGTGGTGTAAACAGGGTCTACTTCAATACCACTGTCGGTATAAATCGGACGAGGTTTCTCTCTCTCGTTCATCAATCAGCTCGTCCGCTCTCCGGGTGGCACAAGCTCCACTAAGACCGTTCCTTTTTCTACTGCATCTCCACTCGCTACGTGGATTATCTGCACACACCCTCCTGCATCTGCTTTCACCTCGTTCTCCATCTTCATCGCTTCCACGATTACAAGCCCCTGTCCTGCCTCAACGGAATCCCCCTCTTCAACTTTTACATCGACTATCGTACCTGGCATGGGTGCAATGACTACCTCAGGGTGCTCGACCTGACTTTCTTGCTCTTCTGCTCCCCTGATAGCTCTACCGAGTCGGTCAAGAACATTGACATGGAAACTACGTTTGTTCGATAGAATGTCCCATGTCCCTCTGCCCTGTTTCGTTGCATGGATAGGCTGAGAACTCCCTTCTAGGATCAGGCTATATTCATTCGCTTTATCAAGTGCAGCCAGGTCCACAAAAACTACTTCTCCATCAATCCTCACTTGATCATCAGATATTTCGATTTCAAAAGTCAAGTCTTCTACGATGACCTGGTAAATCATTGATTTGTGGATCGCTTTAGGACCGCAACCGTTTCGATATGCGCAGTCTGAGGGAACAGGTCGAATGCCTGAGACTCTGCCAAGGAGTACGTGGGTACTAGGCGATTGAGGTCACGAGCAAGGGTAGCTGGGTCACAGCTAACGTAGATTATCGTTTCTGGTGGAGCTTCTAGAATTTGGAGTGGAATTGTGCGCTCTAAGCCGCTGCGTGGAGGATTAAGTATCAACAAATCTACAGGCAGGAAGTTCGCAAGGTGCTCTTCAACTGCACCCTCCACTGTCCGGTACTTAATGTCCTTATCCTCACAGGATGAAGTTAGAGCGGCTCCATTTACATCGATCCCTACAACCGTGGTGCCTGAATTCGCGAGATGTCGTCCGTAATTACCCACACCGCAATACGCGTCGATTGCGCTATCTGGTGTCCCAGCGATTGCTATCACGTGTTCCTGCAATAGGTGGGCAGAAGCACGGTTAACTTGGAGGAATACATCTCCAACCAAGAGAAGCTCTTTCTCAATCCAAATCTCTTCGTGGGCCTTGCCATAGACTAATTCTATAGCTCCCGCATCTGACGCCTCATGCCACACGGTGGATATTGGTGATACACGCGTCATTAAAGGTTCAGGATTCCAGGTACCCTTACCACCCTCGATAAGTAGATCTACTCCTGACCTTGAGTTCCGAAGGGTTAGCCGCAAGCGTCCTCCAGATGGTAGTCGTCTGGCGCCTGTCCCCCAATTCTCTCTCAGGGACATCCAAGCAGAGGTAATTTCTGGCTCAGGTAGGACACACTCTCGCCTCACATCGACTACATGACCTGGCCTATGGAGGCCATGAAATCCCGCCACGACTCTCCCACCGCGCAGTCTTCTGAGAGTGAATGTCATCCTATTACGGTATTGTGACTTGTGCGGTGACGCCGTCACCGGAACCTCGTCTACCTCTAATCCTCCAATTCTTGACAAGGCTTCCAGCACAAAGTTTTCCTTCCATTTCAATTGCTCAGGGTAAGGAATGTGCTGGAGAGAGCATCCGCCACACTTGTCATAAATTGAACAAAGCGGACGGCTTCTCTCTTCAGTAGGATCAAGGATTTCCTTGAGCTGGCCCCTAGCCCATCGGCGTTTCAGTGTGGTTACCTTGACGCGTGCTATATCTCCGGGCGCACTACGGGGTATGAAAACAATACGCCCATCAGGGAGCTCACCCACCCCTGATCCATCGGAGGCCAAGCTTCGGATCGTGATATCAGCGAGTCCACTAGCAGGGACACTAACCATCATCTTCTGGGGGGCTCTGATGACATCCCATCCGACTGCCAACGTGACAATCTGGGGGTGGTTCGTGCCAAGCGAGTCCGTTGCTCATCCTTTGCCTCGAGAAGCGCTCCAGCAATCGCAATCGAGCGTATTGCTTCCGGATCTATTGGGGATTCGTTCAGTAATTCGGGGTGCTCTTGCAAATATCTAATTGAAAGGTGCCCTCTCTTAAAATCTGGTTCATCCATGATCCGTCGTTGAAGCGATGCACAATTTTCGATCCCAAGTATTGCAAGTTCATCAAGTGCTCTGGCCATTCGTTGTATTGCGGCCTCTCGCGTATTCGCGTGCACTATCAGTTTCCCAATCAAGGGGTCATAGTGCTGGGAGATATGAGAGCCCTCTCTAATCCCACCATCCCAACGAACTCCAGGTCCGGTTGGCACCTCGAGGTGGGTTACAGTTCCCGTAGAAGGTAGAAGTCCCATTCGTGGGTTTTCTGCTGTGATCCTGCACTCGATCGCGTGCCCTGATATCCGAACGTCCTCTTGTGTGAAGTCCAATGCTTCTCCGGAAGCAATCCGAATTTGCCAGTCCACAAGATCAACACCAGTTACTAGCTCAGTGACCGGATGTTCTACTTGGATTCGAGTATTCATTTCCAGGAAGTAATAGTTCCCATCCTCATAGAGGAATTCGACAGTCCCTGCTCCGGTATATCCGATAGCTGTTGCTGCTTGGACTGCGGTGCTCCCGATGGACTCGCGTTCTGCAGTGGAGAGCGCGGTGGCAGGGGCTTCCTCAACAAGTTTCTGATGTCGGCGTTGGATCGAACATTCACGTTCTCCCAGATGAAGAACTGAACCCTGAGTGTCTGCGAGTATCTGAACTTCGATATGTCTGGGTTGTTTAAGGGCTTGTTCTAGATAGAGGGTGCCGTCCCCAAAAGCCGACAGTGCTTCTCTCTGGGCTGTCTCGAAGGCGGCTGTGAGTTCACCCGGCTCTTCCACCACCCGCATTCCCTTTCCACCCCCTCCAGCAGCAGCTTTGACTAACACAGGAAATCCGATCTCATGAGCGATTTCTAAGGCCGCTTCAGGGGTAGATACAGGTTCAGTAATACCGGGGATCACAGGGATTCCGGCATCCTGCATATACCGCCTTGCCTGGATCTTATCACCCATCACCTCAATGACTTCAGAAGAAGGTCCAATGAAGATGATTCCCTCATCTTCCACCGCTTTTGCAAATGAAGAACGTTCAGAAAGGAAGCCGTAACCAGGATGTATCGCGTCTGCTCCGGTGGCCTTAGCCACCTCAATTAGGCCTTCCGTCCTAAGGTAGCTCTCCGAAGAGGGAGCTGGACCGATGTGATATGCTTCGTCGGCGGCTAGGACGTGTGGTGCTAATCGATCAGGCTCGGAGTAGACCGCTATAGCACGGATCCCACGTTCACGAGCAGATCTAATTATGCGGACAGCAATTTCACCACGGTTGGCCACTAAAATAGAGTGGATCAAGGAAATTACCGAATCAGAGGTAAGTAGGAGTTAACTCCTTTAGACGATTTATAAAAACTCGATAATGAAGTTTCCATAGGAGAGAACTCAATAAGATGAGATTAAAACTTACGCTATCTCAAGCCAAAATGTTTCAGGGTCTTGGTAGTCTATAATGGTATATTCCCATGTTTCTTGGGTGGATTCTTGTCACGCTTGTTCTGTAGCATGTCCAGGGCGCTGATCAGTCGCTCGCGTGTCTCCCTTGGGTCTATCACATCATCCACGTAGCCTCTAGCTGCTGCGATATAAGGATTCGCAAACTTTTCCCGATACTCTTCAATTTGTTCGGCTTCAGCAGCTTCTGCATCCTCAGCCTCATCCAATTCTCGCCGGAACAGAATTTCTACCGCTCCCTTTGGGCCCATTACGGCAATCTCAGCTTGAGGCCATGCTAGGTTGATATCACCACGAATGTGTTTCGAGTTCATCACGTCATAAGCTCCACCGTAGGCCTTACGAGTGATAACTGTCAGTTTGGGTACAGTTGCTTCCGCGAAGGCGTATAAGAGCTTCGCACCATGGCGAATAATGCCTCCATGTTCCTGTGCTATTCCAGGTAGAAAGCCAGGGACATCCTCGAAAACGACTAGCGGGATATTAAAAGCGTCACAAAACCGAACAAATCGAGCACCCTTGTCCGATGCATCAATGTCGAGTGCACCTGCGAGGGATTCAGGCTGGTTTGCTACAACACCTATCGTCCTTCCACCCAAACGTGCGAAGCTCACGATGATGTTCTGGGCGAACTGAGCATGAATCTCATATAGCTCGCTCTCGTCGACCACGCACTTTATGACCTCTCGCATATCATAGGGTTGATTGGGGTTGTCAGGCACTATCGCTAAGAGTTGATCTTCCCTCCGGTTAAACGGATCTGAAACCTCTACGATCGGTGCCAACTCCGTATTGTTTTGAGGGAGATAACCCATCAGGTCACGCACAGATGCTAGACATTCGGGCTCACTGTTACATGCAAAGTGCGCAACTCCAGACACGGAAGCGTGAACCTCAGCCCCACCAAGACCTTCCATGTCAACATCTTCATGCATCACCGTCTTCACAACATTGGGACCAGTAACAAACATGTAACTGGTCCCTTTAACCATGTAGACAAAATCAGTGATTGCAGGGGAATAGACTGCTCCCCCTGCACAGGGGCCAAGAATGACGCTGATTTGGGGGATTACCCCCGAGGCTAGTGTATTTCTTAGAAAGATGTCAGCATACCCCCCGAGGCTTACAACACCTTCTTGTATACGTGCGCCTCCGGAATCGTTTAATCCGATTACTGGAGCACCGTTTTTAAGAGCCAAGTCTTGAATCTTTACGATTTTTTCAGCATGAGTTTCGGACAGTGACCCACCAAGAACCGTAAAATCCTGGCTGAACACATATACCAATCGGCCATGGATTGTACCGTAACCAGTTACGACTCCATCTCCAAGAATTTTCTTCTCATCAAGCCCAAAATCTACAGACCGGTGCGTCACAAACCGATCTAACTCTGTAAATGAGCCTTCATCTACTAGGAGCTTCAGACGTTCCCGGGCAGAGAGTTTGCCTTTTGAATGTTGGGCAGAGAGCCTTTCTTCTCCGCCACCCTTTTTTGATTTACGTCGCAGTTCCTCGAGCCTTGCGAGCTTCTCATGAATTGACATTAGATTCTTAGACTTTAGCCAACAGGTAAAAGGATGCCTTCATCGATATAAACTACTTCAGTAAGTCGGAGAATTCGTCCATCCACGAGCGAGTATACACCAGCTGCACCCTCAATCTCACGTAATCCCTCGATTGCTATTCTAATCTCTTCCGGAGATTCAGCGCCCCCCTTGAGGCCTTCAATAAGTAGAAGTGCGGTATCGTAACCGAGAGCCGGAACCCCACTGATGAGACTTCTCTGGAAATGTCTCTCGTATGCTTCCCGAAATTGTATAGACGTATTTCTATCTTCCGCATGACCCACAGAGGCAGTAGCTACCACTCCGGTGGTGTGACGAAGGTCCACTGTTTCTAGAACCTGAGAGTCAGTCCATCCAGATGTCCCGAGTATATCAATAGCTAGCGTATCCAATCCGTAGTGAACCACTTGGGGTGCCACGAACTCAACATCCTCCGAGGGGATAGGCACAAACAGCGCTACGGGCTCAAGTAGTTCCACATCTAGAGTATCATCTTCCTCGAGACCGAGCGCTGCAATTTCCGCAGCCCTCAAAGCATTCTGGGCTCCTATGATTTCTTCACCAAAGGATGTTGCTCCCACCTGATATGCGTAACGGCCAACAACAGGAAGCCCCAATGTTCGAGACATTTCTTCAAATGCGTTGGCCTCTTGAACCGATTCCGAACTTTGTGAATGCAATACTGCAATTCGCGTGTATCCATATTCGAAGGCATACCTGGCCATCTCCTCAGCAGCTACCGGATCTGGACCTTCCAAAGAATAGACTCCGGCCCCTGCACGTGAGGCGCTTCGGGCAGTGGGTGAAACCAACGGCACTGCTGTCTGACGTGCGTTCCCGGCAATTTCGAGAGAGGAATCTTCTAGAAAGCCTATCACTCCTCGAATGCTTGAATCCTCGAGATCCCCAATCAAGATCCCGGTGAGTGCTGGGTCACCCTGATCATCCAGTGAGGTGATGCGAACGTCTAATAGCGGTTCGCTCAGTTCTACCGCTGCGATTTCAACACCTTCTGCAATTAGTTGAGCAAATTCTGCGAGCCCCGGTGGTCCACCAAATGGAAGAAGAGTAGCGATCTCAAGAACTTTTACCTCATCCGGAGAAGCTTCTGGAAGTAACTCTTCGGTGGCCGTGGAGTCTTCAGTCGAGGTAGAGGTATCTAGTCCTCCCACAATCTCTGACCCTATTACTTCATTCCCGCCAGAGATAGGTAGATTTTCAGCAGGAGGGCTAACCGAGACTTCACCAGCAATGCCAGCCAGACGGCAACCACTGATGATTGCGAGAGTAATGACTACTCCGATGGGCATTATCGGGGTCTTATCGGACCAAAACCGCCTCTTCATTCAAATGCAGCAGAAAGTGGGTGCAAGCCCCTATGATTCAGTTGCTGCAAACACCACATCGCTAGTCCTTTACGGTCTCCGTTTCAGCTTCGGGAGCGTCTTCGTCTTCTGACTCTTCCGTTTCAGCTTCGGGAGCGTCTTCGTCTTCTGACTCTTCCGTTTCAGCTTCGGGAGCGTCCGAATCAGAATCACCCTTCTTCTTATGCTCCTCTTTCAAGTCTCCATAACCGACCGGTTCGTCTTCAGGTCCACTTTCAGCCTCTGCCTTTTCTGCCTCTAAAGCAGCAGCTGCAACTCGAGCCTCCTCCACTTCTTCCGGAGCCTTCTTATCCGGGGTTTCAGTGATTTCAAGGTCGATCTTCCTATCAGCGGAGTCTGAATGGGTTACCCGGACGCTTACCGAATCACCCGGTAAGTAGTACTCATCCAGGGCTTCGCCCTCCCCTATGCCAGCATTGCTTAGTGAGATGAGCCCTTCGACCTCATCCCCAAGATCAATCGTCAGCTCTTCCTCTTCTATTCGCACGACTACTCCGGATGATTCGACGTCTGGTGCGTATTGTTCAACAAGAGTTGGCCAAGGGTCATCAGTGAGTTGCCTTAGTCCCAGGGAAATTCGTTTGTTTTCAGGATCGACATCTAGGACCATTACATCGATGTCCTGACCCTTATCTACGATCTCAGAAGGATGTTGAACTTTTTTTGTCCAACTCATGTCTGATACATGGACAAGCCCATCGATCCCGTTTTCGATCTCTACGAATGCACCAAATGAAGTGAGGTTTCTTACCATTCCACCGAGAGTTGTTCCGGTCGGATATTTTGCTGGTAATGCCAACCATGGATCTTCTTCGATCTGCTTCATCCCTAGGGAAATCTTCTCGTCCTCTGGGTCAACCCGAAGGACCACTCCTTCGATCTCTTCATTAATCTCAACTACCTTCGAAGGGTGTCTTATGTTTCGAGTCCATGACATCTCTGAGATATGGACCAGCCCTTCTACGCCACGCTCAAGCTCAATGAAGGCACCGTAATTCGTAATAGATACCACTTTACCATGTACACGAGCACCAACAGGGTATTTCTTGCCAATGTCCGTCCATGGATAGGGGAGTAATTGCTTAAGTCCTAGTGAGATTCGCTCTCGGTCCCAATCGATATCTAGGACTTTCACATCGATCGCCTTCCCTATGTCGACAACCTCGGAAGGATGTCCAACACGGCCCCACGACATGTCAGTGATATGGAGAAGTCCATCGAGCCCTCCAAGATCAATGAATGCACCAAAATCAGTAATATTCTTGACCTGTCCTTCTCGGACCTGCCCGATGAGAAGCTCCTTGACCAGTGTCTCACGCTTCTTCTCACGTTCACCCTCAAGTATCACTCTTCTTGAAACTACGATGTTTCGACGACGCTTATTGAGTTTGATGATCTTGAATTTATAGACCTCTCCTATGAGGTCTTCGATATTCGGAACCCTCCGTAGAGCAATCTGTGATCCCGGCAGGAATGCATCCACTCCCATGAGATCCACAGTGACACCACCTTTGATCTTTCGTACTAAAGTCCCCTTTACTGGGCGGTCTTCGTCATGCGCTTCGCGGATTTTCTCCCAGACCCTTAAGAAATCGGCCTTCTTTTTCGACAGGACAACAGCACCATCGTCATCTTCGAGACTTTCGAGTAAGACCTCAACATCTTCTCCTTCAGCTGGAAGGTCTTTGAACTCATCAATAGGAACTGCCCCTTCACTTTTAAAGCCGAACTCTAAGATCACCACTGCATCGGTCACCTTGAGAACAACCGCCTTGACAATTCCTCCTTCTTTGAACTCTTGGAAATCTGCGCTGAAGTGAGAAAGCAGAGCCTCAAAATCTTCTTTTGAAGTAGAGAGTTGCTCTTCTCCATATGGATCGTTGAAGAGCTCTGGTGAAATCCCATCGACAGGGTCGTGCACAGAACTCATAACCTGTGCTTCTTGGGCGGATAACGTCGTCACTTCTCCCGTCATGGCGTCGACCACCGTCTCTTCACCGGGCTCCAGGCTGTCGTCATCCGAACCTTGAGCTCCTGCTTCCAAGTCCTGCGGATCCGAGTCGTTTTCAGGCTCTAGGATATCACTCATCACAACTCCATTCGTTACCCGAACGGATGGAAGGGCAACGGAACCGGCGCTTGGAGGACAAGCCCGGGTTAAGGGTTATCTAGGAAAGGAGAAGCTAGATTCTGTCTAGAACAGGGTCAACCGATGTGCGAGATCTACGACAGCTTGCACCTGTTCTTCGAACGCCAATCTCGTCGTATCAAGTTCGATAGCATCTTCTGCCATTTTTAGTGGAGAAATTGCCCGCTGACTATCCGATTGATCCCTTGTATCTAGAGCTCTCGCTTGCTGTGCAAGCCTGAAACCATCAGGGGAATCCTCCCCTACTTCTCTTAAACGTCGAATTGCCCGTTCCTCCAAGTCAGCGATCAAGTAGATCTTGAGGGCAGCCTCAGGGAAAATCACGGTCCCCATGTCTCGGCCATCCGCAACTAACCGTCCATCCTTACCAGCTTTTCTTTGTAATCCCAAGATACTTTGTCGGCAAGCTGCTAAGCTGGACACAAAGGACACTCTATCCGTAACCATAGCAGTGCGAAGTTCACTATCGACAACTTCGCCTCCTATGAGGACCTGAAATCCAGTTTCGGTCGCTTGAAGGTCAATATCTAAGTTAGCGAATTCTTGCTCACTGAGAGCTTCCCAGTCCGACTCTACTACACCTGACCGAAGAAGTCCGAGGGTTAACGCCCTGTATAATGCTCCTGAATCTAGATGGCGGAAGGCTAATCTTTTGGCTACAGCTTTAGCAGTACTCGATTTTCCTGACCCGGCGGGCCCATCAAGTGTAATAATCAGTCCCTCTCGTCTAAAATCATCCATCATACTCAAGCGGCTTGGGTGAGCTTATTAAGAACTTCCCAGAATCCCGGAAAGCTAATATCAGAAAGTGTCGGGTCATCGATCTCTATATGCGCTCCCTCTAGCTTCGCGAGCACACCGAACGCCATAGCGATCCGATGATCACCGAATGCTCGGACTTGTCCCTTCAACGGACGCCCTGCTCCCTCGATTTCAAGTCCGTCCTCATGTTCCATAACCTCCACCCCCAGTGCCTTAAGGTTTTGCACTAGCGAGTGAATCCGATCTGATTCTTTAAGTCTAAGCTCATCAGCACCACGAATGATCGTTCTTCCCTCCGAACAGGCACCCATCACCGCTATGAGCGGGAGTTCATCTATAACAGCCGGGACTTCTCTTATGTTCACTTCAGTACCGTGTAGCTTCGAAGGACTAGTTGCTATTGAGCCTTTTGGCTCACAGGTGTCCTCTGAGGTCGCCTTCTCAATCGTCAAATCAGTTCCCATTCGGGAAAACACATCAAGAAATCCAGTGCGAGTAGGATTAAGGCTGACATTATCTATGGTGACTGAGAGACCAGTTCCCCCGAGGGCGACGAAAGCGATGATGAATGCTGCTGATGACACATCCCCCGGAACTGAAAAATCGAGAGGATCGATAATATCTGGGGGTAAACTGAGTTCTACTTGATGGCCACTTGGTATCTCTTGAATCGAAAGTGGAACCCCGATTTCAGCGAATAGACGCTCAGTGTGGTCGCGTGACTGTAGTGTCTCTGTAACCACTGCCTTGGCTCCACCTACAAGACCAGCGAAAAGAATCGCACTCTTTACCTGGGCACTAGGTACTGGGCTCAACCAATCGATTGAGCGTAGTGGAGGAGCACTATCAACTCGGATAGGTATGCGCCCTTCTTCTCCCAAGTGTTCCAGACGCGCTCCCATCAGATGAAGAGGTTCGCAGACTCTCCGCATTGGGCGAGACTGGAGGGAAGCATCACCAACCAAAGTGGCTTCAATCTGACTACCGGCAAGGACTCCAAGAAGGAGCCGGGCGCCCGTTCCGCTATTACCTAAATCCAGATTCTTGGAGGGTGATCGCAGACCATTCAGCCCTACACCAGTAATGCGTATTTCACTCCCGTCTGTGGGGATGCTCGGAAGTCCTACGCCCAGTGAACGGAGGGCTTCAGCAGTAGATTCAACGTCACCCCCGTGTAGGAGTCCGCTCAAACGACTTTCACCCGAAGCAAGCGAAGCGAGAATCAGTACTCGTTGGGTGATCGATTTATCACCTGGGACGTTGACCTTCACGAAATCAGAATCCTCTTTCGGCCTATTCTCATCCTTAAGCCGCTCCCCTACCCCTAGCACATGCCCAGAATAACAAGTTGGCTTACCGGAGGTTTTAAGAATTCGCTCATGACTTTGTATCACTTAGAGGGCCCTCGTCATAATCCACTTCGATAGTGAGGCCGTCGTGGGCGACCTTAGCTCCAGGGAAAATTGTGCTGGCCTCACCCTGTAATATCCCAGGATCCTCTGAATATCTTGCTGATAAGTGAGTCAATACTAATGAGCGCACATCACATTCCTTGGCGACACGTGCTGCTTCGGCCGCAGTACTGTGGAATGTCTCTCGAGCCCTGTCTTGCTCCTCAGCACCGAAGGTAGCTTCGTGGATTAAGATATCTGCTCCTTTGGCAGACTCTATTGTACTCTCACATGGGCGGGTATCCCCGGTATATACGACTCTGCGGCCGGGCCTAGATTCTCCTACCAGATCTTCAGCGTGGATTACACGCCCATTGATCTCAACATCCTCTCCGCGGTGTAATTTTCCAAAAAGCGGACCCTCTGGGATATCGAGCTTTCTTGCCTTCTCTATATCAAAACGCCCAAGGCGTTGGTCCTCAACCAAGGACCAACCCACGGCGCTATTTCCATGATTCACCGGAAATGCTAGTACTTGGTAGCCTTCACACTTCAGTCCTTTCCCTGGCTGTACTTCGTTAATTTCTACGGGGAATTTCTCACGCTCCACCCCTAGTCGAACTGCAGCCTGTAGAATTCGCTCCGAACCCGTTGGACCGAAAAGAGAGATTGGCTCAGTTCTACCTTGGAGTGCCATAGTACGTAGGAGGCCAGTTACCCCCAGGAAATGATCCGCATGGAGATGCGTAATGAATATCCATTTGACTGAAAAGCCCGTGGCAAAGCGCATCATTTGACGTTGCGTCCCCTCACCACAGTCAAAGAGGAATAAGTCCCCCTCACGCTGAACCGCTATTGAACTCACATTACGTCCGACAGTAGGCCGGGACGCTGCAGTTCCCAAAAAGGTAATCCGGATCATTGAGTCAGATTTCAAGCGTTCAAGGAATAGGACCTACCACAAACGTATCTGAATCTGGAGCGTACGGCCTGGCTGTGGGAGTCCACATTGGTCGTAAACAGAAGCGTCAGTAGCATTCCTCAAACCCACTCCTGCCTCAACGCGTGATAAGCCTGGGCCGGAATGAAGCCTAAAGAAACTACGTAATCGCAGGTCAACCATACTGCTGCTCGACAAGTTCTGGAGGCCACCTATCTCTGGATTTTCGCACATCTGGCTACCCATAACACGGATATCCCCTGATGCACGAAAAATTGCCCCCAAGGGAGCTTCCAAGCCAAATCTGCCAGTAATGACAGGTTCATACTCCAGCTTTACGCGTCCTCCATTTTGATCGATACCAGTTACATCCTGGATCGTTAGATCCCCGGTCAATGTCGCGACCCCCATCGTGCGAACTGTGAGAAACTCCAACCCGAGACTCTTCACTCGGTCGTGGTTAATACGCTTAAATCTAGGGATATCATCGATTCCCACGACCGATGACCTCACTATTCCATTCTTTAGACGCTGATAAAATCCCACCACTTGAATGGACGAATCATCAGCTCCAAAAGTCAGCCCTGCCTCCGAGCCGAATAGCGTTTCTGGTCGAAGATCCGGATTTGGCAGGAATCGTCCCAATGCTCCTGAATAAAGTTCTCTGAGCGATGGGAAGCGGGATCTACGACTAAGATTGGCATGGAAGACAAGCCCCTCTTTAACTAACGAGCTAATACCTGCACGAAAGCCAAGATCATTGAGTCCGTCCAGCGCTGGTTTGTCTCCACTCTCAGGAGTATCACTCCCGTCCAAGGCTGCCCCGAGGGAGAGTCGTGTCACATCGCGATTACCAATTCGCCACTCTGATTCTATTCCCAAACCCCAGAGACGCTGACGATATCTAGCAGCGCCGCCACCATTCAAGACCTCATCCCTCTGGACTTGGGAAAAAGTGAAGGCCGAGCGCACATCCCCCCGAGTACCTAGTGACTGACCTCCTTTTGCCCGAAAGGTAATCGTCCGGTCATCAGCCTCCTCTCCCCCACCTACCGAGGTAAAAGCCTCCGATTCATATCTATCAATTTGACTCGAACCCGCGTCGAACCCGAAGTTAAACTCGAAACTTCTGACTCCGGTCTCCGTTTCTAGCTCTCCACTTCCTCCTGAAACGGCAATCAAAGCACGGTTTTGTTCAGGATATCTCCAGAATCTAGGATTATCCTGATGTGCTTCTGGCGGTACCCCCCGGTCAAGGGCATAAACCGAGGTAGTCAAAGCTGTCCATCCACCGTTCTCGTTCAGATAGCGAGCAGCTAGATAGCCATCCGCACGCCGCGAATCACTGTTCAGTCTCAGCCCTTCTCGATTCACCAAGTATTCATCATGAAGTTGAGCATCTTCGGTAGCTGAGGAGGGCAGACGTATTCCTCTCTTCGCTCTGTGTCCGGCCCCTGCACGGATCACAAGGTTAGCATTCGGTAACTCAATACTCCTTGCCGCAGTAGCTGACAGGCTCGTCCCGCCAGCTTCTTCCAGTGAAAGTCCGAGCGATACGGGTGCTTCTGGGATAGGTCGCGAGGGGCCACGCGCAATATCTACCTCTATCACTCCGCCAATCGTATTGGGCCCGTGCAAGACCGATGATAAACCCCTCACCACTCTGACACTTTGAGCCCCAGTCATAGGGACAATCGACATGTCACTCCGATGGTCCCAGCCAATGGTAATGGGAATCCCATCTAGAAATATTCCTATCTGCCGTTCTTCAGATCCTCTGAGTGCTGGTTGGGATTCGCCCCGACTATTCTTCCGAATCACAAGCAGGGGCATCGCCCGGAGCACTTCTTCCATCGAAGGAGCTGGGAGGGCTCCCAAGGAATCGAGCTCGAGGACTACCGCACTTGCCCCTCCTGTTGTGAGCGCAGGGCGGGCAACACGCACAGTTATACCCGCGAGATCATACCCAGCCGAAACAACAGTCGAATCTACTTGAATCGTGTCTCCGACATCTTGAGCTGACGCAGTTACTGGCAACGAAAAAAAGATGGCTAGAATGAGTCGACGACGAATTCGCATGAATACTGGTTCAGAGAAATACTTCGTATCACGAACCATCAGTATGGCACATCGCCCTGATTGTTCCGGTTTAGTCCAATAAGTGTTAGGCCACTATCCGAGATGCATCTCCAGATGAAGACCTGGTCCGCTATCGCAACAGAAAGTGTTGGACAGAGTCAGCCCCTCACAATATCGTGAACAAAACCGATCAAGTTCTCGGAGGAACTATGCAAAGCCGTCGGAGTTTCTTGGGCACAATCTCAGTCCCAACAGCAGCAGCAGCCATGGGCTTGTCAATTCGCCCAACAGAGCTACGTGCAACCGCCCATGACATAGCGGAGAATCTCCGCAAACATCCTGGGACTGCTTCGGCACTAGCAGCTGATGAGGACTTCTGGTTTGAGGTTGCTCAAGCTTTTACGGTGGACCGCAGCTTGGTCAACCTTAATAACGGTGGTGTGAGTCCTGCTCCAGCCTTGGTTCAAGATGCCATGAAGAGGCACTTAGATTTCTCTAATCTTGCGCCTACATATACGATGTGGCAGGTGCTAGAACCCCAGCGCGAAGGCGTACGCGACCGTATGGCACGCCAATGGGGGGTCAACGCAGAAGAAATCGCTTTCACCAGAAACTCCTCTGAGAGTTTGCAAGCAGTCCAATTTGGAATCGACCTGCAACGTGGCGACGAAGTCCTAACCACAACGCAAGATTACGGCCGTATGATCACGACCTTCAGGCAGCGTGTCCGACGGGAAGGAATCGTACTAAACCAGATCCAAATTCCAGTGCCAGCTGAGGACCCGAAGGAAATAGTGCGACTCTTTGCGGAAGCGATCACGCCCCGCACAAAGGCGATTCTAGCCTGTCATATGATCAATTTAACTGGTCAAATCTTGCCGGTCACCGAGTTGAACGCATTGGCTAGAGAGCATGGAATCCCGTTGATCATCGATGGTGCACACGCACTAGCTCACTTTGACTTTTCACTGGCTGAGTTAGATGTGGACAACTATTCAACAAGCCTTCATAAATGGCTCTTTGCACCACATGGGACCGGTTTGCTGTACGTACGCCGGGAGAAGATTCCGGAGATATGGCCGTTAATGGCAGCACCTGAACGGATGGATACCGACATCCGTAAGTTTGAAGAGATTGGCACCCATCCTGCCGCAAATTATCTGGCTATCGGAGAAGCGCTCACATTCCATCAGGGACTAGGACCAAAGCGGAAAGAAGAGCGATTGATCTATCTCAGGAACTATTGGGCTGAACAACTTCTTCAGAATGAGAATGTGCGACTTCATACGAGTCTCAAACCTGGATTCGCTTGTGGTATCGCTTGCGTACAGGTCGAGGGAATCGAAACGAATGATCTCCGAGATTATCTCTGGAATGATCACAGGATCATAAGTGTTGCGATCAATCACTCTGAATTCGAAGGGCTCAGGGTCAGCCCAAGCGTCTATACGACACTCCCTGAGTTAGACCGATTCATCGACGCAGTCGACGGAGTCGCTAGAAAGGGCTTGCCCTCTTAGGGATATAGGTAATTTGTACTAGTTCTGTTTTGGTTATGAGATTGGTCTACGGCAGGCCTTGTTCAGCCAGGGGTGCGAATTCTCTTAATCATTTTGGCTTTTCGTGAGCGTGCCCCATCTTTATTCTATCGACCAAGTGCGCTGTTTCGTTGGCTAGCTGCTACGTGGAGATCACTCATGATCATTCGGTCCAAAAAAGCATCTGATATCTCATCCTCGGAGATCACACCCCCAGAGATTTATTTAGGGCGCAGACGGTTTATTCGAGATGCTGGCCTTGGCTTAGCAACACTGGCACTTGGTGGCACTGCCTTGCCAAATGACATAGGTGCTCAATCACAGGAAATTCCTCCACGCTTCCGGAACCTGAAATCAGAGCTTGGAGAGGAACTCAATTCTTATCGTGACATCACGACCTACAATAACTTCTACGAGTTTGGTACAGATAAAAGAGATCCTTCACGAAATTCCGGTGAATTTGAACCTCAGCCTTGGACGGTTTCGATTGAGGGGCATGTGAATAAGCCGGGCAATTATGAGCTCGATGATATCCTGGCCCCGGTTACGATGGAAGATCGGATCTACCGCCTTCGTTGCGTTGAAGCTTGGTCGATGGTCATTCCATGGTATGGCTTTTCTCTCGCTGAGTTGATCAAAAGAGTTGAGCCGACCGGTAACGCGAAATTTGTTCGCTTTGAGACAGTTTATCGACCAGAGCAAATGCCCTATCAAAAAACGGGGGTGCTTCCCTGGCCTTATGTAGAAGGGCTTCGGATGGACGAGGCCATGCACCCACTCACGACTCTGGTGACTGGAGTCTATGGCACTGAACTGCCTAATCAGAACGGAGCACCACTCCGGCTCATAATTCCCTGGAAATACGGTTTCAAAGGAATTAAGTCGATCGTCAAAATTGAATTTGTAGAAGAGATGCCAACGAACACATGGAAGATGGCGAACTCCGTTGAGTACGGCTTCTACTCAAATGTGAATCCGGAAGTATCGCACCCGAGGTGGAGCCAGGCCCGAGAACGGAGACTGCCGTCACTATTCAAGAATCACGAAACCCTGATGTTCAATGGCTATGCCGAGGAAGTCTCTCACCTTTACGCAGGCATGGACCTTCACCGCTGGAAGTAAGCTCCACTCTAGCATCGGTTCGAACATCGTGATCCAAAAACACCAGATCTTGGTGTGCAAGGTAGGGATTTGGATTGCTGCCCTCAGTCCTGGCTCCTGGCTTGTAGCTGGACTATTTCTCGGTTGGTTAGGACCTAATCCGGTCGAGACGCTGACTCACATTACGGGCATGACCACGCTTGTCCTGCTCCTGGTGACACTTTCAATCACCCCCTTACGTCGTATAACCGGATGGAATGGAGCCATCAGACTCCGACGCCCTCTGGGCCTATTTGCGTTCTTCTATGCTCTCGTCCATTTCAATATCTGGTTTGTTTTTGATCAGGTCTTCAATTGGAGGTGGATGGTCGAAGACATCATCGAAAGACCCTATATCACAGTTGGTTTCTCTGCTTTCGTGATACTTGTTCCATTGGCGCTCACTTCCACAAAAGGCTGGATGCGTCGCCTGGGGGTTCGTTGGACCAAGCTCCATCGGGGAATCTACCTTGCCGCCACCCTCGGCGTTGTGCACTTCTACTGGCTCGCGAACTCAAAAGCTGACGTGCGCCTCCCACTGCTTCTCGCGCTCTGCTTGAGCGTACTACTGCTCTATCGTGTGCCCGGGTGGCTGGAAAGGCGTCGGAGAATGATAGCCAGATCTCAGGGGAGGAATATCCGCTAAAGCCCTCTCATCCAATTTCCGTTCAGTGGCTCAACGAGTATAGGACAACATTGATCCCTAGGGCGTAAGCTTCTGGAGAAAATTCGTAGAAGAAATCATAATCCTCCCCCTCACGCTCCCACCCGTCTGCGATGTCTGTGTTGTGAGTCATTACTACGAGCGGACGTCCTTCAGGATCGAAGATGGCCCTAAGATGCGGAGTTTCGCTCTCTCGCCCTCGCTCTGAAGTGCCACGACGCCCATTTCTCCTCCACCATTGTATGGAAGGGATTTGAGGTATGTTCTCCACCTCATATAGGGCGTGCATCATCATATGGTCAGGATCGATGTCTACAATCGGATATTCTGGGAGTACTCGCGTAATTTCTCCTACCCAATGCTGCCATGCCCAGTCACCCCAAAAATCATCGACCCAAATAAATCCACCTTTGGTCAAATAATCCCGCAGACGTACAACCTCTAATTCGCTAAATCCGACCGTACCTACATCCGACATGAACAGGAACGGGCATTCGTATAGCTCTTCCTGAGTAGCCCGTACTACAGCGAATCCTGGCTGACCGTCCTCCCATCGGGCAGGTTTCGCAGTCGTTAATTCTGCGAGCCTGGTAACAAAGTTGTAATCTGATCCTGGGTAGTCCGTGTTCCATCCATGCCCTTGGGCCTCTTGCCGCACACTTTGATATAGGAGCCGACAGAACGTGAACCCCCGATCTCTCACCCCATTCTCTGCTGTAGGCAACCCCTCACGAATCGGATTTGGTCGCCACCCTCCTCCTCCCCACATCCTGACTTGAAAAGCCGTAAGCAGGAAGATAGAGGCCACAGGGACGATATAACGAAGCGCTAGCCGACCTCTATTTTTGAGGAACCTATTCAATCTCCCAAGACCTCTCGTAGAAAACGGGGCAGGATCGATTCGGATTCCGGAGTTTCTGGAGTATTGTCTTCAAATTCTTTTATAGAATTATGACCAGTAAGGGGAAGATATTCTGTATACTTGGTTAGTCGTGCAACCAGATCTGCCCTATTCAACTCTGGGTGGAATTGAGTGGCGTATATCGGCTTACCTGCAAAGACAAAGGCCTGATTCTCGACCAAGTCACTAGAAGCTAGCAACCGTGCGCCTTCTGGTATCTCTGTAACAACATCTTCATGCCCTATAGGAACACGAAATCTCTTTCCTAGTGGACCGAACACTGGGTCAGCCTCTCCTTCGTGAGTAAGCTCAACCCAGGCTGTACCTACTTCTGCTCGGCTTCGGTCAGTCACGACCGTGCCACCCAAAGCCTTGGCCATGGCCTGGAACCCCCAGCAAGACGCGAAAGTTGGACGACCCTCTGCATACAAGTCGGCCATGGTACCGAGGGCCCCAGCGAGCCATGGGCCACCCCTTACTACTGAATATTCCCCACTCCCACCAAGCAGTACCACATCAGCTCTCTTGAGGGCCGATTTTGAAGGCACTCCAGAAAGTAGGTCAAATACCTCAATACAAGAGGAGGTGCAAGGTAGGCTGCGAGCGAAACAACGTATCTCCTGAGCAGCCATGGGGTCCCCTGGATTACGGACCTGTAGTAGTAGGAAGCGTGGGTTGGTCACGTATACTCTTTTATCGAGGTGGATGATTCAGATGGTCACTGACTCATCAATAGTCAGTCAGAAGTGCCGAGGCTGGGACTTGAACCCAGAAGGGCGTGAGCCCGGGGGATTTTAAGTCCCCTGTGTTTACCAATTTCACCACCCCGGCAGCACAACTACTAACTGTAGAATTACTGGATGCGACCCAATCAGAGCAGATCGGGCTCTGGCCCACATTCAGTCGATCAGAATACTCCTTGTGAACTGCCCATTACTCTCCCAATACGTCCTCTTAAGGGCTATCTCCGGATCAGCAGGTGCTGGCTGAACGGTACCCTCCCTGTCAGTGGCCCTTGAGGTGATGGTGTGCTCTCCTGATTCAGCGTCCCAGTCTAGGTGCCAGAATGTCCAAGAGTAGGGGTCGTCGCGTCCTTCTCCCAAGGTAGCGGGCTGCCATGACCCATCATCTACCCGCACCTCTACTCGGTTGATATCAGCACCCCAAGCCGCGCCATGAATTCGATACCTACTACCATCGCTGGTCACCTTTGCAGCAATAGAGTTAACACGTCCATGGCTCACTGAATTCTGAGTCCAAACGGTCTCTCCTCCCTTCTCTTCCCCTCTTAAAGTCACGTAGTCCTGCGCCATGAATCGGCCCATGAATCTCGTATTACGTACTTCAATCCTTTTTAGCCATTTCACATTTGCGACGCCATACCACCCAGGTGCCACAAGCCGAAGAGGAAATCCGTGATCTGTCGGTAACGGTTCTCCATTGACCTCATAGCATAGAAGCAGCTTCGGATCCATAGCATCTTCTAGAGACATGCTCCTGGCAAAACTCTGGGTAACTTCATTTCCTCTGATTTCTTCTACACCCTCATCTGTACCGAAGAAGACCACCTCTATTCCTTCATCTTGAATGCCTGCTTGAGAGAGCACCCTGCGAAGTGATGTTCCACCCCAACGGGCATTGTGGACTGCTCCGACAAAAGTTGGGAAACCCCTGTTACCACCGCATTCCAGTGCAAATGCTACCTCTTCTTTCGGGAGAGCCTTAATCTGCTCCAGCGAGAAAGTTCTTGGTCGATTGACTAACCCTCCGATCTCTAAACTCCAATCATTCTCGTCGATCTCTGGGATGTTGTAATGCGATACACGAAATAGGTCCTCTGTCGGGGTAACCCACGATGTGAGTCCCTGCCAATCAAGTGTGTTTGCTCGGCCGCCTGGTTGCGGGCCATCTATCCACGGTATCACCGCCTCCTGAGAACTGACGCGCAGTATTCTGTCCGCTATATCGGATGGGAAAAGAGCCAAGCCGGCCGCTGCGGTACCGCCCCGAATGAGTAGGTCTCGACGAGTCACATTCGAAATTTCGGGCATAGGTTGGGCACCTTTATGAGGAAGTGGATCTGTAGTCCTATTCGTACGACTAAACTCTAACCTTCAAGCCGATGCGGCTAGACCCGCCTACCCCCGATGTAATCGGGTCGAGCAGACGTCCATTTCTAATGATACTTCAACCATCTCCATCTCATATAATTTTGATTTTCGCACCATGAGGGATGGATTGAACTGTCTGAAGCAGAGAATATATCTCTATGCACCCAGAGCGATTCCATCGACTTCGAACAGTCCTAGAGCGTCGACAACCAGATCTGACCATCCTAATGGATCGGGTTAACAAGTCACATAACTTTTCTGCAATCTTAAGGAACTGTGACGCAGTCGGTGTGCTGAGGGCTCACGTCGTTCCCCCGGAAGAGGGATTAGTGCTCCACCATGGAACATCAGCTGGGACCAGGAAATGGGTTCAAGTCCATCGTCACAAGAATGTTGAAGATGCAGCCAGAGTTCTGAAGCAAGAGGGATACAGCATCATTGCGGCTCACCCTTCAGAAAACGCAGTTGACTTCCGTGAAATCGACTACACAAGTCCAACAGCCATACTGGTTGGAGCTGAGTTGCATGGTGTTTCTGAGGCTGGATTAGAGACAGCGGATCTGTGCGTAAGAATTCCCATGACAGGGATGGTGAAATCTCTGAATGTCTCAGTGGCAACATCACTCCTCTTATTCGAAGCATTCAGGCAAAGACAGGCTGCGGGCATGTACGAAAAGAGCCGGCTGAGTCCTAGCGAGTTCGAACAACTCCTTTTCGAATGGTCCTGGCCTTCGGTTGCAGCTGCAAAACGCCGGGATGGAAAACCCTACCCCAGCCTCGGCGCGGATGGAGAGATCCTACCGGAATCCGATTAGTACTTATTCGAACAGCTACCAGGGCACCGTTCCTAGGAGATCTGTCGTCCTACTTTCTCATACGGCCAAGTTGAAACCTGAGTGAATGCTCTGGTTTCTCATAGAAAAAACGAAATCCTGATGCTGTGAGTTTCTGAGGGAACACGTGCTGCCCCTGAAGTAATGCTTCCCGTCCCATCTCCCCAAAAAGTGTGCTAATCGCATACTTAGGAATTGGGATCATGGTCGGTCTTCTCAATACGGAGCCTAGGGCTGAAGTAAATCTCGAGTTCGTTACCGGGTATGGTGATGTCACATTGACCGGACCCTCTAAATCAGTGCTCATCAGAATGTGATGAATTGCCCCAACAACGTCATCAAGATCTATCCAACTTAGGAACTGTTCTCCATCTCCTAATCGCCCTCCTATGCCCATAAGGAATGGCAAAAGCATCCGTTGCAATGCGCCACCAGACCCCGACAAGACAACCCCCGTACGAATATGAGCGACCCTTATGCCCGCTCGTGCAGCAGGCTCAGTTGCTTGTTCCCAGGCGCCGCAAACGTCGGCGAGAAAGCCATTCCCTTGCCTTGTGCTTTCTTCGAGATCTAACTGGGAAGAGCTTCCATAGTAGCCGGTTGCTGAACCGGATATGAGCACCTTAGGACCATTTCTGAGCTTTCCAAGAGAGCGCGCTAACAGAGAAGTGCCCTGAATACGACTCTCATGTATTAAGTGTTTTCTAGCAGCATTCCAGCGACGATCTGCAATCGATACACCACCTAAATTTACAACCGCATCTGCCGTAGCTAACCCATCCAGATCAATCTCCTCCTCTCTGGGGTTCCAATAAATCTTTCCTTCACCCAGTGCGCTTCGATCTCTCACCAATCGGATAATCTTATGCCCACCTGTCGTTAGAAAATGGGCAAGGTTATTTCCAATGAGGCCTGAAGAACCGGTAATAGCTACGGTCAGACGAGGATATTCCCTATATCGCTTGTGTCGTTCTAAATCGGTTAACAGTCGGCGATATCTGAAATCAAATAGACGGTTAAGTTCTCTCTCTATAAAACCCCTCCCCAGTGCAGTTCCTATGTGCCCGAACGGGAGCTTTAGCTCTATCTCATCTATAAGTCTGGTACCTTCTTTCCCGAGCGCCTCGAACTTATGGAGGTGCTTCCATGAGCTAAAGGGACCAGACCTTTGCTTATCGCAAAACTGAACATCTTTCACATAATCACTGTGCTTCAATAACCATCGGTAGCTACACGGTCCTTTATGGATCCTTAGAGCAACCTCTCCTTCATTGTCTATGGCACCCTTTCGGTCAAGGAGATCCACTATTGCCCACGGGGGGGTTAAACGCTCAAGGGCACCTGTTCGACAATGCCATCCGAATACCGTTTCCGGATTTTGGTCTTCGAGGATACTGTGGTACCTGAGAATCATAGATGAAGGATTCGGATTAAGATGAAGTGGCTAACCCTTTCGCGACCTTCACCTACCCCTTAATCACGACAGGATCCAATGTAGAAGTGAGGTGCCCATCACTATGGCGACTCAAAACCTCAGGAAAGCAATGCCTCACGAATTGTTTTAACCCCTGTCTCCGGGCCGTCAGGATGACCGTAAATCGCAGAACCTGCTACAAGGACGCTGGCTCCGGCAGCTTGAAGAGCAGCAGCATTAGTGTCGTCAACTCCACCATCGACCTCTAGCTCCGCTGAACTGCGGTATTGGTCTAGAAGTCCCCGAGCTTCAGCAACCTTTTCCGTGCTCCTCGGGATATACGCCTGACCCCCAAAACCAGGATTAACGGACATAATCACCAGAAGGTCCAACTCTCCTAAGACGCTGGCGATTGCCTCTAGGCCAGTTTCTGGATTAATAGCAACACCGGCCTTTACTCCTAGCGAATGTATCTGGTTGACCGTAGTAGCCAGGTCCGTACAGACTTCGGCGTGAACGGTCATAAATGTCGCACCTGCTTCAGCGAATGACTGGAGATAGTCCTCAGGATTCTCGATCATTAGGTGCACATCTAAAGGTAAGTCTGTCGAGTGGCGAGCTCCTCTCGTAACCACAGGCCCAATCGTGATATTGGGGACGAAGTGCCCATCCATCACATCCACATGAATCCAATCAGCCCCACCCTCTTTCACTGCTACAATCTCTTCACCGAGACGGGAGAAGTCACAAGAAAGTATCGAGGGAGCAATTTTCATGACTTTCGATCAACCTTTTTTGGGCCTGTGTGCGTTCCCAGAATCGCAAGATCCGCAACATTTAGAAAAAGTCCGCTCTCAACTACGCCTGCTCTTGCCTGAAGCTCAGCCTCAAGTTGAGCTGGCTCATTAATCCCATCTGAGAAACGACAGTCGAGCATCAGGTTCCCGTTATCGCTTTTAAAAGGCTCTCCGTCATTCCTCATGCGAACAGATGCCTCTCCCTCCCAATTCAGAATGAACTGTACATGCCCCCGAATTCCCCAATCAATAACCTCGATGGGAAGTGGAGATAGGGTACCTAGTCGGCCAACAGCCTTACTGTCATCTGCGATAATCAGAACCCGGTCCGAGGATTGGGCTACCATTTTTTCCCTGAGTAGCGCCCCTCCCATACCCTTTATCAAGTCGAGGTCTGGAGATATTTCATCAGCACCATCAACTGTGAGATCAATCCGGCTACTATCACCCAACTCAATCAGATCTATTCCGGCCTGGCTGGCTTCACTCGTAGTCCTATTTGAGGTAGGTACCCCGACCACATTCTTCAGTTCACCGGTCCGTATCCGATCCCCAAGCAGGTCAAGAAAGTGTACAACGGTACTACCTGTTCCCAGCCCTAGTATCATTCCGCTCTGAACATATTCCAGGGCACTGGCAGCTGCCTGGCGCTTCAGTTGTTCCGCTGTTGAAGCTTCCATCCTGTCTGTATCTGTAGTGTGAACTGGGTGGAGCTCAAGCCTACGTTCAATGACGTTGGACACTCGAATCTACAGGAGCACACCAAAGCATTCCAGTTGGCCTGCGAAACGTTCGACTGTTCGAACAGAATAAGCCTGAGAATTTGCCCGAATGCTATTCCGTTGATGCTTCCATTGCTGAAAACTGGGTGCTGACCTCTTCAAGCTGCTCCTGGACCGCTCTTAAGGATGTTCCACCAATTGTGTCGCGAACCTCAGTCGATCTTTCCCAATCAAAAACCTCGACTACATCGTCGTCAAAAGCTTCATGTTCATTCTGCATAGCATGAACCGACAAGTCACTTAGCGGGATCCCCTCCCCTTCTGCTAGGCGGACCAACCGCCCAACGACTCCGTGCGTCTCACGAAATGGAACACCCTTTCTCACCAGATAATCTGCTAGATCTGTAGCAAAAAGCTGGGTATCGATAGCTCCCTCTAGGTTCTCCGGTACGAACTCGGCCGTTCTGATCCCACCAGCAAGTGCAGGTACGGTGATATCCAGAGTGGTGCATGTATCGAACAGAGCTTCTTTGTCCTCCTGCAGATCCCTGTTGTACCCAGTAGGCAGCCCTTTAAGCAAAGTCAGAAGGGTTACAAGATTTCCGTGAAGCCGTCCTGATTTACCACGAGCAAGTTCTGCAACATCGGGGTTTCGTTTCTGCGGCATCAGACTCGATCCGGTACTAAATTCATCGGATAGCCTCACAAATCCGAACCCTGAACTAGAAAACAGAACTAAGTCCTCAGAAAGTCTGGACATGTGAACTCCGATCATTGCACCCGCATATAGCAGGTCACAGATCCAATCCCTATCCGCCACGGCATCAACTGAATTAGAGCTTATTCGCTCAAACCCTAGTTCATCTTTTAGTGCTTTCCGATCAATAGGAAATGGACAGCCTGCAATGGCACCGGAGCCGAGTGGCAGGACCGCAGCAGCACCTCGGGCTACCTCGATACGCTCAATATCCCGGAGGAAAGCAAAAACATGGCTTAAGGCCCACTGTGCAGCACGGATCGGCTGAGCCTGCTGAAGGTGGGTGTATCCTGGCATAGGAAGATGCAATCCGCGACGTGCGAGTTCATGTAATGCTCGACATAACCCGAGCAAGTGGTCTCGAACCTGATCGCAAGCACTCATACCAAAAAGCCTCACTCCCGTAGCTGATTGGTCATTACGCGATCGACCAGTATGAAGCTTACCGCCTAGAGATCCCACTTCTTCCAAAAGCATGCGCTCCACTACGGAGTGGATATCTTCTTCCTGTGCCTGGTCGAATCCCTCTGTTTCTATGCGGAGTGCAACTCCCTGAAGCCCATCGATCACTGAGGCTAACTCGCTCTGAGTCAAAACCCCTGCACGTCCGAGTGCCTGAGCCCAAGCCTCACTGCCGCGGATATCTTCCCTCCACAAACAACTATCCACAGGCAAACTTTGATTTAGCTCAACCATCTCGGGTGCCATCGCGCTCTCGAACCTGGCACCCCATAGTGACCCAGGTGCCTCAGAGCTCATTTGAGGATCCGCCCCTTTGGTCTCGTCGATCATTATCTAATCCTCTCAGAAAGGCGTTCAGCTCTATTGTCCAGCAGGACGTCAGGAGCCGTCTAACTTTCTCAGAGTCCTCCAACATCTGCAAACCCTGAGATCAACTGAGAAATCTCCTGGTCCACCTCGCTGGATCCTCTCTTCTGTCTTGCAGCGGCTTGGGTTGGCAATCCGAAGAGACGTATAAAGCCAGCTGCGTCTGCCTGGTCATACTTCCCAGACCCTCCAAAACTCGCCAGATCTTGATCGTAAAGGGAGACTGGACTTGTTCTGGCTACCACCGCGCATGACCCCTTGAGAAGCTTCAGCTTCACAGATCCGGTAACATTCCTCGACAATACGTCAGACATAGCCTGAAGCGCTTCTCTCTCAGGCGTCCACCAACGCCCCTCATAAACAATATCCGCCCATCTATCAGCCATCTGATCTTTCAAGCTCTCGGCTTCACGATCGATGGTAATCGACTCAAGATCCTGAATGGCCTTGTAGAGTATCGTTCCTCCAGGAGTTTCATAAACCCCGCGAGATTTCATGCCGACCAAACGATTCTCAACTAAATCAGCCCGTCCAACACCATGGCGGGCTGCTATTGCGTTACACTCTTCAAGAAGTTCGACAGGACCCATCGCATTTCCATTTACCGCTACAGGTACGCCAGCCTCGAACGATACTTCGACCATCTCGGGCTTATCTGGAGCGAGTTCTGGAGTAACTGTCCAGAGAAACATGGATTCTTCCGGCTCGTATCCCGGATCTTCTAGCGGACCACCCTCATGGGATATGTGCCAGAGATTCTCATCCCTTGAGTAAAGTTTGTCCTCATCAATTCCCTCAAGCTCAATGTTCCGCTCTTGGGCGTATCGGACGGCATCTTCACGCGACCTTAGATCCCATTCACGCCAGGGGGCCACTACCCTGAGATCGGGAGCGAGTGCGGCATACGTAAGCTCGAATCGTACCTGGTCATTTCCCTTTCCGGTACAACCGTGTGCTAGTGCATCCGCCCCAACTGTCCTTGCGATCTCTACCTGTCGTTTAGCCAAGATTGGTCGGGCCATAGCTGTGCCCAACAAATATTTTCGACCGTACACAGCTCCGATCCTTAAAGTTGGCCACACGAAATCTTCTACAAATTCATGCCTAAGATCCTCGCCATAGAATTCGACCGCGCCTCTCGCAAGCGCTTTTTCATCTAGCCCGCCTAAACCTTCACGTTGTCCCACATGGCCGCTCATGCACACTACTTGCGCATTATAATTCTCTTTTAACCAGGGGACGATTACCGAGGTATCGAGGCCGCCGGAATAGCCTACCACAACCTTCATAGCTTCTCAGCCTTTTAGAGACAGAGGGCCTTATCCCATGTACCAGAAGATGTTCTGGTGGAATGGGCGCGGGCCTCGAGCTCTAAGATATAACTCTAGTCTCAGCTCGTGAGTTGCCTGCTCAGAGTACAAGACAAGGGTGACATAATAGCATAAATATGCATTCGCTATGCATTAGGTCAACCTTAATGGCCCGCCATTTCTTCGATTCGACGCTGAACTGCAGATGTGGCGGATGGGTCTCTCACGACAACCAATATCGTATCGTCTCCTGCTAGCGTGCCCAAAACCTCGGGCCACTCTTCCCAATCAATACCTGCTGCAACCGTCTGAGCGGCCCCTTTTAACGTCTTCACAACCAATAGATGCTCTACCCCTTCGGCTGATTGAAACAGAGTCGGAAGTAGAGAAGCTAGCGTCGGGGTGCTTTCCCACTCATCTGGGGAAGAGTAGTGAGGAACACCATCTGCTCCGGTCACTTTGACTAGTCTCAATTCTCGCATGTCCCTGGACAATGTTGCTTGTGTTACATCGGTCCCGTCTGCATGGAGAAGGTCCTTGAGGGACTCTTGATTGGTAACACGATGTTGCTTTAGCACTTGCAAGATTTTTTGGTGCCGTATTCGCTTACTCAAGCCACCGCCTCCTCTGCGAGAATCCGAACTCGTTCGGGCTCAAATCCCATACTTCGATCAATTTCTTCGCCTTCTTTGAAAAGGACTAAAGTTGGGATACTACGGATTGAATATTGTTCAGCGATCTTAGCGGCATGGTCTGTATCAATCTTCACGACCAGCATGCGGCCGCTGTGCTCCCGCGCAAGCTCGTCCACAAGCGGAGCGACCATCTTGCACGGCGCGCACCAATCCGCATAGAAGTCCACCAAGACTGGGATTGAAGATGCAAGCACAGTGTCGTCAAAATCATCCTGTGAGACATTGAGCGGCCTATCCAGCAAGATTGGCTTTGCGCAATTAAGACAAGGTGCCTGGTGCCCGTTACTGAACTGCTCAAGTTGATTCATTTTGTCACAGAACTGACATCGCACAGTTATGAATTGATCCGGGTCGGCGGGCACAGGGTTCCTCCGTGTTTTACCCAATGAGATCAAAACGCGAAGCTAGAGCAGCAAAGACGTTTCATCAACGGGGTAGCCAGAGTGCAAAACTAACTACATGATCCGTCCATCATGACCACCCAGCAATTCTCACTGGACCGTTTCCTAGAGGCGAGAGACCGCATAAGGCACAATCTGCATAAGACACCTCTCATGGGATCCGAAACCCTATCGAAGTGGCTCGGCGTGCCAGTTTACTTTAAGTGTGAGAATTTACAGAAAACAGGCTCATTCAAAGTCCGTGGCGCACTCCATAAAGTATCGCAATTAAAGCCAGAAGAGCGGTCCAGGGGCGTTGCAACGATCTCGGCAGGCAACCACGCCCAGGCAGTAGCTTGGGCAGCAGCTAATCTTGAAGTCCCAAGCGTTGTCGTGATGCCAGAGAACGCCTCCCCGACCAAGATCTCCGCTAGCAAACACTATGGAGCGGAAGTCATACTCCATGGGGATGCTAAGGCAGCATTCAAAAAGGTCCTAGAGATCTCAAAAGATCGGGGACTGACGTTCCTGCACCCATTCGATGATGAGGAGGTCATTACAGGACATGCAAGCTGTGCCCTAGAGATCGCCGAGCAACTAAACGAGGTGAGGTCTGTAATTGTTCCAGTTGGTGGCGGTGGACTCTCCTCAGGCATCGCCGCTGCTATGGCGGCCCTGAAAACAGATATCGCAGTATGGGGTGTAGAGCCAGAGGGTGCACCGAGCATGAACAAGAGCCTAGAGAGTGGCAAACCTATCCAACTCGACTCGACAAATACCATCGCAGACGGTTTGGCTCCCCCAATGGCCGGAACTCTGAACTATGAGCTTTTGGCGGCGCACGCCCGAGGGGTAGTGCTAGTTAGTGATAACGAAATTGTTTATGCCATGAGGACACTGTTAGAACGAATGAAACTTTTAGTTGAGCCCTCTGGGGCTGCTGGGCTTGCTGCACTCCTTGCTAATAAAATTCCACTAGAATCGGATACTCCCGTTGTGGTCATTCTCACAGGTGGAAATGCTGACCTCATCCAATTAGGCGATTTACTGTCGCGAGACTCTTAGGAAGTACTATTTCGTTCCTGACCCCTAAATGACTTGATTAAGGACAATTGCGGCCCACTCATCTCATGTCCTATCATCGCGTCTATGAATAGATCAGTATTCCGTCGCTACCTGCTACCAGGCCTGATTTTCCAATCTATTGTGATTGGGGGAGGCTACGGCACTGGCAGAGAACTCGTTCAGTTTTTTCTTGTTGACGCTCAAGGCCCCATGGGCGGACTACTCGCAATCGGAGTGAGTACTGCAATCTTCAGTATTGTTTCAATGGTCACGTTTGAACTTGCTCGCTTATGGGGGGCCTTCGACTACAGGCACTTCTTTCAAAAACTTCTGGGCCCTGGATGGAGAATTTTTGAGGGATGCTACTTAGGGCTTCTACTGATCATCCTTGCGGTAGCAGCCGCGGCAGCAGGCTCGATAGCTCAAGAAACATTCGGGTTAGAGTACTGGGTTGGTGTAGGCATCGTAATGCTTGCGGTAGGCGGACTGGTTTTTGGTGGTAACGAGTCTATAGAACGTTTTTTCTCCGCTTGGTCGATCCTTTTGTACGGACTTTACCTCGTATTCTTTCTATGGTGCCTTAGAAGCTTTGGCCCACTGATTTCGGAGAATCTCTCAGCAGAGCCGATAGGAACGAGTTGGTTGATAGCTGGAGTATCCTACGCAGGCTATAACCTGTCAGCTCCGTTCGTACTCGCCACCTTACGACTACACCAAACGAGAAGAGAGACTTTCATAGCCGGTGCCTTGGCCGGCCCACTAGTCATGACTCCAGCACTGTTGTTTTTCTTGGCGACCGTCGGTCAATATCCACAAATAACCACCGCTGTCGTCCCTGCAAACGACCTCTTGGAAATCCTGGGCTCCCGAAGCTTCCAAGTTGTCTTCCAGGTAATCTTATTTGGAACTCTTGTGGAAACCGGCGCTGGATTAATCCATGCATTTAATGAGAGAATTTCAGGACTTAGAGCTGACGAGAACAAAGAGTTGGCCTCTTGGGTTAGACCCGCTGTCGCAGTCAGCCTACTCGCAGTTGCCACTTTTGTAAGCCAGTTCGGACTCATTGACCTCATCGCTCGAGGTTACGGCACGCTGACTTGGGGTTTCATCATCGTGTATGTGATACCAGTCCTAACGGTCGGCGTCTGGAAGCTAAGAACTCACCGTTAATCCGCACTCTCCCCCTTAACAGCCCCTACTATCGCTCTAGGATGTTTTCATCCTGGAGGTGTATCGATAGAACCTTCTACCCATTGATCAACGAGCGTAGCAGCGGTGACCTGACCCAAAAGGTTCGTCGTGCTCCGGAACATGTCAGGGATGCGATCAATCCCGAGCAGGATAGCCAGACCAGAGAGTGGTATCCCCACTGCATCTAGTGCAGGTGCTAAAGTCATCACTCCCGAAGATGGCACGGGAGCCACGGTAAGTGCAGCTAGAAATGTAGCTAGTAGAGCACCACCAACAGCTGTTACCGGAAAGGGCACATTGTAGAGGTCGGCGAGAAAAACGATCGCAGCGCCCTGAAAAAGCGCACTCCCGGGTCGGTACATCGAGGCACCGAGAGGTATTACCAAATCAGCAACATGCTCCGACACATTAAGGTTCTTTTTCGATTCTTCTAGTGTTACCGGAAGAGCGGTGACGGTACTTGTCGTTGAGAATACAATGGACGCACCACCAAACGTTCCTGAAAAAAATCTCTTCGGTCCAATACCAGCGATAACACTGAGTGGAGTTAGGTACATAAGGCCCATGTAGATCATGAGACCGAAAAGTACGCTTATGACAAACACAGCGAGATTCTGGATCAAACCCCAACCCAATTGTGCGGTAACCGGAGCGACAAGGCCAAACACACCGATTGGTGCTGTCCATAGAATCCACCAGACTAGCTTGATCAATGCGTCACTTACTGCATCAGAAAAGTCCAGAAGAGTTCTGCGAACATCCTCTCGTAATGTCCCAGCAGCTGCACCAAATAGCGCCGTGAATACAATCAAGGGCAGGAGTTGCCCATTGCTGGCTGCTGCAAACGGGTTATCCGGAATCAATCCTAGAATGAAATCAACAAGCCCAGGCAACTCGGGTGCCTCTTGGTCCGTAGCCAGCGGTGCTACCAAATCCGGAGTGAATTGAAGGCCCAGCCAAGAAACTGCCATCCCAAGCAAAATCGCTGGAACAATAGTCACCCACATAAATCCTACGCTAAGCCCCCCAAGACGCCCGAGTTTTCTAGGATCTCCAAGCTTAGCAACGCCACTGAAAATCACTGCCATAACAAGGGGGATTATGACCATCTTGATCGCACTCATGAATGCTGTCCCGAGTGGTGCTGATCCAACTGCGACGATCATGAGGAGCTCTGATTCTGTAACAGCAGCGAGCAGGCCTAGACCAAGTCCAAGTACCAGGCCGATACCTATGGCTAAGTGCAGCATCGTTAGCGGAACTCCTTAATGATCCATTGGTGAAGTCCGGGTAAGCACAGCAGTCACCAAAAGCACTATGTGTGCGAAAAGCACTTCAAGTGCCGCACTCTTCCTCATCGCTAGGGGTCCATATACATCCGAAAGACGAGGTGTGATACGTCGCCAGTTCAGGAACCCAATCAATAACACAACAAACACAAGGCTAAGCTTCACCATCAAGGTCCTACCATATGAGGTGGCTATTAACGCACTGAGAGAAGAAAGATGCATCCACGCTGCCAATGTCCCTGTCAGCAATAAGACTATCACGGCAGGTAATGCTATACGCGAGAACACCGGTACGAGCTCTGGCAATAATGTGTAGCCCGGTGATTGAGCCTGTTTTTTCCACGAGTGTTCTGAGAGGAGCACCAACGTGAGTCCGCCAATCCAAACCCCTGCAGCACTCACATGCAGGAGATCTCCGGGGATACTTATCCATCGGAGTCCCTCTGTTCCGTTTGCATGGCCAGTCAGTGCAGGAAATACACTCAAGGATACAGTTAACAGGGAGGCTATAACCCAGCCGGCCTGCTTAGTCCACTTCAGCGATAAGAAAGCCGCCATAAGCAGAACTGAGCCAGCAAATCCAACAATCCATATCGTTCCCCAATCAGTCCCGAATGCCAAAAGCTGGGCATCCTCCGCCCAGGAAGTGAAAGGATCTCGGAACTCTTGGAGTTGCCGCAAGAAGACTAGACCTAGTGCCACCGGCAACGTGAGACCACCTATGCGCCCAAGTTTCGCTGCCACACCCAGTGACACCTCAGCATGTACCCTGGATATCGATCTTCCTACATCATGCGGCGGGACAAGAAGCCAGCGGCCTGTAATCGCCCCCCAGCAGGTGACCAGCCCTCCAAAAAGGAGCCACCCGGTTAGGGGAGCCAAAAAGGGCGTCACTCCTGTGACTTAGTGCGCGTCAATAGCGAATGAAAACTCACTTCTGACTACGTGCCCATCGTCACCAATCCCGCGCCATGCCACCGTATATGTCCCAGATCCAAGTTCACCTTTTACTTGAATACTGTAGCTCTTTAGGTCCCCCCTATCCTGCATAGGTGGGCCAGTCTCCAGTAGATCACCGGCTGAATTGATCAATCGGATTCCCACGGAATTGTCCTGAGGGACTTGCGTAAACCAAAGCTGGATCGCTCCCAGAGAAGACAAGCTTGAGTCAGCTTCGGGCACAGACTTGGCCAAACCAAAATGATGTGTGTCAATATTTGTTGCGCTACCCATCAGTACACCGGTGGCCACAACAGAAATGAGAGCTAGGGCGGCAAGTCTCTTACTCATTTGGTCGTCCTGATAATCTGTACAATACTAAATCCAATATACAGCTTAGCTGCGCTCTAGGAGAAGGATGCTACAGATTCCGCATGCTGGCCCCAATGCCAGAAATGCAAATGCCCATTGCCAACCGAGCACACTCACTACTGCGGGCACCGCCTGGATCGTGACCATGGTGAGTAGAAATCCAAGTGAGGTTTGCAACATTAAAGCAGTTCCTACTGAGTCCTGAGGAGCTACCTCGGTGACTAGTGCACTAAATTGCGCAGAGTCTGCAACCACAAAGAAGCCCCAGATCCAAGTAAGGATGACGAGAAAGCTAAAGGGGGCTTGAAACACCATGCCCGCCATCAAGCAGCATCCTCCACTTATGGCCATGGCTAGATTCACGACCCGATGCCTACCAATGCGATCCGCTGCAGCGCCACCCCAAACACAACCCAAGGCTCCCGCCCCGATGGTGCCAAATACGACCAGGTCTATAACTGTATCTGACACGACTCCCGCCGCCGCCGCAAACAGGAACGCAGAGATCCAGGTCCACATAGCGTAGAGCTCCCACATGTGCCCCAAATAACCTCCGGTCGCGAGCATCGTTTTTCTGTGTCCCAAAAGTTTCCCAACCCGACTCCATTCAAAGGGCCGGCTAGGAAAAGGATATGGCCCGTCTCGGTAGGCGCTAGCAACCAGGATACTCGCCAAAAGTCCGGCGGTCGATCCGCCAATAATTACAATGGCCGTGTCGGTACCTCCAGCCGCCTTGAGCAAGTATGGTGTAGCCTTACCCACCGTCAGCGCTCCCACCACTGTTCCGATAGCCAAGCCCCTAGCCGACTGAAACCAAGTCGAAACCATCTTCATGCCGGGAGGATATACTCCAGCAAGAAAGAATCCTGTGAAAAAGCGCGCTGGCAGAGCTTCGAGAAAATCATCCGTGGAAAGAAGCAGGGCATTCGACGCTGCCGCCAAGAGCGCGGATAGAGCAAAATACCCTCTCGATGGAAGTATGTCGGCCAAGTTAAGGATCGCTCCCAAGGCTGTTCCTGCAACGAAACCGAGTTGAACGATCGTTGTGAGCCAACCCAGCTGGCTTGATGAAAGCGACCACCTGAGTTGTAGTTCTGGACCGATTGCGGTTGCAGTCATCCAAGATGTCAGCGACAGCAACATTGCGAGGGAGATGACGGCCAGCATAACCCACCGCCGAGGGTCGTTATCCACATGTCGGAGCATGGCCCCCGTTCCCGGCCCTTCTCCTTGGAGGTTCACTAGCGGAATATTTGCTTAGCTACAAACCACACATTGGCAGGTCGCTCGGCTAAACGCCGCATATACCAGGGAAACCAAGATGAGCCATAACTAATTAGTACCCGAACCACATGGCCTGAGGATGCTAGTCGATTCTGCTCCTGGCGTTCAATACCGTAAAGCATTGCAAATTCGTAATCATCTTTGTCGGCACCTAATTCAACTGCCATACGATTCACAGACTCAATCATACGAGTGTCGTGAGTAGCAATTACGGGCCTTGCCATACCACCATTAAGTCGAGCCTGTAGAAGAGTCCTGGAAAGTGTGAAGTAGTGCTCATCGACCTCACGCTTGTCAGGATAGGCAACTTCTTTAGTCTCGTTATAGGCTCCTTTTACCAGCCGAATGGACGGATCTAATGGAAGGAGGTTGTCGAGATCATGCTCGGTTCGGCGAAGGTATGATTGTAGGCATAAGCCCAGATTTCTGTTCGTACTCATCACGTTCCGAAAAACCTCCAGTGTCACATCGACATAGTCAGAACTCTCCATGTCGATCCACACAAGAGACTGAGTGGCTTCTGCCAGTCTGCTTAATCTTTCTTGAGCGACCTCAGGCCCGAAATCAAGACCGAGCTGAGTAAGCTTTACCGATATTTCAAGATCAACTCCAGCATCGCCAACATCCTGCAACACACCAAGATACTCATCCAGTACAGCGTCAGCTTCATCTATAGAGTTGAGATTTTCACCAAGCAAAGTAACAAGGGTTCCCATACCCTCTGTTGACAGTCTATCGGCCTCCGTGAGCGCCTCTTCCCAACTCTCACCAGGCATAAACCTGCTGGTAGCTCGCTTGACGAAACGCATTCTCGGTAGGCGCTCGGCGAGAAAGGGATTCGTTGAAGCCCAGAGTAGGGCCTTACGCATCACGTAGGTGTCCTATTCGGAGTCGTGTTCAAGCGCTCACAAACCGGTACATCAGCCTTATCAATCGGTATGCCTCATCCATACTACGAGCGATATATCTGACGGTGTACCCATCAATCTTTGACATTCCCGGAATCGATTGAAGCACATCCACATGAGTAGTTGAAGCGAAGCGCATTCTGATTTCAACAGGTGATCCAATTTCTAGTGGACTGAACCCATCGCTCCTAAGTCGATCAAGTGCGATTTCTGTTGTTTCGCGTAACATAGCTCTAACCACATCGGGATGTAGAAGGCGCGCTGAGGAAGGTGTTTCTGCTGTCTTTGTCGTCACCGTCTCAGATCCCAGAAGTTGGCCCAGCTCAGCTGCTGCCGCTGAATCCCCTGAGACGAGAATCACAGGCACTCCAAGACTGCCAGCAAACGCCGCGTTCATCCCACCTTCACCTACCTCTACATCATTGAGCCACAAACCTTTGACTGAGCCACTCCCAGTATGAGCAAGAAACCCATCTGGATCACCCGCCTTAGCATGATATCCAATAAAGATTGCGCCATCGAAGGATGAATTGAGGCCCTGAACCATTCCAAGGGGCTTAATTGATCCCTGGATATAGCTAACCCTGGGATCAAGTTCTCCATGGAGCACATTTTGATGATCGCCGTGAGAATCATTCACAAGGATATCAGCACTTGGAATGTGCTCGAAAATTGCCGCCACTACCGAGTTGACTTCCTCGGTCAGGTATCGTCTAGAGGTCCCATAATCCTTACCACCACTACTCGTCATCAATGGGGAGCCAACCCCACCGATCCCCTCTAAGTCAACCGAGATAAAGAGCTTCACTGTCTCTTGTGAGCCAGCCGGCGGAGAGAGGACTAAGACACTACAGAGAGTGAGCAGACTAGCACTCAAGACAAGTGGATGAACCTTCATAGTGTACCCCCGATAGGTGTATAGCCCGCTGAGATCAACGCTGCCCGATACGAAGACACCAATTCGTCAATGATTCTGTCAATCTCTGATCTTATGGTGTCGGCTGCTGTTGCTGCTTGCTCCATCATCGTTCTGGTATTCTCAGATGGAGCACCGTCTTCACCTGTGATCCTAGCAATTGGTTGATCGACCACACTAGCTACGACATCGCCACCGCATGATCCCTGACATTCAGGACCGGTAAATAGACGTTCATTGAGTATTCTCAATTCGTCCCAGAGGCCCTGCCCCTCCTCTCTCAGACTCTCTTCGTCTTCATCAAGTGTCTCCAGCACACTCTCGACTCCAAGAATTAATCGCCCCAACTCTTCCCTGGCTTCATCTACCCTGCGGGTAATCTCAGCCATCCTGATCAAGGCTTCTCGCTTAGCAACCAGATCCTCCATATTTCTTGGGTTCCTCGGGTCTCCGCTTACCTCCAAGTTTGAAGAAGACGAGACATCATCAATCGATACCGTTACGGAATATGTGCCCGGAAAGACACTCATTTGATCAGGGAATCGCATCAAATCAGCCTTTCCTCCCGGCCTGAGATCCCAAGAAAACCGAGTCACTCCTGGAGTAGCGGATAAAGTTTGGGAATAGACGGTATCCATTGATTCACTGGTCACTGTTAACTGCCCCTCACCGCCCTCTGCTGACCAAAAACTGATCAAGGCGCCATTGGGTCGCGTCTCGGCCTGCTGCATAGCATGCCCAGTAGATCTGTAGCCTATCGCTTCAGCAATGTTCACGTCGTAGGCCGGTGGCGGGGAAAAGACATGCACCGTTGCATTTCGGATTGTCGGATCAGTAGCGAGTTCGCGCAGCGGACGGATGTCATCCAGGACGATCAACGCACGCCCATGTGTACCTAGAACAAGGTCACCATCCCGTGGATGCACAATTAGATCTCGAATTGGTACAGCCGGTACACCAGCTGTATATCTCGTCCAGCCATCACCACGGTCCAGACTGACCATTAGTCCAAATTCCGTGCCAAGGAAAAGTAGGTTGGGATTTTCTGGGTCTTCTTCAATCGCATGCACGAAACCGTCTATGTTCTGCGATGAAAGGGATCTCCACGTTTGCCCATAATCCTCAGTGACGTAAACATAGGACGTCCAGTCACCTCGCCGATGATCTTCAGCAACAAGGTAAGCCCTGCCAGGTTGGTGTTTAGAGGCTTGTACATCTGGGATCCAGATGCCATACGGTAATCCGGTAATGCTGTCTCGCACGTTCTCCCAACTACTACCTCCATCTCGAGTGATTTGCACATTTCCATCGTCTGTACCAACCCAAATAAGCCCTTCCTCTAATGTGCTAGGACCGATTGAGATGATTGTGGTGTGAGTTTCCGCACCCGATGCATCAATCGTTAATCCCCCGCTCTCGGAGTGCCGCTGCTTTGTGGGATCATCAGTTGTCAGGTCTGGAGATATGATCTCCCAACTTCTCCCCTGATCTGTGCTTTGATGGAGGTATTGGCTCCCAAGGTAGATTTTGTCCGTCTGGAAGGGATCGGAGGTCAATCCTGCATTCCAATTGAACCTGAGTTCATCCCCATCTGGATGGACTGGCCGAATACTACGCCGAGCTCCAGTCACTTTATTGAAGTGCTGGAGGTTTCCACCTTGGGACATGGAATAGCCAAAGTGATCAGGGTCCGATAAGTCAGGCATCACGCTGAAGCCGTCCCCCCCTCCAACACGGAACCAATGCGCATTCAGTATTCCCTTGTTCTCCCAAACGGTGCTGGGCCCATACCATGAACCATTATCCTGCAGTCCACCGTAGATATTGAACGGGAAGGCGTTATCAACCGATATGTGGTAGAACTGGGCTAAAGGAAGATTCTCTACGAAACGCCAGGTATCTCCGCGGTCTGCAGTGAACGCGATTCCTCCATCCTCACCAAGAATCATGTCTCGGGGATTGTCGGGGTCAATCCAAAGCTCATGAATATCACCATGAATGATCTGACTCGGGACAACAATCTCCCAATTCCGTCCTTGGTCCTGACTAACGTCGATGGATCCGTGTAAACGATAAATACGATTCTCATTCTTAGGGTCTATACGGATATCAGCATAGTAGAACGGGCGCGGGTTAATCCCAGGATTATCAGAAATCGTTGCCCAGGTTCTTCCACCATCCTCAGAACGCACCAGTGCGGATCTCTCTGCCTCGATTAGTGCATAAACGATGTTCGGATTGGACTCTGCTATGGCTACTCCAATCCGGCCGAGCTGACCCTCCGGTAAACCATGTGCCGACGATAGCTGCTCCCATGAATCCCCTCCGTTATGCGTCACGAACAGACCTGATCCTTGACCTCCGGAGGTAAGGAACCATGGCTCTCTTCGAAACTCCCACATCGCAGCGAAAAGTTTATCGGGATTAGAAGGATCCATGACCAAATCTGCGATACCACTGCGAGGGTTTTGCCAGAGAATCCGATCCCAGGTTCTTCCACCATCAAACGTGCGGTAAAGGCCTCGTTCCTGCCCATCCGACCAGGCGGGACCCATTACTCCTACATAGACAATGTCTGGATCAGTGGGGTGTGTGATGATCCTATGGATCCGTTCAGATTGACGCAGTCCCATTAATCGCCAGGTATGTCCTCCGTCGATGGATTTGAATAGACCCCGACCAACTCCAGCACTATTTCTTGGGTTCCCCTCACCCGTGCCAACCCAAACGATATCGGGGTTTGGTTGGAATACGGCGATAGCCCCAATACCGAGAGCGTCCTGATCATCGAAGATGGGAGACCAGCTGATCCCTCCGTTCTCAGATCGGAACACGCCACCTGTTGCCGCTCCTACGTAGATAATGTTCCGATCAGCTAAAGACACTTCCACGTCGGAGACGCGACCACTCATTCCAGCTGGGCCAATTTCTCGTGCTCGCATGCTCTCAAATAAACTGGGATGCTCCTGCGCACCTAATGAGAGTCCTGTCAAAGCAATTCCAAGAAAACTCCACAGAAGACCTGGCTTCATAAGATACTCCTACATCATGTCTTAAAATTGACAGTTTCCATACCTAGCGGGCTTCAGATTAGGCTCGGCTTTAGAACCCTGCCAGCGGGTCATGTGACTCCTTCTACAGAAAATCACGAACGAACCCTTCATCTACCCAACTCCTTGTGCTAGCCTCCGCGCTGAATGCCCTACCCTTAATCCCTGAGCGAATGTTTAGATGTCCACTCAAATGCTCGATTCAGGTGAGCTTCCTCCCAGGAAAAGTCTCATATGCTAAGTGAGCTTTTCCTAATGGCCACCCTGGGTACTGACCCCGACTCACTTCGCTACAATGGGAGTATGGGTGAACTAGAGGTGAGCCCGCCGAAGCTAGTCAATCCTGGAATTAACGTCGACGGGCTTTTGGATGAGCAGGCATGGACTACAGCTGCAATTCTTGGGGGCTTTACTCAATACGTTCCCGTAGAAGGGGTCGAGCCATCTGAAGCCACTGAGATTCGGGTATTCTACACCGATGAAGCGATATACTTCGGTATTCGTGCGTACGATAGTGATCCTGGTGAGATTTTGGCACGCTTTGGAGAACGTGACCGGGTAACTTATAACGATGATTGGGTCCGCATCATCCTGGATACTTTTGACGACCGCCGGCAAGCATACGCATTCGCAATTAATCCACTCGGGCTGCAATCCGACGGCTTAATAGTAGAGGGTGGTACTAGCGGATTCGGTGGGCGATCTGGCGGTGGTGGAGGTGGTGGGCGATCTGGTGGTGGTGGAGGCGGAAGCTTTGGCGGGCGGGTGTTTCAGGTGGACTTCAATCCAGATTTTATTTGGGATTCTGAAGGGATCGTCGATAGTGAGGGTTGGACTGGAGAAATTCGAATTCCATACGTATCCCTGCGCTTCCGTGAAATCCCAGAACAGGCTTGGGGCATCCAGGTAACCAGAGAGGTCAAGCGCACCCGATTCCGCCAATCATGGGCGCCTCTTACAAAGGATATATCGAGTTCTCTCGGACAGAGCGGCCGACTCGTTGGCCTCCAAGAGATTCAGCCACGTCGTTTGATCGAACTAAACCCAGTCGCGACAGGAGTCCGGACTGGTACAAATACCACTGGAACTTTCCTCAAGAGTGAACCAGACGGTGAATTTGGCTTCAATACCCGAATAGGTGTCACACAGAATATGGTTCTGGATGGCACCTACAATCCCGATTTCTCACAAATTGAAGCTGACGTTAGCCAGATCACAGTCAATGAGCGGTTTGCACTCTTTTTCCCTGAAAAGAGACCTTTTTTCCTTAACGGCACGGAAATTTTCAACACACCTCAACGGCTTGTGTACACTAGACAAATCGTTGACCCAGTCGGTGGCTTAAAGCTCACCGGGAAACTCGGCAACTTTAATATCGGTTACATCGGAGCACTGGATGACAGTCCTAGCTCCATCATGGCGGGCAGCGGCAGAGCGCGGTTCAATATGCTCCGCGCACGGGGGGATATCGGTACCGGATCGACAATCGGCGTGCTCTATACCGGCCGGGACATGACAGACGGGTCAGGAGCATTCAATCGCGTGGTTTCGGGTGATATGCGCCTCCTGTTGGGTGGTCGCTACGCCTTAACTACTCAGGTAGCTGGGAGTGTCGACCGTTCAGATATGGATTCTCAATCAACCGAGTTCAGTCCACTTATCATGGCCTCTATTGATCGGTCAGGTCGCGAATTCACTTGGAATGCAACGTTTACCGATATTCACCCTGATTTCAGGGCACGAAGTGGATTCATTACGCGAGCAGGTGACACCCAAGTTGATGCCAGAATGACCTTGAACCTATTTGGTCCCGCTGGGGCCATCCTCGAGCGAACTTCGATCACTGCTTCTACTGAAAACTTCTTTGACCACAATGATTTTTGGAGTGGATCCGGCCCATTCGAACATGAACTACAGATCATGCCGAGTTTCACATTCCGAGGTGGAAGAACTCTCACTTTCATGATCAGGAACGGATATTTCCGTTTCCAACCTGAACGGTATGCCAACTACGCGATCCTAGACGAAGATGGATCCCAAAGCCCTTTCCTGGCTCCGGAAGCACTGAAGAATCTGAAAGCGTTCATGGTTTTTCCAAGGCTCAGAATCACCAATACGTTTAGCCTTAACGGGATGTACATCGCCCGAGAAACACCCATCTTTTCAGAGGCTTCTCGTGGATTTGAGCTCCAAGCTCGACCTGAAATTCAGTGGAGCCCCACAGATCGACTCGAACTCTCTCTCGACCATACATTCTCAAGGATTTCTAGAAGCCCGAGTAAGAGCCAAGCTGTTATTCCAAACGAAATCTATTCGACTGTGCATATAACGAATATTAAGACCCAGTACCTTTTCAGCAGGGCTTTAATGGCGAGGATGATCCTGCAATATGACCTCGATAATCGCGAAGCACTTAAGGACCCCACCACTGGTCAGCAACTGGCAATCTTCGGCCAACCTCAAGGCCCTCGTTCAAATGGGGAATTTCAGGGTCAATTTTTGCTTCAGTACGAACCCTCTCCGGGAACTATTTTCTATATTGGGTTCAGTCGACTTATGCAGGGCGAGAGAAGCTATCGCATTTCAAGGATGAATCCGGTTGAGGAAGGGCTTTTCCTTAAACTTAGCTACCTCTTCCGGATCTGAGGCAGTCCTGCTATATGACCCAACACGCTACTCGAAGTATGACTTAGAGCAGTAGTATTAATTTGATCTTCGACACTACCGATCCTTCATCATCACCTCCCTACTTTACCAGAGCTAAGATGGCTAATTCTCGAACGCGAACGGCCCGACGAACTCATCTCTTTACAGAGTCCGTCATCCGTGAGATGACACGGGTAGCACAGGAGCATGATGCTATTAATCTCGCTCAAGGCTTCCCTGATTTCTCTGCACCAGAACTCCTTAAGGAGGCCGCATGTGCCGCCATCCGTGCTGATATCAATCAGTATGCGATCACCTGGGGAACGGTAAATCTTCGACAAGCACTCGCGGAGAAATACGCTGAACGCTACGGCATGGAGGTTGACACAGAGCAAGAGATTACGGTCACATGCGGAGCGACGGAAGCCATGGCTGCCGTGATGCTTTCTATCGTCGAACCTGGTGATGAGGTGATCGTTTTAGAACCTTTCTATGAAAATTATGGACCTGATGCAGTTCTCTCAGATGCGACACCAGTTTTTCTCACGTTAGAGGCTCCAGCTTACCGCCTTGAAAGAGATCACCTAGAGGCCCTCATTACCAATCGCACTCGGGCAATCGTGGTGAACACTCCTAATAATCCGACAGGCAGGGTCTTCGACCGCGAAGAACTGCAAATGATTGCTGACCTTTGTCTCAAGTATGACATCTTGGCGATCACGGATGAGATTTACGAACACATTTATTACGAAGGCGAGCATCACGTTCTGGCTACGTTCGATGGAATGCGAGATCGTACCATAATCATAAGTGGCCTCTCAAAGACCTTCAGCGTGACTGGATGGCGTATAGGTACAATCATTGCTCCACCTGATCTGACTGACGCCATCCGCAAGGTTCACGATTTTCTAACGGTAGGTGCACCGGCGCCTTTGCAAGAAGCTTGCGCTGTAGGTATCCGTGAACTCGGAGCAAGTTACTACGAGGGACTGACAGTCGATTATCAGGAGAGACGCGACGTCTTTCTCTCGGCACTCAAGGATTCCAGGTTCAAGTTTAGTACACCAGAAGGCGCTTATTATGTACTCGCTGACTTTAGTGCTCTCTCATCAGAGGACGATACGACATTCTCTAAGAGGCTAACTAAGGAGGGAGGCGTAGCTCCCGTACCAGGCTCCAGCTTCTTTAGTATCCCGGAACGCGGACATTCAGTTGTGCGTTTCGCGTTCTGCAAGACAATCAAAACACTTGAAGCTGCGGGTGAGCGCCTCCGCGAATTCGCGTCGAATGAGTACAGCTGAAACCTAATCCCTGGCCTCTCTTGCCTCAGCCCAAGGTCCATCCAAAAGGAACTAAGCCGAAAGAAGTAGCGAGTCTGATCAAGCTATTCGGATTCACTCCCACTGAATGCGTGGCTTCTATCATGCCCAGGACGAGGGTATGGCGACTGAGCGGTGCTGTAAGAATTTTTGTTCTGTTCTTAGTTATAGCGAGCTTTGCCCTTTTCATCCCCCCCCACGGCGTATGGACAATCGGTGCTCTTACAGGGGGAGCCATACTAGCACGCAGACGCTGGCTGGAACGATTTACGCTGTACTCCGTTCAGGGTAGCTGTCCTAAGTGCAAAGCCATGCTATCCGTGAAATCTGGACCCCTAAGAATCCCGCACCCCATCGCCTGTGACGGATGCCACCATATGGGCTCCCTAGAACTCCCGCATCTTGAGTTCAGCCCGGCCAATAGCGAATGAGAAGTCCTTTTGGTCCCGGAGTGACAATCTTAGGAAGTGGTGCAGTTATTCTGATCTCATTTCTATTTATTGGAATACTTCTACCCGGTACCTGGACTGCGGAAGCATCAGCACGCTTACCAGCATCTCCCGAAGATGCGTTTCTACACCTGGACTCACCTACAGACTGGAGTCAATGGACGACCTGGCCGGATAGCGAGGTGCAGATGATCGGACCACCAAGCGGAGCGGGATCGGGCTTTATTTGGGACGACCCAGAACTGGGAACCGGGGCCTTCACAATCGTAGAAGTACAAGAAGCAGAAATAGTTCGATATCAAGTGGAAATGCAGGGTGGAACAATGCATATCGAGGGAGTGCTCGAACTGAGTCTCGAACAGGGAGATACTAGGATTCTATGGAGAGAAACAGGTGACCTCGGCGCAAACCCTTTAATGGGTTACTGGGCTCTCTCTATGGATCGAGTCCAAAGCGCAGAGCTAGAGAAGAGCTTGGATCGATTACTTCAGCTCTTGCAAGTGTCTAATGATTCTACTGATTCCGGGCCCAATCAATAAGATCCCGATTACTTGAAGTCTTTCTCATCGCTCCAAGCAACTCCTGCATCCCATCTGCTGATCCAGATCCAGAGAGCTGCCGTCTCATGGCATGCGACACCCAAAGCGCGTCAGCATCCAGAAGGAGTTCTTCTTTCCGCGTAGCTGAAGCCGGAATGTCGATCGCCGGATAGATCCTCCGATCCGCTAATTCTCGAGACAGCACCAGTTCACTATTTCCGGTGCCCTTGAACTCTTCAAAGATCACTTGGTCCATCCGAGAGCCGGTATCAACCAATGCGGTAGCAATGATCGTAAGAGAGCCACCGCCTTGAGTCTGAGCGATCTTTCGTGCACTCCCCAAGAAACGCTTCGGCTTCTCTAGCGAGTTCGAATCAAGGCCACCAGAGAGTGTCCGGCCACTGCCTGATTTGACCGAGTTATACGCACGCGCCATACGAGTAATCGAGTCTAGTATGATCACGACGTCCTCCCCCTGCTCTACACGTCGTCGTGCTCTCTCGAGTGTTATCTCAGCGACTTGGCAGTGTCGTTCGGCGGGGCGATCAAAAGTTGAAGCGATGACCTCACCAAATCCGCACTGCTCCATCTCCGTGACCTCCTCAGGTCTCTCGTCCACCAAAAGAATAAGGAGATGACACTCGGGGTTATTCTTTACAATGCCCTCAGCCACTGCCTGAAGCACCATCGTTTTTCCAGCCTTCGCTGGAGCAACGATCATTGCACGCTGACCCTTACCAATCGGACAAATCAGGTCAATAACACGATTTGTGTACTCTGGTTGTCCCAGAAACTCTCTCCCGCACTCTAGAACAAGTTGGTCCTCAGGATGCACCGCACTTAACTGCTGAAAGTCCGGTCGCCGTGTTGCTTCTTCAGCAGGATGGTCATTAACCCGAGCCAGGTGCGCTAACGGAGGACTCTTCCCAGGCCGGGCACTCCTACCCACGATTCCCACCAATTCATCACCAGTGCGTAAACCGAACCGTTGGATAATTCGGGATCCTACGTAAATATCATCATTACCCGGAGTGTACCCAGATTCCCTCCGGCGCACGAAACCTGACCCACTACCGAGTACTTCGAGGATTCCTAAAGGACGTGATTCTGCTTCGAGTTGTTCGGGATCGTCTGGAAGTTGGGCCTTAAGTTCTTCTTCACTGTAATGGTGCTGACTTTGTCCGCGAGGCTTGCGACGCCTTCGCCCGCGGCGACGGCGACGGCGACGTGGGCGTCCTTGTCCACTATTACCCTGTCGCCTCTGCGGTCTCTGATTTGCCTCTGGCTCAGCAGCGCCCTCGCTTTCGGCCGGTGACTTAGCTGGAGCATCAGAAGCCTCTGCCTGACCCTCCGGCGTAGCCGGAGCCTCTGGCTCAGTGAAGCCGTCTAACGTCGGTTGAATTTCTGGTGATTCTGACACGTCTGAATCCATTTATACTTTACCTGGCGTCCCATGAGAGCAATTTGCCTCACAAACGCCTTCGGTAGAAACCCCGAAATAATCAGGAGTTGTGGACCGGTCCTCTTCAGGTGGCCAGGAGGCCACACTGGTACCGACGCATACCGCATCGGTCGGACAGAACAAATCTTCTACGAATAATGCCTGGGATCAAGTGTTGTGCATGCAGTGACACCCTACCCCGCACTTTGGGCTAAGGACAGGTTAAGCTCTCTACATACCCTCTGCCCCCAGAGCAACGTCTGTCCTCTCAGCACCCCAAATGTCTAATATATCGGACATAACGTCACGTGGCTTCCGGCACCATAGATTATCCATAAACCATTGTGCCACATTGTTTTATATAGACTATTGTAAGAGTGGTATAGGTCGTGCATTTTATGTTCACAGCATCAATCTTTCCAGGAGAATGAAGGTGTCCACTAGAGCTCGGACCAGCACTGTTTTGGTCTTCTTAATCGGGCTATCTGTGGTCGCAGCGGAAGCTCAGAGAGGGTTGCTATTTACCGTCGCTAACACCCCGATGGTGAGTAATCCAGCCTTTAGCGGGTTTTCGTTGCAACTATTCCCCCAAGCGCCGCTTGGCTATCTACAGATGGGTTCAGCCTTCCACACGCCCTACGCTGAATTCAGGTACGACATCTATTCCGGGCGCATGGGCGTACACCAACCTCGGTATTTCCGCCCTATACATCACCCCTGCTGGAATTACTCATGGGATCCTTTCTTAGGCCTTTTCAATGACTGGATATGGGGTTGTGATCTTCTCCCTGGCCAGGCGTACGGATCGACCTATCGACCCTGGAATCGTATTTTTGTATGGACATCCTTCCATTCACGAACTCCACCCCACGCATTCACATATTGGAGGGATCCGTTCGTACCTCCCTGGGGTCCCCGTTGGACACAAGACCCATGGGCACCATTCTGGGATGGGTACTGGGATGAGCCGGGCTTCGGAGGACACTACCCTGCCCCCTACCCGGCTATGCCCGCAATTGCTGAAGCTGAAGCCCCAACTCGAACAGCTACACGTCGTCCATCCTCACGGATAGCCTCACCCCGGGGGTACGGAGAGGGTTCAGCCAGGGTTCCGGGCCGTTCTGCCGTTCCAAGGGCCTCAAATCCTCCCGGCAGATGGCAGGGGATCCCTGTTTTGGATTCCAGAGATCCTAAAGAACCAACAGCAAGGCCTACGGCTAAGGGGGCTGAGCCTCCGCCATCCGACTTCAGATACCCCCCTTCAACGCACCCCTCCGCAGATCCAAGAAGAGGAAGTAGAGCGGGATCAGGAAAAACTGCTAAGGCCCCCCGACCATCAGACCGTATCGGTCTAGGTACAATTTCAGGGACAAAAGCCGGACCGAGGTCGAAGCCTAAGAGCCGCGACCGGTCCCCTTATCCAAGCTTCGACCGGAGCCCTGCACCTGGAAATGGAGCCTCCAATCATCCTTCAATCGGCAGAAGGCCTTCTCCAAGAACACAAGGCCAGCCTAAAGCCTATCCTCAATCTTCAGGACCCAAAGCTGAACCCAATCCTGCACCCAGGGCTAAGGTTGCCCCTCCCCCGTCCCGAGCACCAAAAGTTCGTGCAACCCCAAGAACGTCTCCAAAGATGAGTCCGAGACCATCTCGCCAGACATCCCGGTCCCCTTCTACCGCCCGGAGAGCACAACGCCCCGGAAACTGAAGAACGCTAAGACAGCCTAAGAACACCTGCCTGAACCACAGCTCCACAAGGATTCGGCCCGATCCAGTAGGAAAGTTCCGATGGGTGGTCAATATCCCAGAGCACCAAGTCCGCGCTGGATCCTTCTCTCAAAACCCCTCGATCGCCCTGCATCCCAAGAACCTTGGCAGCGTTGCGGGTCATCCCGCATAGTGCCTCTTCTGGGTTAAGTCCAAACAAGACACAAGCCATATTCATTGCTATAAGTGGTGAATTGATCGGAGACGACCCTGGATTCAAATCGGTAGCAATCGCGATTGAAATACCTTGAGAGCGTAACACATCGACTGGAGGCATCTGCTCTTCACCCAGGAAGTAAAAAGCACCCGGTAATAACACGGCACTTGTCCCCGATTTTGCCATCGCCTGGATTCCAGCCTCCGAAGCATACTCGAGGTGATCTGCTGATACGGCTCCGACTCGTGCTGCCAGAGCTGCTCCACCGGAGTCCGATAGTTGATCAGCATGGACTCTGATTGGCAGGCCGTACCGTCTACCGGCTGTGAATATTCTTTCACATTCCTCGGGAGTGAATGCGATTCCTTCACAAAACGCATCGATCCCGTCAGCCAACCCCTCGTCTATCACCTTCGGTATCATCGTCTCACAAATAAGATCAATGTACCCTGAGCGATCAGCCACATACTCAGGAGCAAGGGCATGGGCACCAAGAAATGTTGTCCGGACAGCCACCGGGTGTTCTGTGCCTAGACGCCTCGCTACGCGCAGCATGCGCAACTCTGTCTCAACATCAAGACCGTAGCCTGATTTTACTTCAACCGTTGTTACACCAAACGACTGTAACGTGCTAAGTCGTCTTGAGGCACCTGAGAACAGTTCTTCGTCTGTCGCTCTGCGCGTGGCTTTAACAGTTGAGGCTATACCTCCCCCTCCTCGTGCGATTTCCTCGTAACTGGCACCTTGGAGTCTCATTTCGAACTCTCGAGCTCGATCGCCAGCAAATACCAAATGAGTGTGGCAGTCAATCAGACCAGGAGTAACCCAACGACCTTTGGCATCCAGAATGCTGGCCGCGTCTTCTCTAAATCTTGGAGAGAGAGCGGACATAGCTCCGACCCACTCGATTCGATCACCTGAAATCGCTACTCCACCATTGGCAATCTCGCCATACGGCAAAGGATTAGGCGCGCTTTCATTCATCGTAGCGAGCATAGCATTTTCTATTAATAGATCGCAGGACACCACATGAACCCCTGATTGTCGCTAACTTGCGATGTCAATCTACACTCGATGGCCATGACCGACCTCTTTTTCAAATCTGCACTCCTTCCCTCAGGCTGGGAATCCTCAGTCAGGATCTCCGTCTCAGAGGATGGTTGGATCCAGCAAATCATGTCTGGAACATCTTCTGATAGGTGTAAGCACGTGCCCGGCATGGCTGTGCCAGGAGTACCTAATCTTCACTCACATGCATTTCAGCGAGCGATGGCTGGCCTAGCGGAGCGGGGCACTTCTAGCACAGACACGTTTTGGTCTTGGCGCGAACGCATGTACTCATTCCTGGAACGTTTGTCTCCGGAAGACGTGGAAGCGATCGCAACCCAGTTGTATGTGGAACTACTGCGCCATGGCTTCACCTCAGTGACTGAATTTCATTATCTCCGGAATGATATCGATGGCAGCGCCTACCAAGATCCAGTGGCGATGGGCCAACGAATTCTGAGTGCCGCTGATCAAGCAGGTATCGGTGCCACACTCCTACCTGTGCTCTATCGAGCTTCGGATTTTGGCAATAAGCCACCCGCTCCAGAACAAAAACGCTTCGTAGCTGATGTTGATGACCTCATCAGTGACATAGTTGCACTGAAGGACTCTACAGCGAACAAACCGCAATATCGTATCGGCTTAGCTGTCCATTCACTGCGCGCGGTTGCACCCGAAGATCTTGCCTACGCTGTCAGCTCTTTCAGAGATATTGATAATGAGGGCCCAATTCACATCCACATAGCTGAGCAAGCAAGAGAAGTGACCGACTGCCTGGCATGGTCAGGAGCACGCCCGGTAGAGTGGCTCCTTACTAATGCGCCAGTCGATGAATATTGGTGCACGATCCATGCAACCCACATGACGGCTGAAGAGGCAACCCGTCTCGCAGCTTCAGGGGCTGTGGTAGGGCTCTGTCCGACTACCGAGGCGAATCTAGGTGACGGTCTATTTCGATTTGAGGATTTCTCCAACGCAGAGGGCAACTGGGGTGTGGGTACCGACTCCCATGTCAGCGTAAGCCCCATCGCGGAACTCCGGTTACTTGAATATGGACAGCGAATCGCTCGGCAAGAGCGGAACATTGCGGCTGGCGCCCAAGATCGATCTACCGGAAAAGCACTCCTTCAACATGCTTGGACCGGGGGATCACAGGCTTCTGGGAGATCGACAGGAGCACTCGAAGTAGGCCAGCGTGCTGACATTCTTAGTCTCAATGAAAATCACCCTACCCTAGTGGGACGAGCGGGTGATGAGATCCTCGATTCATGGATCTTCTCGGGTGAACACACACCTGTTCAGAATGTCATAGTCGGCGGAAAATGGGTCATTCGTAATGGACATCACGAACGTGAGGAAGAAATCCTCAATAACTATGCGACTGTGCTGAGACGGCTTAGTAGCTAGTTCCATCACTCTAGAATCGAAATACATATGACGAGCTTACAATTCCATCCAGTAACCAAGCGGCCGACCTTGCTTGCTATCTGGACAATTCTAGCGATGTCAGTCCCTGCCCTAGTCTCCGCTCAAGAGATCATGCTCAAATGGGGTTTTGTAGAAGGGAATGAGCAGGTTCTGCAGTTGACCAATCGCATGGAAATATCGATGCCTATTGGCTTCGCCTCTCAGGTGATGGATCAATCCATACGAATGCGTCAAACCGTACAGAGTGTTGAGTCGAACGGAGATGCAACGGTCACGGTTACCACCGAACACATCCGTATGGAAGGGGTCGGCCCTGGCGGAGACCAACTTTACGATTCTGACTCAGGTGATACTCCGACCGATCCAGCGATCCTGGGTGCTGCTGCTATGGTGGGGCAGGATTATTCTATGGTTGTCGGAGCAGATGGCACGGTAAAGTCGATCCAAGGAATTGAAGAATTGATCGAGAGTATGCGAAGCTCAGTCCCACCTGACGTTGCTCCAATGTTGGGTGAAATGTTCAATGCACAGACCCTCACTGAAATTGCACAACAGGGCGTGCAAATCCTTCCCACTGACCCAATCAGTCCGGGAGGTTCATGGCAGATATCTTTCACCATGCCTAACCCACTGTTAGGGGAAGTGATTAATACTCTCACCTTCATTCTTGATGGGATAGAAGAACGAGACGGACGAACGGTAGCCCTCCTCTCGAGCACCGGAGAGATAGTCGCTGATACTCCGGAGGACCTAGCAGGACTGCCGATGGAGATGGACGTGGATGCGGAGATGACTGGCTTTTTGATCTTTGATGTGGATCGCGGCCTAGTGCTCTCATCGTCCACCACGACTGAGATGACGATGACAATGTCTGGACCAGATGGTTCATCGATGACAATGCCCATGACGACTACCAGCAGCTTGGAACTGCTCGAGTACATCCCTAGGAGTTAAGAGTTGGCATATCATGGGATCACAACTCATCCTAGATTCTGCCCCCTCATCCCTGAAGAACGGTATTAAAGGAGAGAACATATGACTCTGGTCATCTTTGAACTCGAAGCAAAAGAAGGCTGCATGGATGAACTGAAAGCTATGCTCAGAGAAGCCTTGCCTGACACCCGAGCATACCCAGGATGCTACGATCTTTCCGTATTCGCTGATCCAGATGGGAAAACCCTCTTGCTCGTCGAAGCCTGGGATTCCCAGGAGGCTTATGAGCGGTACTTCGCCTGGAGAGCGAATCCTGGTCCTGGCTTTGCATCGCTAGAAGATCTAGGACCACTGGTCGAGGGTGAACCGGCACCCCGATTCTTGGAGCCAGCCGGGCTGTAACTGAGACGTTTCAGCTGAACGCATCCCATTTAGCAGAACCGAAGAAAGAGGGAGAACGATATGACTCTGGTGATCTTTGAATGCGAAGCAAAAGAAGGCTGCATGGATGAACTGAAGTCTACACTAAAAGGACTCTTGCCTGATACCCGCGCCTGGCCAGGCTGCTACGAGGTTGCGGGCTTTGCTGATCCAGATGGAAAGACTTTATTGTTTGTCACCAAATGGGAATCTAAAGAAGTCCATCAAGCATATCTGGGTTGGAGAGCGAATCCTGGTCCTGGGTTTACATCGCTAGAGGATCTAGCTGCGCTAGTTGCCGGTGAACCCACCTTCCGATACCTGGACCCAGCTGGGCTGTAACTCAGAGTTTTTGCGGTAATCGATTCAGTTAAGCCGCCTGAAACGGAGATGTACGACCCGTCCTGCGTCTAACTCGAATCCGGTAACCCCACCTCTTTCACGAGAAAATCTGAAGGTCCGACTACCTGCAGCGAGTGTGTCTCCTGAAATCCGCTGTAGTTCGCTTTCAGCATTCGACCCTATGTGAACAACCAGGGACCCGTCTGTATTCACGAACTCGTAATTCGCATCTAGCTCCGGGCTGTAATACGTTCCGAGGTAAGGGCTGGGATCATTGATTTCGCTTGGCTCCGTTCTTTCACGTCTGCCTTCAGTCTCAAGACTTACCTCAGCGTCGCTGGCTTCCGCTTCAGCAATCAACTCTTGTAAGACAGTGACTGGATCTTTGCCACGAAGCTCTGCAATCTCGGCCAGTGACATCCCTACATAAGAAGGATTAGGCCCAAATGCTGCGATAAACATCCCCTCCGAGCGCACGCCTTCATCAAGTTCGGAGATCGCACCCAGGTGCTCGGCGAGCACGATATCAGCGACCTGAATGGCACGACCAGAAGGGCTGGCATCTGACCGATTACAGAGTGTGACGATACTGGTACTCTGAGAAGGAAAACGAAGCACGTCGGCCCGGAATCCCACCCAACTTCCGCCATGTCCAATTGTCGCCAGGCCGCGGTGTTCGCCGTGACTCTGGCCAAGTGCATAAGAGATTTCCTCGCCTGAGTTGAGGACTCCTCTCGTTTCAAGTATTGGGGTAAGCCCAGGCCGGATCCCATCCTGTTCAAGAGCTGTGACCCAATGAACCATATCATCGATCGAGGTATATACACCGCCATCCCCAATCATATCGAGCGTTGTCATATTTGTTCGAAAACCATCTCCTCGAGGCGAATACCCGTCTGCCCTGAGTGGGACGATATGGTTATGGTCATCGTGGAAGTGTGAATGGCTCATCTGCAGTGGCTTGAACAGAACCTCCTCTGCGTAATCCTTGAATGGCTTGCCCACTGCTCGTGCAACGGCTTCTGTTGCAAGCACATAGCCTGAATTGCTGTACAGATACTCAGAACCCGATGAGAAATTAAGTTCCTCTTGTCGTGCTTGAACCTCGATGAGCTCAGCTACCGTATAGAAGTCATCACCCCGAAGTCCCCTCAGGCTCATCAGAGTGATGTAATCCCTCAATCCACTGGTATGGTTTAACGTATGCCGTAGAGTGAGGGGTTCTCCGTAATCGGGTAGTTCTGGAATCCATTTCTGGAGTGGATCCTCCAAGTCGAGATATCCCTCCATCGCAGCAAGGGCAGCGACTGCCGCTGCAAACTGCTTCGAAACTGATCCGATTCTGAACACAGATGTAGTACTGATCGGGATATCGTGTTCGAGATTGGCCATACCATAGCCGCGTCCGTAAACAAGCTGGCCGGATTGTACGACCCCTAGAGCGCATCCTGGAGTTTCGGAGTTGAAATCGGCGAAGACGTTATCGATAGCAGCCGTATCGAAATCCCCTTGTGCACAGGCAATCACGGGTAGCACAAAGAGCGCAGCTAACAGTCGGGTATACTTCCTAGCTCCGTGTTCCATCAATTGTCTCTCCTTCGAAGTACACGCCCCGGTCGATTCCCAGTAACCCCTTCCGTGCTGTAAACACGAGCCCCGTTCACCCAAACCCCAACCACACCTACAGAGGTCAAATTGGGCTCATCTGGTGTCGCCCGGTCTAGAACCGTCTCGGCATCGAAAAGCACGAGGTCGGCGAAATAACCTTCTCTGATCTCACCTCGCTCCGAGAGTCCAGTATTTTCTGCCGCTAATGAACTCATCTTTTGGATCGCAGACTCAAGCGATAACTCTTCACGCTCTCGTACGTGTCTCCCCAGTACACGGGTAAAGCTCCCGTAGCCGCGTGGATGACGACCATTCAGGCCTCCATCACTTGAGACATTCGTATAGGGCCAGGAAAGAAGTTCGGCTATATCGGTCTCCGTCATGCTCCTCGCTATGATGCTCTCACGACCATCGCTGGCATCGGCTTCAGCAATCAATTCCAGGTAGACGGTGACTGCATCTTTGCCACGAAGCTCTGCAATCTCTGCCAGTGACATCCCGACATAAGAAGGATCAGCCCCAAACGCCGCGATAAACATCCCCTCCGGGGGCGCGAGTTCTTCAAGTGCGAACGTGGCAGCCTCACGCGTGAACTCTCGACCAGGGAAAAGAACTGTCATCGTTGACTGCCAAAACTCGTACGGATAGACGTCAGCCGTGACATTTATGCCCTCCTCTCTGGCCGCATCGAGCATAGAAAGCACCCTGCCTGTTTCTCCCCACAAACTCTTCATCGCAAGCTTCATATGTGAGACCTGCACTGGGATACCTGCCTCCCGACCGATGTGCAGGAGTTCTTCCAGAGCTGAAAAGAATTCCCGGTCCTCGCTTCGCATGTGGCTGATGTAGCGTCCCCCGACAGAAGCAGCGATACGAGCCAGTTCCACGACCTCATCTGTACTTGAGTAGATGCCCGGGTCGTACTCGAGGCCGGTGGATAGTCCGAGCCCTCCTGATTGGAGCTCGCCCTCGAGCAGTAACTTCATTCCCTCAATTTCTTCCAGGGTGGCTTCCCGCCGAAAATCATCGCCCATCACCCTTCTACGGATAGAGTTGTGCCCCACGTACGCAGCCACATTCACGGCGACGGTTGCTGTTTCCAGCCTGGTGAAAAAGTTGGAGAGAGGCAGCGGTGAGCCACCATCCTGACCCACAATGATTGTCGTAATCCCCTGGCTAACAGCTGCAAGCGCACCACCTTCCTCGAGTCCACCATCATGGTGGCTATGTGTATCGATGAACCCAGGTGCTAGCACCAAATTGGTCGCGTCGATCTCGGTCTCCGCATCCGTTGGTGTCAAACTTCCAACTTCCAGAATCCGATCACCGCGAACACGGACGTCGGCCACCCGCCCAGGCTCACCCATCCCATCGACCACATACGCATTCGTGAAGATCAGATCAGAGGATACGCTTCCAGGCTGTGTGTCACATCCGCTTAGAAGCGTGAGCACAGAGATACATATAATGGGCAGCAAACTAAGTTTATTCATGTTCTGTCTCTATTCGATGTCTTTCAGAGCATCTAGCAATTTCCTTGTATCTCTATCCCTAGCGTCTCGCCTGCCAGGCACCACTCGCGAAGCCCGTCAGCGCGGAGCCCGCGATGAATCCCCCCGCCGCGATATACATCGGACTCTCTGCATCTTTTCCGAATCTTCGAGTCAACTGACTTCGAATGATTAATGCAACAACTGCTGTCCAGCCCGCAATCGGATTCAGGATCAATAGCCCAGTAGCGAGCAAAACACCCAACTGTCGTGATGGGCCTCCGACCCACTGAATTAGTGCTCCAGGGATCGCCCAAATAAGCAGCGACTTGGCTAGCAACGGATCCGCTCCTGCGGAGATCGTAGCTACGACTACACGATCGAGAGGTGGAATGAGATCTGCCTGGAAATAATTCTCATAAACCATCAGTACG